>ERZ780167.3580-NODE-3580-length-10959-cov-3.418562_pt1 | contig 10959 bp, 10 predicted proteins | sample MGYA00510982_ERZ780167 | MGnify/ENA primary metagenome ERZ780167 (study PRJEB29588, sample SAMEA2146107) | human gut metagenome | biome: human gut; feature: human-associated habitat; material: faeces | place: Denmark | collected 2008/2010 ... | reverse complement strand
GGCTGCAGCGGGAGCTGCGGCGGCTGTACCGGGAAAAAGGAATAAAAAAACAAGGCCCGCGGGGGCCTTGTTTTTTTACAGCAGGAGACCATATTTGGCGCACAGGGGCAGGAGCGTGTCCTCCGGCAGGTCGCCGTCGTACAGGGCGCGGCCCTGATAGGCCCGGAGGGCGGCCTCCAGCAGCTGGGTGTCGTCGCAGACGAAGCACACCGGTTTGGTGAGCATATACTGGTAGTCCGCCAGGGCCTGTACATCGTCCCAGGAGGCGATACGCAGGGCCAGGACCGTCTCACCGCTGTCCAGCGCGGCGGCCGCTGTGAGATAGATTTCCGGGTCGGGTTTGCAGCGCGACACCATGTCGCCCGAGATCGCCGCATCGAAATAAGGCCGGATCGCACAGCTGTCGAGCACGAAATCTACGTTGGCCTTGCATCCCGACGAACCCACGGCGCACGGAATCCCCGCCGCACGGAGCCGTTCGAGCAACTCCTTCAGTCCTTCCACCGGGCGGATGTCCGGGGCGTATATTTCGCGGTAGATGGCTTCCTTCTCGTCGGCCAGCGCCGCGAGGCCCTTTTCGCGGATCACCTCCTCGGGCATCACCAGCCGCATGATGTCGTCGTTGCCCATGCCGAACCCGTTGGCGAGTTTCTCTCTCCAGTCGGTGACGCCGTAGCGGGCGCAAAAGATTTCGAAGGCCCGGATGTGTATCGGGGAGTTGGCGACCAGCGTGCCGTCCATGTCGAATATAGCTGCTTTCTTCATCGTCGGTTTCGTTTTCAGGGCCTAAAGATAGGCAAAATCCCCGACACGCACGGCTTGCGCCGGTCAGAATTTGAGTTGCAGGCTTAAATTGACGGCGAAGTTCTGAATCTCCTGTCCGGGTTTGGGACCTCGGTGTGTGAGCCGCCAGATGCAGTCCACGCGGAAGAGCCTGAAGATGTTCTCCACGCCGAATCCGGCCTCGACATAGGGGTCCGACACCGAGGTCATGCCCGCGGGGAAGAGAAGGTCGGCCTGCGTTCCGGCCGTCGACCCGTTGTTTTCGCGCGAAAGCGTGCCCCACACGCCCTTGCAGACCAGCACCTCGCGCCATTTCAGCTTTTTGATCAGCGGCAGGCGGCCCAGCAGCACGCCGTTGAAGTGGTGCTCCCAGAACCACGACACCCATGCGTCGGAGGCGAACTCGTAGAAATTCATGCACGAGAAGGCGTAGGGATCGTAGAAATAGGTGCCGTTGCCCTCGTGGAGTTTGAGCAGTTGGTAGGGGACCTTGCCGAAGATGCGCCCGCCCTGCACCGTGATGTCCGAATACCCCACGGGCGGCAGTTCCGGACGGTAGCGGATGCCGCCTTCGAGGCGGTAGTATTCGTAGCTGCCGTGCAGCGCGTCGGGGATCCCCGCCGAGAATCCGAGCGTCAGGATAGGGTAGACCGAACCCATCGACTGCTTGTCGAAGGGCATGCGGTAGACCGTTTCGTTTTTCGAGAGCCGCAGGCCGACGTGCACCGCGGCGTCGGAAACCGAGTTGACGGGCACACCGTCGGGCCGCAGCATCGGCACGTAACGGTTGGCGAAGATGCGCTGCATGCGCGCGCCGGCGAAGGTGCTCACGCCGTGATACCACTCGTGTTCGTAGACCGCCTCGCCGCGGTTGACCATCGAGAGCCGCTGGTCGCCGCGCGAGAGTATCGACGAGAGGATGTTGCTCTCGGTCAGCGCGTTCTGCCCGGCGCCGAGCTGCATCACGTCGTGCCGTGCCGTGAGGGTCAGTTTGCGCGTGAGGTGGCGGTTGAAGGCCACCTCGACGCTGCCGCCGCCCTTCACGTCCTCGTCGCGCGTGCCGTAGGCCACGTAGCCCCCGACGCGCACCGTGCGGCTCACTTCGGTCGTCGTGCGCCCGCCCAGCTGCATGCGGAAGCCTTCCAGCTTGTTGAAGCTGGCCAGTTTGTAGTAGGGACCGATGCCGATGTATTTTGTATTCCAGTAGCCGACGATCACTGTGTTGATGAGGGTGTAGATGTTGCGGTACAGTGGCACGTGCTGCACCGAGTCGACCATTGCGTAGATGCCTTTCTCCTTTTCGCTCAAACTGTAAGGGCGCACCTGCTCCCAGAACTCCTCCCGGCGGTGCCCGGGTTCCTCGTCGCGCACCACGACGTTGTTGTCCATGCGCAGCACCTCGTCGGGGATCGGCTCGCCGATGCGCACGTCGCTGTAAGCCACCTCGCGCGTGCCGATGAACGAGGTGAGTTTCGACGAATCGGCCGTCGAGACGGAGAATTCCGCCGACACGCGGTCGCGGACGCGAAACCAGCGGCCCTTGTCCGCCGGACGGTTCTCGTTGTCGAGCATCAGGTGCCTGATCCAGTTGACGTTCACGCCCTTGGGCATGCGCGCCGAGGCCGACTGGAGGGCGTAGGACGCCGAGTCGATGTTGACCTCTCCGTCGAGCACCGGGGTGGTGAGGCGCTTGGGATGGAAGCGGATTTTGTAGACCTTGCGCCCCTCGGTCACCATGCTGTCCACCAGGAAATAGTTGTAGAACGCGCGTCCCCCGTCGGAGAGCGGGCTGGCGAAGCGCACGTTGAAGATGTCGATGAAGTTGTCGTAGAAATTCACGTCGCCGTGCATGCCTCCCGTGAACTGGGCCGCGGCGAAGTTGTCCTCGACGCCCGAGATGCGGCTGGCGCGGATCACCTCGCGCTTGAATGCCGGACGGCTGCTGCGGTAGAGGTCGGCCGTGGACTCGGAGATCATCGCCGGGAGATAGGCCTGGCCCGTGAGCGCCGAGGTGTCGACGTAATCGAAGACGAACCCGAAGTTGCGCTGGAGACGGCGGCTCCGGAACTGCGGCCTGATGTTCGTGAGGTCCAGTTCCATCTTGGTGTAGGTGCGGCAGCTGTACGTGTCGTACCGCTCGGGGTCGTTCAGCGGCTTGTTGCGGATCACGCCGTCGAGAATGGGGTAGGCGGGGTTTTCGCCGGGGGTGATGACCACCTGCCCGATGCCGAACTCCACGGCTTCGAGGGCGAAATCCACGTGGTTGAAGGTTCCGGGCGTCAGCGGCAGGGTCCGTGTGGCGTAACCGACCATCGAGGCCTGCACGCGGCTCACGGTGTCGCGGGTTTCGAGGGCGTAGATTCCCTGCTCGTCGGTGGTGATTCCCGTCGTGGTTCCGGGGAATACGACGCTGACGAATTGCAGGGGCTTTCCGTCCGCGGTGTCGGTCACCTGCCCGCGCACGCGCGTGGTCTGCGCCGAAGCGCCTGCGGCCCAGAGAAGTCCTGCCAGAAATATGAGTGTCCGTTGCGCCATGATCGGACAAATGTAGCAAAAATGCACACATTCGGGTAATTTAAACTACCTTTGCGGCAGATAAGAAGATAAAGAGAACAATATGGCACATCCCAAAGTCGAAAAGACGAATGCCGCGCGGCTGCTCGACCGCGCGAAGATCGCATACGAACTGGTTCCGTACCGGGTGGACGAAGAGCACCTCGCCGCGACGCACGTCGCCGAACAGCTGGGCGAGGATATAGAGACCGTTTTCAAGACCCTCGTTCTGAAGGGCGACCGCACGGGCTATTTCGTCTGCGTCGTGCCCGGCGACCACGAAGTGGACCTGAAAGCCGCGGCGAAGATCTCCGCCAACAAGAAGGCCGATCTGATTCCGATGAAGGAGCTGCTGCCCGTGACGGGCTACATCCGCGGGGGCTGTTCGCCGATCGGCATGAAAAAGGCCTTTCCGACCTACATCCACGCCACGGCTGCCGGCCTGCCTTTCATCTATGTCAGTGCGGGGGTGCGGGGTCTGCAACTCAAGGTCGCCCCTTCGGACCTGGCGGCCTGCGTCCGGGCGACGTTCGCCGAGATCAGCCGCAAAGGGTAGGTTTGATAAATACGGAGTTTTTCGTGGTTTTTTCTGAACGGAGTTATCGCATCTGCTTCCCGCCGCCACAAGCGGAGACTGATCCCGACTCGATGCCGCAGCCGTGAAACGCAGGGCGGCCTAAAAGCGCGAGCGGAGGGGGCGGTTTGTTTACAAACCCGCGAATAGTCGCCCGGAGCCAGCGTTAGGCCGCCCAAAGTAGGCGAAGGCATCTGTCGGAGAGTTTTTGGTACTTTTTGCGATCAAAAAGTACATAAGCACCGGATCGTGAAACGATCCGAAAATATGCGTCTACCGCCCGGTATACATTTCCTGATAGTACCGCTCGTATTCCCCCGAGGTGATGTCGTCCATCCACTCCTGGTTGGCGAGGTACCACCGCACGGTCTTCTCGATGCCCTCCTCGAATTGCAGCGAAGGTTCCCAGCCCAGCTCCTCCTTGAGTTTGCGCGAGTCGATGGCGTAGCGCAGGTCGTGCCCGGCCCGGTCGGTGACGTAGGTGATCAGCTTCTCCGAAGCCCCTTCGGGCCGTCCCAGCAGGCGGTCCACCGTCCGGATGATCACCCGGATCAGGTCGATGTTCCGCCACTCGTTGAAACCGCCGATGTTGTACGTCTCGCCGTCGCGTCCCCGGTGGAATATCGTGTCGATGGCCCGGGCGTGGTCCTCGACGTAGAGCCAGTCGCGGACGTTTTCGCCCCGGCCGTAGACCGGCAGCGGCTTTTCGTGGCGGATGTTGTTGATGAACAGCGGGATGAGCTTCTCGGGAAACTGATAAGGCCCGTAGTTGTTCGAACAGTTCGTCACCACGGCCGGGAATCCGTACGTGTCGTGGAACGCCCGTACGAAATGGTCCGACGAGGCTTTCGACGCCGAGTAGGGCGAGTGGGGGTCGTAGCGGGTCTGCTCGGTGAAGAGCGTCCCGTCGAACGGCAGCGCCCCGTAGACCTCGTCGGTCGAGATGTGGTGGAAGCGTCTGCCTTCCCATGCGCCGTTCCAATGCTCCCGTGCGGCCTGCAACAGCGTCAGCGTCCCCATCACGTTGGTCCGCGCGAAAGTGAACGGATCGCGGATCGAGCGGTCGACGTGGCTTTCGGCCGCGAGATGGATCACCCCGTCTATGTCGTACTCCGCGAAGAGGCTGCGCATGGCGTCGTAGTCGCAGATGTCGCCTTTGACGAACGTGTAGTTCGGACGGTTCTCGACGTCCCGCAGGTTCGCGAGGTTGCCGGCGTAGGTCAGGCGGTCGAGGTTTATGATCCGATAGTCGGGGTATTTCCCGACGAACAGCCGCACGACGTGCGAGCCGATGAATCCGGCGCCGCCGGTGATCAGGATATTGCGTTTCATCGCAGCATGTTTTTCAGACAGTAGAGCATCGACTCCCGCCAGTGGGGGATTTCCAGCCCGAACGTCTCTTTGATTTTGCTTTTGTCCAGCACCGAGTAGGCCGGGCGGGCGGCCTTGGTCGGGAATTCCGCCGTGCGGCAGGGGCGGATGCGGCATTTGTCGTGCCCGGCGGCGGCGGCGATCTCCGCGGCGAAGTCGTACCACGACGCCACGCCCTCGTTCGAGAAGTGGTAGAGGCCCTCGTTCCCGGCGAAATAGCCGCCTTCGACGATCGAGAAGATCGTCATGGCCAGGTCCCTGGCGTAGGTCGGGGTCCCCGCCTGGTCGAAGACCACGTTCAGACGCTCCTTTTCGGCCGTCAGCCGGAGCATCGTTTTCAGGAAGTTGTTCCCGTATTCGGAATAGAGCCACGCCGTGCGGAAGGTCAGGTATTTGCACCCCGACTCCGCGACGGCCCGCTCCCCGGCGAGTTTCGTGCGCCCGTAGACGCCCAGCGGTGCGGTCGGGGCGTCTTCCGTGTAGGGCAGGTGTGCCGTGCCGTCGAAGACGTAGTCCGTCGAGACGTGGATCAGCGTCGCGCCGTTCGCCTCCGCGGCCCGGGCGAGGTTCTCTGCCGCCCCGCGGTTCAGCCGGTCGCCTCGTCCTCCTCGGCGCGCTCCACGTTGGTGTAGGCCGCGCAGTTCACGATCACTTCGGCGCGGGTCTGCGCCACGGCCTGCCGGACGGCCCCGGCGTCGGTAACGTCGAGTTCGGCCACGTCGGTAAAGGTGTAGTTGTTGGGCGACACGGCGCTCAGCCGCTGCATTTCACGGCCCAGCTGGCCGTTGGCGCCCGTTACGAGTATGTTCATGGTCTGTCGTATTCAAACAGTTTTCCGGCTTCGGCCAGCGTCGGACGGCGGCGGTCCTTCTCCGAGAGCACGACGGCGTCGGCCGGAAGCCGCCAGTCGATCGCGAGCGCGGGGTCGTCCCACGCGATGCCGCCCTCGCTGCCGGGGGCGTAGTAGTTGTCGCATTTGTATTGGAAGACGGCCTCGTCGCTCAACACGGCGAATCCGTGGGCGAATCCGCGGGGGATGAACAACTGCCGCTTGTTCTCTCCGTCGAGCAGCGCGGCGACGTGCCGTCCGAAGGTCGGCGATCCGCGGCGGATGTCCACCGCCACGTCGAGCACGCGGCCCCTGACCACGCTCACCAGCTTCGCCTGGGCGTATTCCCTCTTCTGGAAATGCAGGCCCCGGACCACTCCGTAGCGCGATTTCGACTCGTTGTCCTGCACGAACCGCACCGGCCCGACCAGTTCGTCGAACCGCCGCTGCGAGAAACGCTCCATAAAATAACCCCTTGCGTCCCCGAACACCTCCGGTTCGAGAAGCACCACGCCGGGGATCTCCGTTTTTATCGCTTTCATCGTTTCGATTCTTCGATTACCTTCAACAGATACCGTCCGTACTGGTTCTTGAGCATCTGCCCGGCCAGTGCGCGCATCTTCTCCTCTGTGATCCAGCCGTTGCGGTAGGCGATGCCTTCGAGGCAGGCGATTTTCAGCCCCTGCCGCTTCTCGATCACCTCCACGAAGATCGAGGCTTCGGCCAGCGAGTCGTGCGTGCCCGTGTCGAGCCATGCGAATCCCCGCTGGAGGGTCTGCACTTTCAACGCTCCGCCGGCGAGGAACGCCTGGTTCACCGAGGTGATCTCCAGTTCGCCGCGCGCCGAGGGACGGATGGATTTGGCCACCTCCACGACCTTGTTGGGGTAGAAGTACAGCCCCACCACGGCGTAGTTCGATTTCGGATGCGCAGGCTTCTCCTCGATCGAGAGGCAGTTGCCCGCGGCGTCGAACTCCGCGACGCCGTACCGCTCGGGGTCCTCGACCCGGTAGCCGAAGATCGTCGCCTTGCCCGCTTCCTCCGCGCTGCGCACGGCCTCCCGGAGCATGCCCGTGAAGCCTGCTCCGTGGAAGATATTGTCGCCCAGCACCAGACAGACCGAATCGCCGCCGATGAACTCCTCGCCGATCAGAAACGCCTGCGCCAGCCCGTCGGGCGAGGGCTGTTCGGCGTACTCGATGCTTACGCCGTAGTCCGAGCCGTCGCCCAGCAGCCGCCGGAATCCCGGGAGGTCGGCCGGCGTCGAGATCACGAGTATCTCGCGGATGCCGGCCAGCATCAACGCTGAAATCGGATAATAAATCATGGGCTTGTCATAAATGGGCAGCAGTTGCTTGCTCACACCTTTCGTGATGGGATACAGGCGCGTGCCCGAGCCTCCGGCTAATACGATACCTTTCATTTTCTTGCGTCGTTGACGTCGCCCGCGGGCCTTTTCTCCGGGTCTTCGGGCGGATAATTTCGATCGAAGGTACGGTTTTTTTGCGAAAATCCGATCTCCGTGCCTGTTTTTTTGCAAAGTATCGCTATCTTTACCGGGACTAATTCAAACCATAGACAGTATGATTCTCGACGATAAACTTCTGGACGAAGTGACCGCCCGGGCGAAGACGAGCGAACGCCTGCGGATGAATTTCAACCTTCACGACTCGCTCGACGCCAAGGCCCAGCGTCTGCTCAACGCCCTGGAGCCGGGCACGGTGCTGCCCGTGCACCGCCATCCCCACACGGATGAAACCTATGTCATCCTGCGCGGCCGCTTCGACGTGATTTTCTGCGACGAGCACGGCCGCCAGACGCAGCGTTTCGCGCTCGACCCGCTGAAAGGCGTCTACGGCATCCACGTCCCCAAAGGGCAGTGGCACACGCTGGAGGTTCTCGAAAGCGGCACGGTGCTGTTCGAGGTCAAGGACGGTCCCTATGCGCCGTTGGCGCCGGAGGACATGGTGCGATGACGCGGGCTGCCGAACGACTGTTCGCCCTCGTGCGGGCGACGCTGCGCAACCGTATGGACGACGCATCGCTGTTCGAGGGGACCGACGCGGCGCAGTGGCGTGAAATCTACGACCTCTCCTCGGTGCAGGGCGTGCTGGCCCAGGCGTGGGACGGGATGCAGCTCCTGCCCGAAGCGATGCGGCCGCCCAGGGCGCTGCGCCTGCAATGGGCCGTCAACGTCGAACGGATCGAAAAGGTCTACCGCCGGCAGGAGCGGGCCATCGCCCGCCTCGCGGCGTTCTACCGCGAGCATGCGATCCCGATGATGCTGCTCAAGGGCTACGGCTTGAGCCTTTTCTATCCCGTTCCGGAACACCGTCCCTGCGGGGACATCGACATCTGGCTTTTCGGGCGTCAGCCCGAGGCCGACAAGCTGGTCGCCCGGGAGTGGGGCGTTCCGGTCGACGTGCACAAGGAGCACCACACGACGTTCGACGTCGACGGCATCATGGTCGAGAACCATTACGACTTTGTCAATAAGGAGACGCACGCCTCCAACGCGCGTCTCGAACGGCTGTTCAAGCAGTATGCCGCGCAGCCCGGCGAGTCGGTCGCCGTTGCGGGCGTAGCCGTCTACCTGCCTTCGGAGCAGCTCAACGCCCTGTTCCTGCTGCGCCATGCCGCCGTGCATTTCGCGGCGATCAACATCGGCCTGCGGCATGTTCTGGACTGGTGCGTCTTCGTCGCGCACTGCCACGACCGGATCGACTGGCCGGCTCTGTACGCCGTGGCCCGGGAGACCCGGATGGTCGGGTTCCTGAACTGCCTCAACGCCCTCTGCGTCGACTGCCTGGGGCTGGAGGCCCCGTCGCTCCCGGATTTCGAACGCGACGCCGAACTCGAAAAGCGGGTGCTGGACGAAATCCTCTCCCCGGCGTTCTCCGGCGAGCAGCCCGAAGGGTTGCTGCGCGTGGTCCGGTTCAAGACCCGCCGCTGGTGGGCGAACCGCTGGAAACACCGGCTGGTCTTCGACGAGGGTCTTGCCGGCGCCTTCGTGCATTCGGCCTGGGCGCACCTGAAACGTCCCCGATCCATCGCACACTGACGGGAGCCGGCTTATGCCGGCTCTTCCGTTTTACCGCATAACCCGATCGCATGATGAAGAAAAAGAGCCACCCGGAATTCGTGCGTGCCCTGAAGGCGCGGAATCTCAAAATCACGGTCGTCGGAACATACGAAAACTGCCTCTCCCGGGTTGCCGTAAGATGCGACGTATGCGGTTGGGAGTGGGCGCCGGTCGGGGGTAGCCTGTTGCGCGGCCACGGCTGTCCCAAGTGCGCGGGAACCATGCGGAAATCCCACGCGGAGTTCGTGGAGGAGCTAAAATCCCGAAGGGATGACGTGATCATCGTCGGCCCGTATGTGAAAGCGCTCGAAAAGACCCGGTTCCGGTTCCTGAAATGCGGACACGAATGGGACGTGACCCCTGCGCATATACTTAACGGCCGGGGATGTCCGCTGTGCGCGCATTCCCGCCGGGGAGCGTCCCAGCGACTGACGATGGAGCGTTTTTTGAAACGCCTCCATAAAATCGACCGGAATCTCGTCGTCCGGGAGGGCGGGAAATATGTAAACTATACGACGCCGATCCCTCTCCGCTGCAACGCCTGCAAATACGAGTACGAAGTAAAGCCGAGCGATGTTCTGCACGGCGGCGGCTGTCCGAACTGCCACAGGGCATGCACCTCCTTTCCGGAACAGTTTATCCGCCACGCCTTTGTCCGCATGCTCGGCGAATCGGAAGTCCTGTCGCGGGACAAGACTGCGGCAGGAGTCGAATTGGACGTCTGCATTCCCGCCTTGAGGGCGGCCGTGGAACCCGGTTCGTGGTACTGGCACCGGAATCTGGTGGAGAGGGATCGGGAAAAGCGTCTGCTGTGCGAAAGGAAAGGCATCCGGCTGATAACCGTATATGACCATTATGATGAAACGGCCGTTCCTTTCGACGATTGCCTGGTGACTCCCTGCGACCTTGCCTCCCGCCGGAATATGGACAAGCTGGTTGCGGTGACGAAAACCCTTTTCGGGGCGTTCGGGCTGGATTCGAACCTCGCCGCGGGCGAATGGGAGACGATCCGGAGGAGGGCCGAACTGGATTCGCGGCGGATGACCACCGAAGAATTCCGGGCGGAGCTGGCCGGGATCAATGATAAAATCGAGGTTATCGGCGAATACACGAGGGCCTCTGATAAAATCAGGGTGCGGTGCAAGGTCTGCAATCACGAGTGGTCCGTTGCGCCCACGACCCTGCGCCGGGGTTCGGGATGCGCCAGCTGTGCCGGCAGGTTGAAACTCTCGCATGAACGGTTCGTCGAAAGATTGAACCTGTTGCATCCGGAGATCGTCCCTCTGACCGAGTATGTCAACAGCCAGACCCGCATGACATTCGAGTGCAGGGCCTGCGGCCATGTATGGTCGGCGCAGGCGTATGGCCTCATCACGAAATCCCGCTCTTCCGGCTGCCGGAAATGCTCCGTTAGGGCGATGCTGCGACGACGAAGCCGGAAGGTAAGGTGCATCACCACCGGTGAGGTGTTCGACACGCTTCGGGAAGCCGCCGCCAAATACGGCGTCAGCCGCTCGGCGATCAGCCAGTGTTGCAGCGAGCCTCCGAAACTCAAACGTGCCGGCGGCCGGGAGTGGGAATACGTCGACCTGCTTTCCGGAGAGCGTTGACCTGACGCGGCCGATGCGCGGGAACCGGCCGGATAAAACCGGTCTCTCCTTCCCGAAAACGAAAAAAGGAAGGCCTCGACCTTCCTTTCTCTGGTGATCCCGCTGGGGCTCGAACCCAGGACCCCAACATTAAAAGTGTTGTGCTCTACCAGCTGAG
>ERZ780167.3579-NODE-3579-length-10960-cov-3.570289_pt1 | contig 10960 bp, 5 predicted proteins | sample MGYA00510982_ERZ780167 | MGnify/ENA primary metagenome ERZ780167 (study PRJEB29588, sample SAMEA2146107) | human gut metagenome | biome: human gut; feature: human-associated habitat; material: faeces | place: Denmark | collected 2008/2010 ... | reverse complement strand
CACCGGTCTTACTGGTGCGGGTGGCGGAGCCGTTGGACAGGGTGGGAGCATTGGGGGCGGCGTACTTGATCTCAATCGTGTACTCCTTCGTGCTGCTATCCTCGGCGGTAACGGTGAACTTGACCGGCGAGTTTATGGACATATTGCACATTACGTCGCCGTTGCTCCACCTGTACCCGCCATTCGTCGCATCATCATAACCATCCTTCATCTTCACGGTAGCCGATTCCGGATAAGTCAGCTTCAGGTATTTCATACCGATCCTGTTCAACACGGCCTTATCCGTATCAGAAGGCAGGGTAAAGGTGATTTCGGTTTCACTGATTTCCGCTCTTGCAAACGGCGTGGTGTCACCGGTCTGGTTCAGCAGAACAGCGGCGGTAATATCCTTCTCACTGCTCTTGGCCTTGGTAATGATGATCGTGTACGCCTGGGTGTTGCCCTTTTCCGCTGTTACCGTAAAGGTCGCAGCCTTATCCAGCTCCATACCGCAGGCGGCGCCTTCCGTCCAATCCTTGTCAGGATCCCCTTCCTTGGTGACCGTGGCTAAATCGGAGATCGTCAGCTTCAGGATCTTCTCACTCAGCTTGCTGGTGTTTGTACCAGCGGGCAAGGTGATGGTGAACGTGCTGCCCGACCGGGATACCGCAGCGCCGGGAACATCCAGTTCTACTGCGGTCAGGGCATTTTCCGTGCTGGCCTGCTCGGGATCGACCTTGAAGAATGCCTTGGCGGTGATGCTCTTGCCGGTGTCAGGCATGATGAAGGTGGCAACGTTGTTGACATCCTCTGCAACGGTGTATGTCACATCCTTGTTATCGGCATCCTTGACCTCCCAGCGCTCCAGCATATAACGAGAGCCGGGAACAGCAGTGAGAATGACGCTCTGACCCTCGTAAACAGGATACTGAGAGACGTCGGTGCTCTCGCCAACGGTGACTGTAGCGCTGCCCATAGCCGAGTCGTTTACCGCAGCGGTCACACTGGCGAACTTCTTGTTGCGCAGAACTGCGGTAAACTCGTAGTCGCCGCCTGCCTCCAGAGTGAGCTCCGCACTGCCATCCTCGTTGCGTGTGATTTTACTCTCGTCAACGGCAGTTCTATTGCTGGTGATCTCCCATTTATCCAGTACATAACCGTCTGCAATCGAACGCACCTTGAGTATTACATGGCTACCAGCGACAAGGCAGTCTCGTTTATCGCTGTAATAGCAAGCACTGGCAGTGCTGCCATTTACAAGCCGAACACCACAATCGAGGGTCGCGTCTATATCGGCGCTGCTTGATGTAAGCAGGATCGGTATACCGGAAAGCTCAGTCTCCGCTTGGATGGTAACGTCATTTTCCGGCATGGGGAAAGTAAAACTTCTATCCGTGGCCGTAAAATCGCCCAATCCAGTAATATTCCATTTTTTCAGGACATGCTGCCGTATACCTGTTGCGTCGGTAATGACACCGGTGTCTTTATCATACTGGATGTCACCCAGAGATGTAACTGCGTTAATGGCAAATACACCGAAATTCACGGTGACCCGCTCTCCAGCGACGGCCTCTGTGATCGTCTTGCCGGAGGCATCCTTAAATTCCTCTGTATACAGCCAGCCATACTCTATGTTGCCGCTGTCGTCAAGAGTTGTAAAGCCACGAAGTCCCTGCTTATCATGATTGAGTTTAAACTTAATACCGGGGATCACGATCTCCAGCGGGGCACTGGCCTTTCCAGCCGCATCAACACCCACAATATACAGATACTTGGTTTTACAATCCTTCATACCGCTGACAGTGATCGTGTTGGTCGTAGCCATCGTACCCGTATTTGTGTTAGCCGAAGTGGTATCCACCACAGGTGCGGTTTGCTGCTCGTCATACAGGGCATAGTAGTAATTGCCTGCTGCGGAAGCACTGAACTTCACAGTGGCTTCTTCTTTACTGTCACGCGTTGCGGAACCAGCACTGAGTTTCAATTCATCGCTCGTTGCTTCATATTGCAGGACCTGAACCTTATAGTGATAGCGAATACTACCTCCTGCAGGCTGTATATAGCAGAGCGCCTTATCGTGGCATTCAAAATTCTTGGGAACATTTAGAGTGACCACACTATTGAATGTCAACTTATCGTCAGCGTTCACACCTGATGTTTCTATCAGGCTATTGCTCGTTTGAAATTTGAAGCCATAAGCTGTACCACCGAAGCTTTCGAGTTTATCGCTTTCTGTAGGCAAATTGTCTACATAGAACTTAATGGTTCCGGCATCATACGACTTAATATCGCCTGTGGCACCCAGAGCACACTCAGTCAAGCTTTTTGTATGCTCGATTTTAACATCCTTCAAGGTGAAGGTAAAATCTTCCCGAAGGTTATTGGCGATAAAGAATGGCTTTGTCGTTTTGTCGTTTGTTAACGTCCCCACACTTGTCAGGTGCGGCCATGTAGGTTCAGCCGCATATGCCTTTGGTGCAGTTACTATAAAGAAGCTCATGGCCATGAGCAGGCAAAGGAGCAGTGATACTGTCCTTTGCCATTTTGTTGCTTTCATGGCTCTCTCCTTTCTACTTAAAATGGTGTCCGTAGCTTGTCTGATGATCCGCTACGTCACTGTTCTCTGCCACCTTATCCCAGAGCTGTTGAGAAATGCTGCGCTCAAAGATAACGGTGACGGTATAGTTTCTGCTCTCCGTACCCAGCGTTACGGTATAGGTCAGCGGGTTGGATAGATTTACGACCTCACCGGATACCGGACTGACCACAGCTCCCGCGGGAACGGTAACGACCGGCGCGACCGCCGTGACATTCGTTCCGACCGGCAGCTTGACAGTGATGGTTCCGGCACTCTGGTCGATCTCACCCTCCACACCCAGGACGGAAAAGCCTGTGATCTTCGCTGTGCTGGTCGAGGGCGTATCATCATCGCCTCCGCTGCTCTTTGCAGAGATCGGCTGACCGCTCTTGTTCAGCACGGTAACGGTATAGATTCGGCTTGCCAGATCATTGTCGCCGCCCAGCGTGAACGTGGCCGCATTGGCAAAGTCTACTGCAATACCGGAGGTCGGCGAGCAGCTTCTGCCGGTAAATTCGATGTCCGTGACCAGCTTGGTGCTGGTCAGCTTGGAATCGTCCACACCAGTAACGGTAATGGTACTCTTGGTATTGTCAATGACGCCATTGTACCATTCGCCGGCCGCCTGAACACGGAAGCTGGTGATCTCCGCCTGCGCCTTGGACACGACCTTGATCCGGTAGACATTCTTCACCGTCTCGTCGCCGGAGGTTACGGTAAAGGTCTGCCAGTCAGAGAAGTTCATCGCATCCTTACCGTCCAGAGATGGGTCGGATGTCGCTGCATAGGAAATACTGGCGCTGAGATACATCTTTGAGGTATCCACGCCGGGTCCCACCGTAAGCAGGATCTCCGTAGCACCATCGGACGCCTTTTCGGCCTTTCGCTCCAGGATGTCCGTCACATTCAGCACACTGTTCTGCAGCTTGATGCTGTTGACATCCAGCTCGGCGCCGGAGGCACCCACATCGCCATGGATAACGGTGACATTATAGGTCTTGGTGGTCTTTCCGTCCTCAGCCATCACGGTAAAGGGCTGCTTAATGCCCTCTACGAAGGTCACGGGCAGGCTCGGCGCAAGCAGCGTTGCACCTTCCGCCATCGTCACGGTCGGAGTCAGATTCGTCAAGGGCATACCGTTGGGGACTGTGACAACGATGGTATTCTCGCCGCCTTCACCGCCCTCGGTGATAATGCCCTGCTTGCCTTCGATCTCAAAGCCGGTGATGGAAGCGTCCGTAGACAACTGCCGGGCAAAGTCAAAGCGCCGGTTATACAGCGAATACGGATGTCCAGTACCGCCTGCCTCCAGGAAGTTCAGATACCATTGACTGGCATAGCACCCCTGATAGGTCGCCATGGCGTTGTTTATGACGCTGGTGGTGTGGTGGAAGTAACCGCTGGGGTTTACAAAGCTGTCCACCCAGTTCTGGATCACGCTCTTCCCCTGTCCGTCGGAGAAGCGGGGATCGGTATGGCAATCGATGCCCATAGCGGAAAGTGCGCAAATGACTTGAGCCGCCGTTTCGCTGTTGACAGCACCCCATGCCTTGAAGGAATAGTCCGCATTCATTCTCGTAATGATAATGCTTACGCCTTCCTCCAGCTTTGCGCGCACCCGTTCGCCATAAACCTCGTCATTGGCATACGGCGCAATGGACTGCATGAGCATGGCGACCATATCCGTGTCAAATCCATCAGACAGATAGACGTGGTTGAGGATCACATCCATAAAGGCGTCCCGTGTCCAGATCGCGTTGTCAGGGATCGTGTAATTACCCATGTCCAACGAGATCAGTCCGAAAATGGGGCCGTTTATGGTGTATGTTCCCGCGTAGTTATACATGGTTGCCGCAAGGTTGTCCACCTCGTTGCCCTTGCTGTCAATAAACGGCTGTCCGTCGTTGTACTGCGCAAGGTTAGAGCAGTCGAACCCTCGTGCTGTCAGCATCATGATGGTGCGGGCGATGTTGGTCATTGCCACACTTGTGGTGGTGTCCAGATCGCCGATCTGTCCGGCAAGGTCATAACCACCATCGTAGTTTGCCAGCTTGCCCTGATAGAAGCCGAGGTTCATCCACTCCCAGTCATCATCCGCCGTACTGGAGTATCTCGTGATGATCTTGTTGACAACGTTTTGCAGATCGTCCTTATACTCGTTTTCGGCTACCGCACCGGTAAAGGAAACATTGACATTGTAGGTGTTTGTATTCCCGTTTTCCGCCGTAACAACGTAGGTGACGGTCTTCGAGAAATCCTGCTTCACACCGGACGCGGGAGAAACCGTGGCAAACGGAGATACCTCGATCACAGGTGCAAAAGAGGTCGCCGTTCCCGCAGGCAGCTCCATGGTGATCTCGCCCGTATTGTTGTTGATAATACCCTGCACCGAGCCATAGCGGAAGGACAGAATATTATTGCCCTTTGCGGCAGGAGTGCGTGTGATCTTGACAGTCCACGTCCGCTCGACGCCATTCTCGGCCGCGATCACATACTCGTTGTCACCCTCGCTCAGTCCGTCAGGCGCACTTTTCAGCGTTGCAAATTCCGAGATCACGATCTCCGGCTGCACAGAGACAAGATCCGTCGCGTAGGGGATGGTAATCTCCACAACGCCAGTATCCGAATTGATCGCGCCGATCGCATCACCGATGCTGTAGGACTCGATGGCGTTCTGAGAAGACGCCTCTGCCGTTATGGTGACGGTATAGGATCTTTCAAGCTCATAGGTGCGGTTATAGACAGTGAGCGTCTGCGTTTTACCGCCGCTGAAGTCAAACGTGCCGCTGTCCATATTGGTATGCGTGCCCGTATGCGTAATAGTGGGGCTGATCGCCGTAAGGTCTGTACCCACCGGCAGATTGAGGGTGATTGTTCCGTTTTCCTCGTCGATCTTGCCGTATCTGGTCACACCGTCTGCTGTTGTCACCGAAAAGGCACTTGCAACCGTATAGGGATCACCCTCTTCAACCACAACAGTCCAGTAGGCAGACAGATCCGCACCCATGTCAAAGCCGTATTCACTCGATTGAGAAACGCCGTCATAGACAATGCCGGCTGTTCTTTCCCACGGAGTGACATTGTATACCACTTTGCCGCTTTTCAACGTACCGGCAACCTGTGAGATCTTGAGCCAATCGGATAATTCAATGGTAGGTGCAGGCAGCTTGGTAAAATCCGTGCCTTGCGGGAAACGAATAGTAACCGTCTTGCTCGCCGTATCCACTACGCCCACGGAATCCCCCACCGCGTACCGATCAATGGCCGGTTCCGTGATGCGGTTTTTTTCTACAAAATCAAGGTAGTACGGCGCGGCGACCTCAACCAGCGCCTGATAATAGGCCTTGCTGTAGTAGCGCAGTTGTTCGACAACATTTGGGTTATACGCATCATACTCCAGCACCTTACGCATGACGTCTTCCGCGTCGGTGCTGTTCCAGTCATGGTATTCAAGAAGCACTACGCCGCCACCGGGGTAGTTCTCGGCACTGGCTGCGGTTGCATAGCCAATGGCCCGTGCGGTCTGATAGAGCATATTGAACTGCACAGGCTGATAGTCGCCCACAGCAAGAGAACCACTGCTGCGGGCCTGATACATCGCCTCCAGCTTGACACTGTACACTCTGAACAGATTCGTCAGCGGCTTTACCAGATAGTCGATGATCTCATTGACCTCTTCATCTGTATTCTTGCTGTTGTTGCGGGCCGGTTCTGCAATAATAAAGAACGGATACTCACGGCCATCCGCAGCTGTGGCCGTATAGAGAACTGGGGAGGAATGATCGGCAGGCAGGCTTTCCTGGCAGGTAAACGTCGTACTGGAGATCACGTTTTTCCCTGCATAGTCGCTATAAAAGCTGGCAGGAGAAAAGGTAGTGCTTCCCCCCTCCGGGATCGTTACTCGCACCAGCGGGCCAACGCCGAAAGAAAGTGCTTCACGCGCATAGAGGTTTCCTTCGGTATCCTTCAGGGAAAAGAACTTGCCATAATCTGCTTCGCTGCCGCCTGTCCAACCCACAAGATAGGGCCACGATGTGCTGGTCAGGTCATCCGTCGTCCATGCGTATGTATTTGTGGGGAGAAGTATCAGCAGCGTCAGGCACAGCGCCAACAGCCGCTTGAATAATTTGTTGGTTCCCATCTTCATCTTGGTTGATCTCCCAATTATGCTATTTGCATAGGGGAGATCCAGACATACACAGCCCGGATCTCCCCCGTGATGGGGCGGCAGGATCACTGCCGCCCCATAGGATCAATTAGAAGTGGGGCGTGTAATCCACGGTCATGAACCAGGTGAAGCAGGAAGCATTGCCGAGGGGATAGTCAGCCGCGCCGATCATGGGCACCTTGCAGGTAGGCGTATATGCACCGTCCATGTAGCACCAGCCGGACATGGAACCCGCATCAAACTCGCCCAGGCCATCCAGGGTTGCAAGATAGGTGTCGCTGCAGCTTGTGGTGCCTCCGAAGCGCTCATTTTCTTCTGCAAAGGCAATGAAGTCCTTCATAACGTCCATTACGCTGTCGGTAGCCGCGAACACCTTTCCTTGTTCATAATAGGCGTTCAATGCGGACTGAATTTCTTCAATGGTTTCTGCAAACTGAGTACCATAACCTCCAGCAATCAGTTCAGTAAAGTCAATGGCATAAGTGGATGCAGTAACCTCGAAGCTGGTCGCGGTGTTAATAACGGCAGTAACATAATAGAGACGCGTCTCACCGTTCTTGGTCACCGTCACATTGGGTCTAGTGCCGGCCAGATTGATCTTTCCATTGGCAAAATTGCCGCCCAGAGTTGCGTCGTTTGTCGTGAAGGATGCATCAACGGAAGACTTCTCACCTTTCCAGGTATAGTTGCCGGACACATAGTAAGAGACGTTGGTGTCGGTCCAGTCAATGTTGTTGTTCACATAGTAGGTGTTGCCCATGAAGCTATTCTGAACGACATAACCATAAATGTCGAGATCGCTGGCAGTACCCAGAGTGGCAGCCGTAATTGCGAGAGGATCGGTGCTGGTGATGGAAATTTCACCCTCGAAGCCAGCGGCCAGATAGTAGGTGTTGCTGCCAACGGTAACGGCATAGCGGGTGTTCAGCAGATTCAGCGTGTAGATGTATTCATTCCCAGTGGAAGAGGTCGCGGTAGCACCGGCCACAGTAGGCACGGCACCGGTGGTCGTGATCGCCACGCGGGCAGACTGAAGGTTTTCCCAAGTCTTGGTCGCACCGAGCTTGGCACGAATGTACTTCACGCTGGAGCCGGTGTTATCATCGTACTGATACTTCGCAGCCACGCCTTCCACGGTCACAGATGCGATCCCGTCGAGGGTGCTCACGTCTGTGCTGCTGGTAGGAGCAGTCGTCTCGGACGCGAACGCAACGACGCTGACAGAGAGCGCCATGGCAAGCGCCAGCACAAAAGCTAGCAGCTTATTGCATGTTTTCTTCATAATAATTTCTCCTTAAATTTATTTTTTCGAGCGTATCACTCGAAATTTATGACGTTGGTTGCTTCCTAGGGTTTGGTGCTTTGCCACTATATGCCCATTGGCATCACCTCCGTAAAATCAGAAAAGCAAACACTGAACTTCCTCTATTCTACAGTCAGATGGTAGCAGCGTGTTGTATCCATGGCGTCAGCCCTTACGATAATTACCGGCACTTCTTCACTCAAATCCACAATGACATTGCTGCCATCCATCTGTACTATACAATTACTATCCTCTGAAATCGACCAACCAGAGTCGAGTTCCAGCGTCAGTGCGACGTTCGTCTCGTCCTGAACCGCCGATTCCGGGATGAAAATGCTGAAACGTAATCCCGTTTCCTGCCCGCCATAATTCTTCTGCACGTCAACACGGCACGCCGTGCCATTAACGCTTACAGAAGTTATTGCGTCCGTCGATGCACTATCCGCACCGGCAGGATTGTCCGCCTGCTTTCCGCAGGCTGTCAGCATTGATAACAGTGCCACAAGCACGATTAAGGCTATACAGGTCTTTCTCATTTTTCTGCCCTCATTCCAGTTCGATCTGGAAGCTATAGGTCTGGCTCAGTTCACCGCTGGTGACGACCAGATCACGATCTTCCAGCGCCAGATTCAGAATGAGCCGCCCGCCCAGCTCGTTCACGATGCAGGGACTATCCATGTCTAGCACAGCATCCGGGGCAAGCTCTACATTTGCGGCACAGCTTTTGAAATCCGTGTCCGTCGGCAGCGTAATGGCGATCACATAGCGCGTTTCGCCATCCTCTGTATGGGTCTGGATCTCCGCCGTGCTGTTGCCGATCACGAAGCTACGGATCAGCGGCTCCTCATTGGCGGTATTCGCTTTCCCGCAGCCCGCCAGACACAGAATACAGAGCACGGCCAGCACTATGCAGCATATCTTCTTCATATCGTCACCTCACTCAGAGCGGATGGCTTCATTGGGGCTGATAAGCGTTGCCTTACGTGCGGGCATCCACGCGGCGGCAATGGCAACCGCGCCCGCGAATACCACGCCGCAGACCGCCAGCCACCAGGGCAGCACGCACCGCAGCTCCTGCGACGCGAAGATCACCGGTATCAGCCACTTTGCGATAAAGCTCAGTATCAGACCAGCCGCGCCACCTATCACGCCTACGATCAGCGCCTCCGTCAGGAACATCTTGAAGATGTCGCTACGGATGGTGCCCAGCACCTTCAATACGCCAATTTCCCTCGTTCTCTCTGTGATAGACATCATCATGGTGTTTGCCACGCAGATGGCGGAGATCAGGACAGCGATACCGCCCAGTGCGCCCAGCATTGCCTGGATCTGACGGGACTGTGTGCGAACGGTTTCCAGCATGTCATTGAGGGAGTAGGTGTTCAGACCCGTGTCACGGATCAGCTTGACGATCCTCTGCACGTCGTTGACATTCTTCACCTTCACCCAAACGAGATCATAGGTGGGGCCGTTGGCCTTTTCCTCCGCAGTCTTTGTCTGAGTAGTCGCGCCCATGTAATTGGCATTGGCCTGCGTCATTTCCTGCAAGCGGTCAAAGGACATGAACGCGGCGGTGGCGAAGTTGTTGTTCAAGGTGGAGCAAATGCCCGTCACCCGCAGGGTATAGAGATTGCTGGAGGGCAGCGCCCGCCCGTCGGTGTCGGCCTTCGGCTCACCGGTCAGGCTGGAGGAATCGAAGGTCATGCGGACAGGCACTTCCAGCAGGTCGATCAGGGCGTTGCCGTTCTCGTCCACCGCCAGCTCCCAGTCCTTGGCCTTATTGGCAAGGCCAGCCGCCACGTCATCGGTAAACATGACCTCCGGGTGCATCCGTGTACCGTCCTCGGCCATCGTGCCCCGTTCCGGCGTCAGCATGAAGCTCTCCGCCGTGGTCATGTCGATGCCGTAGACACGCACCATGTTGACGTAGTTGCCGGATACGATGTAGGCAGACTGCTGGTAGACCGGCGTCACCGCCTCCACACCGTCAATGCCCCGGAATGCTTCCAGCGCCTTGTCGTTCAGTACTGCCTTGCGGCCGTAGTCGCTGGTGGCGGGCGTCACGTCGATCTTCGTCAGGCTGCCCATGGCCTCGATGCTCTCACGGTACGCCTGCTCATAGCCCAGACCTACGGAGATCAGCACCACGATACACATGACGCCCACCGCCATGGATAGGGCTGTCAGCGCCGTGCGGGTCTTTCGTCGGAACAGGTTGGTGCAGCCGTAGCGAAACAGGTCTTTTGGCTTCATACATTCCCGTCCTTATTGCTTCCGTCGTAGGTCAGCGGCTTCTCTCCAATATCCGGGGTGCCGCCGTCTGCGTCAAAGTCGTCGTCAAAATCGTCCAAGGCAGCGGTATTTTCGGCACCGGGTCCAATCTCGCCGCGTTTATAGCGGATGATGACATAGACCACAATGCCGATCAGGATGAGCGCAAGGATCGCTATCAGCAGCCACAGCCACCAGCGGCTGTCTGTGCCGTCTTTATTTGCGTTGACGCTGTTGGCATCTGTATCCGCAGAGCTTTCCGCCACGCTCAGGGGCACGGAGATGTCCTGAGAATACGTCTCGCCATTGGCGTCCTCATACTGGAGGATCATCTTTCCCACAAACGCGCCGATCTTGGAGAAGCCCACCGTTACATCGGCGCTGGTGGAGCCGCCTGCCAGCAGGTCGCCCACATAGCAGGGGGTGGAGGCGGTCATGCCGTCGGTGGCCAGCACCCGGATATTCATAGCCTTGGCGCGGCCCATGTTGGTCAGCGGCACGGAGATGGTAATTTCCTTATCCTTGCTGGGTGTGCCGTACACCTCCGGCGTACCGGCCAGAACATCCATCTTCTGGCTGACCGGCAGCATGATGTTCTGCGCCGCCTTACCGGCCACCGCCTCGGTGGTCTCATAGGTCAGGTTGATGCCCAGCATAGCGG
>ERZ780167.3567-NODE-3567-length-10983-cov-3.525622_pt1 | contig 10983 bp, 10 predicted proteins | sample MGYA00510982_ERZ780167 | MGnify/ENA primary metagenome ERZ780167 (study PRJEB29588, sample SAMEA2146107) | human gut metagenome | biome: human gut; feature: human-associated habitat; material: faeces | place: Denmark | collected 2008/2010 ... | reverse complement strand
CGAGCCACAGAATCGACTCGGCGTCCAGGTGGTTCGTGGGCTCGTCGAGCAGCAGCAGGTCGGGAGCCTCGAGCAGCAGCTTGCACAGGGCCACGCGACGGCGCTCGCCGCCGGAAAGCACGTTAACCGGCATGTCGGAATCGGGCAGCTGCAGGGCGTCCATGGCCTGACCGAGCTTGGAATCGATATCCCAGCCGTCGGCGGCGTCGATCTCGTCCTGGAGCTTGCCCATCTCGGCCATGAGGGCATCCATGTCGCAGTCCGGGTCGCACATCTCCTCGCCGATCTTGTTGAAGCGATCGACCTTGGCGATCATGTCGCCAAACGCCATGCGCACGTTCTCGATGACGGTCTTGTCGTCATCGAGCGGCGGCTCCTGCTGCAGGATGCCCACGGTGTAGCCGGGGGTGAGCCTGGCATCGCCGTTGGAGACCTCCTCGATGCCGGCCATGATCTTGAGCAGGGTCGACTTGCCCATGCCGTTGGGACCCACGACGCCGATCTTGGCACCGGGGTAGAAGCTCAGGGTCACGTCGTCAAGGATTACCTTGTCGCCATGGGCCTTACGAGCCTGATACATGCTGTAGATAAACTCCGCCACAGTCATTTCTCCTTATCTAGCTGCGGAAATCTTCTCCCCCTCTCCGTTTTGGAAAAAGCGGAGAGGCAGTCCGCGCGTTCTAATAAAAAGGGGCATGGTTGCCCATACCCCCTAATACTACCTGGGAAAAGTCCCCCGGAACATACTATGAACTGCGTACGCTAGTTTTCCGCAACCTTAACGAGCGGCTCGCCGCGATTTGCGCCACAGCAGATACGAGTAGACGTAGACGGCTCCGACCGAACCAAACGCCAGAACCGCAATCACCGCGGCGACGACTTCACTCGAAAGCACGCTGCCTGCCACGCCCATCACAATCAGGCCAATACCCAGCACCATAAAGCAGGCGCCGCCAAAACGCTGCGTACGGCGCCAGTTCTCGGGATCGGCAAGCGCCCAGGGTGTCTTGATACCGAGCGTATAGTTCTGCTTCACACGCGGCAAGTAGTTGCCTACGCCGATGAATAGCAAACCGACAACACCGGAAATCAGCACGTTAACCGAACCGACCGCCGGCACCACGCCCCAGACCGTAAGCTCTCCCAGCCAGCTTATGGCGCACATGAACAAGGTGAAGGCGATTACGAAGCCCTGGTAGAACTTGCCCGAGGTTCGATATGCCTCACCTTTGGGGTCGATGCGCGGCACCACGCAGAACATTGCGAGAAGCGCCAGAGGCAGCACGCCGAGCGCGGAGGCCATCCAGCTAGGACCCCAACCGTCGACGGCGCCGTTCGCACCCCAGTGCGTGGGAATCTGCGCAGGCAAGCTCGGCATCACCATGAGGTGCGCTACGACATTGGCGACGCACAGAGCGACCAGTGCAATCCACACGCGCGACGATACCCCCGTGGCGTGAATGCCCTTGTTTTCGTTATTCATCCTTATCACCTTCCGTGTTTGTAAAGCCCATAAACCAACCAATCAAGTCCTGCATGACGGTGGTGTTTAAGCTGTATACGATGTTTTGGCCATGGCGTTCGTCGGTTACCAACCCGGCGTTTTTGAGCGTCGCCAAGTGATGGCTCAACGACGGCTTGCTGATGTCAAAATGTTCGGCAAGCTCCCCGGCCGTGCGATTGCCCTCGCGCAGCAACTCCAAAATGCGCCGTCGCGTTGGATCGGCAAGCGCCTTAAAACCCTCTCCCGGCATAAGACCTCCTTTCATCATCTCTCATGACGCGCACACTATACTCGATATTTAGATGTTTGTCTAACTATCTAATACAGTAACATCTATAGAACATTCGTTCGTGTTTAGTTACAATGGAAGTTGAAGCAGATGGGCCAGCTCCCTCTACCCGAGAAGGAGATGGACTATGAGTATTGACGATGTCCTGACGTTGTTGTTGCTTGTAATCGCGGCTGTGGAGCTCGGCATCCACATTGGAGGTCGAATGAAATAGCCGCCCCCGCGTAATGCGAAGACGGCCACTTCTCACGCTACAAACGTGTTTGGGAGTTGGCCAACCCGCTGCAACGGGTGCCATCTGCTTCAATCTTATGCGAATCCCGATCCCATTTCAACAAGCTCCAAGGGCTCAAATGAAATCGCAATAATACCTATAATGGCGATAGCTAAAACACGACCGACTCCCCATCGGAGGATATCTATGACCGAAACCGCAGCCGCAGCCCCCATCGAGACACGCGACACCAAGCTCGAGATCATCATGGGCCGCGAGGCACTCGACAAGCTCGCCGATGCTACGGTGCTGGTGCTCGGCTGCGGAGGCGTGGGCTCCAACTGCTGCGAGGCACTCGCCCGCGGCGGCATCGGTCATTTCGTCATTCTGGATAAGGACGTCATCGCGCCCAGCAATATCAACCGTCAGGCCATCGCCTTCCACAGCACCATCGGAAAGCGCAAAGTCGACGTCATGGAGGCTATGATTCACGACATCAACCCTACCGCTACCGTCATCAAACGCACCGAATACCTGCTGAGCGACAACATCGATGATTTCTTCGCGAGCGTTTTGGAGCAGACGGAGGGCAAGATCGACTACGTCGTCGACGCCATCGACACCATCTCGGCCAAGCTCACCATTGCCAAATATGCTCAGGAACACGACATTCGTTTGGTTAGCTCCATGGGCGGGGCCAACAAGCTCCATCCCGAGTGCCTCCGCTTTGCCGACATTTTCGATACGGTACGTGACCCCATGAGCCGCATCATGCGCAAAGAATGCAAGAAGCGCGGAATCAAGAGCCTGCACGTGCTGTTTAGCTGCGAGGAATCGGTTAAGACACAGCCCCGCGACCCTTCCAACATCCACGAGCGTACCGAGCTCGGAACCGCCAGCTTTATGCCGCCTATCATGGGTCAGATGATCGCCGGCGAGGTTATCCGCCAGATCAGTGGGCGCGGCACCGAGCGCGTGCGCGCCGATGGCCAGCGCCTGGACTAGCGGAGTACGCCGCGATGGAGCCCCGGTTATTTGATGCACACTGCCATCTTGATTTGATGACTTACCCGAATGCTGTTGCCGACGAAACTGCGGCTATAGGGCTGGGGGTCTTTGATTGCGGGGTCGACCCACGCGACTTCGCGGCAACAAAAAAGCGGGCCAGCCGCTACCCAAACATTATCGCGGGCGTCGGCCTCCACCCCTGGTGGCTCGCCGACGGTCACTGCGGTCCTACCGAAGTCAATCTGCTTTGCGAAGTTGCTGCCCAAGAGCGCTACATCGGCGAAGTCGGACTCGACTTTTCCGCGCGCTTCGCCGGAAGCGAACCGCTACAAATACAGGCACTTATCCGGCTCTGCAATGCGCTCGTGCAACATCCTCTTACCGGGCGCGTGATATCAATTCACGCCGTTCGTTCGGCAGGAACCGTGCTGGACGCCCTCGAATCGCACGGATTGCTCATCCCAAACCCCGACTCCCCCGTTATCATCTTCCACTGGTTTAGCGGTACTTCGGACGAACTCGTCCGCGCGCGTAATGCGGGCTGCTATTTTTCCGTCAACGAGCGTATGCTCGCCACCAAGCGCGGTCGCGAATACGTACGACAGATTCCACTCGACCGTTTACTGCTCGAGACCGATGCGTCTGCCGAACCAAACACAGAAACAAGCGCACAGTCGCTCATCAGATCGCTCACAAGGACCTCGGTGCGCATCGCCACGCTCAAAAACTGCGACGCAAAGCGCATCGAGTCGGCAGTTTTAGCAAATGCACGCTCTGTTTTTAGCCTTCGCTAAGCTCGGTGTGCAAAAAACGCCAATTATGAGTACTGTTACCGGAATGGATACAGTACTCATATTTGGCGTTTTTTGCACACGAGGTCCCGGGGAGTCGACAATTCGACTCCCCGGCACTGCTCACCTATTCGGAAATCGGCGCTCCATGGCCCCAAGAACCTTCCATGCCGCACACGGTCGAGGCAAACCCGGCAGCAAAGTCGAGCGCGCGCTCGATGGCCTCGGCGCCATCCTCACCACGCTTGGCGGAATCGAGATAGCACATCAAAAACGAGGTGAGGAACGAGTCGCCCGCCCCCATGGTGTCCTTCATATCCGTTACCGGTTTAGCCAGCTGGCGGTAATAACGCTCGCCGTCGTAAGCAATGCAGCCCTCGGCGCCCGCCGTAGCCGACACAAAACGCGGACCCAGGCCCTTCACCCATGCCAGACGCTCACGAATCTCGTCCTCACTCGCGGCATCCGCCGCACTAAAGAAAGCGAAATCGACGTAGGGCGCAATCTGCTCGTAGTACTCGTCGGTAGAGTCGTCCGAAAAGTCAAAAGAGACCGTGACGCCCGCAGCCTTCAACTTGGGCAGCTCGCGCTCGGTAAAGCAATAGTTGCCCGAATGAACCACATCGAACTGCTTCATGTACGCAAGGTCAAAGCGATCGAGGACATAGCGCGCATCGCCACGGATACCGCCCTCGTTGGAGCCGAGGAAGACACGGTCACCGTCGACGACGGTCACGCGAGCCGCTCCGTTCTCGCCAATCATCTGCTCGCACTTGTCAAGCTCGATACCCTCATCCTCGAGGCTTGCAATGACATGCTCGGCAGCGGCATCATTGCCAAAAATGCCCATGTATGCGGAGCGTGCGGCACCGCATTTCTTGGCATAAACGGCGAAGTTCACCGCATTGCCGCCGGGATACATGGTGTGGATATGCTCGTAGCGATCGACGACGTTGTCGCCAAATCCGAGCGCGTTAACGTTAAATGCCATGGCCTTTGCTCCTTCTAGTACTCGACAACACCCATATAGCGACGGAAATCGGGATCGTGATCAAACACCTTGCCGCGTGCAGCACGCAGCTCGCAGTTCATGGCGTAGAACAGCACCGGGTCCAGATAGGCACGGACGCTCGCCGGCACGGCTTCCATACCGTACTCCTTGGCATCGAGCACCATCAGCGTATCGGTATGCGTCTTAAGGAACGCCAGGGCGCGCTCGTCCATAGCACGGCACTCGCTGGAGCCCATCTGCAGGAAGTAAAAAACGCCATCCTGAGTAGCCTCGAAGGGGCCATGGAAGTACTCGGCAGAGTGGATGTAGCTGCAGTGCTGCCACTGCATCTCCATAAGAGAGCAGATAGCGAAACCGTAGGTCTGGCTAAAGTTGGGACCGCTGCCCAGAATGTAGAAGAACTCGTGCTCCTGGCAAAGCTTGGCAAAGCGATCGCCCAGCTCGGCATTTACCTTCTCGCGTGCCGGGGGAAGAATCTTATCCATCTCGGCGATACCGGCATACATATCGGCAAGATCGGCGTAGCCCTCCTGCTGATCGAGCAGCTCGGCCGCAAGCGACAGCGAAATGCCAGCGGGGACCTCGGCCTGCGGCACGCCCTCGCCCCACGGGTAGACCCACGTGGTCCACTTGCCGGAGTCGATCTTGGATCCAGCGTTGTCGGTCTGGGCGATCACCGTAGCGCCGGCAGCAAGGGCAATCTCGCAGCCCTCGACGACCTCGGGGGTGTTGCCACTGTGGCTACAAGCGATGACCAGGGACTTCTCGCCCAGACGACGCGGACGCATGATATCGAACTCGCGAGCCGTATAGATATACGAAGTGAAGGTGGTTGCCTCGCGCTGCAGAAGCTCATGAGCCGGGATCAAATCGATCATGGAGCCACCGCAAGCAATCCAGTAGACGCTGTCGAACTTGCCCTTCTCGGCAATTGCCTCTTTGATCAGATCGTGTGCGTTCATATCCAGTTCCTTTCTTGTTTGGCCCGCAATCAATGACGTTGGTTGCGTGGCCGATGGTTGTTTTAGTCAATCAGATATTTCTCGAATGCGGCCATGTTCTTGGCATCTGCCGCCGCCGGGTCATCGTAGTAACGACCGTCCGTGATTTCCTGGCCCAGCATGCCGTCGAAACCATGGGCGTTGAGTGTGGCGACGAAGGCGTCCATATCGTGCTTGCCATCGCCCCACACCAGATGGCCATACGGGTCACCGTCGATAAAGTGCATCTCGTGAATTGCCCCATCACCAAAGGCGGCAAACCAGTCCTCGAGCGTCTCGCCTGCAACGCCCATCGCGGTTGTATCAACCATGGGCTGTAAGTACGGGCTCTCGACCTCGTCAATCATGCGCTTCGCATCGGAAACCGTCGTCACAAGGTTGCTCTCCTCGGGACGCAGGCTTTCCATCGTAAGCACCAGACCGTGCTCGCCGGCATACTCCGCCAGAATGGACAAGTGCTCGCGGCTGCGCTTCCAGGCTTCCTCGCGGTCCTCGTCCCAGTCGCCCCAGCCCGAGTTGATGGACATGCGGTCGCACCCAAGTACCTCGGCAAGCTCAATGCCGTGCTTAAAGTACGCCAGGCTGCGCTGTTCATGCAGCGGTTTGCGTGCGCAGTACTGCCAAGGATAGACAACATTCTCGGGACACAGAGTACGATACCTAAGCCCACGGTCTGCAGCCTTTTTCGCCAGGACCTCAGCCTCAAAGTAGCCCGTGTGGTCGAGCGTCACATGCGGCTCCGCACACCACAGCTCAATGGACTCAAAGCCCAAACGCTGCTGCACATCAAGGAAGTAATCGAGCGACCACATGATGTAGTGGATATTCATGCCCGCAATCTGTTCGCGGCGCAGCGTCGGTTTGGATTCAGACATCTTATGCCTCCTTATTTCGATCGAACACGATTTGTCCGTCCGACATCGTCATGTCAACCGCAAGATCACGTGCGTCGCGATAATCGAGGTCGAACACATCCCGATCGAGCACGCAGATATCGGCAAGCTTGCCAACCTCGAGCGTACCCAGCTCGTCTTCGCGTATCAGGTCGTACGCGCCCCCGGCAGTCCAAGCGCACAAGAGCTCGACAAGCGTCAGCGTGTTGACCTCATTCACGGGCAGTCCGTCGGCGAAGAATCCGCCGCACGCGCTGTAGATTGACTCGCCCAGGCTCGGAATCAGCAGCGGCAAATCCGTGCCGCAGCACACTGTGCATCCGGAATCTTCCATGCCGCGGCGATTCCAGCTGTGCAAAAGTCGCGTCTCGCCAATTTGTCGACGCATCATCGACAGGCAATCCTCGCGCCGGTCCAGCGTCAGAATCTGCGGATAGACCTCGCAAATTCCATCCAACTTGCCAAACTCGACAAGATCGGTCGGGTCAGAGTTCTCGAGATCGGTAATCGCATGGCGGCGAAGCATCCGTCCATGCTCGTCTCGAGGCAGCGAGGCATAGAGCGCCACGGTGCGACGAACGGCGCCATCGCCCTGGCAATGCAAGGAATATCGGAAGCCGTCAGCATCAATTGCACGTAGCTCGTTCTCAATCAGATTCCACTCTGGCTCCTCGACGACCGTCTTGCCGGCAGCGCCCGCATCGGCCGTGTCCTCATAGGGGTCTATCATCTCGGCAAGCCCCGCCCATACGCCGCGATCGGTCATACGGTTGAAGCCAGAAAAACGAACGAACGGTCCCCGGAAGCGCTCTCGCGCCTCGCGGGCATATGCCAGATTTGCACCAGCACCCACCGGCTGCGACATCATGGAGACGCGAACCGTCAGCTCACCAGATTCCTCACGGCGAGCCATTTCGTCGGCAAAGCCGTAGTAGTCATCAAACGCCATCTCCTTGATGGCGGTAACGCCGCGCTCGTTGAGTATGCTCATGTAGTCCGAATACCCCGCACGCACCTCGGGCAGCGCGAGAAAATCGCTCATCATGCGCCAGATCTTCTCGGCATAGCACGCCTGCGGCGTAAAGCCGTATCGCGCACTGGCAGCAGCATTGAGAACACAGGTCTCCGCTCCCGGTGTAAAGCAGACGACGGGGATGTCGCCAAAACAATCGTCAAGCACAGCTGCCGTATTTGCGTTCTCGGCATCCGATGCCAACGTTTCGGGTAGGTTGTGGCCAAAAGCCGCCGCGCAATCCGGATGATCTTCTTTCCATGCACGCAAGAGCGACACGGCCTCTTTGGCATCGGCGATGCCGGACAGATCAGACCCCAACGTCCGCAGCGCCCAACCTGTATAGAAGGTATGCACATCGATCAGGCCAGGCATGATGGTGCGGTCGCCCAGGTCAACTACCTCGTCCGCCTGGGTCAAATACGAAGCCGCCTCGCGCTTGGCGCCAACCGCCTCAATTCGATTGCCACGGACCGCTACGAAACCTTCAAACGGCAGGTCCCCCGTACCGGTAAAGACGCTCTTAGACGTCAGTACCGTCAAACGATCAGACATCACAACCACCTACGCCGGAAGCATGCCGGAAATGGCAGTAACGACCAAGCCAAACACGACCATGAAGATGAAGAACTTCCAAATGGTCTTCCACCATTGGCCAAACGAAATCTTAGCCACGGCAAGGCCGGCGACCGTCATACCCGCCACGGGGCTGATGGTGTTGATGGTCTGGTTGGCAAACTGGAGCGCGGTGACGGCCGCCTCGGGATTGAGGCCCATGAGCTCGGTCAGGGAGCCCATAACAGGCATGGTGAGCGCCGCCAGGCCAGAACTCGAGGGAACCAGCAAAGAGAGCAGGCCAAGGACGATATACATAAACGTGGTGTAGACGGCGGCTGGTGCACCGGCGAGCGCAGTAGCGAGCGCCTGGAGGATGGTGTCGATGATCATGCCACCCTCGGCGATGACCAGAATACCGCGAGCGATACCGATAACGATGGCAGCGTACGCAAAGTCGGCGAGACCCTTAACGAACTCCTCAGCGATCGTCTGCTGGTCAAGACCGCCCAGGATACCGGCAAGCAAGCCCATGCCAAGGAACACGGCGGAAATCTCATTCATGTACCAGCCCTGGGTAACAAGACCCCAGACGATAATGCCCATACCGCAGGCAAAATCGATAAGCACGAGCTTCTGACGGATAGTGAACTCTTCCTCGATGGAGGCATCGGTCACGGAAAACTCAATACGCTTGAGCTTATCGTCCTCGTACGTAATGGACGACTCGGGGCTTTTCTTGACGCGCATGGCGTAGCGCATGGCCCATGCGATACCGACGGCAGTGAAGATGACCCAAGAAACGGCGCGCAGCCACAGTTGCGGATTGCCCTCGATGCCAATGATGCCTTGGGCGATCAAAACATTAAACGGGTCGATGGTCGAAGCACAATATCCCAGGTTGGGACCAAGGAAGCAGATGATGAATGCCGTCATCGAGTCATAGCCGATACTCATCATGATGGGAATGAAGATGGCATAGAACGGCAGGGCTTCCTCAGACATACCAAACGTAGTGCCGCAAATGGATAGCAGCGTCATCGTGATGGGAATGATGAGGATGTCCTTGTTCTTGAGCTTTTTAACCACACGGCTCATGCCGGCATTCAAAGCGTTGGTCTTGGTGATGATTGCGAACGATCCGCCAATCAATAAAACGAACGCAACGACGTCGGCAGCCTCCTGGATACCCTTGGTGGGCGCTTGCAGAACCGCGAAGATATCCTGGCCCAGATTGATGGTCTCGCCGGTCTCGGAATCGGTGTAGTTCTTATCGACCTGTTCATAGGTTCCAGCAACGGCGACTTCACGCTCGCCCGCCGCTGTCGAAATCGTCTTGCGCTGATACTGACCAGAGGGAACGATCCAAGTCAGGACCGCAAAGACAACGATCAGCAAGAACATGATCGTATAGACATGCGGTAATTTGAACTTAAAACGTCTGTTTGTCTTCTTCGCCTTCGTATCTGACATAGATACCCCCAAAGAACTCGAGACTGCATCGCATCTCGCTTCAACGTTTGCACAATGCAAACGTTCTATGACGTCCCATAGATTACCAGCAGCTTTTTCCTTCATCAAGATAATTTCAAACTGATTGCCGCAACGTGGTTGAACGGTTGCGTTTGCGCCGTGAACGGTATGGAAGCGCCCGGTGAAATGATCCCCCGGGCGCTTCCATTCGCAATGTCCTAGATGTCAAAAACGTAGCGAGACCCAACGATTCGCTGACGACCGATGATAAACGGCCGCCGCTGCTCATCGAAAAAGAAGGCTTCCATATAAAACAAGGGTTCGCCAACGGGAACTGCCAACAGTCGAGCGACCTCGGGCGACGCGCACGCGATCTCGAGTGTGCACGGGCCGGTAAACGCGGGCGTGCGGCCCGTCCGGTTGTGCACGAACTCAAAAATGGATTGGTTAGATAGAGGTGCCGTTGATAGATAGGCGTTGTCCTCGTAAACGTATATGTTGTTCTCGAGCATGACAGGGACGCCATCGGCAGTACGCACGCGCTCAACGCAAATCAAGTCAGTTCCAACGGGAACACCAAAGAACTGTGCTTCGGTGGAATCCGCCGGCAGTATCTTTCTCGAAATGACACACGCCCCCGGTTCCATTCCGTTAACGCGGCATGCGTCCGAAAAACTCTGGACGTCATCCTTCTGGCGAATCTTGCGCTTGAGCTTGGGGGCATTGACAAACGTGCCTTTCCCCTGTCGCTTCGTTAGATAGCCCTGCTGGACGAGCTCCTCAATAGCGCGTCGCACGGTAACGCGGCCAACTTTATAGCTCTTAGCCAATTCGAATTCGTTGGGTATCCGCGCGCCTGCCTTGTAGGCGCCGGAGTTGATTTCGTTTTTAATGATATCAATGACCTGTTGGTACAGCGGTATCGCTGCTTTACCGTCAGTTAGTCCTTCAGTCGGTGGCATATACCCTCTCCCAGCACAATTAATTCTAAAGCGGGCTCAAGGGCATTCAACAAGCCCTTGAGCCCGCTTTGGCATAAAGTATGCTTGCTGCCGCACCAAAATGTCGGGTATTTACTCATCAGACCCGAAAAACGCGCAACTACCGCACTCCTAAGAAAGCGTGAGCAGCTCCGGCAGCTGGTCGATAATCTTGTCCGCGGCATCCTGGCTAAAGCCAAAGCGTTCCTCGCGCTTGGCAATGACTGTCAGGCCGGCTCGCTTGCCGGCGG
>ERZ780167.3557-NODE-3557-length-11001-cov-3.347707_pt1 | contig 11001 bp, 10 predicted proteins | sample MGYA00510982_ERZ780167 | MGnify/ENA primary metagenome ERZ780167 (study PRJEB29588, sample SAMEA2146107) | human gut metagenome | biome: human gut; feature: human-associated habitat; material: faeces | place: Denmark | collected 2008/2010 ... | reverse complement strand
CTGCTGCCGCGGGTGCTGCGCCCCTACTTTCTGCTGGCGGCCAGTTATGGATTTTTCTGCTATGACCCCGTCAACCGCCCGCTGGTCTGGGTCATTGCCGCCGCTACGGTCGTTACCTGGCTGTGCGGGCTTATCATCGGCAAGGTCAAAAACAAGGCCGTGCGGGTGCTGGCCCTACTGGTCTCGGTAGGGTTCGGCATCGGTATTTTGATTTACTACAAATACTGGAACCTGCTGGCGGATTCTCTGGGCGGCAGCTTCCTCTCCCACCGGGAGAATCTGCTGGCCCCCCTGGGCCTCAGCTACTTCACTTTTGCGGCCATGAGCTACACCATCGATGTGTTCAAGCGCCGTTGCCGGGTCGAAACGAACCCGCTGCACTATGCGCTGTTCGTCAGCTTCTTCCCCACGCTCATCAACGGCCCCATCGAGCGTTACCCCCAGATGCGGCCGCAGATTCAAAAGAGCCGCCGGTTCAGCTATGGCCGCTGCGCAGGCGGCGCATTCCGTATGCTGTGGGGCTACACAAAAAAAATGGTCATCGCCGACAACCTGAGCCAGTATGTCTCGCTGGTCTACGGTGATGTTTCCGGCATAAGCGGCCCGAATCTCGTCGCCGCCACCGTGCTGTTCGCCGTGCAGCTGTACATGGATTTCTCCGGCTGCTGTGATATCGCCCTGGGCGCGGCGCGTATCCTGGGGTACGACCTGATCGAAAACTTCCAGTCCCCCTTTGAGGCCCGCACCTTCAACGATTTCTGGCGGCGGTGGCATATCTCGATGACCAGCTGGTTTCGGGATTACGTCTACTTCAGCCTGGGCGGCAGCCGGTGCGCACCATGGCGGCACTACTTAAACATCGTCATCGTGTTTGTCTGCTCCGGCCTGTGGCACGGCGCGGACTGGCGCTACCTGGCCTGGGGCCTGTTCACCGGCATTCTGGCAGCCTTCGGCGTCATGACGGCCAAACTGCGCCGCCGCATCAATCGCTGGAATCCGCTCTACCGCATGGGCTGGTTCAAGGCACTGTGGCAGACGATTGTCACGGACGGGCTGTTTTGCCTGACGCTGGTGTTCTTTGCATCGGCCATCTATAATACCGACCCCTTCGCCGTCTACGGTTCGCTCCTACAGGGCTGGGATGGCCTGTCTGGCTCCTGGGCACAGGTGTCTAACCTGATTTACAGCAGCGGCATTGATGGCCGTCTGCCGGTGGTGCTGCTGTTCGGCTGCTTTGTCGTTTTTGCGGCAGAGCACGGCGGCCGCAGCGTCGCCAAATGGATTCGCCAGCAGGTCTGGCCGCTGCGCTGGACGCTCTACTACGGCGCGGCTGCGGCGATCTTGTTCTTCGCCGCGTTCGGTCAGTCGGCGTTCATCTACCAGCAATACTAAGGAAAGGCGGTGTATGTTATGCCCAAGTCCCCTACCCCGATCCCCGCACCGCCGGTCAAAATCCAGCGCGGTGCCCCCAGCCGCGCCCCGGCCAAAAAGCGCCGCCGCAAGAAAAAGCGCAACCCCTTCCTCTGGTTTTTGCAGGGGCTTGTCCGCCGCATCTACTTTGGCCTGAAAACCGGGTTCAAGTTCCTGCTGTTGGTGCCGGTGCTTGTGTTTATGGTGGCATTCAGCTATAACGTCGACCGCAGTGGCCTGTTCCAGGGTGCGCTGGCCCCCCGCCGCATCGTGGATTTGATGCTGCAAGGGTACGATGTAACAAACTTCGAGCAGATGGACGAGCGCCAGGTGGTACAGTTGTATGCACAGGATGTGCCCGATACGCCCGAGGCTATCGGTATTGGCTCCAGCCGCGTTTTGCAGTTCAACCGCGAGAACACCGGCGTGGAGAGCTTCTTCAACATGGGCGTCACCGGCGCGGATGTGCGCGACAATATGACGAGCTACTACAAAATGGTCACCTACGGCAAAGCGCCAAAGGTGCTATTGTGGAGCCTGGATCCCTGGGTCTTTTACGGCAGCGAGGCCGCCTTTGACGCCCGTGCTGACGCCGATTTGTACAATGAATTTTTGACAAAAGTCCTGAACGTACCCACCGACTATGAAGAGCCGAACCAGGTCGAGCTGTGGAAGGCCCTTGCCGACCCGGCATACTTCCAGGGCAACGTGGACTATTATTTCAAGAACCGCGGCCAGGCCACCGTCACCGACGACGAAGGCAACACCATCGAGTTTAACCCGGTGGAGGGCGATCCCTACAACCAGCCCACGACCATCAAGCGGTCTGACGGCAGCGTTTTGTACGATGTAGCGTTCCGCAGCCAGACTGAAGACCAGATCCGCACGCTGGCTGCCGAAGCCTGCATGAGCTTCAACAGCGTACATATGGAAGGCTTTGACGAGATGAGCCAGACCCAGATTCAGGCGTTTGACTCCTTCATCAAATACGCCCAGTCTCAGGGCACCACGGTCATTTTGGTGCTGTCGCCGTGGCATCCCTATCTGTACGGTTACCTGCTGACCGAGCCGGAGATGCACAAGGGTTTCTTCCAGGTAGAAAACTGGCTGCGCCAGTACTGCGCCGACAACAATATTCCGCTGTACGGCAGCTATGACCCCGCATGTATCGAGGGCTTGCAGGAAACGGATTTCTTCGACGGTCTGCACTGCGGCGGCACCGGCATTGCCCGGTTTTTCCCCGGTATCCCACAGGCATTGGCCGATTTGCAGAACGGTACACTGGCGAACCCGCTGGACGTACACCCCCGCACCAGTCTTGAGGACCCCAACGCGCAACCCGCCGAGGGCGAGACCCCCGACGGAGAGACACCTACACAGGAGGGATGATCTATGGCATTCATCGAGATCGGTTTTAACGCAAAGCGACCGCTGGTTCTGGGCCGCGGCGGCTTTGGCACCCAGCTGAACGACTGGCTGATGGACGAAGGCTGGGGCAGCGCGGACTTTTTGGACGACAACGCCCCCGGCGCCGTGGGCGGCCTGAGGGACTACGTTGACCCCGCGATTTTGAAACGCGGCCGCCCCGCCTTTGTGGCGCTGGGTGACAATGCCCTGCGGGTGGAGTTGCTGCAAAAGCTGGCCGCTGCCGGGTACGCGACGCCAGTCTTTATCAGTGATGCCGCGTCTGTCAGCCCCAGCGCCGTGCTGGAGCCGGGCTGCATCATCCTGCCGCAGGCCTACGTGGGTGCAGACGCGCACCTGGGCGTGGGCTGCATCGTGAACGCCGGGGCCATCGTGGACCACAACGCCCAACTGGGGCGCGGCGTACACGTGGCACCGGGCGGCATCGTCAAGGCCGGGGCAGAGGTTGCCGAGTTCGCCAAGGTGGACTCCGGCGAGATCATCCGCTCCCCCTGGGAGAGCAAATGACCCAGCGCCGCGATTATATTGACGAGCTGAAGGGCCTGGGTATCCTGCTGGTGGTGTTCGGCCATTTTATGGAACAGTACCGCATGGGATATTCCTTCGTCAGTGCGTCATTTTTCTGTATCTATGCGTTTCACATGGCGCTGTTCTGCACCTGCAGCGGGCTGGTGGCGCGGTTCAATCCGCGCAAGCTGGTCACGCAGCAGCTGTGGCTGTATCTGGTGGGGCAGGTCATCATGTTTGTGTTCCGCGCGGCAGTGCTGCGGGAAAATTTTGCCGAGAGCGGCGGCGCACTGGCCGCGCTGCTGCTGCCCTGGCGGCATATGTGGTACCTGTACGCGCTGGTGTTCTGGCACCTGACGCTGCCGGTTTTGTGCTGGCTGCGGGACCGCTGGCGGCTGCCCGGGACCTGCCTGGGGCTGGCGCTGGCCGTGGGGCTGGCGTTGGCGGGCGGCCTGGTGGAGTGGCCGTTCACGCTGGTACGCGTGGTAGCGTTCTATCCGTTCTACGCTTTTGGAGTGCTGTTCCGCCCCCAACTGGATGCCCTGGCTGCCGCAGCGGCGGAGAAGTGCAGCCTGCGGCGGGCGGCCCTGGCCGCGCTGTTGGTGGGGTATGGCGCGTATTTCCTGCGCGTGCTGCTGGCTAACCCGATTTTGGACAACAGCCCACAGCTGTTCCATGATGTGAGTTATGCGGGCGGCGACACGGTGGGCTACCGCGTTGTGTTCTACCTGGCGGGCATCCTGACCACAGCTGCACTGGCGGTGGTGTTCAGCAGCCGCCACCAGCTGGAAGGGCTGGGGCGGCACACGCTGGCGATTTACCTTTTACATATGCCGATTCTGGCGGCACTGATCGAGTTCAAGTTCTACGACTTAATGCGCGGCAAGCCGCTGGCAGTGGTGGTGCTCTGGTTTACCCTGCTGGCCTGTGCCACGCTGGCCCTGCTGAACTGGCAGCCCGTGCAGACCGCGTTTGACAAGCTGGCAAATTGCTGGTATAAAAGGAAATAAGTAAGGGCGGCAGTCCCCGTGGGAAGGGGGCTGCCGTTTTTGTTGTAGGGGGGCGGCGCCTGCGACGCCCCACGGTCGGATACAAGCCCCCCCCCTACGCTCCACCTTACACGAGCAGGCCGGGCATACCCGGCCCCTGCAATTATGCTTGACAACGCCACTACTTTGCATTACAATATAGGTACAGAACATTGCATTGCAAGGTAGTCAGGAGGTGGTATCGTGTTCGACCAGGCACAGCTGCGCAAGGGCACGCTGGAAGGCTGCATTTTGCAGATCATATCCCGGGAGCCAACCTATGGCTACGCCATCGCCGCTACCCTGCGGGACAGCGGCTTTTCCGCCGTAACCGAGGGCACACTCTATCCCCTGCTGCTGCGGCTGGAGCGCAAGGGGCTGATTGCAGCGGAGTACCGCGCTGGCTCCGGCGGCCCGAGCCGCAAATACTACCGCCTGACCCCCGATGGGGTGCAGTATCTTTCCGAATTTGCGGCCGCCTGGCAGGAGGCCAGCGACACTGTGAACCGCATTTTGCACGACAAGGAGGGCTGAACCGTGAAAACCATCCGCAACGAGTACCGCGAACTGAAAAAGGAAAATGACCTGATTTTCTCGACACTGGCCGAGTATGACCGCGACACCATCACGGAAATCATCAGCGTGGTGGACAACACACGCGGCATCGGATATGAGGTCGAACTGGTGCGCAAAGATCTGATTGCCATGGCGGCACAGGCCGAGGCCCGGCGCGACTATCTGCCGTCGGTCATCGGGGACGTAGATGTTTTTAAACGGAATCTGCTGGCAAGCATGCCCAAGCCGAAGTTTGCGGATTACATGGCAGACAGCCTTGTGTGGCTGTGCTCGTTTGCGTTGGCCTCCGCCGCGACCTATACGGTGATGGGCCGCCCGTGGGACTGCTATTATGACGCGGTCTGGCTTGTGCTCTGCATTGCCATTATGATGCCCAGTGCGTGGCTGCTGCAGCGCATTGTCCCCGCCGAGTGGGCGGCCTCTACCGAAAAAGGTGTGCGGTACGGCGCTATTACAGCCGCCATGATGCTTTTGTGGTTCGTGGAGTTTTGGTTCGTCGACAAATGGATCACGCCGCTGCTGCCCGCGGTGGGCCTGCCCAACCTTGCGGCAGTCATCCTGTTCGGCGCGGCACTGGCAACGCTGCTTATCTGGCGCAACCACCGCCGCAACGAGCTTGCCGAAAAACGGCCCTGGCGGGATGTGATGGAGAAATAAAAGTGTCCCCCGATGGTGCGGAACCATCGGGGGACGCTTTGCCTTCCCCTGCGGGGGAAGGTGACCGAACGCAGTGAGGTCGGATGAGGGGTGAGCTTTCCGCAATTGCCCATAAACAGGTTGCTGCGGGAAGGTCGCCCCTCATCAGTCACCTTCGGTGACAGCTTCCCCCGCGGGGGAAGCCTTTTAAATATGCTCCAAAATCTTGTTGCCCATCTCGGTGCAGCCGACTTTGGTGCAGCCGTCAGCCATCATATCGGCGGTGCGGTAGCCGGCATCGAGAACGGCGTTGACAGCCGCCTCGATCTCGTCGGCCTCGGCGGGCATATCGAAGCTGTAGCGCAGCATCATGGCCGCGGAGAGGATGCAGGCAATCGGGTTGACGACGTCCTGCCCGGCAATATCGGGTGCGGAGCCGTGGATCGGCTCATACAGACCGCAGGTGCCCTCGCCCAGAGAGGAGGACGGCACCATACCGATGCTGCCGGTGATCTCGCTGGCCTCGTCAGAGAGGATATCGCCGAACATATTCTCGGTCACAATAACATCAAACTGCGCGGGGTTCTTGCAGATCTGCATAGCGCAGTTGTCCACAAACATTTCACCGTACTCGACCTCGGGGTACTCAACCTGCAGACGATGCATGACGGCGCGCCACAGGCGGCTGGTGTCCAGCACGTTCGCCTTGTCCACGCAGGTCAGCTTTTTGCGGCGCTTCATGGCCGTCTCAAAGCCGATGCGGCCGATGCGCTCAATTTCATGTTCGGCGTAGGGCATCACGTCGATGGCGACCTTCTCGCCGTTTTCCTCAATCGTCTTATGCTCGCCAAAGTAGACGCCGCCAATCAGCTCACGCACGACGATAAAGTCAATGCCCTTGTCCACAATGGACTTTTTCAGCGGGGAGGCATCCGCCAACTGGGGCCAGATCTTGGCCGGGCGGTTGTTGGCGTACAGCCCCATGCCGGAACGCAGGCGCAGCAGGCCCTTCTCAGGGCGCTGGTCGCCGGGCAGGCCCTCCCACTTGGGGCCGCCGATGGCCCCCAGCAGGACGCTGTCGGCGTTCTTGCACTTTTCCAGTTCCGCAGCGGGCAGCGGGTCGCCGAATTTATCAATGGCCTCGCCGCCCATGTAGGCGCGGGTATACGTAAACGTATGGCCGTGCTTTTCTGCAATTTTATCCAGCACGCGCACCGCCTGGGTTACGATCTCCGGGCTGGAACAGTCGCCGTAGATCAGAGTGATGTTTTTCTGCATAGTTCTGTTCTCCCTCTCGTTGCTATTGTAGGGGCGGGACATGTCCCGCCCTCAGCCTTTCCATCACAGCACTTTTGCCGTAAAGCCGCGGGCCGGGCATGCCCGGCCCCTACAGGGCATCAGTCCTTCAAGCTGTTCATCAGTCCGCCCTTGGCGATAATGTTCTGGATGAACGGCGGGAAGGGCGCGGCCTGGAAGGTCTGGCCCGTGGTTTCGTCGGTAATGACGCCGGTGTCAAAATTGATGCTGACTGTATCGCCCTCGTTGATTGCTTTGCTGGCGGCGGGACATTCGAGAATCGGTAAACCGATGTTGATGGCGTTGCGGTAGAAGATGCGTGCAAAGCTCTTGGCGATAACGCAGCTGATACCGGACGCCTTGATGGCAACGGGGGCATGCTCGCGGGAGGAGCCACAGCCAAAGTTCTCACCGCCCACCATGATGTCCCCCGCCTTGACGCGGGTAACAAACGTTTTATCGATATCTTCCATACAGTGGCTTGCCAGCTCGGCGGCACTCTGGGTATTCAGGTAGCGGGCCGGGATGATCACGTCGGTGTCAATGTTGTCGCCGTATTTAAAAACAGGACCTCTTGCGTTCATAGCTCAAACCTCCCTCGGATCAGTGATGTAGCCGGTCAGGGCGCTGGCCGCCGCCGTGGCAGGGCTGGCGAGGTAGACCTCGGACTCCACGTGGCCCATGCGGCCGACGAAGTTGCGGTTGGTGGTGGAGACACAGCGCTCGCCCGCCGCCAGGATGCCCATGTAGCCGCCCAGGCAGGGGCCGCAGGTGGGCAGCCTGCGTCGATGAAAGCCTCGGTGTAGCCGCGCAGGATGCACTCCTTGTAGACGGCCATCGTGGCGGGGATGATGATACCGCGCACGCCCTTGGCGATGTGCTTGCCCTTCAGGATCTCGTAGGCGGCCTCCATGTCCTCAATACGTCCGTTGGTGCAGGAGCCAATCACGATTTGGTCGATCTTGATGTCCTTGCCCTCTTTGGCAAGATGCGTGTTCTCGGGCAGATGCGGGTAGCTGACCGTCGGCTCGAGCGCGTCGAGGTCAATCACGATGGTGCGCTCATACTCGGCGTCGGGGTCGGCCTCGTACTTGGTCCACGGGCGCTGGCTGCGGCCTTTGAGGTAGGCCTCGGTCACTTCGTCCACGGGGAAGATGCCGTTCTTGGCACCGGCCTCGATGGCCATGTTGCAGATGCAGAGGCGATCCTCCATCGTCAGGGTCTTGACGCCCTCGCCGACAAATTCCAGACTCTTGTACAGTGCGCCCGAGACGCCGATTTGATCAATCAGGTGCAGAATGACGTCCTTGCCGGTGACGGGTTTGTGCAGCTGACCCTTCAGCTCGACCTTGATGGCGGCGGGGACCTTGAACCAGGCCATGCCTTTCGCCATGCCGGCGGCCATATCGGTGGAGCCGACGCCGGTGGAGAACGCGCCCACCGCGCCGTAGGTACAGGTGTGGCTGTCGGCGCCGATGATGCAGTCACCGGCGGTCACGATGCCCTGTTCGGGCAGCAGTGCGTGCTCAACGCCCATGCGGCCCACGTCGAAAAAATTGAGGATGTCGTACTTGTCGGCGAACTCGCGGCACTGCTTGGACTGGGTCGCGCTCTTGATGTCCTTGTTGGGGACAAAGTGATCCAGCACGATGTTGACGCGGGTGTTATCGAACACCGAGTCGAACCCGGCTTTTTCAAATTCGTTGATGGCCACCGGGGTGGTGATATCATTGCCGAGCACCACATCGAGCTTGGCGTTGATGAGCTGGCCCGCCGTGACGGCTGCTTCCCCGCTGTGGGCCGCTAAGATTTTTTGGGTCATGGTCATGCCCATGGTCGTGTACCTCCGTTTTAGGATCATCTCACCGTAGGGGCGGGGCATGCCCCGCCCTCGGCCTTGCCTTTACGTGCCGCCTGCCCTTATGTTGAGGGCCGGACATGTCTGGCCCCTACCCGGCAGTGCGTTGTAGGGTGTTTACTTATTGTTGATCGCGCTTACCAGCGCCTTAATGCCCGCCACGATAATATCCGTATGCGTGCCGCAGCCCCAGCTCTCCTCGCCGGAGGCCCATTTCAGGCCGACGTAGGAGCAGGCGCGGGAGTTCGTATCGGAATCGAGGGCGTGCTCACTGTAATGCACAAGCGTGAAATGCATCCCGGTCTGCTGTTCGATGGCCGTTGCCACAGCGTCCAGGCGGCCGTTACCGGTGGCGGTGCATTTGATCGTGCTGCCGCCGCTGGTGATGACGACGCTTGCCGTGATGCTGCCGTCTGAGTTCTGGATAAAGTGCGCTTCCGGCACATTGAGCGGGTGGGTGTGGTTGAGGTAGCTGCTCTCAAAGACGCCCAGCACTTCTTTCACGCTCAACTCGCGGTGCTCGTGGTCGCTGACGTCCTTGACGCGGTAGCCCAGATTCTCGCGCATTTTCGGCGGCGGGTTGTAACCGTAGTTCTGCTGCAGCAGGAAGCCGATGCCGCCCTTGGAGTTGATACGGATGACGTCGGCGTCGTAGGTGCGGCCAATGTCGTGGGGGTCGATGGGGATGTAGGGGCAGGTCCACTGGTGGAGCTGCTTTTCCTTGCGCCATGTCATGCCCTTGGCGATGGCATCCTGATGGCTGCCGCTGAACGCCGCAAAGACGAGGGAGCCTGCATACGGCGTGCGCTCGTAGACGTGCATCCGGGTCACGCGCTCGTAGACTTCGCAGATTTCGGGCATATTGCTGAAGTCAAGGTGTGGGTCCACGCCGTGGCTGTACATATTCATAGCCAGCGTGATGGCGTCCACGTTGCCTGTGCGCTCGCCGTTGCCGAACAGGCAGCACTCGATGCGCTGAGCACCAGCCAGCACAGCCAGCTCGGCGTCAGCGACGCCGCAGCCGCGGTCGTTGTGGGGGTGGGTAGAAAGAATCACGCTGTCACGATATTTCAGATGCTTGGAGCACCATTCAATCTGATTTGCGTAGATGTGGGGCATACTCATCTCGACCGTGACCGGCAGGTTAATGATCATGGGGCGGTCGGGGGTGGGCTGCATGACGTCGAGAACGGCGTTGCAGACTTCCACGGCGTACTCCGGCTCGGTCCCGGTGAAGCTCTCGGGGCTGTACTCAAACAGGAAGTTGCCCTCGTACTCCTCGCTCAGCTGCTTGACGAGCTTAGCGCCGTCAACGGCGATCTTCTTGATTTCCTCTTTGGACTTCTTGAACACCTGCTCGCGCTGGGCGACGCTGGTGGAGTTGTAGAAGTGGATAATGGCCCGGGGCGCGCCCTTGACGGCCTCGAACGTCTTGCGGATGATGTGGTCACGGCACTGGGTCAGCACCTGCACGGTCACATCCTGGGGGATGCGGTTGCCGTCAATCAGCGTGCGCAGGAATTCGTACTCGGTCTCGCTGGCGGCGGGGAAACCGACCTCGATTTCCTTAAAGCCGATTTTGACCAGCATATCGTAAAATTCAAGTTTTTCTTCCAGGTTCATCGGCACGATCAGGCTCTGGTTGCCATCGCGCAGATCCACACTGCACCAGGCCGGGGCCTGCTCGATATGGTCTTTCTGGGGCCACTCATAGACATGGCCGGGTTCGACCGGCGGCGGATAGTAGCCTACATTGTACTTGGATGCGTCCATCATAATAAAAATGCCTCCTTCAAAGCGTTCGGTTCGCGCTTTGGGGAGGTAAAAATAAACCGTCCCCCAAAGGCGAAAGACCTTTGAGAGACGGGAGCAAAATTCACGTTGCTGTACCCGCGGTACCACTCTCATTGCCGTTGAAACGGCCGCTCTGTACGATCAGCTTTTCAGCGAATCGTGCCTGCATGATAACGGTCAGGTTCCGTCCGCGCCTACCTGTCAGCGCGGCTGCTCCGGGGCCAGTATACAGCATCTGCCATACCGCCTTGCACCGACCGGCGGCTCTCTGCAATGGGATGGATGCTGCTTTTTCCCCTTCACTGCATTTGCAATGGTTTTATTTTAGCGGATTCTTGGGGGAATGTCAAGTATTATTTTTGCAAAATTTGCAAGGATGTGTTTTGTGTTTATCAACATTATTTATGTAGGGGCCGGGTATGCCCAGCCCCCGCGCGAAGGACAAGCAGGCGCTTATGGGAAAGCTGCGGG
>ERZ780167.3549-NODE-3549-length-11022-cov-4.918756_pt1 | contig 11022 bp, 9 predicted proteins | sample MGYA00510982_ERZ780167 | MGnify/ENA primary metagenome ERZ780167 (study PRJEB29588, sample SAMEA2146107) | human gut metagenome | biome: human gut; feature: human-associated habitat; material: faeces | place: Denmark | collected 2008/2010 ... | reverse complement strand
TTTTTAAGTAAAGATGAATTACAAGAAATAGTGGATAAAAACTCTTTACAAGACATGGATGTTGAAGTTGATGAAAATTTAATAAATACTGAAGGAAACAAAGAAAAAGAATTAATCGAAATTCATAATGTTAGTGGAGATGGTTTTGAAGGAACAATGATGGTTGTAAATGATCCATCAAAGATTAGTTTAGCAACAACATATCCATGGGGAGAATACGGAAAAGAACTTGGTGTAATCGTAGATGAAGCCGGAGCAATCGCTGGGGTTAATGGAGGAATTTACTATTCAAGTGGTAATAAAGGTGGAAGACCATATGGAGTTACTGTAAGTAATGGTGAAATTCAAGATATAACACTAGGTTGGTCTGGACTATATTTAATTGGTTTTGATGAAAATAATCTACTTCGAATCATAAGTCTAGAAGGAATGAATAAAAGTGCTGTTGAAAAAATGGTAAAAGAAGAAAAGATTAGGGATGCAATATCATTTCAAGAAGAATCATCTGATGCTAATAACCATTTTGTTAAATTAATCATAAATGGTGAAAAAAGAGAACTTAGTGGTAAAGGTAGTGGACAAAACCCAAGAACAGCAATTGGACAAAGAAAAGATGGCAGTGTACTTATTCTTGTAACAGATGGTCGAGGAAAAAACGGGCATCTTGGTGCAACAGCATCTGATTTAATTGATATTATGGCAGAATACGGAGCAGTAAATGCTGCCAATGTAGATGGAGGAAGTTCATCATCATTATATTATAATAAAAAATATTTAAGAACTAGTGTAACATTTTATTACACCAACTCATCATGGAGATTACCAACAGCATTTGTAGTAAAGGATAATTAATATGGCAAAATCTAGAAGAAACAATTCATTATTTAAAAAAAGTTTAATAATATACACTCTAATCGCAGCAGTATTAGTTGTAGTTTTCTTAATTTATATATTTTTAACATTAAAGTCTTACGAAAAAGGTCAAACAACTAATGTTATAAAAGATACAATTTTATCTTTAGATGATAGCACTCTAAAAGAATATTTGAAAGATAATAAACAAAGTGAAGACTTATTAAATGAATATAAAAAACTTGATATTATCGGCATTATATGTTATAATACCGCTTCGGTGATTAGAATTTTTATTGATAGGAGGTCATTATTATGGCACTTAAATCATCTAATAAAGTAGATACTAATGTTTATGAAATTGAAGTAACTGTTACACCTGAGGTGTTTACAGATGCTTGTAAGTCTGCATATATGAAGCAGAGAAAGTCAATCCAGCTCCCCGGTTTCCGTAAGGGCAAAGCTACACAGGGTATGATTGAAAAAGTTTACGGCGAAAACGCTTTCTATGAGGAAGCACTTGAGATTGTTTATCCTGAAGCTGTTACAGCTGCTATTGAGGAAGCGGGTCTCAGAACTGTTGATACACCTTTCGACCTTGACGTTCCTGTAATGAGCAAGGAGCAGGGTGTAGAAATGAAAATGAAGGTTACAGTTTATCCTGAGGTTAAGCTTGGAGATTATAAGGGTCTTAAAGCAACAATGCTTCCTACAGAGGCTACTGATGAAGATGTAGATAAGGAAATCGAAAATATGCGTGACCGCAATTCTCGTCTTGTTACAGTTGAGGACAGAGAAGCTCAGATGGGTGATACAGCAGAAATCGATTTTGAAGGTTTTGTTGACGGCGTTGCTTTTGAAGGCGGCAAGGGCGAAAATTATCCTCTTGAACTTGGCTCAGGCTCATTCATTCCTGGCTTTGAAGAGCAGGTTGCAGGTCATAAGAGTGACGAGGAATTTGATGTAAATGTTACATTTCCTGAGGATTATGCAGCAGAACTTGCAGGAAAAGACGCTGTATTCAAATGTAAAATTCACGAAATCAAGTCAAAGGAACTTCCTGAGCTTGACGACGAATTTGCTAAGGATGTATCTGAATTTGATACTCTTGATGAACTTAAGGCAGATATCAAAAAGCAGATGAATGAAAGAAAGGCTGAAGAAGCTAAAAACGATTTTGAAAACCAGCTTATTGAGCAGGTTATTGATAATATGGAATGTGAAGTTCCGCAGTGTATGTTTGACAAGCGTGCAGATGAGATGGTTCAGGATTACGCTTACAGACTTCAAATGCAGGGTATTGACCTTGATACATACCTTAAATACCTCGGACAGGATAAGGATGCATTTAAGGCAACATTTAAAGACGGCGCTGAAAAGCAGGTTAAGGCTTCTATTGCACTTGAGGCTATTGTTGAAGCTGAAAAGCTTGAAGCAACCGAAGAAGAAATCGATGCTGAAATCGCTAAGCTTGCCGAGCAGTATCAAATGGAAGCAGACCAGATTAAGAAGGCTGTTCCTGCTGACCAAATTGCTGCTGATGTTAAGACAAAGAAAGCAATCGACATTATTGTTGATTCAGCAGTTAAGGAATAATTTGATTTGTTTTAATTCTGCCCGTTTGCTACAGCGGGCAGTATTGTATTATTAAGTAGCAGAAAGGTCATGATAAATATGGCATTAGTACCATACGTACTTGAACAAACAAGCGCCGGTGAGCGCTCAATGGACATTTATTCAAGACTTTTAAATGATAGAATTATCGTTTTATCCGATGAAGTTAATTCAACTACAGCTTCTCTTGTAGTTGCTCAGCTTCTTTTCCTTGAGGGACAGGATAAGGATAAGGATATAAGTCTTTATATTAACAGTCCCGGCGGTTCTGTTACCGACGGTATGGCTATTTACGATACAATGCAGTACATTAAGTGCGATGTATCAACTATTTGTATGGGTATGGCTGCATCTATGGGCGCATTCCTTCTTTCAAGCGGTGCAAAGGGAAAGAGAATTTGTCTTCCTAATGCAGAGGTAATGATTCATCAGCCTCTCGGCAGAACAGAGGGTCAGGCAACAGAGATTGAAATTGCAGCTAACCACATTTTGCAAACTAAGAAAAAACTTAATTCTATTATGGCTGAAAACTGTGGCAAAACAGTTGAGGAATTGACAGCTGCAACAGACAGAGATAATTGGCTTACTGCTCAAGAAGCTCTTGAATTCGGCCTTGTTGATAAAGTTATTGATAAAAGATAATTTGAGGTGATTATATGGCACACGACGAACCTAAAAACGGCGTTGCAAGATGCTCTTTTTGCGGCAAGCCTGAAACGTTGGTTCATAAGCTTATTGAGGGACCGGGTGTGTTTATTTGTGATGAATGTATCAATCTTTGTTATGATTTGATTGAGCAGACATCATCACCGGATATTCCCCATACGGTTAAGCAATCAGACAATAAGGTTCTTCCAAAGCCTGAGGAAATTAAGGCTAAACTTGATGAATATGTTATAGGACAGGATGATGCAAAGGTTGCATTGTCTGTTGCTGTATATAATCACTATAAAAGAATTTACTCTAATGTACGTGGCGATGTTGAGCTTCAAAAGAGTAATGTTATGCTTTTAGGTCCGACCGGTGTTGGTAAAACCATGCTTGCGCAAACGCTTGCCAAAATTCTTGATGTTCCGTTTGCTATTGCAGACGCAACCACTCTTACCGAAGCAGGCTATGTTGGCGAAGATGTAGAAAATATACTTCTTAGATTAATTCAGGCAGCCGATTTTGATATTGAAAAGGCAGAACGTGGAATTATATATGTTGATGAAATAGATAAAATTTCCCGTAAGAGCGAAAACAGGTCTATTACACGTGATGTAAGCGGCGAAGGCGTTCAGCAGGCTCTTCTTAAAATTTTAGAGGGTACTGTTTCAAATGTTCCTCCTACCGGTGGAAGAAAACACCCGCAGCAAGAATATATTCAAATAGATACTTCAAATATACTTTTCATTTGCGGCGGTGCATTTGACGGAATTGAAAAGATTATTGAAAAAAGAATCGGCGGTAAATCACTTGGTTTTGGCGCTGATATTGAAGCTGAGGATTTTGACGGCGACGATATTATGAAAAAAGCGGAACAACACGACCTTGTTAAGTACGGTCTTATTCCTGAACTTATCGGCCGTGTTCCTGTTATAACCGTATTGCAAAATCTTGATAAAAAAGCTCTTGTCAGAATAATGACTGAGCCTAAGAATGCTATTGTAAAGCAATATCAAAAATTATTTGAATTTGACGGCGTTAAGCTTGAATTTAAGCCTGATGCACTTGAAGCAATTGCTGATATCACTCTTGAACGTCACACGGGCGCAAGAGGGCTTAGAAGTGTTTTTGAGGCAGTTCTTAAGGACCTTATGTTTAAGGCTCCGAGCGATTATACGATTGAAAAGGTTATTATTACCGAGGATGCCGTAAGAAAGGGTGATGAGCCTATTATTCTTCGCAATCCTAATAAGACACCTAAACGCCTTACTACTTCAAATTTAAAGAACGCATAATAATACAGTAAAAAAGAGTTTCTTTTTAGAAACTCTTTTTTTACTGTATTTAGATATTGCCTTTTTTTGTGCATTAGTATATAATATATACTAATTATTTATAATGAACTAAGTAGGTTTTAATATATGAACGATAATAAAGAAAATTTATTTTTAGAATTACCGATTATTCCGCTTAGGGGTATTGTAGTATTTCCGAAAATGGTGCTTCACTTTGACGTTGGCAGAAGGAAAAGCGTAAAAGCTCTTCAAAAAGCAATGGATGATGACCAAAGAGTTTTTCTTGTATGCCAAAAGGATGCATCGGTGGATGAGCCTAATATTGACGATATGTACGATACGGGTGTTATTTGCAATATCAGGCAAATGATGCGTATTCCCGGCAGCGACAATATGCGTGTTGTAGTTGAGGGCGGTGAAAGAGCAATTCTTTACAGCTTGACATCTGTAAAACCATACGTTTCGGGACTTGTTGAGCTTGCGAGCGAAAATCCGTCTAATCTTGAAATAGATGAGGACGAAAATAGGGCTTATCAAAGAATAATCAAAAGAGAATTTGAACACTATGCCTCATTAATGCCAAAAATCAGCAATGAAGTAATCGCTAAGGTTATTTCTATTAAAGATTCGGGCGAGCTTGCAGATTTTGTTTGCTCAAATACTTTCCTTGATTATTATGAAAAACAGGATATCTTGGCAGCTCTTGACCCGGCAGACAGGATTTGTCAGCTTGTTGCTTATTTAAAGAAAGAAAATACTGCACTTGAAATTGAAAGCGAAATTCAGGAAAAGGTGCAAAATGAAATTGATAAAAGTCAGCGTGAATATTATCTTCGTGAAGAAATGAAGGTTATTTCCGATGCACTCGGTGAGGGTGATAATCCGCAGGAGGAAGCAGAGGAATACAGGGATAAAATCAATGCGCTTAAATGTAATGAAGATATTAAAGAAAAACTTCTTAAAGAATGTGATAAGCTTTCAAAAATGCCGTCAGGCTCACATGAGGGAACGGTTGAAAGAATATATCTTGATAAATGTCTTGAAATTCCTTTCGGAAAATATACTAAAGATTCAATTAATTTAGAAAAGTCGAGAAAAATCCTTGATAAAGAGCATTACGGTTTAGACAAGATAAAGGATAGAATAGTAGATTCTTTGGCTGTTTATAAACGTAATCCTGATTTTACAGGTCAAATTCTTTGCCTTGCCGGACCTCCCGGAGTAGGTAAAACCTCTATTGTTAAGTCCCTTGCAAAAAGTATGGGGCGCAAATATGTACGTATCGCTTTGGGCGGTATACACGATGAGGCTGAAATAAGAGGACACAGAAAAACTTATATCGGCTCAATGCCCGGCAGAATTATCGAGGCTGTTATTAAAAGCGGCGTTATGAATCCAATAATTTTGCTTGATGAGATTGATAAGGTTGGTAATGATTTTAAGGGTGATCCGTCATCTGCTCTTTTAGAGGCACTTGACCCGGAACAGAATAATTCGTTTACAGATCACTATATCGAATTTCCTGTAGATTTGAGCAAAGTGCTGTTTATTACCACGGCAAACGATACTTCGTCAATTTCTGAGCCATTATATGACCGTATGGAAGTTGTTGAACTTAATTCTTATACCGCTCTTGAAAAATTTCATATTGCCAAGGAACACTTGATTAAAAAAGAAATGGCTAAGCATTCCTTAAACGGCAGGGAATTTAAAGTGAGCGATGACGCAATAAACGCTTTGATTGAAAATTATACAAGAGAAGCGGGAGTTCGTAAACTTGAAAAAGAAATTGCAACTCTTTGCAGAAAAGCAACTGTTGCCCTTGAGAGCGGAGCAAAATCGTTTAAGGTAACAAATGACAATATAGAAAAATATTTAGGTAAGAGAAAATTTGAAAAGGATTTGGCGAGTGACGAAGACCAAGTTGGTGTTGTTAACGGTCTTGCATGGACAAGCGTGGGCGGAACAATGCTTCCGATTGAGGTTTCGGCGCTTGACGGAACGGGAAAAATCGAACTTACGGGTAATCTCGGCGACGTTATGAAAGAAAGCGCTAAAACAGCAGTTTCATATATTCGTTCTAAGTGTGATGAATACGGAATTGACCCTGATTTTTATAAAAACAAGGATATACATATTCATGCACCTGAAGCGGCAATACCAAAGGACGGTCCGTCTGCAGGTTTAGCAATCACAACTGCTATTGTAAGTGAGCTTACCGGAATTTTGATTAAATCGAACATTGCTATGACAGGTGAGATTAGTCTAAAAGGCAAGGCACTTCCTATTGGCGGTTTAAAAGAAAAGTCAATGGCAGCATATAAAGCAGGCTGTGATACAGTTATAATCCCTAATGAAAACGTTAAGGACCTTGACGAAATTTCGGCAGAGGTTAAAAACGCAGTCAGATTTGTAAGTGTTAAATCATTTGATGAATTGTTGCCTGTTGCACTTGTTACGTTACCTAAAAGAAAAAAAGACGTTAAAAATAACAATGTTGTTATAGCGGACAATAAGTCTAAGGCAAATATTGTTACTCAGTAGGTGAAATATGAATTATAATAAAGCAGTCTTTGAAAATGCTTACGGAGTGCTTTCTCAATTACCGGAAAGTGACGAACCTGAAGTTGTTTTTGCAGGTAGGTCAAATGTTGGCAAAAGTTCACTTTTAAATAAGCTTTTCAACAGAAAAAATTTAGCAAGGGTAAGTTCCGTTCCGGGCAAAACGATAACTATTAACTTTTATGATGTTGATAATATTAAATTTGTTGATTTGCCGGGCTACGGATACGCCAAAATAAGCAAGCAAGAGTTAAAGCGATTTGGCGAACTTATGGAAGGGTATTTTAAAAGCGGACGCAATATCGCTCTTGTAGTTCTTCTTATAGATATGCGCCATTCTTTGACTAAAGATGATGAGGGTATGATTTATTTCTTGAAAGAGATGGACATTCCGTTTATAATAGTTATGACCAAGGCTGATAAACTTAAGAAAACCGCTTACAAGGAAAGACTTGATTTATCAGGTGAAGAGCTTGCTTTTGCAGGCAAAGTTCCCGTTGTTCCGTTTTCTTCTGTTACAGGGCAAGGAATTAACGGAATAAAAAATTATATAGAAAAATCAGTTATGTGATTTAGGAGGATAAATTAATGACTAAGATACCGTTTGTATCAAAGGAAAAGGTTGAGGAAATTGCGGCAAAATATCCGACGCCGTTTCATCTTTATGATGAAAAAGGAATCAGGAAAAATGTTGAAAATCTTAAAAAAGCATTTTCCTGGAATAAGGGATATAAGGAGTATTTCGCAGTTAAGGCTACGCCTAATCCGTTTTTAATCAATATTCTTCGTGAATATGGTTGCGGTTGTGACTGCTCATCTAAAACAGAACTTATGATGGCTAAAACCATCGGAGCTGTGGGTGATGATATTATGTTTTCATCAAATGATACCCCGCTTGACGAGTTTAGATATTGCAATAAGCTCGGCGGTATCATCAATCTTGATGACATTACACATATCGAGGCAGTTGAAAAAGCTTGCGGCAAATTACCAAAAAAAATGAGTTGCCGCTATAATCCCGGCGGAATTTTCAAAATTTCCAATGATATTATGGATAATCCGGGCGACGCTAAATACGGTATGACTACCGAGCAAATTTACGAAGCTTTTAGAATCCTTAAGGAAAAAGGCGTTGAAGAATTCGGCATTCATTCGTTTCTTTGCTCAAATACGGTTACTAATGAGTATTATCCTATGCTTGCAAAGCTTCTTTTTGAACTTGCTGCCGATCTTAAAGCTAAGCTTGGTGTACATATTACCTTTATCAACCTCTCAGGCGGTATCGGAATTCCTTACAAACCCGATCAAGAGCCTAATGACATTTTCGTTATTGGTGAGGGCGTAAGAAAAGCATATGAGGAAGTTCTTGTGCCTGCAGGTATGGACGACGTATCAATTTATACAGAACTTGGCAGATATATGCTCGGCCCCTACGGCGGACTTATTACAAAAGCTATTAACCAAAAGCATACACACAAGGAATATATCGGAGTAGATGCTTGCGCAGTAAACCTTATGCGTCCTGCTATTTATGGCGCATATCATCATATTACTGTTTTGGGTAAGGAAAATGAGCCTTGCGACCATAAGTATGATGTAACGGGTTCTCTTTGTGAAAACTGTGATAAATTTGCAATTGACCGTTTTCTTCCTGAAATTGAAATGGGAGATTATCTTTTTATTCACGATGCAGGCGCACACGGTTTTTCTATGGGATATAATTATAACGGCAAGCTTAAGAGCGCAGAAATTCTTTTAAATCAAGACGGAACGTTCAAACTTATCAGAAGAGCGGAAACACCTAAGGATTATTTTGCAACATTTGATTGTTTCGACTTTTATGATGAACTTATAAAAGAATAATTTTATTTATAAAATCTCCGATTATTTTATTATTGTCGGAGATTTTTCTTTACTTTCACGATTTAGTGTGTTACAATATGATTGCTTTAAATTATGAGTAATATGTCGAAAGGGCAGATAATATGAATAATAAATTAAAAGACGATAATATTGACTTTCTTTTCAGAGCTATTCTTGAACTTGAAACGGTAGAGGATTGCTATGACTTTTTTGAAGATTTGTGTACTGTTCAGGAGCTTAAAACAATAAGCCAAAGAATAGTTGTTGCAAAAATGCTTTCTGAAAAATGCGTTTATACAGATATAGTTAATGCTACCGGTGCGTCAACCGCTACAATCAGCCGTGTTAATCGTTCGCTTCAATACGGTTGTGACGGATATGACAAGATTTTTGAAAAAATTAAACTTGAGGACGAAAGCAAAGCGGAAGAAAACGATGAGTTATAATACATTTGCTAAGTTTTATGATACGCTGACGGAAAATGTTGAATATAAAAAAAGAGTTGATTATATTTCTTCGTTTTTTAAAAGATATGCCGATAAATGTGATACTGTTCTTGATTTGGCTTGCGGAACAGGCTCTGTAAGCAAATATTTGAGTGATTTGGGCTATAATGTTATTGGACTCGATTTGTCCGATGAAATGCTTACTGTGGCAAGCTCAAAGCAAATAAAGAATGCGATGTTTATAAAAGGCGATATGACGAATTTTGAATTGCCGCATAAGGTGGATTGTTGCGTCTGCTCTCTTGACTCAATTAACCATTTAAAGGATATTGTTGAGGTAAAAAAGTGCTTTGACTGCGTTTATAATTCTCTTAATGACGGCGGCGTATTTGTTTTTGATGTAAATACTGTTTATAAACATAAAAATGTTTTAGGCAATAATACCTTTGTTTTTGACGAAGAAGATTTTTTTCTTTCGTGGGATAATGAGTATTTGGGCGACAATACAGTCAGAATTTTACTGGACTTTTTTGTTTATAACGGTAAAAATTATGACCGTTTCAGCGAGGAGTTTAATGAAAAAGCATATTCGGTTAATGAACTGAAAAGCGTACTTAATAATTTTAATATAATCGGAATATATGATGAACTGAATCTTGATGATATAAAAGATGACAGTGAAAGAATTTATTTTGTTTTAAAAAAAGGTGATAATTAAATGGGAAAAATAGTAAGATATATTACAACTGACGGCAGTGCATTTGTTATTGCCGGTGATACAACAGATATGGTAAGCAAGGCTGAAAATATCCATAAAACCTCTGCTGTTACTACTGCTGCTCTCGGACGTCTTATGACCGCAGCTTCTATGATGGGCGTTATGCTTAAAGGTAAGGATGACAGTGTTACATTAAGGCTAAACGGAGGCGGTCCGGCAGGTGTTGTTCTTGCTGTTTCTGACAGTCAGGGCAATGCGAGGGGCTATGTTGAAAATCCTGTTGTTGAAATTCCGCTTAATGATAAAGGTAAGCTTGACGTGAGAGGTGCTGTTGGTACAGACGGCTTTTTATACGTTATGAAGGATATGGGTCTTAAAGAACCTTATGTCGGCAATACGCAGATTGTAAGCGGTGAAATTGCAGAGGATATTACAAATTATTTTGCAGTGTCTGAGCAAACGCCTACAGTATGCGCTCTCGGAGTGCTTGTCAATCCTGATTTGTCTGTTGCAAATTCCGGCGGCTTTATGATTCAGCTACTTCCAGGTTGCCCAGATGAAATTATTTCTAAAATTGAAGATTCCATTAAGGATATCGAATCTGTCACAACTATGCTTTCGGAGGGTATGTCTCCCGACGATATTGCCAAGAGAGCGATGAGAGGGATTGATATTGATAAACTTGATGAAAGTGAAATCGAATACAGATGCAATTGCTCAAAAGAAAAGGTGGAAAATGCTCTTATTTCAACCGGCAGGGAGTCTTTACAGCAAATGGTAAACGATAATGAGGACGTAAATGTTGAATGTCACTTTTGTGATAAAAATTACAAGTTTACACCGTCTGAAATCGAAAAATTGCTGGAGCAAACAACCAAATAAAAAAGTTTAAAAAAGTTTCAAAAAAGTATTGACTTTTCAATTGACTTATAGTATTATATAACACGTCGCAAGTGCGGCGAATATGCGTGGGAGCATAGCTCAGCTGGGAGAGCATCTGCCTTACAAGCAGAGGGTCACAGGT
>ERZ780167.3543-NODE-3543-length-11033-cov-7.664055_pt1 | contig 11033 bp, 12 predicted proteins | sample MGYA00510982_ERZ780167 | MGnify/ENA primary metagenome ERZ780167 (study PRJEB29588, sample SAMEA2146107) | human gut metagenome | biome: human gut; feature: human-associated habitat; material: faeces | place: Denmark | collected 2008/2010 ... | reverse complement strand
CGCACATGTCGCGAGAGAAAATGATTTTATTTCTTTGCCGCCTGCGGGCGGCAAATTCTGCGAGGCTTTTTTGACACGCTGATATAATATAATGGTATAAAGCAAGTTTGAGAATGTAGAAAAGGAGCTATTGTTATGAGCGAATGTACCCATGATTGCAGTACCTGCGGCGAGAGCTGCGGGGAGCGCAAGGAAGCCAATGTATTTGAGAAAAAGCCCCTCCACGAGGGCTGCCGGGTGGGCAAGGTCTACGGCGTTGTGTCCGGCAAGGGCGGCGTAGGCAAGTCCATGGTCACCAGCCAGCTGGCCGTGACCATGCAGCGCGAGGGCTATCGCACCGCCGTGCTGGACGCCGACATCACCGGCCCCTCCATCCCCAAGGCCTTCGGTGTCCATGGTCGGGCCGTGGGCACGGAGAACGCCATTGTCCCTGTGCAGACCCGCACGGGCATCCAGCTTATGAGCGTGAATCTGCTGCTGGAGCACGAGACGGACCCGGTCATCTGGCGCGGGCCGGTCATCGGCGGCGTGGTGCAGCAGTTCTGGAGCGATGTGCTGTGGCAGGATGTGGACTATATGTTCGTGGATATGCCTCCCGGCACCGGCGATGTGGCGCTGAATGTGTTCCAGTCCCTGCCGGTGGACGGGGTCATCATCGTCACCAGCCCCCAGGAGCTGGTGAGCATGGTGGTGGAAAAGGCCGTGAAAATGGCGCAGATGATGGACATTCCCGTTCTGGGCCTGGTGGAGAACATGAGCTACCTCCCCTGCCCCGACTGCGGCAAGAAGATTTATCTCTTCGGCGAAGGCAAGACCGACGAGGCCGCCCAGCGGTATAACCTCCCGGTCCTGGCGAAAATGCCCCTGGACCCCACTCTGGCGGAGCTGGTAGACGCCGGGGAAATCGAGAATTTCCAGGGCCACTGGCTGGACGGCGTGGTGGAGAAGATTGTGGAGTAAATTATAATTACAAAAAAGCATATCGGTCGTCTAAATGCGATCGATATGCTTTTTGTTATTATCGCGTAATCTTCAAACTTTTATGCACCCGATATGCGTTGTCTTCAAAACTGGTCCCCATAGAGTTATCTTCATTGTAGCTTATTCTTATGTTATTATTGCCTTAGATTAGTCGAAATAGGGTTTCTAATCAAAAAATTATGTTAAGGAGGAGAAATATGGCTGACTCTATGGGAACCAAGGAAGCCTCTGAAATTTGGGGTTGGTCTCAAAGCAGTATCAGTAAGTGGTGCCGAGATGGATTAGTCAAAGGTGCCACACAGGATGCCCCCGGTAGTCCATGGCATATTCCTAAAGACGCGAAATGTCCAAAAGAACTTCGGCTCCGCTCAAGAAAAGAAGCCTCACCAAGAAAGAAAAAGGAGATTGAGAAAAATGAAGAATAAAACCACCGCTTTGATCTTATCCATCCTCGTAGGCGGACTGGGCGTGGACCGCTTTTATTTGGGCTACACCGGCATGGGCATTCTTAAACTTTTGACCGGCGGCTGCTTTGGTGTTTTGTGGCTCATTGACCTTATCAATATCGCCACCGGCAAGCTCGGCCCCGCCGACGGCTCCCCCTACGACGACGGCACAGCCCCCGCGCCGTCCGCGCCCTCTGCACAGGCAAGCAACGCCGCCGATGAGCTGAAAAAATTCAAAGAGCTCCTTGACCAGGGCGTCATTACCGAAGAGGAGTTCCAAGTCAAAAAAGCCCAGCTTCTGAAAACGCTGTAAGCGAGGTGAACGAAGTGAATATATCAAAGAATTCCCGTCTATATGCCTACCTCGCAGCAGTCTGTTATATTGTGTCTGCTATTTACTGTATCGTTGTCAATATTATTGAATCCACTGATTCTGACGGCCTCAACTTCAACACAATCGTATATATAATTATTTGCATCATCTTTTCCGTTGCACTGCTTCTCCGCAATGAAAAAATTCTCCTTGCCATTATGGCATTCAATGTTCTATATATTCTCTACTGCCTTATTGATTTCTTCTATATTGGAAATCTTCTTGATTTTGCCGCCAGTGTTCTCTTGCTGGTCGTTGCACTTGCAATATTAATGGATAAATCCGGCTTGCAGCGCTTTTGGTATCTCCCTGCCATTTTATCCCTGTTTTCCTATATCGCTGGTATTTTACGAACCTGTCATCTTTTAATGAAAGTATATCCCAGTGTATATCCGTCTGTCGGCGCAGTCCTCAAATCCGATTTTATATCATTTGAGCGGGTTTTACTTTATGGCATTGTTCCCGCTGTTGCTTATGCGCTGGTCGGTCTTTGGCTGAAGGTTGCTGACCATTCTCCCACTTTCAATCCTGTAAAGGCCGCCCCTGCCGCGTCCCCCAGCCACCCCTCGCAGGCTGAAACCATCGAGCGCCTTAAAGAGTATAAGTCTCTCCTGGACTGCGGCGCCATCACCGAAGAAGAGTTCCAGGAGAAGAAAAAGAATTTGCTGGGGCTTTGATTCACTTCCCTACGCGCAGCATCCATCAATCGAAATATCTACCAGATTCTATGAAAGCGAAAGCCAGGAGGTCTAAAATGAGTAATATAATTGTCACAACAGGAGACCTGCATAAAGACTACCAAGTGTTGGGCCCCGTTTACTTTCAGGTCTCTAACAAGGGTCTATTTAGCAGTGCATTGGGTAAGCTAAAGGAAAAATATAAATTGGAAATTCAATCCGCAAAGAAGTCCGGAGCAATGTCACAGGATAAAGCAGATTGGGGTTTCTTGTATGGAGAATGGTCCGTAGGCCAAAGCGACTTTGAAGCCGCCTTTTTCATCGCAACGGAGGAGCTTAAAAAGCGGGCAGAAATGGTCGGCGCTGATGCCATTATTTGTATGCGGCAAGATATTGACATGGATACAAACGGATTCGCATATTTCTATCTTCAAATGTATGGTACCGCTGTAAAATTTGTATAAAGTAAAAGAGAGGTTCGGCAAAAACCGAACCTCTCTTCATTTTCGCAAAAACTCAGTATTTACAAGGGTTTCTTACTTGTTGAAGTATCTCTTCAAAAGGCCCTCGAAAGCCTTGCCATGGCGGGCCTCGTCACGAGCCATCTCATGGACGGTGTCGTGGATGGCGTCCAGGTTGTACTTCTTAGCCAGCTTGGCCAGCTCGAACTTGCCCAGGGTGGCGCCGTTCTCAGCGTCTACGCGCATCTGCAGGTTCTTCTCGGTGGAGTCGGTGATGACTTCGCCCAGGAGCTCGGCAAACTTGGCGGCGTGCTCAGCCTCCTCCAGGCCGGCCTTCTCCCAGTACAGGCCGATCTCGGGATAGCCCTCGCGGTGAGCCACACGGGCCATAGCCAGGTACATACCCACCTCGCTGCACTCGCCCTCGAAGTTGGCGCGCAGACCGTCGATGATCTCCTTGCGTACTTCCTCGGGGACATCGTTGCCGAAGGACTTGCCTACGCCTACCACATGCTCGGCAGCCCAGGACTTATCCTCCTTCTGCTCGACAAACTTATCCGCACCCACATGGCACACGGGGCACTCGGCGGGAGGATTCTCACCCTCGTACACATAACCGCAAACAGAACATACCCATTTCTTCATTGTAAAGTTCCTCCTTATTATGATTTGGGCCGCAGCCCGTTTTTCTTGCTGTGCTTGTAGTATACCACAAGAATCCAGCTCTCAAAAGTTGCATTTGCAACTTTAATGAAAATTTTTTGTGAATTTGAGAAAATATTCCACCATCTCTTAAGAAGGCCCCCTTGCACCCCCTCCGTAGGGGCGGGGGGACCGCACCCCGCCGCCCGACAACCGCCGCACCCCCGGCAGGGCACACGGGCCCTGCCCTACAAAAACGAGGGCCCGTACCGGGAGGGGCAGAGCCCCTCCCCTACGCAGGCCAAGGAATCACGACACCGGGCGGACAGGGTCGTCCGCCCCTACAAAATAACGCCTTGTAGGGCGGGACCCATGTGTCCCGGCGCCCACCGCACTCCTTGTAAAAATGTCATTGCGAGACCAGCGCGAACGCTGGTCGTGGCAATCCGTACCCCCCGCCTAAAAGCCTCCCCTGCGTAAGGGGAGGTGACGCGAAGCGCCGGAAGGGTCGCCAACCACCGCACCTTTTGTTCCGCACGCGGAGAGCCGGGGGCAGCCCGCCCCACCATATAAAGCAAAAACGCCCGGCCCGCCGAAAAAATCGGTGGGCCGGGGCAGTATGCACTTAATCCGTCGGATTCTCTTACTCTGCCTCTGCCATGGCCTTAGCCTCGGCAATGGCCTTCTCCTGGGCGGCGGCGGGGCAATCCTCGTAGCGCACGAAGGAGAACACAAAGGTACCTCTGGACTGGGTCATGGAGCGCAGGTCGATGGCGTAGGACATCATCTCCGCCATGGGCACCTCGGCCTCCAGCACGGTCTCGCCGTCGCCGGTGGGGTTCATGCCCATGACGCGGCCCCGGCGCTTGTTCAGATCGCCCATGACATCGCCCACGAAGCTATCGGGCACGGTGACCTTCAGCTCGCCGATGGGCTCCATCAGCACGGGCTTGGCCTCGGGCAGAGCCTCCTTGAAGGCAAGGCCCGCCGCCAGCTGGAAGGCAATATCGGAGGAGTCAACGGGGTGATAGGAGCCGTCGGTCAGGGTGGCCTTCAGGAACACCACGGGGTAGCCCGCCAGCACGCCGTTGAGGCAGCACTTGCGCAGGCCCTTTTCCACGGCGGGGAAATAGTTCTTGGGCACGGAGCCGCCGAACACAGCCTCCTCAAAGATCATATCCTCCTGCTCATTCTGGGGCTCAAAGGTGATGACCACATCGCCGAACTGGCCGCTGCCGCCGGTCTGCTTCTTATAGCGGCCGCGCTTTTCCACCTTGGAGCGGATCTTCTCCCGGTAAGCCACACGGGGGGCCGAAAGCTCCGTCTCCACGCCGAAGCGGCTCTTGAGCTTGGCGCATAGCACATCGATCTGAATATCGCCGGTGCCGGAGATAACGGTCTGGTGGGTCTCGGCGTTGTTGGACACATGGAAGGTGGGGTCCTCCTCGTTGAGCTTGTTGAGGCCGGTACCCATCTTCTCCACCTCCTGCTTGACCTTGGGGGCAATGGCCCGCTCATAGCAGGGTGCGGGATACTCGATACCCTCCAGGACCACCACATTCTTGGCGTCGCACAGGGTGTTGCCGGTCTTGACCCGGTCCATCTTGCCGATGGCGCCGATGTCGCCGCAGCAAATTTCCTTGATCTCCTCGCCCTTCTTGCCCTTCATGCTGTACAGGCGGCCCAGCTTCTCAGTGTTACCGGTGGCGGGGTTATACAGGGACATATCGCCGGTGACCTTGCCGCGCACGACCTTGATCATGGAGAACTTGCCGTACTGGTCGGAAATGGTCTTAAACACGATAGCAGCGGTGGGGCCATTGGGATCGAAGGCCACCTCCACCTCGTTGCCGCTCTCATCTTTAGCCTTCTCGGCGGGCATATCGGTGGCCACGGGCACCAGGTCCACGATGGTCTTCAGCAGCATATCCACGCCCAGACCGGTGACGGCGGAGCCGCACAGCACCGGGCACACACTGCCGTCCCGGACGCCGATCTTCAGGCCCTTGGCCATGTCGGCAGCGGACAGCTCCATGGTCTCGAAGAACTTCTCCATCAGCTCCTCGTCGGCGCCGGCGGCGGCTTCCATCAGCTCGGCGCGCAGGGCCTCCACCTCGTCGGCCATGTCGCCGGGGATGGCGCACTCGCCCTTGGCGTCGTAAGCCTTGTTGTGCAGCAGGTCCACAATGACGGTGACGGCCTTGTTGGCATCGGCCTTGGTGGCCACGATGGGGGCAATGGCGGTGCCGAACTTAGCCTTGACGGCGTCCACGCAGGCGGCATAGTCTGCGTTGGCCTCCTCCACGCGGTTAATAAACATCATCCGGGGCTTCTTGCCCAGCATCTTCCAGGTGCGCTCCATGCCCACGCTGAGGCCGTCCTTGGCATTGCCCACGATGACGGCGCACTCGGCGGCGCGAATAGCGGACAGGGCCTCGCCGGAGAAGTCGAAGTTGCCGGGGGCGTCCATAACATTGATCTTGACATTATTATACTTCACGGGAGCAAAAGCCAGAGAAATGGAAATCTGGCGCTTGATCTCCTCGGCGTCGTAGTCGCAGGTGGTGTTGCCGTCCACGGTCTTGCCGAAACGATCGGTCCCCTTGGTCATAAAGAGCATCTGCTCAGCCAAGGTGGTCTTACCGGAGCCGCCGTGACCCAACAGGCAAATATTGCGAATTTCATTGGCAGTCATAGTTTAGATTTCTCCCTTCGTTTTTGGAAAATGTGCCAGGCCGCACATATCACTCAATAAAGGAATTATATAATATTTTTCAAGCTATGACAAATACAATTTTCCGCCCGTTTTTTGTGAAAAGTGCCAGTTATTCCTGTGTTTTTCGGTAAATTCAGACCAAATCCGGCCGCAAGGTCTGCTTTTCACCCTATCAGCCACAGAATAACCCCGTAAACGGCGCTGGCCAGGGTGCCGAACACGATCACAGGCCCCGCCACCAGGAACATCTTGGCGGCCATTCCCGTGACGAAGCCCTCGGCCTTGAAGTCGATAGCCGGGGAGACCACGGCATTGGCAAAGCCGGTGATAGGCACCAGGGTCCCGGCCCCGCCGTAGCGGGCAAGACGGTGGTAGAGGTTCAGGCCCGTAAGCAGGGCGGAGAGGAAAACCAAGCTGACGGAGGTGGCGGTAGCCGCCTCCTCCCGAGGCAGGCCCGCGGCAATATAGCCGTCCGAAATAAGCTGGCCCAGCACGCAGATGAGTCCGCCGATGAGGAAGGCCAGGGCCATGTCCTTGCCCAGGGGCGACTTTTTTTGCTTTTGCCGCACATAGGCCCGGTACTTTTCAGGTGTTGTTTCCATGGGTACACATCCTTTCCGAAACACTACCTCTATTTTGGTCCATTGCGCGCAGGCTTATTCCCGCAAAAGCGCGCAGGTCTCCCGATTTCTCACAAGCGGGCCTTGAAAGGCAAAAAAGGCAAAAAAATAAACGGCGTTCCCGCCGACGCAGCTATTAAAAAAATCTCCCGGACCTTGCTGCACCCAGACGGCAAAATCCGGCTATAAAGAAGGTAGCCCTTGACTGCTTGGATCTCGCTGCAGTCAAGGGCTACCCTTCACTCTTGATATCTAACATCATTTTTTATACCTCGCTTTCTTCGGATTCATGGCACCTGTCTTTTGTCTGTTGCTCTTACGCCCTACCTATATGTAAACACCGCCGTGCGATGATCCTGCCGTTTATGACGGCTTTCATTAGGCGACTACAGTTTTTTGCCGGTGCCATCTTCCCCATACTCCAGCGGTTGGGGGTACTTCTTAGGTCATTGGACTCACCCTTTCTGTATCTAAAGCATAGCAAATATCGCAGCAGAAAGCAAGAGGGATTCTATACGGAATCCCCACGGAAAATCTATGCATTACTACGAAAATAGTCCGATTACCGCCGGAGCTATTGACTATTATGCAAATAAATAATATAATGATAGTGTTGTGAGTCGGGGTGTCGAGAAAGTTTTTTCGACACCCCGGCTCAATTTTTGAAACCTTGGAGCTATCAGGCAAGGGGCTTTGCGCTCCGGCGCAGCAGGGAGAGGCTGGCCTTTACCACACGGCTGACAAAGCGAATGGTTTCCTCCTTGCTGTATTTGTCATAGCCCTCCACGACCACATGCATCAGCCCGTTTGACAGGTGAGTATACATCATTGCAAGCTCCGTCTCGCTGGCCTCGGGCAGCTCCCTGCGCCAGTAGGCAAGGCTGTCCTCCTTGGCCAGGGCAATCATGCGCATAAGCACCGCCGAGCCGGGATCGTCCAGGATCAAGACCCGGCAGGCCTCCTGATTCTGCTCGACCATGTCGTAAATGGCCTCGATCAGGGCCGTCACATCAAAGGAGTTGACATAGCGCAGAGATTTTTCAAACGCCACGATCAGCTCATTTTCAATGCTCTCCTTCAGAGCAAAGCAGTCGCTGTAATGGGCATAGAAGGTGGCGCGGTTGAGCTGCGCCAGTGCGCAGACCTCCTTCACCGTGATCCGGTTGACAGGCTTCTGCTGCAGCAGCTTCAAAAAGGACTGCTTGAGCATCATCTGCGTATAGCGTTTTCTGGCATCCAGCTTCTCCATACAGAGCCCTCCTAAAAAAGTTTACAAAGTACGGCAACACTCCGCCGGTCACTGTTGCTTTTCTTACAGCCCCGGGGCAAGTGCCGATTGTTTCCGGTCTTTTCTTTCAGTATACTGTACTTGTGAAAGATAAGCAACACTTGTATTTCTATTTTCGGGGAGGAGGTTTTTGTATGTACAATAAATATCTCGTTACAGGTGCCACTGGCTTCCTGGGCAGAACCGTTGTGGAGGAGCTGGCCCGCCGGGGCGCACAGGTACACGCCCTTGCGCTGCCCGATGACCCCTACACCCATTTGCTCCCGAAGGAGGTCCGCACCATCACCGGCGATGTGTGCGAGGGCGATGGGTTGGCAGATTTTTTCGCAGATGCCGACAGCCGCACCTGCGTGATCCACTGTGCAGGCATCGTCTCCGTCGCCTCCCGGCCCGCCCCCAAGCTCTATCAGGTCAATGTAGGCGGGACATGGCGGATCCTCCGGCAATGCATAGCCCACGGTGTGGGGAAAATGGTCTATGTCAGCTCCGTTCACGCCATACCGGAAAAGCCCAGAGGCTGCCCCATTACAGAGGACTGCAAGCTCGCCCCGGGACTTGTGGACGGCGACTATGCCAAGAGCAAGGCCACCGCCACCAATCTGGTGCTTGACGCGGCGGCTCAGGGGCTGAATGCCAGCGTCGTCTTTCCCTCCGGCATCATCGGCCCGGGGGATGTGCAGGGCGGGAGCTTCACCTCCATGGCCGAATCCTTTCTTGCCGGAAGGCTGCCCTTTGCCGTTCGCGGCGGGTATGATTTCGTGGATGTACGGGATGTGGCCCAGGGTCTTTTGGCCTGCTGCGAAAAGGGGCTGCCTGGAAAGGGGTATATCCTCTCCGGACACTATGCCACCATCGGCAGGATGCTGCAGATGGTAGGGGCGGCAGCCCAGCGGCGCTATCGCCCTCTCTGCCTGCCCCTAAGCCTTGCAAAATTGGCCGCTCCCTGCTACGAGCGCCGAAGCCTGCGGGCGGGAAAGCAGCTGTTCTTCACCCCCTACTCCGTCTCCGTTCTCGGCTCCAACGGGCAGTTCAGCCATAGCGCTGCCACGGAATGCTTTGCCTATGAGCCCCGGCCTATGGAGCAGACCCTGCAGGACATGACAGCCTGGCTCCTGAGCCGGGAAAAGCGGACCACCGACGGCAACTGAGGCCGCCGAAGGAGCCTGCCCCGCCGAGATAATATCCGTGTTTTTCTTGCCAATCGGTGAAAAAAAGGGTATACTATGGGGAACAAACGGTGCCAAAAAGGTGCCGACTCGGTGAAGGACAAAGGTGGTTTTGATTTTATGGCTGACATGATCCATCCTTTTGGGAAAAAGATCCATGATCTGGCGGAGGTGATCCCGGTGAACTGTACCGGGTGCGGTATCTGTGCCATGTGGTGCGTGATGCACTGCATTGACCAGCAGCCGGACGGCATCTACAAGGTCCGCACCGAGGACTGCATCGGCTGCCGCTCCTGCAAGGTGAACTGCCCCAGCGACGCCATCCGTCTATACCGACCCCAGCAGGAGGACTGAGCCATGAAGAAAAACACAGTACAAAAAGATCTGCCCTTGGGCCTCTATATCCACATTCCCTTTTGCCGGAGCAAATGCGCCTACTGCGACTTTTACTCCTTGGCAGGCGCGGAGGAGCGCATGGACGACTACTGCCGGGCCCTGGAGCGGCACCTGGCGGAGGTGGCGCCCCAGGCGGAGTGCCACAAGGCGGACACGGTGTATTTCGGCGGCGGCACCCCCAGCTATCTGGGAGCGGAGCGGCTCTGCCGTCTGCTGGGCAGCATCCGGAAATTATATAAGGTGGACAAGCATGCGGAGATCACCCTGGAGGCAAATCCCGACTCCGCCACGGACAGAAAGGCCCTGAAGCGGCTGCGCAAGGCGGGGTTCAACCGCCTTTCCCTGGGGGTGCAGTCTATGGACGACGCGCTTTTGCAGACCATCGGACGCATTCACACCCGGCAGCAGGTACAGGAGGCCGTGGCGGCAGCCCGGAAGGCGGGATTCAAAAATCTGAGCCTGGACCTGATTTACGGGCTGCCGGGGCAGACCATGGAGGGATGGGAAAAGACCCTGTCCGATGCGGTGAGCCTGCACCCGGAGCATCTGTCCTGCTACGGGCTGAAGCTGGAGGAGGGCACGCCGCTGTACCGGCGGCAGGGGGAGCTGACCTTCCCGGATGAGGATATGCAGGCGGATATGTACTTATATACCGTGGAGTTTTTGAAGCAGTGCGGCTATGAGCAGTATGAGATTTCCAACTTCGCCAAGCCCGGCTTTGCCTCCCGGCACAACCTGAAATATTGGCTTATGCAGGAGTACGCCGGATTCGGCCCCGGGGCGCACTCGGACTTTGGAAATGTGCGCTACGGCTATGCGCGGGACCTGGAGCAATATTTGAAGGGAGAGCTTGTTTTGCAGGAGTCGGAAACGGTGGATTCCGACGAGCGGGAGCGGGAATACCTGATGCTCCGACTGCGCACGGTGCAGGGGGTGGACCCCCGAGAATTTGAGTATCGGTTCCGGCAGAGATTTGCGCCGCTGGCGGCGCTGCTGCAGCAGTGCGCCCGGGAGGGGCTGGCAGAGCAGGACGGAAACGGCTGGCACCTGACGGCCAAGGGCTTCTTGGTGAGCAACCGCATTATCGGCCTGCTCCAGGATGAGCTGGCCCGGGAGAAAAACCGGCGGCTGGAGGCCGCAGCCCGGGGCGATTACCGGGTGGTGTAAAAATACATAAGCCAAATGGGAACGCCCGGGTGGGCGTTCCCTTTTTTGTGGGGGTGCGTTGGGTAGCGGGCGGACAGAGGCGTCCGCCCCTACGGAAGCG
>ERZ780167.3540-NODE-3540-length-11042-cov-2.708019_pt1 | contig 11042 bp, 8 predicted proteins | sample MGYA00510982_ERZ780167 | MGnify/ENA primary metagenome ERZ780167 (study PRJEB29588, sample SAMEA2146107) | human gut metagenome | biome: human gut; feature: human-associated habitat; material: faeces | place: Denmark | collected 2008/2010 ... | reverse complement strand
TCCGCGGTGCGCGGCCAGGTCAGCCTCTCGTCAGGTTCGACGACCTCGCCGGGCTTCAGCGTTTTGCCGTCGCCGTGGAGCTTCCACGTGAACAGGCCCGCGATTGGATTGGACATGCGATTGTCTCCTAACTCTCTTTACGACGCGCAACAAGAACGCGCGCCGCGCAATCACACGCCATTGTAGCGGGAGTGCCGATACGTGACGCCCCACAGAGCGATAGGGGGCTAAATCGCAGTCACAAAACGTATACCGGCAGCCGTCACAGGTGACGGTCGACGGCGTGCACCACGTCCACCAAATCGCCGTTCGACAGCACGGGACGCTTGAATTCACGCCAATCATCCACTTTCACCACCCAGCGACCATCCGTCTCGTCGAGTACGGGACGCGCCGTCTGCTCCCAACGGAACCGCTTGTGCGTTCGTCCGGTGGCGGGGTCGCGGCGCGAATAGTGGAAGCACGTGCAGTTGGTGATCTTCCATTCGTCGGAGGCCGCACGGTGCATGAATTCCTCGTCGGACAGGTCTTCCAAGGTGAGCATGAGCGCCAGCATGAGGTCGCCGTGGCTGACCATCACCACGGATTCCGCATCGGATTTGCGGTTCAGGGACATGAGCAGGTTGTGCACGCGGTTCTCGGCCACGTCGGCGATGGACTCGCCCGCCGGCGGACGCCAGTACAGCGGATCGGTGTTCTTGAACATCCAGTTGCGCGCGTAGTTGGTTTTGAAATCGTCCTTCGTGATGGTGTTGATCTCACCCCAGGAGCGTTCGCGCAGCACGCGAGTCTCCTCCCATTTCGCTTTCGGCAGGGCCATCGTGGCCGCCGTCTCACGCGTACGCACGTACGGCGAAACGAGGTAGCGGTCGAACAGCGGCTGGCCGATGCAGTCGGCCTGCTTGCGTCCGGTGGCGGTGAGCCTCCACGAACGGTCCGGCACGGTGACATTGTCCTGCGTATACAGCGAGTTGTCACCCTGTTCGCCGGCGCTGATGATGACGTTCGCCTCCGACTCGCCATGTCGGATCACATACAGATCAAGGGGCATTCCCATATTCGTTTATTCCTTCGCTTTCATCCACATCCTGCGCGCACGTTCCTTGTTCCGCCGTTCATTCGGCCGGTGGCGCGCATCATCATTGAATGCTTCCACCGTAGCTGATTCGCGCGTGTTTCGCACGCGCGGACACGTCGATTTCACGATTGGCACACCCGAATTTCGCGGTGCCGTCACCGGCGGTTCACCGCAACCGGCGTGGTAGACGCCGTGATCGCAATCACTCCGGCCAGATGCCGTTCTGCGCGTACTTGGTGCGGTACTCCCCCGGCGTCATGCCGGAATGTTTTTTGAACACCTTCGAGAAGTGGCTTTGCGACCGGTATGCGAGGATCTGGGCGATCTCGTCGAAGCTGTATTCCGAGTATTTGAGCATGTTCTCGGCCGCTTCCATACGCTTGTCGGTGATGTATTGCGATATGGCCGTGCCCGTTTCGCGTTTGAACAGCTCCGACAGATACGTGGGATTCAGATGCACATGCTCGGCGAGGATGGGCACGGTGATTTTCTCATGCAGATGGTAGTGGATGTAGTCCAGGCATTCGTTGACGGCTTTGGAATGTGTTTCCGCCTTCTGCATGTCGGCCATGGCCCATGTGAAGAATGTCATCATGTCGGTGTGCAGGCGGCGCACGTCGTCGGGCGTTTTGCAGTTTTCCAGGTTCTGGATGTACAGGTCGGAGGCGTTGTAGGCGTCCTCCTCGTCCATACCGCCTTCGATGGCGAAACGTGTGGCGAGCGTGATGGTGGTGACGAACCGGTATTTCGCGTTTTTGAGCGGATCGTCCGACAGGTAGCCGTACAGTCCGGAGTCCCACAGACGTGTGCTTTCGGCGATGGCGTTGATGTCGCCGGAACGCATCATGTCGTATTGCTTCATTTCCTCGACGTACCGGTGGTGCCGAACACGATCCTCGCGGGAGAGGAAGTCCAAGTATCTCAGCTTCGCTTCGTCAACAACAGCCATGATTCTCCCCGCTATTTCCGATCGTCCAAATCGAATCCTCCCTCAAGGATAAAGCTCTTCAGCAGCTTCGTGGCGAGAAGATTCGCCGTGAATTGGGAGACCGGACTATCCGGCTTATCGAAAAACGCCTTTGCCAAAGACCTGTTAACCGACGCTTTCAACCGGTCGAATCGTCCGAATTCGTTCAGGGTTGTCTCTGTAAGGTCAAGCCGCATCATCTCGTTGAGCAACGCCCCATCCACGTCAAACGCCTTGGTGATTTGCTCCACTTGGCTGTTTTTGGCGCTGTTCGCGTAATATGTGATGTAGTCGCGTAGCGTCTTGCCTTCCTCCAACTCGATTTCGCCACGTTCCACATCATGCATGAACAGTTCGGCATACCGTTGTTCCTCTTGGCTGAGCGAAGCGAACGACTTATGCAACTCCTCCTCGGCTGATGCCAACAGGGCCGGATCGCCTCCGCCAAGCGCCTTGAGCCATTTGGTGAAGTTGGCGTTCATGTAATCCGTATCAATCAATCCTGTATCTATCTCAGTGATATGGCCGTCAAGTTCATATGGTGCTTCCGGACCGCTGCCGGAACCTTCGCCGCTGCTGAACATTTCCTTATACCGCTGTACAAGAATCAGATATGTCCGTTCATCAAGCTTCGGCCGCACAACCTCCACGGATCCATCGTCATGGGTGACGGAGTATTCCTGCTGTTCCCAAGTGAAACCTTGCACTTTGGCGGATTCCAGGAAATCATTGAGTTCCACGAACAGTTTTGCGAACTTGCGGCATGCCTCCACCGATTCCGGCAGTCGCATGAAATCTTCCACGCCTCCGGCACTGAACACGGAGGCGATTTCTTCGAAACGCGCATCCATCAGGCGCACGTTTTCCGGCAGTTTCTGCACGAACAGATCGAGCGGCTTGTCTCCGGAATACAGTTTTACCGCCGCTTCGATATACCCCTTCATGGTGTGTGGCTTGCGGTAGTAGCGAATAGTTCCGAAAGGCTTATCGGGACCGAACAGTCGATTCGTGCGACTGAACGCCTGGATGATGTTCTCATAGTCGATGATTTTGTCGAGGTACAGCGTGTTGACCCACTTGGAGTCGAAACCTGTCAGCATCTGATCAACCACGATCAGCAGATCCAGCCGTTTCTCACGGTGCTGGTCGACCGTCAGGTATGGACGCTTGTGGGAAAGCCGCGCGGTGATGTCTTTCTTCATCTTCGGCCATGTGGGGATGATGAAATCCTTGTCGAACAGTTCGTTGTAATCGCCGATGATTTCCTTAAGCGCATCCTCCTTGAGGATTGCGCCGTCGGAATTGTCGACGTTGGGGTCGAACAGCGCGGTCACGTGCATCTGCGGAGCACGTTCCTTGAACAAATGGTAATAGCTGATCGCCTCGGGAATGGAACTCGTGGCCAGCATCGCATGGAATTTGTTGCCTCTGCTCAGCAAGGGGAATTGGTCGAGAATATCCTCCACGACCTTGTCTTCATGTGGCGTGCCTTGCGCATACTGCGCTGCGGTCAGATAGTCCTCAATGCCTTTGACATGTTCTCCGGCCTGCGTTTCCATGGGTCCCATCGGCATTTGCTTCGGATCCATGTAATGGTAGAACACCTCAGCTTTCGCCGGGTCTACCTGGGCTTCCTCAACCGTCGCGGCTTTCGCTTTCTCCAATGCGACCGCTTGACGAACGTCCTTATCTCGGTAGGTCAACACCATGTACGGGTCGAATCCGAGCACATTGCCATCGCGGATGCCGTCGGCGATGCTGTATCGGTGAAGGCAATCGCCGAACACCATTGATGTGGTCGCGCCCTTCTTACGGTTCTCCTCATGAATCGGAGTGCCCGTGAAACCGAAATACAACGCGTTCGGGAAGGAATGGCGAATATCCTGCAGCATCTCGCCGAACGTGGAACGATGGCATTCGTCGATAATGAATACGATGCGTTTGCCAGCGAGCTTCTTCACTTCCTCTTCGGTGATATGCCCCTCGCCCGCTTTGATGTTGCTCATTTTCTGGATGGAGGTGACGATGAGTGTGTCTTTGGGGTCGATGCTTGCCAGTTTCGATTTGAGCACATCCGTGTTTTCCGTGCCCTGCACATCATCGGCATCATCCGCGAACGACCGGTATTCCAGCAGCGACTGCGTGCCCAATTCGACACGGTCCATGAGGAAGACCACCTTGTCGGCATCTTTCGAGCCAGCGATGAGCTGCGCAGCCTTGAAGCTGGTCATGGTTTTGCCCGAGCCAGTGGTGTGCCACACATAACCGCCCGGACGGCCCGGCGTGCCGCTTGGCACCGGCTCATCCCATTTGCAGGTGCGTACACGGTCGGAAATGGCGTTCACCGCCTGGTATTGGTAGCTGCGTAGCACTTTGAGGCATCCGTCTGCGGAATCGGCGACCGTATAGAACCCGATGAGCTGGTGTGCCATGGGAATGGATAGCAGATCAGATGTGAAACGCTTCCATTCATCCTGCCCGACATGGTTGTTCGCCGCTATGGGCTCATTGTTGAAGTCAGCCCAGTGGAAGAAGTAGTTGCTGTTGAAATCGCCTTCACCGGGATTGGCGAAGTACACGGCATCATCCGGATTCATGGCCACGAAGACCTGCACGAGTCTGAACAGCCCGGTGAACACGCCTTCATGCGCGTATTTGGCGATTTGATTGGTGGCCTGGCTTATGGGAATGCCGCTTTTCTTCAGTTCGATATGGATGACCGGCATGCCGTTGATAAGCAGGCAAACATCTCCTCTACGATCGTTCAGCATCTTGCTTTTCGCCGGATAAATAGGCTGTCTTGCGATTTGGTACCGGCTTTGCCCCGCTGCTATTTCCTGGCGATCGTAGATCTTCAGGCTGATTTCCTTGCCGAAATGCGCTGTGTCTGCGGGATTGTCACGTTTGATGGACACGGTTTTGCCGTTGATGAAGGAATTCAACGCCAATGGCGTGCGCAATGTTTCGATCTGTTCAAGGATCTGCGCCATCTCACCCTTGGTAAGGCGCTGCCCGTTCAGGCGATCGATGCCTTTGTTGTTGTCGAATAGGATGTTGGCCCAGTTATCGATGAGATCCTGTTCAGTCGGGTATTCCAACACACCATCGGTCCACCCGTGGCGTTTCAGCACCGCGACCAGATCGTCTTCGAAATCCGATTCCTTATCGTAGAACATGTTTCATCTCCCCGAACGCACCGTCACTTTCTGAGCCCAATCTTACGAGCGCAACCCCTAACATCCAAGAAGCAACACCACAATACTTACGCTGATGAAGGGTGATGAGCGAGTCCAGACGGTCGAAGAACGCGCCGATTCGGCGCTGCTCTGGCAAAGATGGAACGAGAATTTCCTGCTTAAGAAAATCTTCTACAACTAATTCGTTCATCATAGTGCCGCTTTTTGTGGAATTCACAAGAATTGGCCGCATAACTTTCTCGCTGTGAATAAAGTACTTCCAAAATGAGTACTCCTGTTCAACAATTGGCCGCAAACAAGTGAATCTTGGTGACATGATGCCGTTTCCAGCATCATTAAGCACGAACCTTCCATAAGCAAATTCTTTATTAGTATGTCCTTCAAATGCGATATCGCCTAATCGAAGACGTTTGTAGTTCGGCAAGGAAGAATCATCAGCTCCGTTGCCTGCAGAATTAAACGTCATTGAAGCAACAGATAAAGTTCGCTCAGACCCTAAACCATCAGTATTTCGCTCGTCATTTTTCTGGTATAGCTCTCCCAGCTTACGCTGTTCCCAAGCGGGGGCGATTGATACGGGAAAACGGCCGTATTATCGCTCATCTACGCGGTTGAGCTTCTTTCTTGTGAGCATTAGAGCGTATCCGAGCAGGTTCTGACCGCGCCATTGGGCTGGATCGAGCCTAGCTGGGTCATGCATTGACAAGCCGATGCCCCAAATACGGTCTTTGACGGCGCATTCCGCCAATATCGCATTGCCGGTTGCCTCAAGCTGTGCCCCGAGTTCGGCGTTCTGACTGAATTTGGCAAGCAATCCTTCATAGACTTCGATTTGGCGAACGCCATTCCATACGTGATCGTCATAACCAGCCACCAGTCGGCCAAGGCGTTTGATCTCGGCCACGTCGCTGGTTCGAAGAATCCGCGCAGCTGTTTCGGCATCGTTGAAACAGCAGGCTTTGCGGTACATCATGTATTGTTCCATTGAGGAAAACTCAACATCATCCACAACGAAGCGCGACGGATACCAGTTGCTCAGGTATCCGTTCTCCTCATCGGGATTATGGAAGCAGATGATGTCCGTCATTCTTCGCCGACTTTCCGCACCGCAAGCTCCAGATCGAGATCATGAAGCCCGAAATAGGCTTTCTTCAGGAAGTCCAGCGGCACCTTGGCGATCACTTCAGCACTGGGAATGGCGTAGAACCATTGGTAGTAGGCGTAGAATTCGCCAATCCAATCAGGCATGAACCCTTCGAGCGCCCTGCCGTCCTTCAACTGGTAGTGCTCGGTCTCGGTGAAATACTTCCACAGCTCTTTCGCATCCATCGTGTTGACGTAGGCTTTGGCCTCATCAATGCTTTTGCGTGTTTTGCTCGCCATATATACGGTGATGAAGTCCTCCGTGCTCTTGCCCGGAAACGACTGTGCCACGTAGTCGAAAAGCTTGCCTTGAGTTTCCACCACATCATCCCGGTAGACCTCTGGATATGCCCGCATTGTCATCACCCCTAGAGCAACGTGCTGAACACGTTGGTCACCGTATTGGCATCGGAATCGATGAGGTCGCGCATGTTCTGCCGTGCCTCAACATCCCTCTGATTGTATTTGTCGTTGAATTCGCTGTAGCTGACGGAAAGCAGGCCGTCCGGGACTTCGCGCAGTTGCCTGTACGCCTTTGCGGTCTTGACGCAATACTGGATGCCCAGACCTCCAAGCGACAGCAGTTCCTCCAAGATATCGACGTCCACATTGTCTCGGACGAATTCTTTGGCGATATAAAAATACGAGGCGTTCGCACGCCAGCCTTTGATGACGTCATAGCCGCTGGCATCGATGCCGTATTTGGCGATGAACTTCGCAGCCAGCACGCGATAACGCTTGGAATCAGCGGCATCACGATGCTTCATCAGCTCAGCCAGCCAGGTAAGCACGCTATGTTCCTGAAAATCCAGGATGCGCAGCCCATTCGTGTCCAGTTCGTACTGGTGGACCCAGCCATTGGACTCATCCGGCCGGCACACGGCCCATTCCTTGGCCAGTTCCACATTCGCGGTCAGATAGAAACCACGCCCGTAGTCGTGTTTGTCGTTGCCTAAACCGTATTCGGGGGTCACGGATTCGTACGGAGAACCGTGAAATAACGTGATTATTGCCATGAACACCCCTATACAAACATCTTGTCGAGCATGGATTTCTTGATATTCCGGAGTAATTCGAGCTTACGCTGATGAAGGGTGATGAGCGAATCCAGACGGTCGAAGAACGCGCCGATTCGGCGTTGCTCTGCAAGCGATGGGGCTATTATCTCAGATGACATAATAATCTCAGGGGTTACTCTTTTTTGACTGTTTGATGATCCTGAAGAGCAACTCTCAAGGTAGGCAGTGATTCGCTCTGACAGTAACGATATCTTAATAAAACTCAAATCAGAAGAATGAGAAGAAAATGGCACAAATTCAGAAGAGCAAACAGCATTTGCTTCAGGGCGAGGAACATGCCAAATCCTTTTTTTCCTCACATTCAATTTGTTTACAAGTAAACAAGGACGGTCAACAATCTTTCTTAGACTATTCATCGAATTACCAATAACGGTTTCAGCCGTTTCATTGTTATCAAAAGCCGGCATACTGTATTCCGTAAATTCTTCATTCGGTGTTTCCAACGGATTAATGGTTCTCGATAGCTGTTCGCATGTGCTCGACAGCTTACGCTGTTCCCAAGGGTCAGTGAAACCGGCAAAACGAATCTCCGGATACAGCGAACCCCCTTTAGGGAACATTTTGTCGAGCATGGATTTTTTCAGCACGCAAAGCTTGTCATACTTACGCTGATGAAGGGTGATGAGCGAGTCCAGACGGTCGAAGAATGCACCGATTCGGCGCTGCTCCATCAGGGATGGCAGAGGCAAAAGGAGATCTGAATATTCTTGCGCGTTGATGCCGGGCTGCCCTGAACGCTGAGAAGTAAGCAAAACAAACTGCTTATACCGTTCAGTCAGTGTGCTCTGAAAGATGAAACCAGCATCTGCCTCATCTGAAACATGCGCTCGAATAAGGAAACCGGCATAATACGTTTTCCCGTCTGATGCCTTATACAGGTAGGTTTTACCTACGCTGGCCCCGGTTCGTGCAAATAATATATCGCCTTCTTTGAGTAGATACCTGTCATCAATCGGATTATTGATATCAGGCGAAGATAAATCATCCGTACGGAATTCACGAGTTTGATCATCTATATCAGTGATTCGAAGATACTTTTTCTCACCATCGAAATCCGAAGCAGCCGCATTCAAACCGTACTCGAATCCAGAAGCAACTTCCCCCAGCTTACGCTGTTCCCAAGGGTCAGTGAAACCAGTGAAACGAATCTGCGGAACCAACGCTTTTTCATGCTGTTCGGCCATATCATTCACCCCCGAGCAGTGCTTTGAGCTCTTCCAGACCCGCCATATCGCGAGCATTGCCGGTCAAATCGCCCAGCATTCCAGCCAATTCCTTCTCCGCTTCATCGATTTGGCCGCATACATCGGCATATGTGGTGGCATACTTGTTCTTCAACGCGTTCACTTTGCCGATGAACTCGTCGATCACAGCATTCGGCAATGCTTCCAGTTGCTTCTGCAATGGTGTAATCCACTTGGCTTCCAGCAACCTTCTGGCTTCGTCATCGCTCAACACCTTGATCGCATCGCAGGTCTTCTCCTCCAACGCGTTTCGCTTGGTTTTGATACCAGACTTCAGCTTTTTCGCCTCATCGAACAACTTCTGGGCCTGCACCAAGCCGCGCTCAAAATCAGAAACCGGGGTCTTGCCGATCGCCTTGACCGCTTTCTTCAGTTCGGCGGCAACGAAAGCGTCACCGTCCTGATTGATCGCATCGCTATTCTGCTTGTCATCCTCATCGAAACCTTCCAAAATGGTTTCAATCTCGGAATCAATGTCCTGCACACGGCGTTCGTCCGCCTCGATCGCGGCCAAATCATCGTGCAGCAGCTCACGTTGAACCAAGTCGAAGGGCAGAACGCGGCCAATCCAGCCATCCTGCACTTCCACATCCTTGCCGCCTTTTTTCTTGATGACCATGTTCGGGTCCACGGCTCTTACCGCATCGAAGCCTTCGGAACCCAGCACTTCCAAATCAATGGAGATGCCGCCCCAAGCATCATCAAGCTTCTGATAGGCGTCATACGGGTCGATCAGCGCGGTATCGGCAACCATCGCATCCAGTTCCTCACCAATGGCCGTTTCCTGCCCGAGCGCATCCACCTGTTCAGGATGCTCCACCAAGCGGAAGCGTAGGTCGGAGGGAAGCCCGGAAATGGCCTGCGCATATGAAGCGACGAACGTCTGTACGTCGGCATTGTTGCGCACCACAGTGGCGACGTCATCATGGTCGCAGGCATAGCAGGCACCATTATCGCGGAACAGCTCAGCCTTCAGACTCGGCCAGGCGTTCCAATATTCCCCAAGCTGCTCGACCTCGCTCTTCGGAACGCCTCCGAACATCGAAGCGTACATATCCCATGTCTCCGCATTCTCAGACGAATCAACATACCGGGGAATGTTGAGGTTGTAATCATTGGCGCGAATCTCGTCAATGGACACCAGACGGCTGAATTTGGGCACCGTGCGGTTGTTCGACACCACGTCGACAATGCGTTTGATGTCAGAAGCCTGTAGCTTGTTGTTCTTGCCGTCCTTGATGAAATGTTTCGACGCGTCAACAATGAGCACCCTGTCGTCATCGCGTTTCTTGCGCAGCACCATCACGATGGTGGGGATGCCCGTACCGAAGAAAATATTCGCCGGAAGGCCGATAATCGCCTGAATATGGTGGTTTTCAATCAGATTCTTACGAATCTGGCCTTCCTCGCCACCACGGAACAGCACACCGTGAGGCAGAACGATGGTCATGATGCCATCGGCACGCAGATGGTACAAGTCATGGAGCAGGAACGCATAGTCCGCCTTGGACTTCGGTGCTATGCCATAGCTGAAGCGTGGATCGATCTCCTTGTCAGTAGGATCCCAATTCTGCGAGTAGGGAGGGTTGGAAACCACCGCATCCACGAACAACGGATTGTATGTTTCCTCCTTGTTTTCCAACGTGTCGAACCACGGCCAGTCGTCTTCCAAGGTGTCGCCGTTGCGGGCGACGATGTTGTCGGGAAGAATACCGCGCATCACCAGATTCATACGCGTCAGGTTGTAGGTGTTCTCCTTGAGTTCCTGCGCGTAATACATGATGGAATTCGGATTGCCATTGCGCCGAGCCACAGACTGGCCAATATGAATCAGCAAAGAGCCGGAACCGGATGTTGGATCGTAGATCTTGATCTGCTCGCGCCCCTGCAAATGCCATGCGACGATTTCGCTCATCAGCTGGGAGACCTCGGACGGTGTGTAGAATTCACCGGCCTTCTTGCCCGCATTGGCGGCAAAATTGCTGATGAGATATTCGTAAATGAATCCGAGCACGTCATAATCCTGACGGCTATCCATCGGAATGTCCTTAATGAGATAAATCAGGTCTCGCGCGGCCTTGGACTGGCTCCTCGCATCGGTGCCAAGCTTGGAAAGTCCGGTCTGCAGGGTGTCGAAAATACCGTCGAACACTCTCTTACGCGCCGGATTGATGTTGCGGGAGAACGCCGAAAGCGCATCACGCACGTTGGAAATCTCGAAATCGTTGCCCTTTTTGACCCATGTGGAGAACAGGTTGTCATAGGCGATGAAATAACCACATTCGCCCTGCACGAATTCCACAATGTCTGGATCATCCTCCGTGAGCTGCGGAA
>ERZ780167.3538-NODE-3538-length-11043-cov-9.162632_pt1 | contig 11043 bp, 6 predicted proteins | sample MGYA00510982_ERZ780167 | MGnify/ENA primary metagenome ERZ780167 (study PRJEB29588, sample SAMEA2146107) | human gut metagenome | biome: human gut; feature: human-associated habitat; material: faeces | place: Denmark | collected 2008/2010 ... | reverse complement strand
CCGCTGCCGTGGCAAAGGCTGCCCGCGAGACCGGCGTGGCGAAGAGCTAACAAACAAGATAAGGAGCCGGACGACACAACGGATATTTTTAATAATGCTTTCGCAGGAAAGAACGATCATGGACGACCTTAAAATCGTATTTAGTGATGTAGATGGAACGCTGCTTGATTCTCGTCAGGAGATCACGCCAAGGACGCTTCGGGCCTTGAAGCTCCTGCAAAAAAAGGAGATCCCATTCGTTATTATCTCGGCGCGCAGTCCTTCTGGCATCGAACCCATTGTGAGGAAATACGGCCTGCGGTGTAGTATTGTTTCCTATAGTGGAAGCCTGATACTGAACGAGGAGCGACAGATCATCTATCACCGCGGGATGAGCCGAGCAGAAGCAGCAAAAATCCTTGACTTTACGGCGCAGCAGCACTTTGATATGGCATGGGGTGCATACTCGTTTGACCAGTGGGTCACACCGGACCGTACGGATCCGCGCATTGAACGGGAAGAGCGAATCGTTAAGGCGACCGCCCAGCAGGGCGTGATCGCGGATATGATCGCCGATGAAGTGCATAAGCTGTTGTTCATCTGTGCTCCCGCTTGGACAGACACCATAGAAGCCACATTGAAGGCTCAGTTTCCGCAATACGAAATTGTCAAATCATCGAATGCTCTGCTGGAAATCATGCCCGGAGGAACGACCAAGGGAGAAGCCGTGAAAAGGATCTGCGCCCTGCGGGATATCTCCCCGAAGGATGCTGTTGCCTTTGGGGATAACTACAATGATGTGGAAATGCTGGAGCTTGTTGGTCACGGCTATCTGATGAGCAATGCACCGGAGCTGCTGAAGAAGCATCTGCCCAGGCATACTACCGATCGTGACCATGATGGTATAGCTGAGGCGCTTGCAGCGCATGGGATATGCTAATAATACAGTTGGCATCATGTAGACGACCAGCTTTTCATGGTCAGGGGCAACTCCATTACAGAGGCCGGAACCGCTGGGTATGAGCCGTATTCTGAGGTGATGGCCTCGCTGATTGCACAGGTGCTGGGTCTGCCGGACTACAACGCTTGGGAAATCGTCAAGCGCACCAATGCCTGCCTGATGGAAGCCCCCTATTGGCTGCGATTCAGCGAGGATGAAACCTTTGAGGACACCACGCGCGGACGAGCCAGAAGAATTATGAACGAAAATCAAAAGAGCAGCTGATACCAAAAAGCCAAACCTCACCGTACATCCTGTACAGCTTGAGGTTTGGCTTTTCTCTTATCATCCTTCACCAGCGCGAGCGATGGTTGATTATTTTATCAGCTTAATCCAGAGAGTGACCGCATTACAAGGTCGATGTCCTGATTTTCAAGTTCCTGAATGATATGCAGGTAGGTTTTCTGCGTGGTTGTCATGCTGGAATGCCCCAGCCTCCTTGCTACGCTTGCAATGGATACCCCTGCAAACAAAAGCACCGAAGCGTGGGTATGCCGCAGACCATGTACCGAGATGACCGGGATCTTGGCCCGGTTGCAGTGCCGTTCCAGAACATCGTTGACGGTGGAATTGTAGGCGTGTTCCTTGAACACGAAAATCGGCTTATCTTCAGGAACGTCCTTTACCAGTGCGGCGAACTGGATCACCGTCTGCCAGTCGATCTGAATTTTACGGACAGACGATTTATTTTTTGTCGGCAAAAATCCACCGTTCCCCTTATAATCCCACGTTTTATTGATGGAAAGCATCTGATGCGAAAAGTCAAAATCCGCAGGAGTAATTGCCAAAGCTTCGGAAAAGCGGATGCCAGTTTTGGCAATCAACAAAATCATCCAGTCCCAGTTGAGTTTTCCCTGTAGATCCAAGTCGCTCAGTAAAAGATGCAGTTCAAACTGGTTCAGATACTTCACCTTTTTAGGAACCGGGGGCTTGCCTTTGATGATCGCTTTCCGGGTCGGGTCTTTCACAATCAGTCCATCATCCACGGCATCCATGATAGCCCCTTTCAGCTGATGGTGGAAGTCCATCGTGGTCTGACGCTCATGGCCTACGGCATAATCGTTCAAAAGCTGCTGATACGTCACTCTGGAAACCTCGCGCAACTTCAAATCAGGTGCCAGCCTTTTCACCCAAGAAAGGGTCATTTTGTACTTATCCAATGTAACCGGGCGAACTGCGCCCTCTTTGTATACGGCAACCCACTGCTCATAATAATCGCAGAACAGGTTGTTTTCATTCATTTCGTTTAACACTTGTTACCTCCGAAATTCGTATGATAAGCTCACGCTGATGAAGGGTGATAAGGGTGTCAAGTTTCTTCAATAGCCTGCCGATTTTTTCTTGCTCCACCTTATCTTCTGGCATAGTTGTGTCAATATCAAAGAAATCATCTGCCGAGATATTCAGCAAGCCGTGATTTCTTGCGCCCTCTGCCGCACGCTCGGCAACGCCTCGATGCCAACGGTCAGTATCATAAAACACTGTCATAAAATCCGAGTCATCTTTTTCGGGATGCTTTAGTGCAAACACGATATAAAGCGTCGACAAAACGCCTTTTTCATACCAATCAAGCCGTTTAACAGCACCAAATGGGTATCCGTCCGAAGTGCTCTTGTTATAAGCAAATTCGCCGTTGTAGACCAGATAATAATTGCTCACATCACGACTGGCAACACGATTATTGAAATATGTGATCTGGTCAACCAAGCCGTCTTGTGCAGAAATTGTTAGCGGCAACCGCGATTCGTTATTCGTGTTTTTTCGGACAACTCTTTCAAACGCATCCCCTAACTTACGCTGTTCCCAAGTAGGTGTGTTTTGGGATTTTGGCGCGAAAAAAGAGCCGAGGACGCGCCTCGGCTCTTGGTCAGCAGGGTGATTTTGCACCCATTTTATGATTCTTTTGGCATTTTCAAATCAAATCCGCCACTTACGATGAACTCGCGCAAGAGTTTATCATACTTGACAGGCACCTTGGGCGGAATAAGCTTTGTACCCTCGATTGCTTCAAAATATGCCTTTGCTTTTGTCTTATCCACAGTGGCTTTCAGGTCATCAAAACGGCCAAACTCGTTAATGTTGGCTTCGGTGATATTTGCACGCATGAATGCCCGCAGCTTCTTTTCGTCCAAGCCGAAAACTTCAGCTACTTTGTGGATCTGGTCGTTCTGCTTTTGGGCAATGTACTCGGCAATGTACTCCCGCAAGGTCTTTCCCGGCTGCGGAACCACTGCGCCGCTTTGAATGTCGTGCAGGAAAATATTAGCGTACTTCTGCTCTTCCTGCGAGAGGGTGGCAAAGGTCTTGTGCAGCTCCGTTTCGGCCTGATGGATGGCTTCCGCTTCTGCACCCTCCTGATAGAAAATTTTCAGGTACTTTTCAAAGCGGGAGTTCATATAGTCCGTGTCGATGTCAGCAGTATCAATGGTGGTCAGATAGCTGTTCACCGCATAGGGAACGTCATCGTCCGGGTCATTTTCACCGCCATCTGGATTCGGCGTGAACAGCTCTTTATAGCGGAGTGCCAAAACTTTGAACGCTCTCTCGTCAAAGTCCGCATGAAGTTCCGTTTTCTCATCTGTATCCTCGTTGATGATCACAATGGGCTTATCCCACTCGAAGCCCTGCACCTTGGCTGCTTCCAGATTTTCGTTGAAGGACTGGAACAGGTCGGCAAACTTTTTGCGCTCTGCCATATCCGCAGGGATCTGCGAAAACTCTTCAATGCCCGCCGACACAAACAGATCTTTGATCTCCGCATAGATGGCATTCAGTTTTTCCACGTTCTTGTCCAGTTTATCTACAAACAGGCCAAACGGTTTATCGCCGGAATACTCTTTTACCGCATCTGCGATGTTTTTCTCCATCGTGTGCGGACGGCGGTAATACTTGATGGTGCCAAACTGTTTGTCATCGCCAAACAGTCGGTTGGTGCGGGAGAACGCCTGAATCAGATTTTCGTATTGCAGCATTTTATCCAGATACAGGGTGTTGATCCACTTGGAGTCAAAGCCTGTCAGCATCTGATCCACCACGATCAGCAGATCAAGCTGTTTTTCCGGGGTGCGCTCGATGCGCTGGTAGGGCAATTTGTGCGCCAGCCGTGCTGCAATGTCCTTTTTCATCTTGGCAAAGGTCGGAATGCTGAAGTCCTGTCCATAGCGGGCGTTATAGTCTTCTACGATCTCTTTTAGCCCTTCTTCTTTGGTGATGCCTTTGCCGTTGTTGTCAATGTTGGGGTCAAATAGTGCGGTGACTTTCAGCCATGGTGCGGCTTCTCTGAACCTCTTGTAATATTGGATGGCTTCCGAGATGCTGGAGGTTGCAAAAATGGCATGAAATTTGCTGTTGCGGCTCTGGGTCTGCCAGTTCTCGCAAATGTCCTCCACCACGGCTTTCTGGTGTTCTTCGCCCTCATACTGGGTGTTGGGAATATAATCCTCGATGCCCTTTATCTCCTCACCGAGCGCATCTTTTCCGCCTGCCATCGGCAGATTCAGATACTTATAAAACACCTTGCTCTTCTGTGGGTCGGCCAGAGCTTCGTCCACAGAATATGCCTTTGCTTTTTCCAGTGCGACCGCTTTCCGCAAGTCGCTGTCCTTGAAGGTCAGCACCTTGTAAGGGTCAAAGCCCAGCACGTTGTGATCCCGGATGCCGTCTGCAATGCTGTACCGATGCAGTTCGTTGCCGAAAACGGTGGCGGTGGTGCTCATTTTCTTCTGGTTTTCGCCTTGGATCGGCGTACCGGTAAAACCAAAGAACAGTGCTTTCGGGAATGTATGCTTGATGGTCTGCATCATATCGCCAAAGGTGGAACGGTGGCACTCATCCACGATAAAAACCAACCGCTTTGCGTTGATCAGCGCAATGTCGTTGGGGTTCAGCTTGTTTTGTGCATCATCCTTGATGTTGCTTATCTTCTGGATGGAAGTCACGATGAGCGTATCGGACGGCGAAGTGCTTTTCAGCTTGTCCACAAGAACATCCGTGTTCTCGGTAGCCTGCACCTCCTCGTTTTCCCCTGCAAAGTTGCGGTATTCTTTCAGGCTCTGGGTGCCCAACTCGATTCGGTCCATCAGAAAAATCACTTTGTCCGCATCCTTGGAAGATGCAATCAGTTGAGCGGACTTGAAAGAAGTCATGGTCTTGCCGGAACCTGTGGTGTGCCAGATGTAGCCGCCGCGCTGCTGGTCATTCTCCCATTTCGCCTTGGAAACGGCATCCGAAATTTTGCTGGCAGCGTAATACTGATAGCTGCGCATCACCTTCAAAATGCCATCGGAACCATCGGCAACGGTATAAAAGCCCACCAACATATGTGCCATCGGGATAGACAAAAGTGCCGTTGTAACGTCTTTCCAGTCGTTCATCGGCTCGTTGTAGAAGTCCGCCCAATGGAAATAGTAGCTGGGGTTGAATTGTCCTTCCGGACCGGGATTGGCAAAGTAGACCGTTTCTTCCGGGTTCATGGCCACAAAAATCTGCACCAGTGAGAATAGTCCCGTAAAAATGCCCTCTGCGGCGTATTTTTCAATCTGGTTGCAAGCCTTTATGATGGAAACACCGCTCTTTTTCAGTTCCATGTGAATGACCGGCATACCATTGATGAGCAGCATCAAATCGCCGCGGCGGTCATTCAAAATTTTGGACTTGGCAGGGAACTTTGGCTGCTCTGCGATCTGGTAGCGGCTAAGTCCGGCTGCAATTTCCAGACGGTCATAGATTTTCAGGGACACTTCTTTGCCGAAATTCAGCTTATCGTCAGGATTGTCACGCTTGATAAGCACACTTTTGCCGTTGATAAATTTATTCAGCTTCATCGGCGTTTTCGCGTTCGTGACCTGTTCCATGATCTGCTGCATCTCGCCATCCGTCAGCGGATAATCGTTCAGTCGGTCAATGCCGCGGTTGTTCTCAAAAAGGATGTTCGCCCAGTTCTGGATCAGTTGCTGTTCGGTGTAGTTTTTCAGCACACCATCTTTCCAGCCGCGTTCTATCAGGAGCTTTACCACCGCCTCTTCAAAATCGGCTTCTTTTGTAAACGCCATAACGAACTCCTTTCGACTTTGCAAAAAGCACCTCTCTGCGAAGGCTTTTCTAATTTGTACAAGCTTTTCCAGCTTACGCTGATGAAGGGTGATAAGGGTGTCAAGATTGCGGAAAATTGCGGCATTCCTTTGTTGTTCTTCTTTCGATGGTAGCACCATCTCATAATTAAGCATTTCGTCTAATTTAAGGACTCTATTTCGGCCTGCTCCTCCCGGTGAGGCAAGCCACAGCCAATGCCGAAAATCCTCATCTGCAATAGCATACTTGAAGAACTCAGGAAGCATATCATCATGGAACGAATACTGTGGAAATCTGTGAGAAACGAGCTTTCCTGCATCGCTTTCATTAGTGATTGCAACAGCGTGTTCCCATCCAAACGTAATATTCACAATGAAATTTCCAGCGGCCACCCGGTACATTTGAGCTGTTTCCAGTTCATGCCCTTTTTCAACATAGCTGTGGAATGTTCCCTTGGCATGGCTTCTAATTCCCAATCGATAATAACCATCATGCGGCGTTTCCACTGGGTCTTCGTATTTATCTACAACTTCGCCAAACTTACGCTGTTCCCAAGTAGGAGCAAATGCACACTTTCAGCAGCTATTTTCCACCGCCTACCGAATGTTCGCTGAAAATTTCACTCTCGGTTTTGCATATTCGGTTCAAATTTTGATTTTTGACTCCCGATAGCTTTAAAACACAGCAGTTCCAAGCGTTTGACATTGCCTTGATTTTTATTCATCAGCCTGTTTTGCATATTCTGAACGGGCAAGAGAAATTGCGTTGCTCCCTTAGCCAAACAACAAACGCCGATACGTCCATCTTCTGATTATGGGCAAATTGCACCACTTATTTTTATACAAACATCTTTTCAAGACAGGATTTCTTGATGTTTTGCAGCTTTTCCAACTTACGTTGATGAAGGGTGATAAGGGTGTCAAGATTGCGAAAAAACTCAGAGATTGTTCTTTGCTCCTTGATGTCAGGAAAAACGATTTGTCCCTTGAGCGCATTTTCTGCGGATACCTTCATGTCGTTTTTTGCACCTTTGTTGACGAGTGGGTGCATATAATTATTCATTCTGGCATCCTGCTCAAAATAAATCTGGACAAATTCTGGATTGGCACTTTGTTTTGGCTTGTAAACAGCATATAACGTTGACACGATGCCATTTTTTCCTTTATTAGCTTTAATGATGCCATAAGGATTAGATTTCAGGGGTGATTTAGTGTAAACAATATCGCCGGTTTCAACCACACCATAATTGGCAACGGATGCTCCTGCAAATGAACGTCCCTGAAATTCAATCTGATTCACAATTCCAAAATCGCCCGAAACGGACAAGACATCTTCTTTGGTATATATTCCTTCAAAGTTCTTTTGACCTGAAACTTCGAGATATTCTTCCAGCTTACGCTGTTCCCAAGGGTCAGTAAAACCCTTGAAGCGAATTTCCGGCACAGATGCCCCATTTTTTGGGAACATCTTGTCCAGCATGGACTTTTTGATATTCACCAGCTTCTCATACTTACGCTGATGAAGGGTGATAAGGGTATCAATTTTTCCAAAAAGCAAATGAATCTTTTCTTGTTCCCTTTTTGTCGGGAATTTAGCTGACACACTTTGAATATCGGCGTTGTGAAGATGAACAACAGATTTTCCCTGTGCAAGAGACGATAAATACTTGTGTGTTGCTCCACTCGAAATAGTTAGTGCGAGAAAGGCAGAATCATATTCAGCTGTCGGCGATACTATATTTAGGTCGCCGCCCAGTAGAATGCCGGGCTTAACCACAACAGATGCGATCGAAATATCTTCCGCCGTTTCACCAGAAGCAGGCACAATGACTTCTCCGCCCTTGCTATATACGCCTCCAGCTTTTTCTTTAACAAAGGTATCTACATCAAAAATACAGGTTTCATATTTTGTGTAAAGGCGACCATACAGGATTATCGGAGTGCCTTCTTCGCATAAATCGTTTTTGGAGTAGCCTACACCTTTAGAAAAAACTGCAATTTCACCCAGCTTACGCTGTTCCCAAGGGTCAGTAAAGCCCTTGAACCGGAGGGCAGGTTTTTTCTCGTTATCCTGCATAATCATTCACCTCCCAGCAACTTTTTGAGTTCTGCAATGCCCTTCATGTCAAATTCATTTCCCTGCAAATCGTCCAGCAGCCCCAGCAATTCGTGCTCGGTATCGGCAATCTGGCTCTCTACGTCCTCAAAGGTGGTTTCATATTTCTTGCAGACGGCATCCAACTGCTTCACAAAATCGTCCAGAACGGCATCCGGCAGGCTGTTCAGATTTTCCATCAGGGGCAAGATCCACTTGCGGTGCAGCAGGTCACACACTTCTTCATCGGTCAGGTGCTCGATCACGCTCTTGGTGCGCTGATGGAGTGCCGCACTGTTGTCCTTGACTTTCTTTTTCAGGGTCTTTTCCTCGGCAAACAGCGCGTCCACATCTTTCAGGATGCTCAAGGTAGCTGGCTCTACCTCCCGCGCCTTGATGGCCTTTTTGACCTCAGCGGCAACAAAGGCACCATCGTTGACAAAATGCTGTTCCTTGTCCTCCTCGCTCAGTTCGTCCAGATAGCTTTCATACTCGCCTGCAATTTCGGCAAGGCGAGTTTCTTTTGCCCGCAGTGCTGCCACTTCCTCGTGCATTTTAACGCTCTGCACCAGCTCAAAGGGCAGCACATGACCCACCCAGCCGTCCTGTACTTCGGCATCCTTTTTCAGCACCATGTTGGGGTCTACCTGCTTGGTTGCGGCAAAACCCTCGGTCTGGATGATTTCAAGGTCAATGGCGATTTTCTTCCAGTCATCGTCCAAAAGCTGGTATGCTGCATAGCGGTCAACCAGCGGAATCTCTGCCAGCCGTGCAAAGATTTCCCGGCTCAGGCGTTCTTCCTCGCTGGCTGCATTCAGCTGCGTCATGCCATCGATCAGCGCAGACTTCAAGTAGGCATCAAAGTCACTGAATGCATTCTGGAAAGCGGTCTTGAACGCCACCACATCCGGGTGGGACAGAACAGCGTTCTTCAAATTGGCCACAGTCAGATGGCAATAGGCTTCGTTGTCCGGGCTGAACAGAGCCGCTTTCAGGTGCGGGAATGCTGTCCAGTAGGCAGACAGGTCTTGCAGTTCGGCCTCGGGAATGCCGCCAAACATAGAAGCGTAAATGTCCCAGCTCTCAGCCTTTTCGGAAGAGTCCACATAGCGGGGAATGTTCAGGTTGTAATCGTTCTGAATGATCTCCGCACGGGATACTCTGCGTGCGAACTTTTCGATTTTCTCCGGGCGTTCCTTGTAAGCATCCACAATGCGTTTGATGTCGCAGGCACGCAGCTTATTGTTTTTGCCGTCCTTCTCAAAGCCCTTAGACGCATCAATAATCAGAACGTCCGAATCCTTTTTATTCTTCCGCAGCACCATGATGATGGTGGGAATTCCTGTGCCGAAGAAAATATTGGCGGGCAGACCGATGATTGCATCAATGTTGTTGTGGTCAATCAGATTTTTGCGAATTGTACCTTCTTCACCGCCACGGAATAGAACACCGTGGGGCAGAACGATGGTCACAATGCCGTCATTGCGGATATGATACAGGTCGTGCAGCAAAAAGGCGTAGTCTGCCTTGCCTTTGGGGGCAAGGCCGTAATCCGAAAAGCGCGGGTTGTTCTCTTTGTCGTTCGGATTCCACGCCTGCGAATATGGGGGATTTGATACCACCGCATCCACAAACAGCGGGTCGTAGGTGTTGACCGGGTCGTTTTCTTCAAAGTACGGCCAATCTTCCTCCAGCGTATCGCCGTTGCGCGTTACAATGTTGTCGGGCAGAATGCCGCGCATGACAAGGTTCATGCGGGTCAGGTTGTAGGTGTTTTCCTTCAACTCCTGTGCGTAGTATTTGATGTTGTTGCCATTGCCCATATACCGTGCGGCACACTGACCAATGTTGATCAGCAGTGAGCCGGAACCGCTGGTGGGGTCGTAAATTTTGATCTCTTCCCGGTCTTTCAGGTGGTACGCCACGATTTCAGACATGAGCAGCGAAACTTCGTGCGGCGTGTAGAACTCGCCGGCCTTCTTGCCTGCGTTTGCTGCAAAGTTGCTGATCAGATATTCGTAGATAAAGCCGAGAACATCATAATCCTGCTTGCCGTCCATGGGAATATCTTTGATGAGATAGATCAGGTCGCGAATGGCCTTTGTCCGCGCACCGGAGCTTTCACCCAGTTTGGACAGGCCGGTTTGCAGCGTAGCAAAGACACCGTCAAACACCTTTTTGTGGTGCGGGTCGATCAGTCGACTGAATGCCTGCAATGCCACCGTTACGTCGTCAGCCTTGAAGTCGTTGCCTTTGCTGATCCATGTGGAAAACAGATTTTCATAGGCGATAAAATAGCCGACATTCTTCCGAACGGTATCCAGCGTTTCGGCATCGTCTTCGGTCAAATCCGGCAGATATTCGTCTGTCCAGTCATTCTCTTTCAGCCATTTGACTTCTTTGTCCGACAGAAATTTATAAAACATGAAGCCCAGAATGTAATCCTTGTACTCGTTGGCTTCGATTTTAGAGCGCATCTTGTTGGCAGATTCCCAGATTTTCGATGCGAGTTGCTGCTTGTTCATGCTATTCCTCCCAGTGGCCTGCAATAGCGCATTTTTAGATTTTTTAATCGGACAGCCCCTCCGATTTTATGCGTGTGTTCATTGAACCAATTATACAAAAGTGCCACCCGGTTTGCAATGCGAATGAAAAGTTTCTCAATCGCATTCGCAGAGCCATAACCGTGGCGAGCAGAGCCTTTGTGCGCACAAAGGCTAAATTCGCACGCAGAATTAAAATTCTGCTGTGTTCATTCGCTTGTTGGGATGCAATCCCAATCCCTGTAATCATCACAGTTCCGTGATGGCTGCGCATTCCTGCGGTGTGCTGAAAGAGCGTTTTGCAAAAAACGCGTAGCCTGCATCCATCGGCGCGCTTGGGCTTAACTTCTCTGTTCG
>ERZ780167.3537-NODE-3537-length-11052-cov-5.452487_pt1 | contig 11052 bp, 5 predicted proteins | sample MGYA00510982_ERZ780167 | MGnify/ENA primary metagenome ERZ780167 (study PRJEB29588, sample SAMEA2146107) | human gut metagenome | biome: human gut; feature: human-associated habitat; material: faeces | place: Denmark | collected 2008/2010 ... | reverse complement strand
CTGCCGCACCTCGCTCGCCGTATCGGCACTTAGAATTATGCGGTATTGCCTTTACAATTAAAAAGATCTATACTATAATGAAACAACAGTAAGTTGTATAAGACGAACTTAAGTTGTAAATAAACGACCAACAGCAGGGGAGGTCCGCTATGCCGGAACAACAGGAAAATCAAACCGAGGTGTTCCACCTCAAAGCACCGTTCAAACCGACTGGCGACCAGCCCCAGGCTATTGAAGCGCTGGTGCGGGGCCTGAAAGCAGGAGATAAAGGTCAAACTTTGCTGGGCGTTACCGGCTCCGGCAAAACCTTTACGATGGCCAATATCATTGCACAGTGCAACCGCCCCACACTGATTCTGGAACCAAACAAAACCCTGGCCAGTCAGATCTGCACCGAGATGCGCGGATTTTTCCCCGATGATGCGGTGGAATATTTTGTGAGCTATTACGACTATTACCAGCCGGAAGCCTACATCCCCTCCACCGATACCTATATTGAAAAAGACAGCGCCATCAATGATGAGATCGACCGCCTGCGCCATTCGGCCACGGCGGCACTGTCGGAGCGGCGCAATGTTATCATTGTGGCGTCGGTTTCCTGCATTTATTCCTTGGGCGACCCTATCGATTACCGCAGCATGGTCATCAGCCTGCGCCCCGGTATGCAGATGGAGCGGGACGAGCTCTGCCGCCGCCTGGTCAAGCTGCAATATGAACGCAACGATATGAACTTTATCCGCAATAAGTTCCGCGTTCACGGCGATATTGTGGATATCCACCTTGCTTATAATGATGAATACGCCATCCGCGTCGAATTCTTCGGCGATGAAATCGACCGCATTTCCGAGTTTGATCCCCTGACCGGCGAGCGCAAAAATATTGTGCGCCATGTGGCCATTTTCCCCGCCAGCCACTATATCGTCGGCCCTGAAAAAATGAAAGAAGGTCTCGCCAAGATCCAGACCGAGATGGAACAGCAGGTGCAGGCCTTTACTGCAGAGGGCAAACTGCTGGAAGCCCAGCGCATCCAGCAGCGCACCCAGTACGATATGGAGATGCTACAGGAAGTTGGCATGTGCAAGGGCATCGAGAACTACTCTGCCGTGCTGTCCGGCCGTGCCCCCGGATCCACCCCCACCACGTTGCTGGACTACTTCCCCAAAGATTTTATCCTGATGGTGGATGAAAGCCATGTGATGCTGCCGCAGGTCCGCGGCATGTTCGGCGGGGACTACAGCCGCAAAAAAACGCTGGTGGAATATGGCTTCCGCCTGCCCTCGGCGTTTGACAACCGCCCGTTGAAATTTGAGGAATTTGAATCCAAGGTCGGCCAGACGATCTTTGTCAGCGCTACCCCTGGCCCCTATGAACGGGAACATTCCAGCCGCGTGGCCGAGCAGGTCATCCGCCCCACCGGTCTGCTGGACCCCGTCATCATGGTGCGCCCGGTGGAAGGCCAGATCGAGAATCTGCTGGGCGAAATTTTGCAGCGCATCGACCGCGGCGAGCGTGCCCTAGTTACCACCCTGACTGTCAAAATGGCCGAGGACCTGACCGACTACCTGGAAGAACACGGCGTGCACACCAAGTATATGCACCACGAGGTGGATACCTTTGAGCGCATGGAGATCATCAAGGACCTGCGCACCGGCGCCATTGATGTGATTGTCGGCATCAACCTTCTGCGCGAGGGCCTGGACCTGCCGGAAGTTTCGCTGATCGCCATTCTGGATGCCGACAAAGAGGGCTTCCTGCGCAGCGAAACCAGCCTGATTCAGACCATTGGCCGCGCGGCCCGCAACGCAAACGGCGTGGTGCTGATGTACGCCGATGAAGTAACCCCCAGCATGGAGCGCGCCATCATGGAAACCGAGCGCCGCCGTGCCATCCAGGATGCCTACAACAAAGAGCACGGCATTACACCAAAAACTATCGTGAAAGCCATCGGCGGCGGGCTGGAAATCAGCATGAGCGAAGAAAACAAAAAGATGCGCCAGCACCGTATGAGCCGCGCTGAACGCGAACAGACCATTACCCGCCTGACCCGCGAGATGAAAGAAGCCGCCCGCCTGCTGCAGTTTGAGCACGCCGCATTCCTGCGTGATGAGATTGAAAAGCTGCAGCGCGGGGAGGACCCTACCGCCGATACCAGCACCCGCCGCGCCGCTGAAAAACAGCGCAAAACGGGCAAGGGGAGAAGGAGCTATAAAAAGTGAGCAACATTCAAATTGATGCCAACAACCGCATTACGATCAAGGGCGCGCGGGAGCATAACCTGAAAAACGTCAACCTGGTTCTGCCGCGCAACAAGCTGATTGTTATGACGGGCCTTTCCGGCTCCGGCAAGTCCAGCCTGGCCTTTGATACCATCTTTGCGGACGGCCAGCGCCGCTATATGGAAAGCCTTTCCAGCTATGCCCGCATGTTCCTGGGCCAGATGGAAAAGCCCGATGTGGACGAAATCACCGGCCTTTCCCCGGCGGTTTCCATTGACCAGAAAACCACCAGCCACAACCCGCGTTCCACCGTGGGCACCGTGACGGAAATTTATGATTATCTCCGTTTGATGTATGCCCGCATCGGTGTTCCGCACTGCCCGGTCTGCGGACGCGTCATCAGCCAGCAAACGGTGGACGAGATGGTAGACGAGGTGCTTAAACTGCCGGAACGCACCCGCTTCCAGGTGCTGGCCCCTGTTGTGCGGGGCCGCAAAGGCACCCAGGCCAAGGAGCTGGACGCTGCCCGCCGCGGCGGTTACGCCCGCGTGCGCATTGACGGCAACATGTATGATCTGGACGAAGAGATCAAGCTGGAAAAGAATATCAAGCATACCGTTGAAATCGTCGTGGACCGCCTGTCCATCAATGATACGGTGCGCGGCCGCCTGGCCGATTCTATTGAGACTGCCGTTGCCCTGACCGGCGGCCTTGTCATCATTGATGTTATCGGCGGCGAACCGATGGAGTTCAGCCAGAACTATGCCTGCCCGGAGCACGGTGTTTCCATTGACGAACTTTCCCCCCGCATGTTCAGCTTTAACAATCCCTTTGGCGCCTGTGAAACCTGCACCGGCCTGGGCACCTTTATGAAGGTGGACCCGGCCCGCGTGATTCCGGATCCGCACAAGTCCATCCGCGAAAGTGCCATCAAGGCCAGCGGCTGGTATTATGCGGAGGGATCCATCTCTGAAATGTATTACAAAGCGCTGGGCAAGCGCTATGGCTTTACGCTGGATACCCCCATCAAGGAGATGAGCAAAGAAGCCGTGCACGCCATCCTGTATGGCACCGGAACTGAAAAAATCGAGATGCAGCGCGAGAATATGTTTGGCTCCGGCACCTATATGAACACGTTTGAGGGCATTATCCCCAACCTGGAGCGCCGCTTCCGTGAAACAGGCAGCGAGTGGGTCAAGGAGGAAATCGCCCTTGTCATGTCCAGCGAGGAGTGCCCCACCTGCCACGGCCAACGCCTGAAGCCCCCCAGCCTCGCCGTCACGGTGGGCGGCATCAACATTGCCCAGTTCTGCGATATGAGCGTGAACGAGGAGCTGGAATTTATTCAGACGGCAAAAGTGTCCGAGCGGGATGAAGTCATCGCTGCCTCCATCTTCAAAGAGGTCAAAGAGCGTCTGGGCTTTTTGAAGAGCGTGGGTCTGGGGTACTTGACCCTGTCTCGCGGCGCATCGTCCCTTTCCGGCGGCGAAAGCCAGCGCATCCGCCTGGCGACCCAGATCGGCAGCGCACTAACCGGCGTGCTGTATGTGCTGGATGAACCCAGCATCGGCCTGCACCAGCGCGATAACGATAAGCTGATTGCCACCATGAAGCGCCTGCGCGACCTGGGCAACACCCTGATTGTAGTAGAGCACGACGAGGACACCATGCGCCAGGCGGACTATATTGTGGATGTCGGCCCCGGTGCCGGTGTGCACGGCGGCGAGATCGTGGCCGCCGGCAGTGTGGAGGACATCTGCAATGCCCCGCGCAGTGTGACCGGCGAGTACCTTTCCGGCCGCAAATTTGTGGAAGTTCCCACCGCCCACCGCTCCGGTAACGGTAAAATGCTCACGGTGGTCAAAGCGCGGGAAAACAACCTGCAAAACATTACCGTGGATTTTCCCCTTGGCAAAATGATCTGCGTGACCGGTGTTTCCGGTTCCGGCAAGTCCACGCTGGTCAATGAAATTTTGTATAAGTCGCTGGCTGCAGCGCTCAACGGCGCCCGCAGCCGCCCCGGCCAGTGTGACGAAGTTCAGGGTATGGAATGGATCGATAAGGTCATCGGCATTGACCAGTCGCCCATTGGCCGCACCCCGCGCTCCAACCCGGCCACCTACACCGGTGTGTTCGGCGATATCCGCACCCTCTTCTCCAACACCCAGGATGCCAAACAGCGCGGTTACGGCCCCGGCCGGTTCAGCTTCAACGTCAAGGGCGGCCGCTGCGAAGCCTGCGAGGGCGGCGGCATTGTGCAGATCGAAATGCACTTCCTGCCGGATATTTACGTCCCCTGCGATGTCTGCAAGGGCAAGCGCTATAACCGCGAAACGCTGGAAGTAAAATATAAAGACAAAAACATCTCCGATGTGCTGGATATGACGGTGGAGGAAGCCTGCAATTTCTTTGCCAACCAGCCCAAAATTGCGCGCAAACTGCAAACCCTGCAGGAAGTCGGCCTTGGCTATGTGCAGCTGGGCCAGTCGGCCACCACACTTTCCGGCGGCGAAGCCCAGCGTGTCAAGCTGGCCAACGAGCTTGCCCGCCGCGATACCGGGAAAACCGTCTATATTCTGGACGAGCCTACCACCGGCCTGCACATTGCCGATGAGCACCGCCTGGTCAAGGTGCTGGATAAGCTGGCCGATGCGGGCAACACCGTGATCGTGATCGAGCATAACCTGGATGTGATCAAGCGTGCCGACTATATCATCGACCTGGGGCCGGAGGGCGGCAGCGGCGGCGGTACCATTGTGGCAACCGGTACGCCGGAACAGGTGGCCCAGAACCCGAACTCCTTCACCGGCCAGTACCTGAAACCCGTGCTGGAGCGCGCCTGGAAACTGCAGGGCACAGCTCCGGCCCCCGTGCCGGAAGAGCCGGGACGCCCGGCGCCCGCAGAGGAAAAAGCCTCCGCCCAGCCGCCGCGCAAACGCAAAAAAGCAGACAAAAAATAACCACAACAGGGAACTTTGTGCAGCAAAAACGCAAAATTGGATTTGACAATTCCTGTCAACCTGTGGTTTAATTATCTTTACGCGCCTGAAAAAGCAAAATTCTGCGCGCACAGGGGTACGCAGCAGCGTGATTCCCTGCATCCAAAAACGGGAGGGAACTGCCGAATGGCAAAAAAGAAGGAAGAATACGGCAACGAAAGCATCAAGAGCTTAAAAGGTGCAGACCGTGTGCGCAAGCGCCCGGCCGTTATCTTTGGCTCTGACGGTGTGGAAGGCTGTGCCCATTCCATTTTTGAGATCGTATCCAACTCCATCGACGAAGCGCGTGACGGCCACGGCAACAAAATCAACGTTACCCTTTACCCGGATCACTCTGTGGAAGTAGAGGACTTTGGCCGCGGTATCCCCGTCGATTACAATAAAGCTGAAGAACGCTGGAACTGGGATCTTGTGTTCTGCGAACTGTACGCGGGAGGCAAATATGGCGAGGGTAGCGGCAACTATGACTTCTCCCTTGGCCTGAACGGCCTTGGCCTTTGCGCCACCCAGTATTCCAGCGAATGGATGACTGCGGATATTTACCGCGATGGCATGCACTATCACCTGGATTTCAAAAAAGGTGAGAATGTCGGCGGGCTGAAAAAAGAGCCGTTCACCGGCCGCCGCACCGGCTCCGTCATCCGCTGGAAACCGGACACCGATGTGTTTACCGACATCAATGTTCCGGCGGATACCTTCAAGGATATGCTGCGCCGCCAGGCCGTTGTCAATGACGGTGTGACTCTCGTGTTCAACGACCGCACGGGCGAACGTGCCGAAAAAATCGAATATTTCTATGAGCATGGCATTCAGGACTATGCCAATGAGATCGCCGGTGAGGGAACCCTGACCCCGGTGTATTTCTGCTCCGGTTCCGCAATCGGCCGCGACCGTGATGATCAGCCGGAATATCAGGTCAAAATGAACGTGGCGTTCTGCTTTTCCAACGCGGTGCAAACGCTGGAATACTATCACAACTCTTCGTGGCTGGAGCACGGCGGCAGCCCGGACCGCGCTGTCCGCCTGGCCTTTGTCAACCAGATCAACAACTGGCTGAAAAATAAGGGTCTGTACAAGAAAAACGAAAGCTCCATCACCTTCAACGATGTGCAGGACTGCCTGATTCTGGTTTCCTCCAGCTTCTCCACCCGCACCAGCTACGAGAACCAGACCAAAAAGGCCATCACCAACAAGTTTGTGGCCCAGGCTATGACGGAGTTCCTCAAGCACCAGCTGGAAGTCTACTTTGTGGAGCACCCGGACGAAGCCGAAAAAGCCTGCAAGCAGGTGCTAATCAATAAGCAAAGCCGCGAGCACGCCGAAAAAGCGCGTGTGTCCATCAAAAAAACAATGACCCAGCAGATGGACCTGGCCAACCGCGTGCAGAAATTTGTGGACTGCCGCACCAAGGATGCCACCCGCCGCGAACTGTACATCGTGGAGGGCGATTCCGCTATGGGCGCGGTCAAACAGAGCCGCGATTCGGAGTTCCAGGCTATCATGCCCATTCGCGGCAAGATCCTGAACTGCCTGAAGGCCGATTACGCCCGCATTTTCAAGTCTGACATTATCACAGACTTGATCCGCGTGATGGGCTGCGGCGTGGAGCTGGGCGGCAGCCACAATAAGGACCTGGCTACCTTTAATCTGGACAACCTGCGCTTTAACAAGATCGTCATCTGTACCGATGCTGATGTGGACGGTTATCAGATCCGCACCTTGGTGCTGACGATGCTCTACCGCCTGACCCCCACCCTCATCAATCAGGGGTATGTGTATATCGCGGAATCCCCGCTGTATGAGATCAACACCAAAAATAAGACCTACTTTGCCTATACCGAGCCGGAAAAGGCCGATATCATGAAGCGGATCGACGGCCAGAAGTTTACGATCCAGCGATCCAAAGGTCTGGGCGAAAATGACCCCGAAATGATGTGGCTGACCACCATGAGCCCCGAAAGCCGCCGCTTAATTAAAGTTCTGCCCACTGATGTTCAGCGCACGGCGGAGGTGTTTGACCTGCTCCTGGGCGATAATCTGCAGGGCCGTAAGGAGCACATTGCGGAGCACGGCGCTGAATATCTGGACGATCTGGATGTATCTTAATCAGGGGAGGAGAGAGCAAAATGGCAAAAAAAGCAACCAAAAAGAAAGCCGCCCCTGCCCGCCCGCAGCTGGGCGATAACGTCGAGATTCTCTCTGCCGGTGAGGTCATCGAAAGCCCCATTACCGATACGCTGGAAACAAACTACATGCCTTACGCCATGAGCGTTATTGTTTCCCGCGCGCTGCCGGAAATTGACGGCTTCAAGCCCGCCCACCGCAAACTGCTGTATACCATGTACGGCATGGGCCTGCTGAAAGGCGCCCGCACCAAAAGCGCCAACATTGTGGGCAGCACCATGCACCTGAACCCCCACGGCGATGCCGCCATTTACGACACCATGGTGCGTATGGGCCGTTCCAACGAAAGCCTGCTGGTGCCCTTTGTGGATTCCAAGGGTAACTTTGGCAAGGCGTACAGCCGCGATATGGCTTACGCCGCCGCTCGTTACACCGAGGCAAAGCTGGAACCCGTGTGTGAAGAGCTGTTCCGCGATATCGACAAGGATACCGTGGATTTTGTGCCCAACTATGACGGCACCACCACCGAACCGACGATGCTGCCGGTCACCTTCCCGACCATTCTGGCCAACAACACACTGGGCATTGCGGTCGGTATGGCGTCCAACATCTGTTCCTTCAACCTAGTGGAGCTCTGCAATGCAACCATCGCCCTGATGAAAGACGACCAGGCGGACCTGGCCCAGCTGATGCCCGCGCCGGATTTTGTCGGCGGCGGTTCCATCCTGTATGATGCCGCCGAGATGCAGAATGTGCTGGAAAAAGGCCGCGGCAGCATCCGCGTGCGCGCCCAGTGGGCTTACGATAAAGAGAATAACTGCATTGACATCACCCGCATTCCGCCGACCACAACGGTGGAAGCCATCATGGATAAGATCACCGAGCTGGTCAAACTGGGCAAGATCCGTGAGATCAGCGATATGCGTGATGAAACCGACCTGAACGGCTTGAAGCTGACCATCGACCTCAAGCGCGGCCAGGACCCGGACAAGCTGATGGCGCGTCTGTTCAAGGCAACCCCGCTGGAGGACAGTTTTGCCTGCAACTTCAATGTGCTGATCGGCGGCCAGCCCCGCGTGTTGGGCGTGCGCCAGATTTTGTTGGAGTGGATCGCATTCCGCTCCGAATGCGTGCGCCGCCGCACCTACTATGATCTGCAGGGCAAGCAAAAGCGTCTGCACCTGCTGCGCGGCCTGGAAGCTATCCTGCTGGATATTGATAAGGCAATTGAAATTGTGCGCAACACTGCGGAAGAATCCGAGGTTGTGCCCAACTTGATGATCGGTTTTGGCATTGACGAAGTGCAGGCTGAGTATGTGGCGGAAATCAAGCTGCGCCATCTCAACCGTGAGTATATCCTCAAACGCACCGAGGAAATTGAGGAACTGGAAAAGGCGATCGCAGACTTGGAAGATGTTCTCAAACGCCCCGCCCGCATCCGCAAGATCATTATGACCGAGCTGGGCGATGTTGCCAAAAAGTATGGCAGCCCCCGCAAAACGGAAATTCTGTACGACCTGCCGGACGATTCTGCTGCCGATGAGCAGAACGAGATCCCGGATTACCCGGTCACGGTGTTCTTTACGCGGGAAGGCTACTTCAAAAAAATTACCCCGCAGAGCCTGCGCATGTCTGGCGAGCAGAAGCTGAAAGACGGCGACGAGGTGGTTTATACCAAAGAGACCACCAACAGCGCCGAGCTGCTCTTCTTTACCAACCATGCCCAGGTGTACAAATCCCGCGCATCGGAATTTGCCGATACCAAGGCCAGTGTGCTGGGTGATTATGTCGCTTCCAAGCTGGAAATGGAAGAGGGCGAAGTGCCGCTGTTCATGACGGTCACAGTCGATTACCGTGGTTACATGCTGTTCTTCTACCAGAATGGCAAGTGTGCAAAGATCCCGCTGGCCAGCTATATGACCAAGCAGAACCGCCGCAAGCTGCTGAAAGCCTATAGCGATAAGGAAGAACTTGCCGCAATGCTGCACATTGAGGAAGAAACCGAGCTGGCCGTCTTCACCAGCGGCGGCACCGGTGGCCCACGCTTGATCCTGGTCGGCAGTGCGCTGATTCCCGAAAAGGCTACCCGCGATACCGCCGGTATCAACATGGTAACGTTGAAAAAGAACGCCCGAATCGCCAAAGTGCGCCTGGCGGCGGGGCTGGAACTGAAAGACCCGCACCGCTACCGCGTGCGCACCCTGCCCGCAGCCGGCGCGCTGCTCCGCCAGGAGGACACGACCGAGCAGATGAGTCTGTAAGGAGTAAAAAAGGCAATGCAATCTTTTTCTGCACAAGGCAGGGTAAAGTTCTTGCATTTTGCTTTTTGGTATGTTATATTATAACCTGTATGAGAGTTAGGGCAGGCCGAAACATCCGTTTTGGCTGTGGCCTGAAAAGGAGTTGCTGTTAATCCATGACCGCTTATGAAATCGCGTTCGGCGTTGTGCTGATCATTGTTTCGGTTCTGATCGTTGTGTTCACTTTGTCCCAGACCCAGAAAGGGCAGGGCCTGTCTGCTGCCATTATGGGTGATAGCAGCTTTATGGCTGCCGGCCGCGAGCGTGGCCTGGATGCCAAGCTGGCCAAAGTGACCAAAATCTGCGGCGCTGTTTTCTTTGTAGCTACGCTGCTGGTTGGTGTGCTGAGTGCCCGCTTGTAATTGAATGAAAGGAGAACGGTCTGGCCAATTTTGTTGGCGTTCCGCTTTCCCTTATTCAGGAACCGTCAACGACCCGCCCAATACCGCGGGTCGTTTTTTATGGGAAAAATAAAAAGGTCACAATGGTGCAGGTGCTGCCGCGAAACCAAAGGCCACGCCTGCTATGGAAGGACCCTGCCGGGTGACAGGGTGACGTAAACGAGGAGTAAAAACAAAGGCATGGGCCGCTGCCTGTGCCCAACCCAAAGGAGAAAACATGACACCATTACAGAAAAATATTCTTGCGGCGTGCAAGCGCCGCCCCCAGACCCTGCGTGAACTGCAGAATGCTTTGCAGGTGGATAATTCCCGCCTGCGCAACACCGTAACCGGCATGGTAGCTACCGGTATGCTGTCCGCCCGCAACGGTACCTATGTTCCGGGCTTTGCCGTGATGGAAAATACCGATGCCCCCGCTGGCATTCCCTGCACACTGGTCAAGCTGGCGGCCCGCTTCGGCTTTGCGTCCCGCGATGACGGCACCGGCGATATCTTTATTCCCGGCCGCGCCCTGCATGGTGCTATGCCGCAGGATAAAATCATCATCAAACTGTTCGACCACCCCCGTGTGGAGGGCAGTGCCGAGGGTGAAGTGGTGGAGGTGACCACCCCGCACAACACCTTTGCCGGTACCATTGTGCTGACTGAGGACGGCCGCCTTGCCGTGGAGCCGGACGGCTGCCGTGATGTGCGCATTGTGCTGGATAAAAAAGGCGTCAACGGCGCACAGCTGGGGGATAAGGTCGGTGCTATCCTGACCAACCGCGGCCAGCGCCATATGGACCACCGCTGCGCTGTTGCCGAGCGCTTCGGCACTTCCGACCGCGCAGCAGAGTGCGCCAAGGCTGTGCTGTATGGCCGTGATGTCCGCCAGGAATTCCCGGAGGAGGTATTGGCCGAAGCTCACGCATATGATAACGCTCTCATCGACCCCGCCGAAGCTGCCCACCGCGCCGACCTGCGCGGTCTGCCGATCTTTACCATCGACTCTGCCGAGACCAAGGATATCGAC
>ERZ780167.3535-NODE-3535-length-11063-cov-5.693132_pt1 | contig 11063 bp, 7 predicted proteins | sample MGYA00510982_ERZ780167 | MGnify/ENA primary metagenome ERZ780167 (study PRJEB29588, sample SAMEA2146107) | human gut metagenome | biome: human gut; feature: human-associated habitat; material: faeces | place: Denmark | collected 2008/2010 ... | reverse complement strand
TTCGGGACATTTCCCCCTGATAGGGGGAATCGGCCCCTGGGAGGGGAGCCTTTGGTTATCCGACGATATCCTCATACAACGTCTGCATGGCCTCGACGGTGCAGTCGGTGAAGCGGTTCTGGGCGGCAAGCTCGGGGGTGTAGTCCTCCAGGAGCATGGGGCGGTAGTCATACCAGCCGGACGCCGGGTCCCGGAGGATGACGTTGATGGTGGGCTTCAGCTCGTATTCCTCCACGCGTGTGCCATCCTTGTCCTTGACGATCGTGACGCTCGCCATGCCGCCGAGCAGATTGATCATCTCCTTCTGGTGCGACAGGAAGTTGCCGAGGCTGTAGTAGACCGGAACGTCCCGGCCGTCCGCGGCTGTGAGCAGCCCGGTCGGCTGCAGCGTGTGCGGATGGCCGCCGATGATGAGATCCGCGCCCGCGTCCGCCATCTCCTGCGCCCAGCGCAGCTGACTCTCATCCGGCGAAAGCTCGTCCTCCGTCCCCCAGTGCGGGAAGACGATGACGAAGTCGGCCTCCTGCTTGGCCTGCGCGATGCGGCCGCAGACCGTGTCGGTGCTCGAGAGCATATCCACCATCCAGCGCTTTTCGGGCATGGAGTTGTTGAGCCCGTAGGTGAAATTCAGCATGGCGATGCGGATGCCGTTTTTCTCCACGATGGGGATGACCGCAGCATCGGCCTCCGAGTCGTGGATGCCGAGCGTCGTGATGTCGGGGTAAGTTTCATGGAAGTAGCGGAGCGTGTCGGTGACGCCGGTCTCCTTTTTGTCGAAGCAGTGGTTCCCGGCGAAGGTCACCACGTTGAAGCCCGCGTCCGCCAGCGCGTCAGCGACCTCGATGGGCGAGCCGAAGATCGGATAGCTGGCGATCAGCGACCGGTCCTGGATCAGAATGGTCTCCTGATTGATGCAGGCGAGGTCGTACTGCTGCACGATGGGGCGGATATCGTCAAAAAACGGGGTGAAGTCGTAGCCGCCCTCGGGCGTCTCGGCGGACCAGTAGACGCAGTTGTGGATCAGATCGTCGCCCACCGCCATCAGCGTGACGCGCGCGGGCTCCGGCTCCGGCTCGGCCGCAGGTTCCGGGACCGCCTCCGGCTGCGCGCCGGAGACGGTCTCTTCCGCGGTCTGTACCGGCAGCTGCGCCGCAGCGTCCGGCTGGCCGGAGACGGCTGCCGCCGCCGGCCGTGCATCGGACTGCCGCGGCAGAAAGGCCTGCCGCACCACCCAGCTGCCGCCGAGAATGACGGCAGCCAGCAAAAGCAGGATCAGGATCAGACCCAGGGCAAAGGAGGGCTTTTTGTTCGGCTTCACGGACATCGGATGCACTTCCTTTCTGTATGGCTGCGCTGGCTTGCTTTACTGTAAGATCCCGTATTCCGCCTTGACGGTCAGGATGCGCAGCACGCTCTCGTCGATGCGCGATTGCGTCAGCGTGCCGTCTGCCACGGCGGCTTTGACCGCGTCGAACGCGCCCTGCAGGTCGGACGGCATGAGGATCATGTCGCACCCGGCGGCAAGCGCCTGTACGGCGGCCTCGCCTGCGGAATAATGGTCCGTGATGGAGGACATGGACTGCGAGTCGGTGATGATGACGTTCTGGTAGCCGAGCTTGTCCCGCAGAATGTCGGTCACGATGGCGGAGGAAAGATCGGCGGGCGTGTCGCTGCCGGTCACGTTCGGGTAGGACAGGTGCGTGACCATGACGAACGGGACGCTCCCTTCCTGCGCGATGATCGACTGGAAGGGGACCAGGTCGCAGCTTTCCAGCTCATCCAGCGTTTTTTCCACGATGGACGTGCCGTTGTGATCGTCGACCGTGGCGCTGCCGTAGCCGGGGAAGTGCTTGAGGCAGGAGACGACGCCCTCTGCCCGCAGACTCTTGACGATGACGCCCGCGAGCGACGCGCACAGCTCCGGATCCGAGCCGAACGAGCGGCTGCCGATCACGCTGTCAACGCCGGAGACGACGTCGCAGTCCGGCGCGAAATCCAGATTGAAGCCGAGGCCGGTCAGATTGGCCGCGAGCGTCTGCCCGGCGGCATAGACCTGCGCGGGATCGGCGCTCTGGCCGAAGGAGCGCATGTCGGCGACCTTTGTGCCGCCCAGCGCCTCGTTTGCGCCGATGCGGCTGACCGTGCCGCCCTCCTCATCCACGCCCAGAAACAGCGGGATCTTCGCATACGACTGCGTGTTGGCGAGCAGCGCAGCGGCCTGCGCCCGGTCTTCAAGGTTCTTGGCAAAGTAGACGATGCCGCCGACCGGATACTGCGCGAGCGCATTTTTTGTCGCCTCGCCCGCGACGGTGGCGGTATTGACGTTCGTGATGGCCTCCGGCGTGACGAAGAACAGCTGCCAGAGCCTCTCATCCTCCGTCATGGAGGCGAGGGTGGCCTGTGCGGTCTTCTGCGCGTCGGTGACGGGGGTGTCGTCCGGCGCGGCGGGATCCGCGGCGGGCTCGGACGGCTGCTCGCTGTCCGGCTGCTCCGGCTGCGCGGCCTCGGCCTGCTCGGGCAGCTCGCCCTCATACGGCGCTTCGCGCTCCGGCTCCACGGCGGTCTGCTCGGAGGAGAAGACGGAGTCGGTCTGGATGGTCTCGGCCTGCTGCGGCTGCTGCTTTTCCGGGAGCGTCTTCCAAAGAAGCACGCCTACACCGCCGAGCAGCGCGATGCAGAACAGGATGGCGAGAACGGCGGGTAATTTGCTGCGCGGGTGATCCATAGAATGCGGTACCTCACTTATGATAGAGCGTGTGCGACTGATAGACAGGCTCAAACGTGACGTTCATGCCCAGACGCTTGAACATGCCCTCGTCGACGGAGGACAAAATGACGGATGAATGCACCTGGCTGCCGCGAAGCGAGGCCAGCGCCTCCATGGCCAGCTCTGCCGTCGGGTTCGTGACGGCGCTGATGGACAGCGCGATCAGCACCTCGTCGGTGTGCAGGCGGGGGTTGGAGTTGCCGAGATGCTCGATCTTCAGATGCTGGATGGGTGCGAGGACCATGGGGGAGATGAGGTTCACGCGGTCGTCGATCCCGGCGGAGAGCTTGATGGCGTTGAGCAGGGCGGCGCAGGACGCACCCATGAGCCCGGAGGTCTTGCCGGTGACGATCCGGCCGTCCGGCAGCTCGATGGCGGCGGCGGGCGCGCCGGTCTCGGCAGCCTTGGCCCGGGCGGCGGGGACGGTCCTGCGCATGCTGACGTCCAGATGCAGGGAGTTCATGAGCATCTCCTGCTTGCGCAGCTCCTCGGGCATGGCGATGCCCTTTTTGACGGCGCAGGCAGAGGCAAAGTAGCGGCGGATGATCTCCTGATACGACGCCTCGCGGCAGACCTCGTCGTCGCAGATGGCGAAGCCCGCCATGTTGACGCCCATGTCCGTCGGGCTCTTGTACGGGCACTCGCCGAAGATGGAGCGGAAGATCGTCTCAAGGACCGGATAGATCTCGATATCGCGGTTGTAGTTGACCGTCGTCTCGCCGTAGGCCTCGAGATGGAAGGGGTCGATCATGTTGACGTCGGCCAGATCCGCCGTCGCCGCCTCGTAGGCAAGGTTGACCGGGTGCTTGAGCGGGAGATTCCAGATCGGGAACGTCTCATACTTGGCGTAGCCCGCGTTCACGCCGCGCTTGTGCTCCTGATACAGCTGGCTGAGGCAGGTGGCCATCTTGCCCGAGCCGGGGCCCGGCGCGGTCACGATGACGATGGGGCGGCTGGTCTCGATGTACTCGTTTTTGCCGTAGCCGTCGTCGGAGACAATGAGGCCGATGTTCGAGGGATAGTCCGCGATGGGGTAGTGGCGGTAGACCTTCACGCCCAGCGCCTCCAGCTTGCGCTGGAACAGGTCGGCCGCGTGCTGCCCGGCGTACTGCGTGATGACGACGCTGCCGACGTACAGCCCGATGGAGCGGAAGGTATCGATCAGCCGCATCACGTCCAGATCGTAGGTGATGCCGAGATCGCCCCGGCGCTTGTTCATCTCGATGTGGGCCGCGTTGATGGCGATGACGATCTCCGCCTGGTCCTTGAGCTGCAGCAGCACCTTCATCTTGCTGTCCGGCAGGAAGCCCGGTAGCACGCGCGAGGCGTGATAATCGTCAAACAGCTTGCCGCCGAATTCCAGATAGAGCTTGCCGCCGAAGGTGTGCACGCGCTCGAGGATCCGCTCAGACTGCAGACGCAGATACTTTTCAAGATCAAATCCGATTTTTGCCATAATGCTGTTCTTTTCCTTTTCTTCGTAGTTGCACAGAATCATATTTGTTCACCATAAATGATACCGCGAATCGCGCCGGACTGCAACCGTCTGCCGGGGAAAAAATAGACCAAACTTTCCATCTCCTTTTTGAGAGGTTTCGACAACTCCCCGCCGGAAGTGGAAACCTTGACTTTGGCTGGGAAAGAAAGTATAGTATAATCAATATAGTGGGCCATTCGCCCAACTTACAGCACGAAATATTGTGAGGAATCCGCATGAAACAACAAAAAGCCTACGGAAACGAGTCCATCTCGTCTTTGAAGGGCGCGGACCGCGTCCGGCTGCGGCCGGCGGTCATCTTCGGCTCCGACGGCCTCGAGGGCTGCGAGCACGCCGTCTTTGAGATCCTCTCCAACGCCATCGACGAGGCGCGCGAGGGCTACGGCAAACAGATCCTGGTCACCCGCTTTGCCGACCATTCCATCGAGGTCGAGGACTTCGGCCGCGGCTGTCCCGTCGACTGGAACGAAAAAGAGGGCCGGTACAACTGGGAGCTCGTCTTCTGCGAGCTCTACGCGGGCGGCAAATATCAGAACAATACCGGCGGCGACTACGAATTCTCCCTCGGCCTCAACGGCCTCGGCTCCTGCGCCACGCAGTATTCGTCCGAATACTTCGACGCCACTATCCGCCGCGACGGCTATAAATACTCCCTCCACTTTGAAAAGGGCGAGCTCGTCGGCAAAATGAAAAAGGAACCGACCGACCGCAAGGCCACCGGCTCCGTCTTCCGCTGGAAGCCCGATCTCGAGGTCTTCACCGACATCGATATCCCCAAGGAGTACTTTGAGGACATCCTCAAGCGCCAGGCCGTCGTCAACGCGGGCGTGACCTTTACCTTCCGCAACGAGGAAGACGGGAAATTCACGAAGACCGACTACTGCTATCCCAACGGGATACTGGATTATGTCAACGAGATCGCGGGCGAGCAGACGCTCACCATGCCGCAGTTCTGGCAGGCCGAGCGCAAGGGCCGCGACCGCGAGGACAAGCCAGAGTACAAGGTCCGCATCTCCGCCGCCCTGTGCTTCTCCAACCGCGTCAGCCGTCTGGAGTATTACCACAACTCCTCCTGGCTCGAGCACGGCGGCGCGCCGGAAAAGGCCGTCAAAAACGCCTTCGTCTACGCCATCGATGCCTACTGCAAGCAGGCGGGCAAATATACCAAGGGCGAGTCGAAGCTCACGTTCCAGGACGTGGCCGACTGCCTCGTCCTCGTGACGAACTGCTTCTCCACGCAGACCTCCTACGAGAACCAGACCAAAAAGGCCATCACGAATAAATTCGTGCAGGACGCCATGACTGAGTTCTTCCGCGACCGTCTGCACGTCTACTTCATCGAAAACAAGCAGGAGGCCGACCGCATCGCCGATCAGGTCCTCGTCAACAAGCGGAGCCGCGAATCGGCCGAAAAGGCCCGCCTGAACATCAAAAAGAAGCTGACCGGCAGCCTTGACATCGCCAACCGTGTGCAGAAGTTCGTCGACTGCCGCACGAAGGATGTGTCAAAGCGCGAGATCTATATCGTCGAGGGCGATTCCGCCCTTGGCTCCGTCAAGCTCTCGCGCGACGCGGAGTTTCAGGGCATCATGCCCGTCCGCGGCAAGATCCTCAACTGCCTGAAGGCCGATTACGAGCGCATTTTCAAATCCGACATCATCACCGACCTTATCCGCGTGCTCGGCTGCGGCGTAGAGGTGCAGACGAAGAAGACGAAAGACCTCTCCGCGTTCGACCTTGAGAACCTCCGCTGGAACAAGGTCATCATCTGCACCGACGCCGACGTCGACGGCTACCAGATCCGCACGCTGATTTTGACCATGATCTACCGGCTCTGCCCCACGCTCATCCAGGAGGGCTACGTCTATATCGCGGAGTCGCCCCTCTATGAGATCACCTGCAAGGACAAGACGTGGTTCGCCTACACCGACGCGGAGAAGGCCGAGATCGTCAAGAAGCTCGAGGGCAAGAAGCTCTCCATCAACCGCTCCAAGGGCCTCGGCGAAAACGACCCCGAGATGATGTGGATGACCACCATGAACCCCGCCACCCGCCGCCTCATCAAGGTCATGCCCGAGGACATGGAACGCACCATGCAGGTCTTCGACCTCCTCCTCGGCGACAACCTCCAGGGCCGCAAAGACCACATCGCCGAAAACGGCTACAAATACCTCGACCAGCTGGATGTGTCGTGACCCGTCCAAAGGCTCTCCCCTATAGGGGAAGCCTTGGTGCGTGTGAAAATCCAAAGCCTCCCCTCTCAGGGGAGGTGGCTCGGCGCAGCCGAGACGGAGAGGTTGCAGCAAATTTGCGACGACCTCTCAGTCAGCCTGCGGCTGACAGCTCCCCTGAAAGGGGAGCCATGTCCGCTGCGGCGGACTAACCCCTCAGGCCCTTCGGGCCAGCTCCCCTTGACAAGGGGAGCCTTGCGTTTGCGCAAGCCCAAAGCCTCCCCTTGCTAAGGGGAGGTGCCGAACGAAGTGAGGCGGAGAGGTTCCGTCTGCGGAATCTGCTCCGTCTGGGATGCGACCTCCATGACCCAGAATTCCCGGCGGTCTCCGGCCGCCAGACAATAAGGAACGAATCACTATGCCAAAGAAAAAACAACCGGAAAGCAGAAAGCAGGACGATCCGAATGTGATGGGGCTGCGGGCGGAGGTGCTCGAGCAGCCGATCTGCCAGACGCTGGAGTCGAACTACATGCCCTACGCCATGTCGGTCATCGTCTCGCGCGCCATCCCGGAGATCGACGGCTTCAAGCCGTCGCACCGCAAGCTGCTCTATACCATGTATGAGATGGGACTTCTCACCAAGCCCCGCACAAAATCCGCCAACATCGTCGGCCAGACGATGAAGCTGAACCCTCACGGCGACGCTGCCATCTATGAGACCATGGTCCGCCTCGCCCGCGGCAACGAGACGCTGCTGCACCCCTTCGTCGACTCCAAGGGCAACTTCGGCAAGGTCTACTCCCGCGATATGGCCTACGCCGCCTCCCGCTACACCGAGGCGAAGCTCGAGCCGATCTGTCAGGAGCTCTTCCGCGACATCGACGCCGATACCGTCGACTTTGTCGACAACTACGACGGCTCCATGCAGGAGCCTGTCCTCCTGCCGACGACCTTCCCGAACGTCCTCGTCTCGGCCAACATGGGCATCGCCGTCGGTATGGCGTCGAACATCTGCTCGTTTAACCTCGCCGAGGTCTGCCGCACGACGATCGCGCTCATCAAAAACCCGGACGCGGACCTGCTCGACACGCTCCCGGCCCCGGATTTCCCGACGGGCGGCGAGATCCTCTACGATCCGGCGCAGATGCTGCAGATCTATCAGACGGGCCGCGGCTCGTTCCGCCTGCGGGCAAAATGGCGCTATGTCAAAGAGGGGAACATGATCGAGATCTATGAGATCCCCTATACCACCGCCACCGAGATCATCCTCGACAAGGTCGCCGAGCTCATCAAGGCCAACAAGGTCCGCGAGATCAGCGACATGCGCGACGAGACCGACCTGAACGGCCTCAAGCTCACCATCGACCTCAAGCGCGGCGCCGACCCCGACAAGCTCATGCAGAAGCTGTTCAAGACGACGACGCTGCAGGACGCCTTCGGCTGCAACTTCAACATCCTCATCGCCGGCATGCCGCGCGTGATGGGCGTGCGCGAGATCCTGCAGGAGTGGACCGCGTGGCGGACCGAGTGCGTGCGCCGCAGGCTCTATTTCCAGATGAACAAAAAGAAGGACAAGCTGCACCTGCTGAAGGGCCTCGGCCGGATCCTTCTCGATATCGACAAGGCCATCGCCATCATCCGCGAGACGGAGCTTGACGCCGAGGTCGTCCCGAACCTCATGATCGGCTTCGGCATCGACCAGATCCAGGCCGAATACGTCGCCGAGATCAAGCTGCGAAACATCAACAAGGAATTCATCCTGAACCGTCTGAAGGAGACGGAGTCTCTGGAAAAGGAGATCGCCGAGCTCGAAGCGACGCTCGGCTCCGAAAAGAAGGTGCAGGCGCTCATCTGCAAGGAGCTCGAGCAGGTCGCGCAGAAATACGGCAAGGAGCGCAAGACCAACCTCATCTACGACCACGAGCTGCAGCAGGAGCCTGACGACGAGCCGGAAAACGACTATCCCGTCACCGTCTTCCTCTCCCGCGAGGGCTATTTCAAGAAGATCACGGCGCAGTCGCTGCGCATGTCCGGCGAGCAGAAATTCAAGGAGGGCGACAGCCTGCTTCTGACCTGCCCCGCGCAGAACAGCAGCGAAATGCTCGTCTTCACCGACAAATATCAGGTCTACAAGACCCGCATCTCCGACTTTGCCGACGGCAAGGCCTCCGCGCTCGGCGATTACCTGCCCGGCAAGCTCGGCTTCGACGAGGGCGAGAGCTTCCTCACGGCCATATTCCCCGGAAAATATGAGGGGAACCTGCTCTTCGTCTTCGAAAACGGCAAGGCGGCCAAAATTGCTGCCAGCTGCTACGACACGAAGTCCAACCGCAAGCGGCTCACCGGCGCCTACTCCGACAAGAGCCCGGTCAGGGCGATCATCGACCTGCCGGAGGAGAAACAGATCGTCGTCCGCGCCTCGGATGGCCGCGCGCTCATCTTCTCCACGGCCCAGCTCGCCGTCAAGACCACCCGTTCGGCGCAGGGTGTGGCCGTGATGAGCCTCAAGCGCAAGGCCGTCGTCGAATCGGCCGCGGAGCTGGAAAAAACGCCGATCAGCAACGTCGGCCGCTATTCGGCCCGCACGCTGCCCGCCGCCGGCGCGCTCGTCCGCCCCGAAGACATCGGCGAAACGCAGATGAAGCTGGATATCTGATGCAGGGAATGATAAAACCCGCACGAACACAATAGGGAGGATGACGGTTTGAAACGAGAAACATGCAGGACCATCTGGCAGATGGGATGGAAGATCACCCTCGGCTGCGCGATCTTCGCGCTGGGCTTCGACCTGTTTCTGGAGCCGAACAGCCTGAACGTCGGCGGCATGAGCGGTCTGGCGATGATCCTCCGCGAGCTCCTCGGCTTCGGCTCCATCGGCGTGCTGACGATGCTGCTGAACGTGCCGCTGTTCGTCCTCGGCGCGCGCAAGCTGGGGAAAAAGTTCCTGTTCGGGTCGCTGGCAGGGATGCTCCTGAGCTCCGCATTCATCGATCTGTTCGCCGTGATCCCGGCCCCGAAGACCGAGATCCTGCTCGACAGCCTCTACGGCGGGCTGCTGGTCGGCCTCGGGCTCGGTCTCGTCTTCCTCTCCGGAGCGACGACGGGCGGGTCCGACATCGCGGCCAAGCTCCTGCGCCGCCGCTTCCGCTCGGCCAGCCTCGGCAAGGTCCTGCTGGCGATCGACCTGTTCATCATCTTCCTGACGGGCGTTGTCTTCCGCGATATCTCCAGGACGCTCTACAGCGCCCTGCCGCTGGCGGTCTCGTCGGTCGTCATGGATCAGCTGCTCTACGGGCTGGACCATTCCACCGTCGCGCTCATCATCTCCAAACACTACCAGCAGGTCTCCAAGCAGATCGAGACCCGGCTCGACCGCGGCGCGACCGTCCTTGACGGCAGCGGCAGCTATACGGGCCAGCCGCGGCCGGTCCTCATGTCGGCCGTGCGTCAGCGCGAGCTGCCCGAGCTCAAGACCATCGTCCGCGAGATCGACCCCGACGCGTTCGTCATCCTCCTGCCGGCCCATCAGGTGCTGGGCGAGGGCTTCCGCCGCGCGGGCGACGAGCTGTAAGGAGGGAACGGCTTGAAACGAAGACTTCTGACCGTCCTTTTCGCCCTGCTTCTGCTCCTTCTGTGCGGCTGCGCCGCGCTGGTGCCGTCGGAATACACCCTCGTCACCCCGCACAACCCCGGGACCAAGACCGAGCAGCAGAGCGACGTGCTGACGGTCAGCAACTACAAGATGCTCAAAAACGCCCTGCGCACGCTTGTCCAGAACGGCGTGGAGCACGGCGTCATCCATACGAGCCAGTACGAGGCGGATATCGAAGCGGATCTGCCGCAGGCCGTCTACGAGATCGCCCGCGAGGATCCGATCGGCGCCTACGCCATCGACTATATCACGCACGACTGCACCCTGATCGTCGCCTATTACGAGATCAAGGTCGACATCACGTTCCGGGACGTCCTGACGCCGCTGGACGAGATCGAATACGTCGGCGGCGAGACCGAGGCCGGGCGTCTTATCAGCCGGGCGCTGGAGGACTACGACGACCATCTGACCCTCTACGCGACCTATCCCGGCCGGCCGGACTATGCCGCCCTTGTGCAGAACTACTGCGACAGCCACCTGCGCGAGCATGCGGCTGAGCCGGAGCTGACCGTCACCGAATACCCCGCCGACGCCCGCAACCGGATCGTGGAGCTGGTCTTTTCCTATCCCGCCTCCCGGCAGGAGCTGCAGGAGATGCAGCAGGACGTGCGCGAGAGTCTGGCGGCGGCAGAGGTCTACGTCCGCTACTGTACGAGCGAGACGGAGAAGGCCGCGCTGCTGTTCACCTATCTGGCCGAGCGCTTCCCGTATCAGCAGGGCGACAGCCGCACGCCGGTCTATTCCGCGCTCTGCCAGGGCGTGGCGAACAGCAAAAGCATGGCGCAGAGCTGGCAGCTGCTGTGTGACGAGGCGGGGCTCAGCTGCAGGACCGTCAGCGGTCTGCGCGGCGGCGAGGCCTACTGGTGGAACATCGTGACGCTCGACGGCGTGTCCTGCCACGTGGACGTGCTGCGCGATCTGCTGGACGGCAGCACGCTGCGGCTGCGGTATGACGAGGATATGGCGGGCGGCTAT
>ERZ780167.3533-NODE-3533-length-11072-cov-3.206408_pt1 | contig 11072 bp, 7 predicted proteins | sample MGYA00510982_ERZ780167 | MGnify/ENA primary metagenome ERZ780167 (study PRJEB29588, sample SAMEA2146107) | human gut metagenome | biome: human gut; feature: human-associated habitat; material: faeces | place: Denmark | collected 2008/2010 ... | reverse complement strand
AAGGTCCTCGATACCACCAGCCATTGGTTTGGCGTCACCTATCCTGCCGATCGTCAGGGCGTCGTGGATCGCATCCAGCGCCTCGTCGATGAGGGGGTCTATCCCGCCAAACTGTTCTAATCGTATCACCAACCATTTCTACATGGAAATCAACCTTCTGGACGACAGTCAGCTTGCTCTGTTGCGGCAGCTGACTGCCGATGCCAGCTTTGTGGTAGTCACAGTCCATAAGTCGCCCGACGGAGATGCCATCGGATCGATGTTGGCCTGGGCGCAGTATCTGCAGGCCCTGGGCAAGGAGGTCACCTGCGTGATCCCCGATGCCGCTCCCGACTTCCTGATGTGGCTCCCGGGATCGCAGACGCTGCTCCGCTACGACAAGCATCCCGACCGCGCGAAGGAGGCCTTCGGCAAGGCCGACCTCGTCTGCTGTCTCGACTACAACGACCTCTCGCGCACGGGGGACATGGCGGACGCCATTGCCCAGTCGAAGGCGCCCCGACTGCTCATCGACCACCATGTGGGCCCGACCGTCGAGGCGGCGCTCTCCGTCTCCCATCCCGCGATGTCGAGCACGTCGGAACTCGTCTTCCGCCTGCTGTGGCAGTTGGGCGCCTACGACGAGATGACGCTGCAGATGGCGCAATGTATCTACTGCGGCATGATGACGGACACGGGGGCCTTCACCTACAACTCCAATGCACCAGCCGTCTATCTCATCATCAGCCACCTGCTGGAGAAGGGCGTGGACAAAGACCGCGTCTATAACCGCGTCTATAACAACTACTCGCCACAGGCCATCAAGTTCAGGTCCTATGTGATCTTCAAGAAACTGCGCGTCCTGCCGGCCTCCCATGCGGCCTACTACACCGTCACGCGCGACGAAATGCGACGTTTCCAGTTTGTCAGGGGCGACCTGGAGGGCGTGGTCAACATCCCGCAGAAGATCAAAAAACTCAAACTCTCCATCTCGCTGCGCGAGGACACCGAGAAGGACCAGGTCATACGCGTCAGCCTCCGTTCGGGCAATGGGTTCCACTGCCGCAAGATGGCGGAGGAGTTTTTCCACGGCGGAGGACACGAAGACGCGGCAGGCGGACGCCTGGAGTGCTCCATCGAGGAAGCCGAGCAGGTGGTCCTCCGAGCCATCATGGCCTACAAGGAGCTGCTGCGATGACCCCTCGCGGCCCAGGATCATGGTCCGTAGGGCAGTCTTTAATGTCAAAAGTAGCTAAAAATGGGCGTCGTCTTATGGTGGAACAGACGATTTGCTATAACTTTGCAGTAAGATATTATTGAACGTAAAAGATTCCGATGAAGAAAACGCTTTTTCTCCTCCTCCCGCTCGCAGCTCTGCTCTGGTCGGCGTGCAGCAATGACGAGACCTATGCTGACCAGCGCAAACGAGAGAACGGAGCCATCCGCCAGTATCTCAACGACAGCAGCGTGACGGTCATCTCCGAACGCCAGTTTTTCGATCAAGACACGATGACCGACGTGAGCAAGAACGAGTTTGTGCTGCTCGAGTCTTCGGGCATCTATCTCCAAATCGTAGAGAAGGGTTGCGGAGAGAAAATCAAGGATGGCGAGACGGCCACCGTGCTCTGCCGATTCACCGAGCGCAACCTCCTCACCGATAGCATCATCGCCACCAACAACATCCTCTATTTCAGCGCGCTGGTCGACAAGATGTCGGTCACGAACACCTCCGGCACCTTCACGGCCTCTTTCGACCCCACGTCGAGTGTGATGTATCAAGTCTATGGAAGAAGTTCCGGCAGCACCCAGGTGCCCAACGGATGGCTTTCCCCGCTGCCTTACATCAAGGTGGGTAGGCCGCTCTCGGCCGATGACCGCATCGCCCGCGTGCGCATCATCGTACCCTCCACCGAGGGCACCTATGCGGCCACGATGTCGGTCTATCCGTGTCTCTACGATATCACCTACGAGCGCGGAAGATAACATGCAATTACAAAACTAAAGAGAAAATATGACACTGATCAAATCCATTTCCGGCATCCGTGGAACCATCGGAGGCCCTACCGGCGATACGCTCAACCCGTTGGACATCGTCAAGTTTACCACGGCGTATGCCAAGTTTATCCGTCAGAGCGACCCGACGGGCAGCAACTGCATCGTGGTAGGCCGCGACGCGCGCATCTCGGGCGACATGGTCCGACTGGTGGTCTGCGGCACACTGATAGGAATGGGCTATGACGTGCTCGATATCGGGCTTGCCACGACCCCGACCACCGAACTGGCCGTACGTATGAGTCATGCTGCAGGTGGCATCATCGTCACCGCCAGCCACAACCCGCGCCAGTGGAACGCGCTCAAGTTGCTCAACCACGAGGGAGAGTTCCTCACCAAGGCCGACGGCAACGCCGTGCTCGCCATGGCGGAGAAGGAGGACTTCGACTATGCTGATGTCGATCATATAGGCACTTACCGCCAGGACGACAGTTTCGACGACCGCCACATCGAGGCCGTCCTCGCGCTCGACCTGGTCGATACGGAGGCCATCCGCAAGCGTGGATTCCGCGTCGTCGTCGATACTATCAACTCCGTCGGCGGCGTCATCCTGCCGAAGCTCCTCGACCGACTGGGCGTCGGCTACACCATCCTCAATGGCGAGGCCAATGGCGACTTCGCCCACAATCCGGAGCCGCTGGAGAAGAATCTCGGAGGCATCATGGGCGAGGTGGCAGCAGGAGGCTATGACCTCGGCATCGTCGTCGATCCCGACGTCGATCGTCTCGCCTTCATCCAGGAGGACGGCAAGATGTATGGCGAGGAATATACGCTCGTCAGCGTGGCCGACTATATCCTCGACCACGTGAAGGGAGCCACCGTCTCCAACCTCAGTTCTACGCGCGCCCTGCGCGACGTCACCGAGCGCCATGGTTGCCAGTATTTTGCCTCTGCCGTCGGCGAGGTCAATGTCACCACCAAGATGAAGGAGGTGGGTGCCGTCATTGGTGGCGAGGGCAATGGTGGCGTCATCTATCCCGAGAGCCACTACGGTCGCGACGCCCTGGTCGGCATCGCCCTCTTCCTCAGTTCGCTGGCACAGAAGGGACTGACGTGCAGTGAGCTCCGCAAGACGTTCCCGACCTATTATATCGCCAAGAACCGCATCGACCTCACGCCCGACACTGATATGGATGCCATCCTGGGTAAGGTCAAGGAGCGCTTCGGATCGATGGACGACGTGCGGGTAACGGATATTGATGGTGTGAAACTCGACTTCCCGACGAAGTGGGTCCACCTCCGCAAGAGCAATACTGAGCCCATCATGCGCGTCTATAGCGAGGCGGCCACGATGGAGGAGGCCGACGCCCTGGGCAAGGAGCTCATGGACGTGGTCTATGAAATGACGAAGTAGGAGAGGGTACTACCCCCTACAGCCTGTATCTTTATGAGGCATCTGCCTGGCGTCAAGCGCCGGGCAGATGCCTTGTCCATAAAACCTATTTTCCTATTCCAACGAGATCTTTTATCCTATGGATCATTTGTTTCTGCTGCAGTTCGCATGCTTCCTGTTCATGCTGTTCAATGCCTTCACCCTCGCCGTCACCCGTCTCCAGACGCGATGGCTCAATCCGCGCTATGAGCGCGCACGATGGTTGATCTTTGTCGGCATCATGGGCTTGGCGGCGCACTATCTGATGCAGATGCGCTATGGGTTCAGGGCCGTTGACGACGCGGTGGGTGCCACGGTCAATGTCCTCGTCTATGCACCCTGTTTTTCGCTCATTTCGATGGGCATCTTCCATATCGAGGCCACACATGTCCGCAGGAGGAGGGTCTATGCGGTCTGCGCGGCGATCAACCTGGCGATCCTCGCCTGTTTCTTCATCGGCTTCCTCCAGCATGGCGAAATGCGCATCGGGGCCTGGCTCTATGCTATGCTGGCCCTCTTTGCCGCCAATGTGGTCTATTGCATCGTCGTCATCGTCCGCGAGATCATCAAGCGCCGCCGTCTGCTGGAGACGATGGCGGGCGGCGACCTCATGCCCTATGTACGCTACTCCCGCGCCAGCCTCCTTATCCTCTTCTTCCCCGCCGTGGTATCGCCCTTTGCCATCATCTCCACCAAGTTGCTTTACTTTTTTGCGCCTCTGGGGCTCATGGCTTTCCTCTTCTTCATCCTGAGTTTCGTGGCCCTGGGCTACAGCTATCAGCCGAAGGAGTCGCTGCTCGACGAAGAGGCGGAGGAAAAGGTCAGCCCTGCTGCCGTAGTCGCTCAGCAGGAGGAGACGGTAGCACAACAGGCCGTCGCGGCTCATGGTGTCGCTTCTCCTGGTGTCGCTTCTCCTGGCGAAGCGGCTCCTGCCAACGAAGCTCATCCTGGCGTAACATCTGCCAATGCGCCTCATGCTGGCACAACCCCTGATAACGCAACGCCTGATAACGCATTTCATGCCGACGCGGCCCATGTAGCCGACCAGGCGGAGGAGACGCAAACTGCCTCGCTGATGCCTGAGGATCGAAGAAAGCAGATCCAGCAGCGGCTGGACGAATGGTGCGCGGCGATGGGCTATAAGGATGGGGGGGGTGAACCTCCTCTCCCTCTCCCATGCGATCCATGTCTCGAAAGACGAACTCACGATATACTTCGACCAGTCTCTGAAGACTACGTTCCGGATATGGCTGAGCGACATCCGCTTCGCTGCGGCCAAGAAAATGATGATTGCCAACCCCGATTACAGCAACGACATCATCTCCTCCGAATGTGGTTTTACTTCCCGCACCCACCTCTACCGCATCTTCAAGACGCGTGAGGCGTGTACGCCGACTGTTTGGCGGGAGCGCTATTTGGCCGGATCCCACGATTCGGACGCGTCTCTTTCGTAGCAGGGAGACGAGCCCTTTTCTCCGTATCAGAAGATTCCCTTTTCTCCGTATCTGAAGATCCCTTTTCTGATATTTGACGGCTCTTTCCTTGGTTTCTTAAAATATGTAAACGCAACCAATCCTGGCTATGAACCATTGTCTCTTTGGTAGGAAAGAGACAACTATTTACCACCAAAGAGACACCTGAACAGGACAATGCGACACCCTGTCTCACTACTTTTCTCTACTTTTGCGCTAATGATCGCGTCGGAAAGAGATCCACGCGGCAGAGGCTGAGTCCTTGTCGTGTGCGCCCGACGGACTAATCGTGAAGACAATAATCAAAAACAAGAAATAAAAGTATGAAGAAAAAAAAGTATCTCAAGCCCCAGGTTGACGTCGCGCAGACTGGGCCGTGCATGATGATCAACCCCTCGCAGGTAAGGATTTATAGAGGGCGGTTTCAGAATCGACAGGAACTGGAGAAAGCCGAATTTACCTTAGACGAGGACGGTTTCCTCTGGGGGGAATAGACAGCCTATTGCCCCTTCTTTCTATCACAATCAACGAATGGTGCCGTGGTGCACCCAAACTAAAACAAAAAATGACTATCAACATGATCAAGAAAATGACCCAATATCTATTGCAGCGCCGATGCGCGCTCTCGCTCTTGCTGATGCTGATGCTCCTGCAGCCCGTGATGGCGCAGACACAGGATCCTATAATGTATGCGAGATTGAACCGAGAGACTCAGACCCTCACGCTCTATTATGACACGAATTTCGTTGAAGGGAACGATCAAGGTATTTCCCATGGTCCCTTGTGGCAGCAATTAGATGAAAGAAAAAAAATAAAAAGCGTGGTCTTTGACGAGAGTTTCAAGGATGCACGGCCCAAAGATTGTGGAAGCTGGTTTTGGTTTTTCGAAGCTTTGACAACGATTGAGCACTTGGACTATTTGAACACGTCAGAGGTCGATGATATGCGATTAATGTTCTCCTCCTGTACCAGCTTGGAAACACTTGATTTGTCTTCCTTTAATACGGAAAAGGTCAAACACATGTATGCTATGTTTGATGGCTCTACGAATCTACGCTCAATCAAGTTGCCCAAAGGCTTCATAGGCAGCAGCGTGACTGATCTCAAAGCAATGTTTAATAATTGTACAAGCCTTACCGAACTCGATCTATCCGGTTCTAATTCTGAAAACGTGAAAGATATGAATGAGATGTTCTATGGCTGTAGGGCGCTTTCCAAGCTCGATCTTACTGATTTTAAAACTGGACAAGTAACCACTATGGAGAATATGTTCTGCATTTGTAGCACGCTTGAAACCCTCGATGTCTCCAGTTTTAATACCGAAAACGTGACCACTATGCTAGGAATGTTCAATAATTGCTCGTCACTTCGGAGTCTCGATCTCAGCAGTTTCAATACCAGAAAGGTGGCTAACATGCAAAACATGTTTCAAGGATGTACTAACCTTGAAAGTATTGATTTAAGCAGTTTTGATACGGAGAACATGAAATATATGACTGGGATGTTCTTCTCATGTACGAAGCTTGAAACGCTTGATCTCTCCTCGTTTGCAACGCCCAAAATGGTTTCCATGGTTGATGCGTTTAGTAATTGCAAAAACCTCAAGAAGATCTATGTCACTTCTGCATTTACTACAGATAAAGTAACCCTAGATTTTTCGATTTTTGACGGATGTGTTAATCTGCCCAACTATAACCCTAATAAGACGGGTGTGGAGATGGCTCACACGGGAGAGGGAGGTTATCTCACGGCTGCTACTGCCAGTTGGGTGCGATGGGATGCGCCAACCGGCACGCTCTCCTTCCATCGCGGCGCCACGAAGCCTGCGGGCGACAACATCCTTGATTTGGGCTACGGAGATGATCCGAATTGGAATACCCATGCTGCAGAAATCAAGAAGGTAGTCTTCAAAGCTGGTTTCCGTGATGAAACCCACACGACGTGCTCCAATTGGTTTAATGGTTGTACGAATCTTAGCAGCATAGAGGGTATCGAAAACCTCAACACGTCCAACGTCAAGAATATGTCAGGGATGTTTGCCCTGTGTTCGAACCTCGAAACGCTCGACCTTTCCCATTTCAACACAGAGAGAGTAACAACAATGGCCCAAATGTTCTATGGGTGCACAAAGCTCCATGATCTCAACATTGACAATTTTAATACGGAGAATGTATCATACATGAACGGAATGTTCGATGGCTGCTCAGGTTTGGATACGCTCGATTTGTCTCACTTCAATACGAGGTATGTGCGAAAGAGTGGCTTTAACTACATGTTCAATGGTTGCAGCAGTCTTAGTTCTCTTGACGTATCCAACTTTACAACTGATAAGCCCAGCATGCAGCTGGATGGGTTGTTCAAGGGATGTAGTAGTCTTCAAACGCTTGATCTTTCCAGTTTCAGCACCGGTGGGGCATCTTCTGTTACCGATATGTTTGACGGATGCTCCGCGCTTCGGACCATCTATGTCAGCGATCTTTTCAAATTTAATAGCGTTTCAAGTTCAAATATGTTCCGCGGCTGCCATTCACTGAAAGGCGCAATCTCCTTCGAACCTTCAAAGAAAGATAAGACTTACGCGAACTACAAATCGGGTTATCTCACCAAGAAGGTGGGCACGAATGGCAATGAGATCATAGGAGCCACAGGCTCCCCGCTTACCATCGACGCGCTGCCTTTGGATGACAGCAAGGCATACACGCTCTACGAAGACTGCGACGTGAACAACGCTTCCTACGAGCGCCAGGTAAAGTCTGAATGGGCTACGCTCTGTCTGCCCTATACCATCCATCCCAGTTCGGAGGACAACACCTGCTACTTCTATACCCTAAAGTCGGTAGGAGCGAAGAGTGTCGAGCTCGTGCGCGTGGAGGAAGGCGTGATAGAGGCAGGCCTGCCTGTCGTCGTTCGCAAGAAAAACGCGGAACAGACCAGTTTCTGCGTCGTGAGCGGTACGGCTTCTCCCGACGAGAAGGCGAAGGCCGTGACAAAACCCAAGACGGGGGAGAATGGTCAGCAGAATGCAGCGAGTGGTCAGCAGAATGCTGAGAGCGGTGCACAGAATACAGAGAATGGTCCTCGTCTGATCGGTACGTTTGCGCCTATCGAACTCAACGACGACTGCTATTTCATCGCCAAGAACCTGTTCCGCCTGGTCCGCGACTACAAGTCTGCTGCCACCGGCGTGAAGATAGCTGCCTACCGCGCCTATATCCAGCCCGAGGGTACGCTGGAGGGTGGATCCGCACAGCTCACCATCGGCGTGGATGAGGGCACCAGTCAGGTAGATGCCGCTACCCTCGTCGATCTGCTCAACGACACCGAGGCGGAATACTACGACGTGCAGGGCCGCCGCATCCCGCAGTTGCAGCGAGGTATCAACATCGTCAAGGTTGGCTCCAAGGTCATGAAGGTCTTCTGCCCCCGATAACTTCCCGTAGCGACTCGCCTTTGCGCTTCGCCTCCCGTTTCGCTTTCGCGCTTCGCTTCCTGCGTGTCGTCCCCAACCACGCATAAGTAAGCCGCCCGAACCAGTCAAAAGCTGAGTCGGGCGGCATCTTTTTTTATGCAGTTTTGATCAGGAGGAAGCGTCCCATTTTTTAGTCTTCGTCCTTCTGCTCAGCCTCATGCTCGGCGATGAGCTTCTGCTGGATGTCGTTGGGCACCAGCTCGTAGCTTGCAAACTTCGTCGAGAAGCTGGCGCGTCCGCCCGTGAGGGAGCTGAGCGCGATGCTGTAGTTGGAGAGTTCCTTCAAAGGAATCTTCGCCTGCAACTTCTGGTAGCCAGCCTCGCTGTCCATGCCCATGATCATGGCGCGGCGGCCCTGCAGGTCGCTCATCACGTCGCCCATGTAGTCGGCCGGCACATAGACCTCCAGGTCGTAGATCGGCTCCAGGATCTTCGGACCAGCCTGCTTGAAGGCGTCGGAGAAGGCGTGGCGCGCGGCGAGCATGAAGGAGAGCTCGTTGCTATCCACCGGGTGCATCTTGCCATCATAGACGATCACGCGCACGTCGCGGGCATAGCTACCCGTCAGCGGACCGTGCTCCATGCAGTCCATGATACCCTTGAGGATGGCGGGCATGAAGCGTGCGTCGATGGCACCACCTACCACGGAGTTGATGAAGACGAGCTTGCCGCCCCACTCCAGGTCCACTTCTTCGCGGCCCTTGATGTTCATCTTGAACTCCTGGCCGTTGATGTTGAACGTCGTCGGATCGGGCATGCCTTCGGCGTATGGCTCCACAATCAGGTGGACCTCGCCAAACTGTCCGGCACCACCCGACTGCTTCTTGTGGCGATAGTCGGCGCGAGAGAGTTTCGTGATGGTCTCACGATATGGGATGCGCGGCTCCTCAAACTTCACGGCGAGTTTCTCGTTGTTCTCCATACGCCATTTCAGCGTGCGCAGGTGGAACTCTCCCTGTCCGTGAACGATCGTCTGGCCCAGTTCCTTGCTCTGCTCCACGACCCATGTCGGGTCCTCCTGGCGCATCTTGAGCAGGGCTGCCATCATCTTCTCCGTATCGCTCTCGTTGACGGCCTTGATGGCGCGTGAATACTTGGAGTTGGGATATTTGATGAAGTCGAAACGCTCCTCCGTACCCTTGCCGTTGAGCGTGTTGCCCGTCTTGACATCCTTCAGTTTTACGGTGCAGCCCAGGTCGCCCGCGTTGAGCTGATCCACGGGGATGCGGTTGGCACCCGCACAGGCGAAGATCTGTCCGATGCGCTCCTTGCTGCCACGGTCAGCGTTGGCCAGGTCGTCGCCCGGCTTGATCGATCCGCTCATCACTTTGAAGTAGCTCACCTCGCCGATATGCGGCTCCATACCCGTCTTGAAGAAGTAGATGCTCTCCGGACCGTTGGAGTCGGGAGACACCTCCTCACCACGCGTGTTATGGACCTTCGGCATCTCGCTGACGAAGGGCACGACATTGCCCAGGAACTCCATCAGGCGCTGCACACCCATGTCCTTGTGGGCATCGACGCAGAACACCGGGAAGATATTGCGCATCACCAGGCCCTTGCGGATACCCTCGCGCATCTCGTCCTCCGTGAGCGTCTCCTCCTCGAAGAACTTCTCCATCAGCGCCTCGTCATTTTCGGCGGCTGCCTCCACGAGCGCCTTGTGGAGCTCCATGGCTTTCTCCATCTCCTCGGCGGGAATCTCCTCGCGCTTCGGTGCGCCACCGTCCGGACCCCATGAGAGTTTCTTCATGATGAGCACGTCGATGATCTCGTGGAAGTCGGGACCCGTCTGGACGGGATATTGGATCTGCACGCACTTCGGACCATAGATGTCCTTCATGCTTTGGATGAGTTGATCAAAGTCGCATTTGTCGCTGTCAAGCTGGTTGACGAGGAAGATGACCGGCTTGTGCAGCTTTTCGGTATATCGGAAGTTGTTCTGTGTGCCAACCTCCGGGCCGTACTGGCCATTGATGAGTATGACGGCTTGGTCGGTGACGTTGAGGGCCGTGATGGCACCCCCCACAAAGTCGTCGCTACCCGGACAATCGATAATATTGAGCTTTTTGCCATTCCACTCTGCATGGAATACGGTGGGGAAGACCGAATAGCCGTACTCCTGCTCCACAGGGAAATAGTCGCTTACCGTATTCTTGGCTTCTACGGAGCCACGACGCTTGATGATACCAGCTTCGAAAAGCATACTCTCGGCAAGTGTGGTCTTGCCGCTACCCGCACTGCCAATCAAGGCAATGTTTTTAATCTCATTTGTCTGATATACTTTCATATCGGATAGATTTAAGCGATTAATAATATCGTTATTTACTTGTAGGGTAATTGAAAGAGGACAGGCATTTCTGTCATTTCGCCCACTAAATTAGGCATTTTTTTTGTAAAAGCCAAACAACGACGGCAAAAGTGCTCTATTTTTTAAAATTAATTAGTACTTTTGCAAGTGAAATGACAGGATTATACATACATATACCATTTTGTGCCAGTCGTTGCGTCTATTGCGGATTTTATTCGACGACGCTTCCAGCGCTGCGCGATGCCTACGTCGATGCCCTCTGCCAGGAACTGACGTTGCGGGCGGAGGAATTGCCTGCTGACGAGGCGCTGACCACCATTTATCTCGGGGGTGGCACACCGAGTCAGCTCACAACGGATCAGCTCGACCGTCTCTTCTCCTATATATATAAGGTATATAGGTCGCAGCCTGTCGAGG
>ERZ780167.3530-NODE-3530-length-11077-cov-3.152150_pt1 | contig 11077 bp, 7 predicted proteins | sample MGYA00510982_ERZ780167 | MGnify/ENA primary metagenome ERZ780167 (study PRJEB29588, sample SAMEA2146107) | human gut metagenome | biome: human gut; feature: human-associated habitat; material: faeces | place: Denmark | collected 2008/2010 ... | reverse complement strand
CGGATTTTCACTGCGTTTTCGATGCAAAGAGGTGCGAAAAGCCTTGAAAATACGGCATTTTCGGGGTTCTCGCGTCTGCCGTTATCTTCCGTCAAATTCCGCCAGGTTCGGTTTTTGCCACTTGACTCGAAAAATCTGTTCTTATACACATGGGCGACAACACGGCTATGGACATGGACAGCGGAGAGCTTCACATTATTTCGTCATGGGATGATGAAGATGAGGATGATTAAAATGCCGTTATAAATAAACATCGCAGCCCCGCACCTTTTGAATGAGGTGTGGGGCTGCGGTTTTGTACCGTGAAAACCGATGCCAACAAAGGCCTTCCCTTGTTTCCATTCAGTTTCCCTTAAAATACGGTGCAAAATAAGGGCATCTTATTTTGCTGTTCTCACAGTTTGCTCCGTCAGGAATAAAAAATACTGCCCCACCGTTTTCGGCGGGGCATAAATTATGTACTCTCTTTCATCATTTTTTCTGCCGCCGCTCATTCTCCGACACACAGCAGCAATCAATCGATTCAGGCACATTGTTATGCTTTCTCGCTCATTCTGCCCCGTTTTCTCTTACGGCCATTGAGTAGCTTTCATCATTCACGGGCTCCAGCCACTCGGTTTTTGTTTCCTCGCCGGGAATTTCCACGGCAAGGTGCGAAAACCATTCCTTTTCAGCGGCGCCGTGCCAATGCTTTACACCCGCAGGAATGTTTATTACCGTTCCGGGAAGCATTTCAACGGGGACTTCGCCCCATTGCTGATAAAAGCCTCTGCCGCCCACGCAGATAAGCATCTGTCCCCCGCCGTTTTTTGCCCGGTGGATGTGCCAATTATTACGGCAGCCGGGTTCAAAGGTGACATTATAAACGGTTATCTGCGCTGTTGACATCGGGGCAAGATAGCTTTGCCCGATGAAATAGCTTCTGAAGGCATCATTCGGCGCACCGATGGGAAAAAATATGCTGCTTTGATATTTTTCCTTTGCGTCCGCTGCGGCAGCTTCTTCGTTCCATACATCCTTTGCAAGGCGGAATACCGCCCACGCCTTGGGCCAGCCGACATACATGCCGACATGAGTGATGATTTCGGCTATTTCTTCTTTGGATACGCCGTGTGCTTTGGCGTTTTGCAGATGATACACAAGGGAGTAATCGGTTATGCCCGATGACATAAGCGCGACAACGGTAATTATGCACTTTGTTTTAATATCGGTTGCTCCCTCATTCCAAACCTGCCCGAAAAGCACATCATCGTTAAGCCGGGCAAACAACGGTGCAAATTCACCGAGCTGTTCGCGTCCGGCCGTCTGAGTAATTTTTTCTTTCATGGCATCACGCTCCCTTTATGCCTTTATTATATATTTTAATTATGTCACAATTGCTTCCGTATTGCAAATATTTGCACATTATAATGGCTATAATTGCCGGCTATAACCCGTTTACACCGCTACCGTTATACGGTAATATCCGCCACCGCATGTGCAAAAACCGCCGTTTTAACGGCGGTTTTGTAAATGCTTATATACGGCTTAAGAGCACAGCTCGGCGGTGTCGCGGGCTATCATCAGCTCTTCGTTTGTGGGAATAACAAGGCCGCATACGCGGGAGGAAGGCTTGGTCATGGCAAAAGCGCCGGAGCCGTTTTCATTCTGAAAATCGTCTATTTCGAAGCCCAGATACTCCATGCCCTCCATAATCTTCTTGCGAAGGCCGCTGTTGTTCTCGCCTACTCCGGCGGTGAACACCACCGCGTCCACGCCGCCCATGGCGGCTGCATACGCGCCGATATACTTGCGCACGCGATAACAGAACACATCAAGCCCCAGCTGCGCGCGCTCATTGCCCTCCTTGGCGGCGGCGATAAGATCGCGGAAATCCGAGCTTATGCCGGAAATACCGAGAATACCGCTTTTTTTGTTGAGATATGCGGTCATTTCATCGATATTCATGTTGAGCTTGTTCATAAGGAAGCCGAGGATGGCAGGATCAAGATCACCGCTGCGGGTGCCCATGGGCACGCCCTCAAGGGGAGTAAGCCCCATGGAGGTATCCAGCACCTTGCCGTCCTTAATGGCGCTTACGGAGGAGCCGTTGCCCAGATGACAGGTGATAAGCTTTATATCCTCAAGCGGCTTGCCCAGCATCTTGGCGGCCTGCTGCGCAACAAACTTATGGCTGGTTCCGTGGAAGCCGTAGCGGCGCACCTTGTATTTTTCGTACACCTCGTAGGGAAGGGCATAGATATAAGAGCTTTTTGGCATGGTCTGATGGAAGGCGGTATCGAAAACCGCAACCATGGGAGTGCCGGGCATAACCGCACGGCAGGCCTCTATGCCCATGATGTTTGCCGGATTGTGCAGCGGCGCAAGGTCGATGTTGTCGCGTATGGCGTCCATAACGCCGTCGTCGATAAGCACCGAGCGGGAAAAGCTCTCGCCGCCGTGCACCACGCGGTGTCCCACTGCGCCTATTTCGCTCATGCTGGAAACGGCGCCGTATTTCTTATCCTGAAGCACCTCCAGCACCAGCTGAATGGCCTCTACATGGTTTTTAAGCGGCTTTTTTATCTCGATTTTCTCTCCGCCTATTTTATGGGCGATATTGGAGCCCTCGATGCCTATGCGCTCCACAAGCCCCTTGCATATTACAGACTCATCCGCCATATCGATAAGCTGATATTTAAGGGAGGAGGAGCCTGCGTTTATAACCAGAATCTTCATCTGTAAAACCCCCGTTTTTGCCGCGCGGAAAGCTTTGCCGCGGGCATATTCAGTTATTACGCCGCGCGGCGTGTTGATGCTGCTTTGTGCCTGCCTGTAACAAGGCGTATTACTTGCCTACATTCTGAGCCTGAACGCAGGTAACCGCAACTACGCCCGCGATATCCTCGGCAGTGCAGCCGCGGGAAAGGTCGTTTACCGGCTTTGCAAGACCCTGAAGGATCGGCCCCAGCGCCCATGCCTTTCCAAGACGCTGTGTAATCTTGTAGCCGATGTTGCCGGCATCAAGGTTGGGGAATATCAGCACGTTGGCATGTCCCGCAACGGGGCTGCCGGGGCTTTTGAATTCGCCCACGGAGGGCACCAGAGCGGCATCCACCTGAAGCTCGCCGTCCACAGGCAGGTTGGGCGCCTTTTGGCGTACAAGCTCGGTAGCCTGAATGACCTTATCCACGCAGGGATGGCTTGCGCTGCCCTTTGTAGAGAAGGAAAGCATGGCCACCTTCGGGTCGATATCCACAACATCATGGGCGGTTTTGGCCGTAGCAATGGCTATGTCGGAGAGCTGATCCGCATCGGGATCGATAACAAAGCCGCAGTCGCCGTAAACCATTTTACCGTTGTCGCCGAATTCCGGATACGGGCTTTCCATAATGAAGCAGGAGGAGGCGTATTTGATGCCGGGAGCCATCTTGATTATGGTTACGGCGGCGCGGATAACATTGCTGGTGGAATTAACGGCGCCTGCCACCATTCCGTCCACCTTACCCTTTTTAACCATCATTGCGCCGAACACCAGCACATCGGTCTTCATAAGCTCCATGGCCTTTTCCGGGGTCATGCCCTTTGCCTTGCGCATCTCATAATAGGTGTCGGCAAAATCCTCAAGCCACTCGCTTTTGGCGGGATCTATAATTTTCACTCCGGTAAGATCCTCACCGAAGGATCTTATCTGCTCCTCATTGCCCAGAATTACGATATCGGCAATTTTTTCATCGCGGACAATCGCCGCCGCCTTTACGGTTCTGGGATCGTGACCCTCGGCCAGTACAATGGTCTTTTTGTCGGTACGCGCCTTGTTTTTTATCTGCTCCAACAAAGACATAGTTAAAAACTCCTTTCAATATATGAAAAAGTATTGTAGAATAGTCCTGTGCTTATGCACTCTTCCGGCGTGTCCGCCTGCGCGGGATTCCCGTAAATGCGCACGGATGCCGAATCTTTTGGTATTATAACTCATTCTTTCGGAAAAGAAAAGGTGATTTTTTGATTATTGCAGGAATTATCGCAGAATATGACCCGTTTCACACGGGACACAAATATCATATTGAACAAACGCGTATGCGCTGCGGCGCCGATGCGGTAATATGCATTATGAGCGCAAGCTTTGTCCAGCGCGGACGCCCCGCCTGCTTTGACAAATTCGCGCGCGCACGCGCGGCTGCGGAAAACGGCGCCGATATAGTGCTGGAGCTGCCCGCCGCCGCTTCCCTGCAAAGCGCCGAATACTTTGCCCTCGGCGCGGTAAGAAGGCTGGCCGCCTGCGGGCTGATCACCCATCTGTCCTTCGGTACGGAGGCCCCGCTGCCCGCCCCGGAAGGAAGCAAAAATGCCCAAGGCGCGGCGCAGGCCCTGTTTGCCCGCACTGAAGATTCTCTTTTGCGCGCCCGCTTGCCGGCGGGGGGTCTGCCGTACAGCCGCGCGGCGGCGGTTAATACGGGGCAATTCCCAAACGCAATGCTGGGAGCGGAATACATGCGCGCATCCGATGCCGTCGGTTTTCACCCGGAGTTCATCGTAATTCCGCGAAGGGGCGCGGGACACGGGCAGCTGGAAGGGCGCGAACACAAAAGCGGCACGGGGCTGCGGCAGCTGCTTGCGGATAACCAAAGCCCTGCCGAATGTCTTGTAAGCGGCGGAAGGTTTTTAGACCCGGAAAGCATGATAATCCCCCTTCTGTGCCGCCTGCGCACAATGAGCACCCAGGAGCTGGCCGGGATATCGCAGATAAGCGAGGGGCTGGAGTACCGTGTTGTACGGGCGGCGCGCAGCTGTTCCTGCCTTGATGAGCTGATACTGGCCTGCAAAAGCAAGCGATACACCTACTCGCGGCTGTCCAGAGCGCTGTGCTGCGCTTTTTTGGGAATAACAAAGGAAATGTCTGCCCGCGCCGCCGAACGGACAGACTATCTGCGTGTGCTGGCGCTGCGGAAAGAGGCTCTTCCGCTGCTGAGTCTGCTTTGCAAAAAATCCGCCGTGCCGGTTTGCGTAAAAAGCGCAGAATTCCTGCGCCGCAGCCCAAGGGAAGCCGCCGAGGCTTTCCGTGCGGAATGTCTTGCCACCGATCTGCGTGCAGCGCTTGAGCTTGCAAGCGGCGGACAGGATTTTACCCGCGGACTGATTATTGTATAGCATCTGTTATTGTATGGCATCTATCCTGAAAAGCGAAAAAGCCGTCGGGAAAATCACATTTATATCTGCTCATTTATGCACGCAACCATAACCGTCCCGATCATGTTTCTTTTGCTTTTGCAATATTGCTTTACACGCAAAACGTGTTATCACACGCATAAAACGCATAAAATATATTATTTTTTTCTTTTTTTGCAGAAATAATTGCATTTGAAGTATTGCAATCCTGTTCATAAAGATGTATAATTTAAATAGTAATTAATACTACAAATAAATGAGGAGGATTGACAATGAAAAAAAGAATTTCCCTGCTGATGGCTGCCATGCTTGTCATAGCCGCCATTATGTCGGTATCCGTTACGGCCTTTGCTTATGACAATGTCGACGGCTCGGAATGGTTTACCGGCGCAACGCTTGAGGCCGACGGCTCGGTTAAAATTAACATCAGCACCGGCTTTACCGGCGCAAACGGTTCAAGCGGTTACAGAATCACCGTTTTTGACGGCGACCCGCAGCTGCCCTCCGATGACAACGGCTTTTGGCAGATTTTTAACGGCAACGGGCAGAATGTCGCATGGTGCAACCAGAACGGCAGCGGCAACGAGCAGACCGTCCCCGCGGAAAAGCTGACCGAAGGGCATACCTATTATGCAGGACTTGTCGGCCTCAGCGGAGGCAACTGGACATGGTCGGACAACCTGTACAGCTTTGTTTATTCAAAGAACGGCATGACCGGCGACAAGGCCGCTGCCAAGGGCGGCACACAGCTTGAGCTTACCCTGCTTGAGGATTTCCAAGCGGCTGTCGATTCCAGCTGCGGTGCATACGGCACCGGTTCCGTCACCGCCGTTAAAACCGACGGGCTGGACAATGTTAAAAGGCTGATTGTCACCACTGCAAATGACGGTATAAACTCTGCCTCACTTAACCCCAATAACAATGACGGCAGCTGGAACGGTTTTGTTAATAACCGTTACAACGCCTTTACGCAGGATACCAAGGCCATAGTGCTGCGCCTGCGCACCGATGAATCGGCAGGCCTCAGCTTTGAAGGCCACAGATGGAACGAAGGCACAGCCAAGGGTAACTTCCTTACCATGAGCGGCGAGGATGATATAATGCTTATTGACAAAAACGGCCTTGCCTCCGCTGCGAAAATGAGATATTCCGCATGGAGCCGCAGCGAGCTCATACTGCCGAAGAATTTTGACGGCTATTGCATTATTCCTCTGTCCCGTCTTTCCACAAGCAATGCAGAAAACGCACAGGGCGACTGGAACACCGGCGATGCCCAAGGCTATATATATTTCTGGACTCTCGGCTTCTTTGTCGAAAGGCTCAGCGGCGACGCCTCCGCCCTTGAAATAGACAACATCTATACCGCGTCACAGCTGCCCGAATATAATCAGAAGGACACCTCGTGGACCGTTACCTTTATGGACGGCAACAACGAAGTGGACGTTAAGAGCATTGACGAAAACGGACATGTCGAGCTGCCCGATTTTACCCCTGCGGAGGACACCTATCTTGTGGGCTGGTTTACCCAAGTCGGCGGTGAAGGAGAGAAAATCACCTCCGAAACTCAGCTGGGGCCCGCGGACATAACCGTCCATGCATACACCGATGCAGAGCTTGAATACTATGCGGTTGTCGGCGATGAACAGTTGGTTATTAAAACCGTGCACGGCGAATTTGTAATGCCCCCGACTCCCGATGCTCCCGAAGGAAAAGTCTTTAAGGAATGGAACTCCGAACGCGACGGAAGCGGCAACAAGATCGAAAGCCCCGAGCAGCTTGATTCTCGCATGACCATATATGCGATCTTCACGAGTATTCCGGACACCGCGGATTTCTCCGTTATTGCCTATGCGGCAGCGGCTGTTGCCTCTATGGGCGGACTTATTATTGCAAGAAAGCGCAGACACATTAAATAAACGGACTGAGCCTGCTACCCGTCAGGCAGACAGGCAAAACAACAAAGGAATATTTATTTAAGTGACTTCCGCCCTGCCCAACGGCAGGGCGGATTTTTTATTGCAACCGCAGCGATGCCGTTTTCCGTCGGGGGCATACATTTAAGCGCAAGCCGAAAACGCCTGATAATCCCTCTGCTTTAATTCCTTACCGTATTTTTTGTTCCTTCGTCCCGCTCCCTAAAGGCAGTATAGGCTTTAACATATACAATTTATACGCAAATACAACACATTTACGTTTTATAATTGAGCCGTAATTGCGGCTTAATTATTTTTCTTGTGTGCAAGGTCGAATTATAGTATAATAAAGAAGGTAATACATAAAAATATCATCACATGCTGTTTTGATATGTGAATCAATATACGCAGCAGCGTAACACCGCCGCGTATACGGCAAACCGCAATAAGGAGGCAACAACCATGTATGAAATCAGAGAAAATCTGAATTCCCTCGCACCTTGGATGAAAATAGTGCTTTGTATATTTTCCGGCGGGCTTTACGGCGCGGTATACCGCTTCTGCTCCGGCACAAAGCAGGGGATGTTTGTCGGCCTTATCTGGCCATTCATAAACGCCGCTTTGTGCGGCGTGCCTTCCATAATAGATATTATAACCGTTTGCACGGACGGCAAACCCACGCTTTTTACAGACTGACACTATCCGGCCTAAGCCGCCGTTTAAGGGGGAATTCTTCTGATTAAAACCATTAAAAAAGCATTCATACGGGTGCTTGCCGTATTCACGGCGTTGGCTCTAACGCCGGCGTTATCGGGCTGCGATATTACTGACATTCTGCCTGCCCAAGAGGCCTCTGTGCATATAAGCCGCATAGTGCGCACGGAAAACGGCGTGGAGGTATACATATATAACGGCACAAAAAACACCATAGAGGGCGGTACCCTGCACATTATATGCGGCCAAGAGGACTATACTCTTGAGGGGAGGCTGCCTGCGGGACAGGAAAGCACCATAATCATCGCCGCCTCGCAGGGGGACACCGTTTCCCTTGAAGGGGCGGAAGCATCCGACAGCGTCGTATTGCAGGAGCTTCCCGCAGGGCTTCTCCTGAAGCGCACCTCCAAGGGCTGGAGGTATTTTACCGGGCTTGAGCGCGACCCCTCAAACGGCTGGGACAATGCGCAGCAGGCTCTGTGCGATAACAGCTCCCCGATAGTTATAAGCGAGGTTTGTCCCTCCGGGAACGGTACTCAGGGTTGGGTGGAGCTGCATAACACATCGGACAGCACAATTGCTCTGGACGGCTACACCGTGTATACGGATCTTGCAGGGAAGGCCTTCGCCTCTCTAAACGGCCGCAGCATTGCCGCGGGCGAATATCTTACGCTTTCCTTTCGCGCAGACGGCTTTTCACATTACGATCTTACCGTTAAATGCAACAGACAAATGCTCTGCCTTGTACGCTCCGGGCGTGCCGTAAGCACGGTTTTCTGGAACGGCAGCGTACCTGCGAATATGTCCGTAGGGTATCAAGACGGCCGGACGGTTTATTATGCTCCCGCCACCCCGGGCGCGGAAAATTCCGCTCCCCTGTTTTCCGGAAGCTTCCGTCAGGGCGAGGGGCGGATAACCGTAAGCGAGCTGCTTATACACAACACACTGTCCCTTGCTTCCCCAAGCGGAAAGCGCACGGCATGGGCAGAGCTTTATAACCCCGGGAACAGCGATGTTTCCCTTAACGGAATTTACCTTTCAAGCAACGCGGAAAACCCGCTTATGTGCGCATTGCCCGACACGGTGCTGCCCGCAAAGGGGCGCATTATAGTGTTTTTTGCGGGGAAAAAGGCAAAAGCGGGCAGCACGGAGGTTACCTTTAAGCTTACGGAGCTGAGCGGCGGTTTGTATATCACCGACACCGATACCATGACAACACAGTGCATAAGCATAAATGCCGCCGTCGGGGAAAACATCTCTCAGGATGCCTTCGGCAAGCCGCTGGAAATGCCCTCTCCCGGATATGACGGCGGCGCAGGCAAGCGCAATATAATCATAAACGAGGTATGCTCGGTACAGGAAGCAAAAAGCAAAACGGGCGACTGGGTGGAGCTTTACAACCCCACCGACACAGATATAAGCCTTGACGGATTGTACCTTTCCGACAGCAAAAACGATCTGAAGCGCTGCGCCCTTTCCGGAACCATTGCGGCAAAGGGATACAAGGTAATACGAAACAGCTCGCTTCGCATTGCCGCCGCCGGAGAAAATGTATATCTCTCGGATGACGAATACATAACCGATGTTTTCGCCGCGCCGAAGCTTCTGCCGCAATACACCGCGGGAAGAACGGATTCCGCCGCAATATATCTTATGCCCCCCACACCGGGAAGCCGGAATTCTTCAAAAACTCTTTTGGGATATGCCGCCAGCCCGGTGTTCTCCGAAAACGGCGGCTATTATAAGGACGGCCTGACCCTCGGTATAAGCTCCGCGGACGGCAGCGAGATACACTATACCCTGGACGGCTCCACGCCGGATTCCTCCTCCCCCGTGCTTAACGGAACAATAGAGATAAAAAGCACAACAGTGGTGCGCGCCGTTGCCGTAAAAAGCGGCTATGCGGACAGCGCCGAAACCGTGGCCACCTTCCGCACCGGGAAGGACGAGCATCTGCTGCCCGTAATATGCCTGAGCATGACAAAAAGCGACCTTAACTATGTAACAAGCAGCGCCAGCCGTTTGGATGTGCGGGAAAGGGCGGGCTATGTGGAATGCTACGCCGCAGACGGAGCGCGCCAGACCGCATTCCCCGCCGGGTTTACCATCGGCGGCAACGGCACCCGCAAATACCCGCAAAAAACCTTTAATCTGCATCTGCGCGGTGCCTACGGTCAAAGCTCTGTAAGCTATCCTTTCTTTGAGTATAACACCGGCTTCTGCACCTATTCCTCGCTCGCGCTGCGCAACAGCGGGCAAGACGCATACAGCACGCGGCTGCGCGACGCCTTTGTAAGCATGGCAACAAACGGCATGAAGGTATACAATGCGCAGTCAAAGATGGTAGTGGTATATCTTAACGGAAAATATCACGGCCTGTATGAATTCAAGGAAAATCAAAACGAAGATTATCTGGCCGCGCACACCGGCTGCGACCGTAATACCGTGCAGATTGTACGCGCCAACACAAATGTATATAACGGCATCGGCGACAACTCCGCTATAAAAGCGCTGATTGATTTTGCCGCCACTGCCGATATGTCCGATGATAAAAACTATCAGAAATACATACAATGGGTAGATGAGGATTACTATACCGACTATCTTATATGCATCTCCTTCTTTATTCTGTCGGATGCCTACAACCAAAAAAGCATACGCTCCATGGACGGAGTGGTGAAGTGGTCCCCCATTCTCTATGACCTTGACGGCGGGCTGAACAGTTACAGAAGCGCTATACTCAAACGCTTTTTCACCAAGGCCGGCATTTTCACCCCCAGCGGCTTCCGCGTGGAAACGGTGCTGTTCAACGCCTTTTATCAAAACGCCGGGTGGCGGGAAAAATTCACGCTGCGTTACTGTGAGCTGCTTAACACCACGCTGCGCACCGAAAATCTGCTTGCGCTTTTTGATTCCATGACCGAGCTTGTGCGCCCGGAAATGGCGCGCAACTGTGAGCGCTGGAAATATCCCGAAAACCTTTCTAAATGGGAGGAAAATGTGAAAACACTGCGGCATAATATATCCGCAAGGCGCAAATATGCCATTGAGGAATTGAAAAATACATTCCGCGTGTCCAATGCCCGCCTGCGCGAGCTGCTGCCCGATGACGATATAAACTGAATAAAGCCGCCCAAGCGCACAAATATCTATCGCAGCGGTGCAGCCATTTACGGACTGCGCCGCTTTTCCTTATACAAAAAAGCCGCTTACGGCAACCCATAAGCGGCTTATAAACAAAAAATTAAGTTTTAAGCACGAGTTTTATATTGAGCAATGCATGTATATTCATCGGCTCCGCC
>ERZ780167.3528-NODE-3528-length-11094-cov-3.953075_pt1 | contig 11094 bp, 10 predicted proteins | sample MGYA00510982_ERZ780167 | MGnify/ENA primary metagenome ERZ780167 (study PRJEB29588, sample SAMEA2146107) | human gut metagenome | biome: human gut; feature: human-associated habitat; material: faeces | place: Denmark | collected 2008/2010 ... | reverse complement strand
CAAGCGCCGACAATACTTGGCGGGTGACTGCCCGGGAAGATAGGTAATGCCAACACAAACATTCCCCCTTAGCTCAGTCGGTAGAGCGACGGACTGTTAATCCGTGTGTCGTTGGTTCAAGTCCAACAGGGGGAGCCATAGTTAATACCCACTTTAGATATCAACTAACAGATGTTGAATTTAAGGTGGGTATTTTCTTATGTTGGCACAAATTGTGAAACGGAAAGTTCGAAATTTAAGGGTAAAATGTTAACACGATTTTATTCGTTTTCATAGATATTTTCCGCAATGTAGCGTACCCACTATAGATATTGGCCTTTTTGAGGGGATCAAAGCCCCCTTTTACGAGAAATCAAGCTGTGCCTTTTTTGATTTCCTCGGAAAATTCAAAAAGGGCGCTGAATGTTTATAGAGTTTTCAGAAAATTATCATATGTGAATCAGCCGGGATTTTTTGAGGCGCAGAAGCCTCGAGAATCCCGGCTTTTTTATTTTCAAAAAGGGCGCTTACCTTTCGGCGCCCTTTTCCAGCCGTTCTCCTGTTTTGGGAGGACGGCTTTTTTCGTTTTCTCACACAATTATTCCGTGCCTGAAAAAGGGCGCCGGAGGAAATGAAGGTCAAAAGTGAAGAATCAAAACCAAGCAAGTTCCAAGCCAAACAGAACCAGACCGGAATACCGTTCCCACACAGGGCCTCCCGCACAGACTGAAAAGCCCGTCTGTACTGCATCCCAACTGTGCGAGGGATGCCCCTTTCCCGGGCATGGTTTTCTGTGCCAGGGTGAGGACGGAGAATGTATGCGCACGCGATTGATGAAGCTATCTGAAAAGGAGGAACCCAAATGAATATGCTATTTCCCAGCCGCGGTCAGGTGGAATTCACTCGGAGCTGTTATCCACCCGGCACACGAATTGTGTTGAACAGCATGAATGACCCCTATGCCCCGGTAGAATCCGGAACGCGGGGTTCTGTTCGGTATGTGGACGATGCCGGGCAGCTGGGAGTTGCCTGGGATAATGGGCGCAGCCTTTCGCTGATACCCGGCGTGGACAGCTTCCGGAAACTGACCCAGCAGGAAATTACTCAGGAACAGTCTATGACAATGAGTGAGATGAAGCTGTGAGTATTCAGAAGATTTCCAAAGAGCAGCTTCGCCGGATGGGCAATCAGGAGGGCCTCATCCTCCAAGGCTGCGGCGGCGATCCCCAGGAATGGCTGGATGGAATCAACCAGATTCTTACCGATGAAGGCATCCTCAAAAAGGGCACCAGATTCGAGGAAGCCTATACCTTCCAGCATGATGGGGTGACGTGTCTGGTGTTTCCCTTCAAGGAGGGGATGGCGATTGAGATGGGAAGACTTGCCATGTGGCGACTGCAAACCCATCCTCTCTTTGGGGGCGCCTGGCTGTCTGACTATGTTCCGAACCGGCTTGGGGGCTTTCTCCAAGAGCAAGAACAGAGAATCCTCTGGCAGATTATCTTGCTAGAAATACTATTCAAGAGGCTGAGTCCTACGCACGGGGAAAGCCTTGGAGTCGAGTAATCTGGGATGTAACCGCAGTAGCATGGCTGATGAATGATGATTACCGGTTTATGCATGGTAGACTCTGCCCCAGTCCCATTCCGGAATACGATGGCCATTATGCCATCGATCCAAACCGACATTTTATCACGTATGTCTATGAAATCTATAGGGATGCGTTGATGGAGGAACTGTTCCGCAGACTGGGAGGCATGAAATGAATATGGTCCTTTCAGGCTATTGTGGAAATGCTGAAGAATGAAAAATACATTGGGGATGCGATGTACCAGAAGACATATATGACGGGTACCCTCCCAAGGCAATGCCTGCGGAACAGGGGAGAGCGGGACCGGTATTACGCATCCGACACCCATCCGGGGATTATTGACCGCCAGTCGTATGATGCTGTCCAGCATTTGCTTTGGCAAAGAAGCGAAAAGCATGTTCAGCATGGAGCAGTATCAGCTGGATCGCTACGGTAGAGGTGTTGTGTCTGCAATAGACCGTAACCGGGATATGGTTGTCATAAAGACTGCACAGCAATCTGTGCTAGTTTCTCTCAAAGATGACAATTGGGAGCGGGGACTGGATGCTGAAACTATCTCAAGCATCAGGATTCACATTGCTCTTTACAGAGCATTTCCCCAGATTGGCGGTATTGCAAGGCCTCATGCGCGTAATGCTATAGAAACCCCCAAAATTCATGTTAACATTTTACCCGGAAAATTCAACATTACAAGCGCTAATATAGTGAATAAAAAGAAATGTTCACTTTTGCCCGAACTTTTTCGTCCGAGATCAAAAGTAAACATCACTTCTGTATCTGTTCAACACTTTAGATGCAGACGTTTTGGGGGTTGGCTCTGTCTACATATCTGTGAAAAGCAAAGCAATTTTCGTTCACAAATTCCGACATGCCTTAGCCTTAACTATCTTCATTCCAACTCCATTCTGACGTAAGCACCACATCAGCCCCCTTCCTGGGAGGCAGATGCGGTGTTTCCCGGGTGCGTTTTGCGGCGCGCCCTTTTTTATTTGCCGGAACAAAAAAGTCGCTGAAATACAAATAAAGTCGCCAGCGCCCATTTACAGAATGCACTGTAAAGATGGATAATAAGCACAGCAAGTTGGTCATATCGACCAACGGCGGAGGCAAAATACAGGGGTTACCGTATTGCAATCCCGCCAAAAAACTGTACAATATGGATAGACGACCGACAGCTCTGATGCAAAGCCCGGATGGCGGAAAAATACCATCGCGCGACGCTGTCCGACCTTCTTCACCGGCGGATATCTGTATGTACGCCGAAACACGTTCAACAAAAGTAAGGAGGATCAACATGAAAAACAAACTTGCAAAACTGCTTGCGCTGCTTCTGGCCGCCGCGCTTCTGACGGCGTGCATGGCCGGCTGCACAGGAAAGACCGAACAGCCCGCAAAAGTGGAGGCAACTGAGAAGGCAGAGCCGGCAAAGGACAGCACCCCGGCGGACGAAGAAATCACTCTGACCTTCTGGCACACCTACGGCGACGCGGAAGAAGCCCAGTTTAAAGACGTGGTTCTGCCGCTGTGGGAGAAGGCTCATCCGAATATCAAGATCGACGCGGTGCGCCAGGACGGCGGTCAGTTCCACGAGATGATCGTCACCTCCTTCGGCACCGGCATGAGCCCCGACGTTGCCCGCGTTGACATTGCCAACATCGCGGCCTATGCCAAGCAGGGCGGTCTGGTTGCCCTGAGCGATTACGCGGACTTCGCGGAGATCTCCGGCGATTATCTGGACGCGCCCCTGTCCACCAATCTTTACCAGGGCAAGTATTACGGTCTGCCGCTGGACACCAACTGCAAGGCCGCAGTCGTCAACAAGAACGTGCTGAAGGAAATTGGTCTGGATGATGTTCCCGAGACGATGGAAGCCTTCATCGAAGCGGCCAAGGATCGTGGCACCTACAGTCTGAACGTTTCCGGCGTGGGCGACTGGGATATGTACCCCTACTTCTGGCTGTTTGGCGGCACGCTGACAGACGACGGCTTTACGAAGGCGACCGGCTATCTGGACAGCGATGCCAGCATCGCCGCCATGAACAAGCTGATCGAGCTGCACGACCAGAAGATCTTCACCATCCGTGACGTGGACGGCTCCGTGGATGCGTGGGACGGCATCAACAGCGAATACGCTATGTTCTTTGAAGGCCCCTGGTACTTCGGCTCCTATGATGACTGCGAAGCAAAGGGCATCGTTGCCGCGACCATTCCCACCTATGAAGGCCGCAGCGCTTCCGTTGTCGGCGGCGAGGACATCGCTGTTTTCTCCACCAGCAAGCAGAAGGACGCCGCCTATGAATTTGCAAAATTCATGACCAGCGAGGAAGTACAGCTTGCCATGCTGGAGGCCGGTCAGCTGCCCATCCTCAAGTCCCTTGTGGAGAACGACGCAGTCAAGAATAACCCCGTGTGGTCGGTTTACATGAAGCAGATGGAATCCGCCAAGGCGAGAATTCCCTCCCCCAACAACGCCGCGATCCAGGAGATCTGGAGCGAAATGGTGACCAGCATCTTCGTAGAGGGCGCTGACGCTGCGCAGGCGATGCACGACGCCGCCGCAAAGATCGACGGGCAGCTTTCCTAAGGGAAACTCTGAATACCAAAATATCAGGAGCGCAGAGCCGGAGGGTTCTGCGCTCCCTTGGAAAAAAGGAGGCAGCGCCAATGAAGCTGCTGCAGCATGAACCATCCCCGGTATGTGGAAAATCATCCGTCAAAAAGGGCCTTCGGGCCTATGCGGCGGCAGCACCCTTCGTCCTTCCCGGCCTGCTGCTGGTGCTGGCGTTCGTCATCTATCCGATGTTTTTTACCATCCGGATCGCGCTGTCTGAGTACAGGATCGTGCAGGGCGAGATCACGTTCATCGGCCTGGAAAACTTCAAGAACGTTCTGTCCGGCGGCTCCCGCTTCTGGTACGCTTACCGGAACAATTTCCTGTACGCGCTGGTGACGGTGCCGTTCATTCTGCTGGGCGGAATGCTGTTTGCCTACCTGATCAACAACCTCAGGCGGGGGCAGACGATCTTCCGCGTCGGCTTTTATCTGCCGGTCATCACCTCGTGGGTCATCGTCAGTCTGGTGTTCCAGTATATGTTCAATAACTCCGACCGCGGCCTGATCAACTACCTGCTGGTGGATGTGCTCCACGTCATGGACGACTATGTGCCCTGGCTGCTGCGGGAATGGTCGGGCAACGCGGCAATCTGGCTGATGGGCATCTGGAAAAACGTGGGCTGGTCGATGCTGGTCTACCTCGCGGCATTGCAGGGAATTCCTAAGGAGCGCTACGAGGCGGCAGAGCTGGACGGCGCGGGCCTGTGGAAAAAATTCTGGCATATTACGATGCCGGGACTTCGCCCCACGACCTTTTATGTGATGGTCAATATGATCATCGGTTCCTTCAACGTCTTCATCCAGGTCATGATGCTGACCGGCGGCGACCCCAACGGGAAGACCTCGGTGCTGCAATACCTGCTGTATGACAGAGCATTCAATCAGTTCGAATTCGGCGAGGCTTCCGCCATCGGCATGATCTCCGCCGTGACGATCGTTGCGCTGACGATCATTCTCAATCGCGTCTTCAAGCTGGACAACGTGGAACAGGAGGGATAGAAATGAAGCTCCGCGGCAAAAAAGCAACGGAGATCCTCGGGCAGACGGTTTTGTGGGTCATTCTGATCGCATCGCTGCTGATTTTCTCCGTTCCGTTCTTCTTTATGATCACGAACTCCTTTGAGGAGTTCAGCTATGTGCTGCCCTATCCGCCGAAGCTCTTCCCCACGCGGCTGGACTTTTCGGCGTACCAGCACATTCTCAGTATGGACATTTTCCCGACGGCACTGGCAAACAGTGTGATCAATACCGTCATTACCGTTATGATCTCGGTATTTGTTTCGACGCTTTCCGCCTACGGCTTTGCCTGCATCCGTTTTCCCGGGCGCGACAAGCTGTTTGCGGTTTACCTGTTTACGCTGATGATGCCGGGTTTTTTGAATATTATTCCTCAGTTTCTGGTGCTTAAGCAGCTTACGCTTCCCGGTCTGCCCAACGGCCTGATCGGCACCCGGGCGGGACTGATTCTGATCTACGTTGCGACCAATGTCTGCGGGCACACCTTCTTCCTGCGCAACTTTTTCCGCAGCCTGCCAAGCTCGCTGGCGGAGTCGGTGCTGCTGGACGGCGGCGGTCACAAGGACATTTTCTTCCGGGTAATGCTGCCCCTCTCTGCTCCGGCGGTGGGCACCATGACCATTTTTGCCTTCCAGGGTTTCTGGGAGGAATACTTTACGGCGAAGGTTCTGGTGGGCGCGAATGAGAAAATGATCACCTTCCCGCTGCTGCTCCAGCGGCTGAACGGACAGTATGCGACACGGTGGGAGTGGGTGTTTGCTGCGTCGATCATGGCGCTGATCCCTGTGATCGTTCTGTTTGTGGTTTTCCAGCGGAAAACGGTCGTGGGCGGACTGACTCAGGGAGCAGTGAAAGGATAAGCCAATGCAGAAAATCACCTGTCATTTTGACAAAGCACAATATTTGCCCGGCGAGCCGGTTCGGCTGATCCTGCCGGCGCATTCGGCGCTTCTTTCAGCGACGTTCTTCCGTATGGAGCGTCCGGTCACGCTGCAAGCCGTCCGGGAGGGCGACGTGTTGGTATTGACGGATGTGCCGGTGGGCGGCTACGGTGTGCGCATCAGCACAGAAGACGGCGTCTGGGAAGGCGCGTTTGATGTGGTTTCCGACCGCAGAACCGAAATTCGCTACGGCTTCCTGTCGGATTTTTCCTCCGGCGATGGGGACAGGTTGGACGTGGAGTGGATGCGGGATCTGCATCTGAACGCGGTGCAGTTTTACGACTGGATGTACCGGCATGACCGGCTTCTGCCCCCCACCGAGCAATACGACGACCCAATGGGGCGTCAGACGGACTTAAGCGTCATCTCGAAGAAGATCGAACACTGCAAAGCCTGCGGCATCCGCCCGCTGGCCTACGGCGCGGTTTACGCGGCAACAAAGGACACCTTTGCAGCGCACCCAATGTGGGGAATGTACACGATGGACGGTCAGCCGATGACCTTTGCCGGATGGCTGTACTATATGAATGTGGCGTCCTCCTGCGGCTGGGCGAAGCATATTGTGGAGGAATTCCGCAGTGCCGTGCGCTTCGGCTTTTCCGGCATCCACATGGATACCTATGGCTTTCCCAAACGGATCTGGGACGCGGAACACCGCCCCGTGGAGCTGGCGGACGAGTTCCCGCACCTGATCAATGCGGCGGCGCAGGCCGTCCGCGAGGAAGCGGCCGACGGCGGCGTGATCTTCAACGCCGTCAATAACTGGCCAACGGAAACCGTCGCCGCGGCGGCACAGGATGCAGTGTATATCGAGGTCTGGCCGCCCCACGATACCTATTTTGACCTTTACCGCCTGATTCGGGAGGCTCGGCTGCTGTCCCACCGGAACGTCATCCTTGCCGCCTATCTGAAGGCGTTTCAGGGGGAGGATATGGACGCGGCAGAGCGCTCATTCCGTCTTGCGTGGGCGGTGATCTCTGCCTCCGGCGGTACGCAGCTCGTTCTGGGCGAGAACCGCAGCCTGCTGCGGGACAGTTATTATGTCAACTACGCCCACCTGCGGGAAAGCTTTCTTCCAATCGTACAGCGCAATTGCGATTTTCTTGTCAGATACAAGGATTTGTTATATAATGATCCCGGTATGGATATTGGCAAGACGGCCTCCGGCGGCATTAACGAGGATGTCCGCTTCTTCTCCGATGCCTGCGCTTTCTCCACGGACGGACAGGCGGACACGGTCTGGACGCTCCTCCGCGAATCCCGTGACCGGCTGACCCTCCACCTAATCAACCTGACCGGCAACAACGCCATGTGGAATGAGGGAAAGCGGGAACCAACCCCGGCAGCGGGCATTTCGGCGGCCATCCGCCTTGACCGACCGGTGCGCGGCATCTACTGTGCCTCGCCGGACAGCGAGTGTCTGGCGGCGCAAAAGCTTCCCTACACGGCGGAGCAAACAGAGAACGGCTGCATCTATACCGTAAAGCTGCCCGACGTGCGCTGCTGGACTGCCGTGTGGGTGCAACTGGAGGAATGACGATGCTTCTGTCTTACAATGCAGATCTGCTTCCCCGTGTACGGATGCTGGGGCGGATCAACTACACCGAGCCGTGGATCCACTTTTCCCGGACGATCGACGAGTATGTCCTGTATGTGATCCGTGACGGGAATATGTATCTGCAGGAGGACGGCATTTTCTATCACCTCAAGGCGGGGGATTTCTTCCTGCTTGAGCCGGGGCTGTGCCATGAGGGCTATCAGCGTGCGGCCTGCAATTATTACTATGCCCATTTCACCCACCCGGAAATGGCGCGGGTGGAGGACGAGGACGCGGCCATGGCGCTGCTTGCGGAAAAGCGCAGGCTGAGCCTTGTGAGCTACAATCTGGACGAAGCCGACCCCACCGACCCCATCACCTATCTTCCGAAGCAGTTTCACCTGCCGGGCAGTGAATTCAATACGATACTCCGCACCGCGCTGGACTGCTACAATGCCCGGGAGGAGCACTACAAGCGCCGCACCGCCGCGCTGCTGCATTCGTTCTTTCTGGAAGTGGCACATGAGCACCTGCTGGCGCGGGGCGCTGCTCAGGGGAAGAAACTGAAAAAGTCGGAAGTCGTGGCCGAGCGGCTGCTCCATTACCTCAACGAAAATTATACGCGGCCGCTGTCGAGCCAGGAGATCGAAGACGTCTTCGAGATGAATTTCGACTACATGAACCGCGCCTTTTCCAAGCTGACCGACGCGCCAATCTTTACATATCTCAACACGCTGCGCATTTATAACGCCCAGCAGCTGATTGCGACCACGGATCTGCCGTTTCAGGAGATCGCGTACCTGGTGGGGATCGACGACCGGTATTATTTCTCAAAGCTGTTCCGGAAGAAAACGGGCATGAGTCCCTCGGAGTATTACAAGGAAGTGAGGAACCGCGGCGATGCAGAGAGACTATAGAACCGCCGGCTTCGTGCGGCTGTGCTTTGAAAAGCTGCTGCCGCTGATGGTGCTGAATCTGCTTTTTCTGCTGACCTGCCTGCCGGTGCTGACGGCTCCCGCAGGATGGACGGCATTATGCCGCGCCTGCCAAAGTCTGCTGTTGGAGGAAAAACAGCCATACCGCCGCTTTCTGCGTAGCTTCCGCACCAATTTTCTCCCGTCGCTCCCTCTTGGGGTGCTCTTTTTCGCCGGCCCGGCGGCAATTCTTTACGGCGGCTGGTTCTATTTCCGGCTTACAGAGGGGGCGGGAGTCGGGGCGGTGCTGGCCTGCTTCTGCCTGATTGGCAGCTATCTGCTGTGGTGCATCGGCGCTCTGGCATTTCAGATGCAGGCGCGGGTGGAGCTGAAGCTCCCGGCGCTGCTGAAAAACGCGATTTGCCTGACCTTTCGCTGCCCCGCTCTGGTGCTTGGCTGGCTGCTGCTTGCCCTTGCGCTGACGGCGGTAATGGCGCTTCTGCTGCCCTACAGCCTGCCCTGGCTGGCGCTGCTGGGCGGGTCGCTGCCCTGCTTTACGGCGGCGCGGGGCACGCTGCCGGTTATTGACGATCTCATTGTGAAGGAGTGAACGATTCCATGAAAAACCCATGGTGGAAGGAACGTGTGTTCTATCAGATTTATCCCCGCAGCTTTCAGGATTCCAACGGCGACGGCATCGGGGACATCCCCGGTCTGATCTCCCGGCTGGATTACCTGCAATGGCTGGGCATCGGTGCGGTATGGCTCTGCCCGGTCTACGACTCGCCCAACGACGATATGGGCTACGACATCCGCGACTACCGGAAGATCATGTCCGAATTCGGCACGATGGAGGACTTCGACCGACTGCTGGAGGAAATGCACCGGCGGGACATTAGGCTGGTCATGGATCTGGTCGTCAACCATTCCTCGGACGAGAACGCATGGTTTGTCGAATCGAGAAAATCCAAAGACAATCCCTACCGCGACTATTACATCTGGCGCGACGGACGCGGCGGGAAGGAGCCGAACAACTGGTCATCCTTCTTCACGCCGTCGGCATGGAGCTATGATGCGGCGACAGAGCAGTGGTATCTGCATCTTTTCGGGGAGAAGCAGCCTGACCTCAACTGGGAAAATCCGAAGCTTCGGGAAGAAGTCTATGCCATGATCAACTGGTGGTTCGACAAGGGCGTGGACGGGTTCCGCATGGATGTGATCAGCCTGATCGCCAAAGCACCCGGCCTGCCCGACGCCAGCGGCTCAGGCTACGCTTTCCCGGGCGAGCATACGGCCTTCCAGCCGGCACTGCATTCCCATCTGCGCGAGATGCGCAAACGCTGCTTTGACGGTCGGGATTGCATGTGCGTGGGAGAAACGACCTGCGTCACCCTGGATAATGCGAACAGTGTCGTCGGGGACGGAAGGGAGCTGGATCTGCTGTTCCAGTTTGACATCATGGACATCGACGGCGAGAACGGGAAGTGGAACGTGATCCCCTTTTCTCTGAAAAAGTTCAAGGCGCTGACCGCCGCATGGCAAAGCACACTGGACTGGAACACGCTGTTCTGGAGCAACCATGACCAGCCCCGCATCGTATCCCGCTGGGGCTGCACCGCATCGGAGACGCTCCGGCAGCGGAGCGCCAAGATGCTGGCTGTGGCCATGTATTTGCAGCGGGGGACGCCCTTCATTTATCAGGGTGAGGAGATTGGCATGACGAATTATCCCTTTGCCGATGCCTCGCAGCTGCGGGACATTGAAAGCCTGAACCTTCTGAAAGAGGCAAAGACGGACGCGCAAAAGGCGTGGGCGTGGAACGGCATCCGGCACAAGGGGCGCGACAACGCCAGAACGCCGATGCAGTGGGACAGCACAGCGAATGGAGGCTTCACCACAGGGACGCCCTGGATCGCCGTAAATCCCAACGCTGCCGAGATCAATGTACAGCGCGCCCGGGAGGACGAAAACTCCATCCTGCACTTCTACCGCCGCCTGATTGCTCTGCGCATAGGAAGTGATATCCTCAAATGGGGCGATTTCCAGCTGCTCGTCCCCGATGACCCGCAGCTTTTTGCCTACCGCAGAAGCCTTGATGGAGCGGACATTACGGTTTGGTGCAATTTCAGCCCCGATCCCTGCCAGCTTCCCCAGCCGGTCACCGGAACACCCCTGCTCTCGGAAGCCCTGACCCACACCACACTTGCCCCCCACGGCTTCGTGGTCATTTGCGGGCAATGACAATCCCGGTCTGATAACAGATTTGGGGTGAATTTCTCTGTTATAGGTCAATTCCGGCAGGAATTCGGGTAAAAAGTGAAGCAGATGTTTTTTGAAAAGAAAGAGCTGAGATTTTCTGTAACTTCAGCACAGAAAATCTCGGCGCTTTCTTTTTAAGCTATTGAATATCAAAAGATAAACACAGATATTCCCAGTACAGTTTGTTCTTTCATACTATTTCTCGATAAAATGGTTAACACCATTTTATCCTGCGAATTCTTC
>ERZ780167.3526-NODE-3526-length-11104-cov-4.095031_pt1 | contig 11104 bp, 10 predicted proteins | sample MGYA00510982_ERZ780167 | MGnify/ENA primary metagenome ERZ780167 (study PRJEB29588, sample SAMEA2146107) | human gut metagenome | biome: human gut; feature: human-associated habitat; material: faeces | place: Denmark | collected 2008/2010 ... | reverse complement strand
TGTCAAGATGCTTGCGCCGGCGGTAGCGCCGCAGCCAGCCAGAGATGCACAGAGAGTAAACGCCGTAACAGCGGCGAAAACACGTTTCAACTTCATAAAAATCTTATCCTCCTTGTTGCTTTTGCGGCCCTACTATACTATAATAAATGTGAATTGTCTGTTGCACTGGCAACAGGATACCCTTTTGTAACCACCCAAGGAGCCGTATGGACTACACACCCTACTACGAGACGATGCGCCGCACCCGCCTTTTGCGCGGGATGACCGACGCCGAGCTGGACACGCTGATGACCTGCTTTGCGCCCCGGGTGCGCCGCTATGCCAAGGGCGAGTTGCTGCTGATGGCCGGGTACGAGACGCGGGAAGTCGGCTTGGTGCTGGAAGGTTCCATCACCGCCAGCAAGCCGCTGGCCGACGGCAGCACGGTCGTTATCTCCCACATGGGGCCGGGCGGTGTGTTTGCCGATGTTTTGGCCGGTGGGCGCAGCCGCAGCCCGGTCAATGTAGCTGCTGCCGAGCCGTGCCTGGCGCTCTACCTGCCCTGCGAGGCGTTGCTGCGCCCCTGCGCCGCGCTGCACAGCGCCCATTTGAAGCTGCTGCAGAACTGGCTGGAAACCATCAGTGACAAATATTTTGCGCTGGACCGCCGTTTGGAGCTGATTTGCTGTAAGAGCCTGCGTGGGCGCATCTGTATGTGGCTGCTGGAACAGCGGGAGCGCTGCGGCGCGGACACCTTTACCACCAGCATGAACCGCACCGAGCTGGCTGCCTTTTTGAACTGCGACCGCAGTGCGCTTTCCCGCGAGTTGAGCCGTATGCAGGAGGAAGGGCTGATTGAGCTGTTCCGGGGCAGCTTTAAACTGCCGGATCCCGAGCGGCTGCGGGCCGCCTGCCCATAAGTACCCATAAAATAAACACATCGAGGTTATTTGTATGAACAACCGCACTGAACCGATTTTGTACATCGTCATCCCCTGCTACAACGAGCAGGAGGTTTTACCCATCACTGCGCCGATGTTTTTGCAGAAAATTAACGATCTGGCCGCGGCGGGCAAGATCAACCCGGACAGCCGCGTGCTGTTTGTGAACGACGGCTCAAAGGACCGCACCTGGGAAATCATCAACGAATTGGCCGCCAGTGACGAGCATTACGTCGGCATCTGCCAAAGCCGCAACCGCGGCCATCAGAACGCCGTGCTGGCGGGCTTGATGGAGGCAAAGAGCCGCTGCGACATCACCATTTCCATCGATTGCGACGGCCAGGACGACATCAACGCCATGGACGGCATGGTGGATGCCTACCGCGACGGCTGCGATATCGTCTACGGCGTGCGCAGCAAGCGGGATACCGACACGTTTTTCAAGCGTTTTACCGCCGAGAGTTTCTACAAAATCTTGAATGCCATGGGTGCGGAAGTTGTCTTTAACCACGCAGACTACCGCCTGATGAGCGCCCGCGCACTGGAAGAGTTTGCGAAATTCAAAGAGGTCAACCTGTTCCTGCGCGGCATGGTGCCGCTGGTGGGCTTTAAATCCACCTGCGTGACCTACGAACGCCACGAGCGCATTGCGGGCGAGAGCCACTATCCCCTGTCCAAAATGCTGGCGCTGGCTTTCGACGGCATCACGAGTTTGTCCATCAAGCCGATTCGGTTCATCACCGGCTTTGGCGTGTTTGTGGCGCTGGTCAGCTTCATCGGCGTGCTGTGGGCTGTCATTGAGGCCGCCATGGGCCTGACTGTTTCCGGCTGGGCATCGATGACGAGCATCATCTGCTTTGTGTCTGGCGTGCAGCTGATTTGCCTGGGCGTGATCGGTGAGTACATTGGCAAAATCTACCTGGAATCCAAGCACCGCCCGCGCTATATTATCAGCGAAACGACGCCGAATTTTGGTGAAGCCAAGGAGGATGCACAATGAGCCGCCAGGTATGGAAGGGGTCTACCCTGCTGAACCCGGAGCCGCCGGTGCTGGTGAGCTGCGGCAGCCCGGAAAAACCGAATCTTATCACCGTAGGCTGGTGCGGTACCATCTGCACCCAGCCGCCGATGCTGTCCATCAGTGTGCGGCCCGAGCGGTACAGCCACCATTTAATTCAAGAAAGCGGCGAGTTCGTCGTGAACCTGCCCACCGAGAGCTTAGTCCGGGCCATCGACTGGTGCGGCGTCAAGAGCGGCCGCGACGTGGACAAGTTTGCCGCCATGCACCTGACCGCCGCCCCCGCCGCCAAGGTGGGCACGGTTTTGGTCGAGGAAAGCCCGGTGAATTTGGAGTGCAAGGTCACGCAGGTCATTTCTTTAGGCAGCCATGACTTGTTCTTGGCGGAGTGCGTCGCCGTAGATGTGGACGAGCGGCTGCTGGATGAAAGCGGGAAATTGTGCTTGAACAAGGCAAAGCTGATTGTGTACAGCCATGGAGATTACCTGGCGCTGGGGCGCAAACTGGGCAGCTTTGGGTATAGTGTCAGGAAGAAGAAAAAGGCGGTCAAAAAATAATAGGGGCAAATTCCATATCCGCCTCTCGGCTAGAAGGCCGCCGCGCTGTATAGGCAAGGCTGCGGGCCGCACATGTGCGGCCCCTACAACTCTGCTAAAGCACAAATAAAAACACCGTTCACAGAGATTTTTCTCCGTGAACGGTGCTTCTTTTTTTACAATATTCCCTTACTCTTGAGGATGCCGACCAGCACTACGATGACCAGGGCGGCTACGCAGACGCCGATGAAGATGTCTATGTATTTCAGCGGAACCTTGCGGAATTTCTCGTAGAAATTCTCAAAGGCATTCAGCTGGCTGCGGTCAGGGCGGTCGGGTTCCTTTTCGGTCTCGGGAGTAGTCTTTTCTTCGCCCATAGGTTACTTCTTCGCCAGGTACTTGCGCAGGTCAAGGGCAACGGCGATGACGATGACAAGGCCCTGTGCAATGTAGGTGTAGGCGGGGTCGACGCTGAGGAACTGCAGGCAAATCTTCAGGACTTCAAAGACCAGAACACCGACCAGAACGCCGGAGACCTTGCCGACGCCGCCGTTGGTGGAAACGCCGCCGATGGTGCAGGCTGCGATAGCTTCCAGCTCATAGCCGTTGCCGGTGTTGGTGGAAGCGCCGCCGGCCTTTGCGCCGACGAGGAAGCCACCGAGAGCATACATGCAGGAGGCCAGGATGTAGATGCGGATCAGGGACGCGGTGACGTTGACACCGGCAACCTGAGCGGCGTTCTCGTTGCCGCCGATGGCGTACATGTACTTGCCGTGACGGGTCTTATTGTAGAGGAACCAGAAGAAGATGCCGACGATCAGTGCAAAGATGGCCAGGAACGGGATGGGGCCCAGCGTGCCGCTGGCAACGGTCAGGTAGCTCTGCTTGTAACCGCCCATGGGCTGGTTGTTCGTGATGACGGAGCACAGGCCGTAGACGATGGTCTGCATACCCAGCGTAGCGATGAAAGGAGGAACCTTCAGGAATGCGATAATGCAGCCGTTGATGGCACCGAAGCAGGCCATGATCGCCATGACGATGACGAGGGCCACGGGCCACGGAATATCGGGCAGCCAAGGCAGCATGCGGGCAGAGTAGTCAACGCTCTGCAGCAGCATGGCGGAGAAGCAGGCGGCCAGGCCGACCTGACGGCCGGCGGACAGGTCAGTGCCCTTGGTAATCAGGCATCCCGAAACGCCGCAGGCGATGATGAAACGCGGGGCGACGTTCAGCAGCAGGTTTTTGCCGTTTGTCTCGGTAAAGAAGTTCTGGGTCGTGCAGCCGACGAAGAGGGCCAGCAAAATGATCAGAATAATGATCGCGTTATTGGACAGGAATTTTTTAAAGTTGAATTTTTTCTCCATTTTCGGATTCCTCCTTATTCAAACTGGGTAGCCAGCGTCATGATGTTCTCCTGGTTCGCCTTATCACCGTCGATAAAGCCGGTGCAGCGGCCATCGCACATGACCATGATGCGGTCAGACATACCGATCAGCTCGCTCATTTCGGAGGAGATCATGATGATGCTCTTGCCCTGTTTGGCCATCTCGGCGATGATGCAGTAAATTTCATACTTTGCACCGACGTCGATACCACGGGTCGGCTCGTCCATGATGAAAACATCGGGGTCGTTGGCCAGCCAGCGGGCGATCAGCACCTTCTGCTGGTTACCGCCGGACAGCGATTGAATCTGCGTTTTGGAGGACGGCGTCTTGATGGACAGCTTGGCGACATTATCCTGCACGAGCTTTTCGATTTTGTTGTCGTCCAGCATGATGCCGCCGATCAGATACTTGTTCAGCGATGCAATGGAGACGTTATCCGCAATGGAAAGCACACCCAGAATACCGGTCGCGCGGCGGTCCTCGGTCAGCATGGCGATGCCGTTTTTGATGGCGTCCTGCGGCTGGTTGATGGTCAGTTCCTTGCCCTTATAGGTGATGGTGCCCGACGTGTGGCAGCGCAGACCGAACAGACCTTCCATCAGCTCGGTGCGCTGGGCACCGACCAGACCCGCAACGCCGAGGATCTCGCCCTTGCGGACGTTGAAGTTGACGTGACGGAAGCTCTTGGGGTTGATGGATGTGAAGTCCTTGACCTCAAACACGACCTCACCGGGTGTATTCGAGCGCGGCGGGTAGAGGTTCGACAGCTCACGTCCGACCATCTTGGTGATGATCATATCGGTGGTCAGTTCCTTGGCCTCCCAGGTGCCGATGTACTGGCCGTCGCGCATGATCGTGACTTCGTCGCTGATGCGAAGAATTTCGTCCATCTTGTGGCTGATGTAGACGATGGAGACGCCCTTGGCGCGCAGCTCGTTCACGATGGTGAACAACGCCTCGACCTCGGCCGCCGTCAGCGAGGAGGTCGGCTCGTCGAGGATCAGCACCTTGCAGTCTGCGGAGACCGCCTTGGCGATCTCAACTAGCTGCATCTGGGAAACGCTCAAGGTTCCGAGCTTTGCGTGCGGATCATAATTCAGATGGACTTCCTTCAGGACCTTGGCCGCATCCTCATACATCTTGTCGTGGTCGATGACGGTGACGGGTCCGTATTTCTTGGTTGGGTAGCGCCCAACGTAGATATTCTCGCCGATGGAACGCTCCGGGATGGGCTGCAGTTCCTGGTGCACCATCGCAATGCCGCGGTTCAGTGCATCCAGAGGTCCCTTGATCTGGACCTCCTGTCCCTCATAAATGACCTTGCCTTCGTCCATGTGGTAGATACCAAACATGCACTTCATCAAGGTAGACTTGCCCGCGCCGTTCTCTCCCATCAGCGCATGGACGGTGCCGGGTTTCAATTTCAGCTGTGCGTGATTCAGTGCCTTGACGCCGGGGAACGTCTTGACGACATCACACATCTCCAAGCGGTACTCTGACAATTCGCTGGCCCCCTTTAATCTTTTGTAACCTTTTCACGAAAAAAGGGTGCGTGCGCCTGCGCACACGCACCCCGATTGTTCTGGTTTAAGCTGTGGCTTTTGTCAAATTACTGGAAGTCCTTGACGTTGTCAGGGGTAACCTTGACGTAGTCAACGTAGACGCTCTGGCTGCCAGCCTCGAAGGTCTTGCCGCCCAGCAGCTCCTCCATGGAAGCAACAGCCTGCGTAGCCTGGCCCTTAGCGTCGTTCAGAACGGTACCGGTCATGTTGCCGTTGGCAACTTCGTTCTTGGCAGCGTCCAGAGCGTCAACACCAACGAGGTAGATGTCCTTGTTGACGGTGCGGCCGGCAGCCTGAATAGCCTGCAGAGCGCCGATAGCCATGTCATCGTTGTTGCAGAAGACGACTTCAATCTGATCGCCGTACTTGGCAAGGTCGTTCTGGCAGATCTCCTGGCCCTTGTTACGGTCCCAGTCACCGCGCTGCAGGTCGAGCTGCTCGACCTCAACGCCGGCATCGGTCAGAGCCTTGACGGAGTACTCGGTACGCAGCTGAGCATCGATATTCTCGGGGTCGCCCTGAATCATGATGTAGGAAACCTTGCCGTCGCCGTTGATGTCGCCCTTGTTCTCAGTGTCGAGGATCAGCTCGCCCTGGAAGGTGCCGGACTGAGCAGCGTCGCAGCCAACATAGACCAGCTTGTCGTAAGCGGACATCTGATCGGCGGTGGGCTCACGGTTGATCAGGACGGTGGGAACATCGGCACCCTTGACGGTGGAGATGATCTGGTCGGCAGCGGAGGTCATAACGGGGTTGATGATCAGTGCGTCAACGCCCTGGGTGATGAAGGTGTTGATCTGCTCGTTCTGCTTGGCCTGGTCGTTGTTGCCGTCGACGATGGTGACCTCGTAGCCCTTGCCCTCGAGGATCTCCTGCAGAGCATTACGGTAGGTGGTCATGAAGGCATCGTCGAACTTATAGATGCAGACGCCGACCTTACCGCCCTGAGTGGCCTCGGTAACGCTCTCAGCTGCGCTCTCGGCAGCAGAGGTAGCGGCGGACTCAGTAGAGGCAGCCTCGCTGGAAGCGGGGGGGGGGGAAGCGGAGCCGCCGCAAGCGGCGAGGGATACGGCCATGCAGCCCGCGAGGGCCAGAGCAGTGAGTTTCTTCATGATAAGTTTCTCCTTCTTTTTAAGCAGTGGATTTTTTCCGGGTCGCTTGTAGAGGGGCGAACCCTGTTGACAGTTATTATAATACTCGGGGTGCGGGGAAAAAACAAGGTGAAATTTCACCGACGAAAAGGGGAATTTTCCACCATTTAGGACAGTTTGCCCAGTTGAATCGGTTCCATTTTGTGCAGCTTGCGCAGCAAAAGTGACAAAATGGTTATAGGCGTTTGATTTTTGTAAGAATTTTTAGGGGTAAAAAAGAAAATCCTCCCTCGTTTACAAGGGAGGTAAGCCCGAAGGGCCGGAGGGAGTTGCGTAAGGCAGACGGTCGTTTATGGGAAAGCTGCGGACCGCACATGTGCGGCCCCTACAGCACGGCTGCGTTTTAATGCGGCAACCATATGGAAAACGGCCCGGGAGGGATACATATTTCACTCAAACGGGAACAATGCCTTTTGCTTATCCATGGCGAACACATTGTCCCGGGTGATGATGCGGGTGGTGGTGACGGTGGATTCTTCCACGCTGCTCCCCTGCCCGGCCAGCAGCTTGTAGGCGCTTTCGACGCCGAAATAGCCCATGCCGTAGGTATTCTGCACGATCAGCGCGTCCACCACGCCGGTCTGTAAGGCGTCGATGGTCTCGATGTTCGAGTCGAACGCCACCAGCCAAAGATCATCTGCCCGCTGCATCTGCTGCACGGCGCGGGCTGCGCCCACGGCGGTGGCCTCGTTGAAGGCAACCAGCACGTTGATTTCGGGGTGCTCACGCAGCATGGACAAAGCCTCGCTGCGGGCGCTGACGGCGTTGGAGTGGGTCGGCATGGCGGCGACGACCTCTGCCCGGCCACTGTCCGCAAAAGCGTCGCGTGCGCCCTGCTCGCGGTCGCGGCCATTGGCACCGTTGACCTCGTAGTTGATAAGGCCGACGTAGAGCTGGCCATCCATGCCGTCCAGGGCGCTCTGGGCGGCCATCTGGCCCGCGCCGTAGTTGTCCGCGCCGATGTAGGCCGCCACATGGGCGGAGTCCACCGCCGAGTCAATGCCAATGATGGTCACACCCGCCGCGGCCGCGGCATCGATGGCGGCAGCGTTCTTTTCATAGTCGATGGCGGAAAAGACAATGGCCTGTGCACCGTCCTCGACGGCCTTCTCGATCATGCGATCCTGTTCCTCGTAGTCTTCCTCACTGTTGGGGGCCGCGATGGTCAGCTGCATATTGTACTCGGTGGCGGCAGCCTCCGCGCCGGTAAAGACAGCGTTCCAGAACTCCGAATCCTTGGATTTTGCCACTAACGCCACCTGGTAGCGGGTCGCGTTGCTGTCCGTGGCCTGCATGGTACAGCCCGCCAGCGCCGCCGCCAAGGCCAGCGGCAGCAGACGTTTAACGCAGTTTGTCATAGTCTCCCTCCCTGTCCTCCGGCACGCGCGGAGTGCGGATGGTTACGGTCGTGCCCTCGTAGGGGGCACTGACGATGGAGATGCCGTAAGCCGCGCCGAAGTAGATGCGCAGCCGGTCGTTGACGTTCTTGACACCGATGCCGGTGCGGTCGCTGGGTTCGTTCTGCAAAAGTGCCGCCACCTGCTCCGGCTCCATGCCGATGCCGTCGTCCGCCACAATGAGCAGAATATCGTCACCGTCGGGCTTGACCGTGATCTCAATATGGCCGGAATCGACCATCAAATCCAGGCCGTGGACAATGGCGTTTTCGATGATGGGCTGCAGGGTGATTTTGTTGCACAGACAGTGCAGGCAGCTCTCGTCCACCGTGAAATGATAGGTAAACTGGTTCTTATAGCGGTATTTTTGGATTTGCAAGTAGGCTTCGGCGTGCTGCAGTTCTTTTTCAATCGGGATCAGTTCGTGCCCACGGCTGATGCTGATGCGGAAGAGCCGCGCCAGCGCGTGGACCATCTGGACGGCGTCGGCATTTTTGCCGCGTTCGCACATCCAGGCGATGGAATCGAGCGTATTGTAGAGGAAATGTGGGTTGATCTGAGCCTGCAGCGCCTTGAGTTCGGTCTTGCGCAGCACAACTTCCTCCTCGCGCACGGTGGTCATCAGCCGCTGGATACGGCCCACCATATGTCCGAAGGAATCCGAGAGGTTCTGCACCTCCCGCGTGCCGCGCACCGACTGGAACGCAAAGTGGTCGGCGTCCTGCTCAAACTGCTCCATGGCGGTTTCCAGCTGCTGCAAGGGGCGGGACAGCGAGCGGGACAACACCCAGCCCACGATGAGCGCCGCAAACAGGATCAATACGGCGGTAGCCACAGCGATGCGGGCCATCTGCCAGAAGCTCTCGTTGACGGTCTCGTCGATGTAGCTGACACCGACGACGCGCCACGGGCTGCCCGGCACGCGCTGGACGCTGTAAATGACGGTATCCTCGACATAGGTGCCGTCGCCAAGGCAGGCCAGACGGCCCGCTTCCTCCTTTTTCAGGCCCGCGTACAAAAGCTGCTGCTGCGGGTGGTAGACCATGTTGCCGCGTTCGTCCATCAGGTAGCAGTAGCCGTGCTGGCCAATGCCAACGTTGCTGATGGTGGCAGCCAGCTCCTTGAAGCTCAAATCCACCGAGAGCCAGCACCGCGCAGTGTCACCTTCCGGCACAATACGGATGACCGACACGACCCAGGGGTAGTAACCTTCAAAAATCGACTCGACGTGGGGCGTGCTGATGTAGCCGTGGCCCAGGCGGCGGGCGGTGGTCAAATCAAAGGAAAGGTTCCGCAAAATCGCATCCTTGGGTTTGCGGCCCTCCTGCGCCCAGCAGTCCAGCAGCTGGCCGTCTGCATCGTAGGCGGTGATGGCTGCGACCTCGGGCCGGGCGGTGAGGAACGCGCTCAAAAAGGCGTCGCGGCTGGCGGTGTCGTCGTCCAGCCGCTCCATGACGATGGCGACGGCGCTGTCCATTGTGCTGACATAGTTGCCCACGGCCCCCACGACCTGGCTGACGGCCTGGGCACTGTTCGTGCGGGCGGCCTCGACCACGGCGCTGCGGTAGCTGCGCAGAAACAGCGTCGTGCAGAGCGTCAGCACCGCCACCGCCACGGCAGAAATCAGCGCGGCGGCCAGGGGCGCAGTGCGGGGCGGGCGCTTCATGCGTGGACCTCCCCCGCTGCGCGGGCGCGGCGCAGGGCCACCGGCGACGTACCGCTGTACTTTTTAAAGCAATAGCTAAAGTAGTGCTGGTCTGTATAGCCGCAGCGGCGGGCGATTTCCTGTATCTGCAAATCAGTGGTAAGCAAAAGCTGCTGCGCGGTCTCCATGCGGCGGCGCACCAGAATGTTGATGAAGGTTTCCCCTTCCGACTTCTTGATGCAGGCGCTCAAATGGTTGGGGCTGACATCCAGCATGGCCGAGAGGGACGCCAGCGACAGATCCTCGTCCATGTAATGCTGCCCGATGATTTCCAGCGCACGCTCACACAGGCTGCCGGTCTTGCGGGCATCTGCCGTAAAGCTGACGCCGCCCTCGCCCTCGGCGGCGGCGCGCAAGGCTTCGATGGCCTGCTTGTAGGCGTCATTCAAGCTGGCAAATTGGGTAGCTTCGCGGCTGATGCCCACATTGGCCGTGCGGCCCAGGGCGCGGTCCGCCAGCTGGCAAATCTCGTCGGCGAGAATATGCAGATATTCCTCAAAGTCCGAAGGGTTGCCCAGCAGCACCGCCACAACGCGGCCGCAGCAATAAAACACGAAATGCCGTAAGTATTTGTTGGCGCTCTGCTCCACCAGCTGGGTAAAGCCCGCCTCATAGTCGGTGGGGCCATCCAGCACAGCGGCCAGCACGACCAGAGCGCTGCGGTCGTCGGTGCCGCGCAAAAGGCCGAGCTCCGCAGCCATATTGCGCAGGCGATCCTCCAAATCGTCGGGGGCGCTATCATAGTGCTCCAACACGAGCGGGATCAGGAATGCGGCGCGGTCAGCGTGGGCGGTGTCGGCGCGGCGCAGTTCTGCATAGCGGGCGTCGATTTTCTCGTGGATGGATTTCAGCTCTGCCGCCAGGCCGTCCATCGTCAGCGGCTTGAGCATATAGCTGATGATGTTGTACTGGATGGCCTGCTTCGCGTATTCGAAATCGTCAAATCCGCTCAAAAATGCAATGTGCATGGCGGGGCGAATCTCGCGCACCTGGCGGGCCAGCTCAATGCCCGAGATAAACGGCATACGGATATCGGTCAGCAGCAGGTCAGGTTCCAGCCGCTCGACGAGTTCCAGCGCGTCCAAGCCGTTGCTGGCGTTGCCGACGAGGTGGAAGCCGAGGGCTTCCCAGGGGATCATGGTACAGACGGCCTCGCGCAGTTCGTCCTCATCGTCGGCCACGATGACGGTGTAGATGTTTTTGTCAGCCATACTCTTTTCCTTTTTACATCCAGATTTTTACAGCCAGAATTGAACCAGGCGGCTCACGTTTTCATACAGGGCGGGGTTTTGGCCCATCAGCTGGGGCTCCGCCGCAAAATAGACGCAGAAGTTATAGCACGCCCCCGCCAGCACGGCCAGCGGCAGCGAAAGGCGCAGGGTCTTGACCAGCGGCGCAATGGGGCAGGCTTGCAGGGTGTTTTCGGCCAG
>ERZ780167.3525-NODE-3525-length-11106-cov-15.689530_pt1 | contig 11106 bp, 11 predicted proteins | sample MGYA00510982_ERZ780167 | MGnify/ENA primary metagenome ERZ780167 (study PRJEB29588, sample SAMEA2146107) | human gut metagenome | biome: human gut; feature: human-associated habitat; material: faeces | place: Denmark | collected 2008/2010 ... | reverse complement strand
GCAAAGGTACGAATAAATGAGAAGTCTACAATGGTATAAACGCGGAGCCGCTTACTTACTACCCAAAGTTGATTCTCCATTTTTCAGGTATTTAATATTGTATCAGATTGTAGAATATCTGATGGAAGTGAAGAAAAATGAAATTATATACAATAATCTTAATGATTTCGTTTCTAAGCCCAAAAATGATATTCGTGAAGAGTTGCAGAATAGCTTAAAGGATGAGCGCTTAATAGAATATCTATATACTGGAATTCCTCATACAACAGGAATTTTTCGAGATTTTTGTGATAAAGCTAAGAAGTTATTTGAAAATGTAGGTAAGGAATTACCAAAAGTTAATAATTACATTCCATATATGTATGGTGTCCGTAATATTATTGTACATAATTTTAAAACAGCTATTAATAATGAAAATCTAGTTAAGGAATTATCCGAAATATTCGAAAAGGCGATTTATGAATTGTTGCTTTCAGTGAAGATTACTAATACAGACAACAAATCGTTATTTGTGTGGGATCAATCTTTGTCGTATAAAGAAAACAAGCGCTTGTTTTATGCATTGTACCATGGTAACTAGGTAGTCAAGTACTTTGGGCTCTTTAATATTAGATGATTATGAATGACAAAAAGAAAGATGGTATCAAGGATTTCAAGTTGTTATCACTGAAAATCCTAGATTCATGCAATACTAAAGTATTGAAATCATTGCATCCTGGTGAGTATGTTTTCTATGAACTGGGGCTTAGTGAGGATTTCTTTGCGCACCATGTGAATATATCTGCCATCGTGGGTATGAATGGCGCAGGAAAATCTTCTCTGTTGGAACTGATCTTCCGTATGATTAACAACTTCAGTGCCTATCTGGTTGGTAATTCGATGAAGAGAAAAGGGGCGGATGTTTTGTATTTCGTTCCTGGTATCCAAGCTGAATTGTACTATCAGATGGGTGGTAAACAGGGCATTTTATATTGTCATGATAGAGTTGTGGCATTGGAATACGGTGAAAGCAAATACCTGTTATCTAATCATGATTGGTATAGAGAAGAGCAATTTGAAGGATACGAGAAATGCTATAAAGCTAGTTTTTCAAAAAGAAGAGATATTGCTAAAAGTTTCTTCTATACCGTGGTGATGAACTATGCGTTGCAAGCCTATAATTCTTTTGATTATCAAGATGAGAATGCTTCGGATTATATGACGGTAAATAAAATAGGAAGTAATTCAGCTGGTAACTGGATCAATAGTTTGTTTCATAAAAATGATGGCTATTCTTCTCCTATCGTCTTAAATCCATATCGCAATGAAGGGGTTATAGATATGAAGACAGAAACTAGCTTGACAAGGGATAGACTATCTGGCATCCTGGTGGAAGCTGAAAAGAAAAGACGAGAGTTTATTGATGGTTATCAGCTTCACCACATCCATTACACGTTTAATCCTTATCGGGTTATTGCAAAACTTCCTAAGCAATTTCATGAAGAGGATTGTGTAAGTGTAGAAAATCGTTTTTTGAATTTCTATGGAGTAGAAAAATCATTAGTGAAAATAGTCTTGCAGAATTATAGAATTAAATGGGGCCAAGCAAATTCAATGTATGTTTGGGCATGTATCTATCTCGTTTATAAAACGCTTTCAATTCCATCGAAATATCCCAACTATGCTGACTTTGCATATTTAAGTAGCTTAAAAGAATCTATTTTGGATGATTACTCGCTTGGAACAACAGATGAAATGGATTTAGAGAAGCTAATTAAGGAAATATTGAGAGATAAATCACATATAACGACCAAAATAAGACAGACTCTGAATTTCCTGAAAGACTTCAAGAAAAACGTTCTTGTAAATGATGAATTTGATTTTTCCCATTACAGGAACTGGCTTGGTAAGGAAAAGATGAATCCTTCACTTGAAGCTACCTTGGAGTTGATGCCACCACCGATATTTGATTCTGAAATTTTTCTGAAAAAGAATCACGTTGATAATCCTATACCTTTTTATAGGTTAAGCTCTGGAGAAAGGCAATTCTTGTTTATGATGAGTTCTATCATCTATCACGTGATGAACATCAAATCTGTTCCAACGAATCGCATCTCTTATCGATGCCTGAATCTTGTGCTTGATGAGGTGGAAATGTGTTTCCATCCAGAATATCAGAGAACCTTCGTCTATAAGTTGTTGAATACGATCAATCGACTTCACCTGAATACGTTTTGTAGTTTCAACATTCTTATCACGACTCATTCTCCTTTCCTACTTTCTGACATCCCTCAAAGTAATGTTTTGTATCTGGAAAATGGCAGCGTGGCATCTAAAGTGAAAATGCAAAATCCTTTTGCAGCAAATGTGAATGACATTCTGTATCAAAGCTTTTTCCTAAACAACGGCTTTATGGGGGAGTTTGCTAAACAGAAGATAATGAAGCTAATCAGCAATAAAGATAAGTATGATAAACTGAAAGCACGAGAACTTATAGACCTTATAGGAGATCCTTTGTTGCGTGATCGTTTGAAAGATATGTGGGAGGAGAATAAACTATGAGAAGAATACTGATAGATGATGAAATCAGAGCTCTAGCCAGTTCTTATAAAGATAGGTTAAAGTTTGGGCGGCAGCGTAATTATAAATCTCCTAAGGCAAAGCTGAAAGAATTATTGGAGCAGCCTGAACTGGATGAAACACAAAAGCGATATGTTCGAATGATTATCGCTAAGTGGGATGAACTGATTCTGGTAGAACCTCCTTTTAAATCTGTTATAGAGGATTTTGAACAGATATACAAGGCTGATGAGGTTTCTAGACTTACAATTAAAAATGGTGAGAAAAAGAAGTTCTATAAGATGATAGTAGATGCCATGCGGTATGACTACGTACAGGAATCTATTTATGCTAATGTAATGGATAGCCTTGGTATTAGAACTTGTGTTTATTGCAATGCTCAATATGCTTTTTCTTATTCTTCAGGAAAAAAAAGATTTATCAATTATGAGTTAGATCATTGGTTGCCCAAAAGTAAGTATCCGTATCTTTGTACTTCTTTCTATAATCTTCAACCTTGTTGCCCGAAATGTAATAAATCTAAATTGAATGAGGATACTGTTCATCCATTCTGTCTTTATACCCGCGATGCAAATAAATTGTATCCGTTTAAGTTTTCAATAGATAATAAGTCTTGTGCAGAGTATCTGTTATCTCATAACAGGGATGTCTTGAGAATCGCTTTTGCTTCTGACGAAGATGGATTGAAGGAGAATATGGAGCAATTGTTCGGTATTTCGCATCAGTATCAGGCTCATAAAGATATTGCGGAGGAAATATTATGGAAGAGCAAAATTTATAATAAGACAATCTTGGATATCTATCAAGATAGTTTTAAAGAGTTGGGATTTAGAAAGTCTGATTTCAATCGCTTTGTTCTCTCGAACTATGATCGGGAAGAAGATATCCTAAAACGACCTTTGTCTAAAATGATGCAAGATATTGCTAAGCAGCTTGGTATTATCAAAATAGGTGGATATTCCAAAGGGGTACTGCAGGATGGGCGCAATTGTAATACATTGAGCTATGATAGAAATAATGGAGGCGAGGATTAGGGGAAATATTACTTGATACTCCTTCTTGCTAATATGATTATGACGAATTATGAAGCAGATAAATTATTTTGAAATTCTAAAAAGAAATAAAAACTTTCTGGTATTTGCTGGGATTGGAACTTTATTGTTTCTAACGTTTCAGGTCTATATCATAGATCTGTTTAGATATTTGGTAAATCATGTTATATGCTATATTGACCAGTTTTGGGGATTAGTATTATTACTGGTTTTATGGGGCTTGTTAGGTTCATATATATATCGTGCTACTCGAAACAATAAACTTTATATTCAGGACCGATATTGTGTTATTTCAATATTGGCTGTTCTTTTGAATTTCTATTTCCGGGTTATTGATACAAATTTTGTCTTTTGGGGAATAATAAGTTGTGATCATTGTTTGGTCGCATGGAGTGATATAACTTATATCTTGGCGGGATTTCTTGTTTATAGGAAATTCAAATACATACCTTACGAGCAGCAAAAACAGAATGCGAATCCTTTAGTAAGAGATTGTGCTATTACCAATCAGAATGAAGACTTCTTTGGCTATCAGAAAATGGTAGACTCTTTGCTCGCTGATTTATATGATACTGATGTTGAAAATGAAGCTTTTTCGGTTGGTATTGCTGGCAAATGGGGAGTTGGAAAGAGTTCTTTTATCAATCTTCTGAGGAATAGTATTCCTCAAAAAGACGGTCTTATAGTTGATTTATATCCTAGATCATCTATGAACTTGTCTGCAATTAGTTTGGATTTCTTTAATTCGCTATCCAACACATTAAAGGGCTACCATACAGGATCTTGGCATATCGTTGACAAATATGTAAAGTCGTTAAGATGCATTGAAGGAAAGGGGTGGTTTAATAAAACAATTGATGCGATAGAGGTTTTTGCTAAAACTGATGAGAAAGAACGATTGCAAAATGTTATCACGGAGATTGGACGGAAAATATTCGTAATCATAGATGATTTAGATAGACTTACTGCTCCGGAAATTCTTGAAGTTCTTAAAATTATAGATAGAAATGGAAGCTTTAAAAATGTCATCTTTATTGTAGCTTATGATAAGGAGTATGTTAATGCCGTATTGCGCAAATATCTTGGATATGAAGGTTCTGAGATGTTTACAGATAAGTATTTTAACTACGAATATTCTCTTCCAGCTCATAACTTCTATATGGAAAAGCAATATGTTGCTAATTATATACGGAATAAAATATCATTTAATGAAAGTGATGTCGTGACAAAAAACGATTTGCTTAATGTGTGGAATAGAATTGGTGGTTCTGTTGTAAGATATTTGGGGTTAATGCGAGATGTAAAGCGTTTCATTAATATCCTAATGTCGCGATTAGCATCCGTAAAAAATGACGTTAATATTGAGGATTTTATTTTTATTACGTTGCTAAGATATAAAGATTTGGACTTGTATTATAAGCTATCTACAGCTGATATTCTCATTGGGGGCAATCAGTTCTTAGAAGGAGACCCTGACCTTTTGTATCTTAAAGAGACTGCAATTCCTGAAATAAATGCAAGATCTTTAGGCTGGAAAGATGCTTCTTATATACTGCAAAAACTCTTTCCGGTTAAAGGACAGGAGATTCATTATGACTTGAAAGCTGATTATCGTAAGGTTAGGACAACCAATGCTTTTGATACATATTTCTTTGATGCAGTTAGTGGAAAAATTCTTCATAAGGATTTGCGAAGATTATTTGATAGTTCTTCGAAAGAAGACTCTATTAACTTAGCAAAAAAGCTGTATAATGCAAATCAAACTAGTTTGCTCCAATACTTGCAGAGTAGGACAATCAAAATGTTAGGAACTAAGGATAAACTTGAACGCTATTTTGAGGTATTGTTGTATTTATACCATTATAGTAATAGAAATGCCAGTATCGAATCTCTGTTCGTATCTTTTTGGGATACTGATATATATGATGATATTAAGAATTTTGAAATATTCAAAACACAAAACGAATATAAAAAATGGTTTTCGGCATTTATTAAAAGGACTATATTGAAGTATCCAGTTGCTATAGGTGGCATCTCTCTAAACTTCTTAGAACTACAGGAAAAAGAAAGGAATATAACGATTTTTGAGAAGAATGAATTGATAGCTGTTATTTTATTGTGCCAAAGAACCTATCTCAATAAATGGGGCGAAAAAGATTGGAAACTAGAAATAGCTTTTCAATTATCAGCCATTAAACTGTCTGATAAGCGACCTGTAAAATATGTAAAGAAAGCTGGTGAAGAAATAAAGGTGTTTATAAGTAAGCATGTGCAATATTTTATAACTAACGTTGTAGATACATATGTAGATTCTCATTCTTCTAGTACATATTTGATGTTTTACGATTGGTTTGTGCCATCTGTGATTTTTCAAACTAAAAATTATTCTTTTAATGAATGGTTGGATGAGCATGTCAAAGATGATGATGCTAAATATGTCTTGAAAAAAATATATGATGCTAGTCTTAAATATGGCAAACCTGTTCTCAATGAAGAATTACAAGAGGGTATATTTGATTTTAGTGAAGTTGCTATTATTTTGCGAGAACAAGATGCAGAAGAGCTAGATATAAAAGTTTTGGATGCGATAAGTTCATGTGTTGGGGTTGATTTAAAAACGTTAGCGGAAAGAATGGATTACGATGAGAAAGATGTTCAATTATCACTTAGCAGATTAAGAAAGAAAAAGCAATGTAGTCTATTTTGGGCAAACTTGAAACATCAGATGGAAACAATAAAAGAAGGAGATTTTGTACGTTTACATGATAACGTATACCATCAAAAGATAGATACATTGAATTTTAAGGTTAATGCATTTGTTGTAGAATCTATAGGACAAAATCCTAATGATACAATAACACTGAAAGGCATTGAAAACGAGTTGTCTGTTGGAGATGTTGAGGCCATTCCTATTGATGGTATACATGACTTATGTATATATTATGATCCTTTTATAGCTGCATCATATGTAGGAGCTGATGGCCATGCTCCTGCATATAATACAGATTACAGTTATTTTATAGATCATTTTAAGAATGTACAGGTAGGTGGAAAGGGTACTTTATACGACGAAATGAAAAAAACAAATGTTCAATTCGTTCATGAAGTACAACATTGGCTTTCTAGTGAATTGAATGATAATGGTTTGAAAATTAATAAGTTTTATCATCAATAAATGGTAAATCTTCTTAGGGTGAAATAGCTTTTAAAGTAAAACAAGTATGATACAATCCTTCCCAAAATACAAACATTTCAAGTCCTTGGTAGATGCCAAGGAGAATGGGAATGCTGTGAGAAGTGGCTTGTACTTTCTGCGCTTCGTGGCAGAGAAATACAGCCGCTTGGAAGTGTATAACAACCAAGAGTGTGATGGGGATGATTTCTTCATTTATCAAGTGGAGAAAGAACTTGCATAAGTGCTGAGAGACGAGGCTACTTCTATTGAATCTGTTGCTACTGCACAGAAAGAGATCGCTGAGATTGAGAAGATGGAGGCTTATGTTGATTGCTGTCTTTGCTTCTTTGACCATGTCCGTGAGGCTATCAACTTCCGATTGGCGGATGCGGATACATACCTTGCTGACCTTGACAAGCAGATAAAGCATTATACTTATGAGTATAAGAGATTGGGGAATGATGAGTACTTTGACCAGTTGAGTTCTGTGTTCCAATTTGAGGAATTAGGCAAGTTGCTTATCAAAAAGATAGAGTATCAGAGCTACGCCAAGTTGAAGAGCTATGGCTATATAGTGGATGACATCAAGGGTATGTACACTTGTTGTGAGGTCTCCAAGAAACTCATCTTGGATTTTGTGAAGGAAATAGAATATAACTATGGCAATCGACCTTCTTTAATGAGATAGCTGAGGGGTTGATGCCCTCTAAAATCATCCCGTCCTTCTTTACCATTAAAAAGGCTTTTTCGAAAACCTACCTTCAATAGTCTTTACGACCCTTTCGGTTCCCCTCACAGGGGACAGAAACCCTTCTCGAAAAGGGAAGGATGTAACCGCCCTACAGTGCTGTGGATGCCCCACCTGTCCCTCCCCTGGGGGAGGGTCCTTAACCCACTCCCAAGCCCTCGCCCTTTCCAAAAGGGCAAGGGATGTAATCGCCCTCCGGTGCTCGGAACCGCTGCGCTCTAAGGTCGGCGGACCAAAGCGGTCTACGCCATATTTTGCGGGATGGGACCGCCTTGCTAAAGGTGGATAGGATTATTGAAGTGCTAGTTTTGTGGTAATTCGTTGATAACTTGCAGATTTCTTTCGATTTTCTTGGTGGTTTCGAGAAAAAAGAGTAATTTTGGCGGCAGAATATTAATCATCTAAAATAAAAGGTTATGGCAACATTAACTATACAAGTGGAGGACAGAAGTGTTATGGCGGGACTTAAGAAGGTACTTGAGTCAATGAAAGGTGTCGTGATAGTTCCTAATCACCAGAAAAAAACTGGTATAGAGGAAGCTATGGATGATATTCGCCATGGTAGAGTGACAGAATATAAGAGTGCTGATGACATGTTTGAAAAGTTAGGAATATGAAATACAGACTCATACTGACAAAACGCTTTGAAAAAGATGTGAAGCGTTGCGTAAAACGTGGTCTCCCTATGGAAAAATTCAAGAAGGTAATTCGACTGCTTGACGAAACAGGTAAATTACCTTCTGAATATAGACCGCATAAATTGTCAGGACAATATGCTGGAAAATGGGAATGCCATATTTTGCCTGACTGGTTGTTGATTTGGGAACAGCATGATGATGAACTTGTATTAATTATGACTAATACTGGTTCTCATAATGATGTCTTCTAAAAGTGGAAGCTTACTTCATTCAACCACTTCTTTACATCAAAGCATGGGCAGGATTTTCTGACCCATGGGAGGTCACGATGGCCGATGACTTCGGCATCGGGATAGTCGAGGCAGTGGATTATGACTGGCTCATTGAGTTTAAGAAATCATATCGTTCAAATAAGCTTCAACCAAATGAAAACAAGAAGCTAGGCGAAGGTGAGTTTATCGCTTATGGCTTAACGTACCTAAAGTGACCGCTTCGGCCCTGACGCAGGCTGCTGTCTATGGTGCCTACTTTCTGATGGCATTGCCTGCCGGATGGATTATCCGGAAGTGGGGCTACAGAAGGGGAGTGATAACAGGACTGGTTCTCTTCGGTATCGGTGCTCTGATGTTCATACCGGGAAGCAGGATCAATAGTTTCTACTTCTTCGTTCTGTCGCTGTTTGTGATAGGATGCGGACTGACCTGTCTGGAAACGAGTGCGAATCCTTATACTACGGTACTGGGACATCCTGACAAGGCGGAGAGCAGAATCAACCTGTCACAGTCGCTCAATGGTATCGGCTGGATTGTGGGACCGCTGGTTGGCGGTCAGCTTCTGTTCTCGGGTGTCAACATTGCCATCCCTTATGCCTTGGTGGGTATCTTCGTGCTTTCTGTGGCGCTGGTTCTGTCAAGGATCAAGTTGCCGGGCCCCAGGAGAGCGCATGAGGCGGATACGAACGAGATGGGGGAGGAAAAGCCGATGCGAGTGATGGCATTCGGTTTTGGTATGCTGACCTTATTTCTCTATGTGGCAGCCCAGACGGGTGTGAACAGTTTCTTCATCAACTATGCAGAGGAGAGCATTCATATAGAGAAGCAGACTGCCAGTCTGTATCTCGCTTTTGGCGGAATGGGTCTGTTCTTTATCGGCAGGTTGGCTGGTGGTGTCATCATGAATTATATCCAGCCAAGGCTGGTGCTGCTGGTCTGTGCCATCCTCACCTTTGTTGCCACATTGATTGTAGTGGTATGTAGCGGAACCTTATCTCTCATTGCGTTCTTCGCCCTGTATCTGGGAGAGAGCATCATGTTTCCGACGATATTCTCGCTGGCATTGAGGGATGCGGGTACTAAGACCAAGCTTGCTTCTTCGTTGCTTATCATGACGATAGTGGGTGGTGCGGTTGCTCCTGTAATCATGGGGTATATAGCAGATACTACGGGCAGCATGGCGATTGCTTTTCTCATACCGCTGGTATGTTATGGGGTGATTGGAACGTATGCGTTATCGAATCCCTCCGTCTCCCTTTAGCCAAAGGGAGCTCCACTTTCTCCCCAATCCCCTCTTCCTCAGGAAGCGGGGATGTAACCGCCCTCCGGTGCTCAGAACCGCTACGCTCTAAGGTTGGCGGACCATCAAAGGTCTTCGCCATATTTTGCGGGAAGGGACCGCCTGGGAATAGCAGTTTGTAGTTTACGGTTAATTTCGTGGTAATTTGCTGATAACTTGCAGATTTCTTGTGATTTTCTTGGTGGTTTCGAGAAAAAAGCGTATTTTTGCGACTGTAAGTTGAATATTTAATAATTGGAGGATTGGTTATGGTTGTATATGTAGCAAACCCACTTTATGATGCTGTGTTCAAATACTTGATGGAGGATGACCGCATAGCGAAGACCATTCTTGCAGCATTATTGAAGAAGAAAGTTATCGATGTGAAGATTCGCAGAAATGAATATGCGAATCTGACTCGTCGTGAGTCTATCTCCATGTTTCGCATCGATTTTGCTGCTACTGTTTTGGATGGAGACAACAAGCCGCACTTGATGTTGATTGAACTTCAAAAGACCTGGCTACCAACTGAGACTTTGCGTTTCCGTCGTTATCTTGCTCTGCAGTATAACAACGAGGAGAATATGTTGAAGGAAGAGCATGAGAAGTATGCTATTCCTATGGTAGCTATCTATCTTCTGGGGCATTGTATCGGTAAGATAGAGGAACCTGTTATATATGTTAACCATCATGCTTATACTTATGATGGCAAAAAAGTAGAGGAGGGTATTCCTGATCCTTTTGTTGAGAGTTTGCAGCATGATAGCATCATTGTACAGATTCCTTTGTTGCATGGTAGGGTTAACAATCGCTTGGAGAAGGTTCTTTGCTTGTTTGACCAAACGAATGTTGCGGACAACAAAAAGGTAATTAAGGTTGATGATAAGCAGTTTGAGGGCGACAATGATATGGAGTACATTGTCCGTCGTCTTCAATCGGCTGCTGCGGATCCTGATATGAGGTATCAGATGAATGCTGAGGATGAATTCTTCTCTATATTAGAAGAAAAAGATACCCTAATTATGCAATTGAAGGAATTGAAGGAGAAGGATGAGATGCTTCGTAAGATGATTAAGGGCATGCAGGAAAATGGTATGTCGCTTGATGATATTGCTAAGATGTTGAACAAGACTGTGGATGAAGTAAAACAAATAGAGGGCTAAACTTCGTATTCTTGTCTCAATATTCGGAAACTGATGCCGCCATGCAAAGTTATAATATTATTTGGAGATATGCAATACGGAGTTGAGCGAATACTTACAAAGAGAGTGTGTCATAAATTCATGACACACTCTTTTTTTATATACTGTGTTTTATTAAATCTTCTCTATCCGTTTGCGATATTTCCGAAGAAATCGAATGAGGCATCCCAATCCTTCCAGA
>ERZ780167.3515-NODE-3515-length-11144-cov-3.613401_pt1 | contig 11144 bp, 6 predicted proteins | sample MGYA00510982_ERZ780167 | MGnify/ENA primary metagenome ERZ780167 (study PRJEB29588, sample SAMEA2146107) | human gut metagenome | biome: human gut; feature: human-associated habitat; material: faeces | place: Denmark | collected 2008/2010 ... | reverse complement strand
GCAGGCACTGCTATTACCGGACATTTTTCTATCGTACGAACAGCCTTATACGTCATAAGTTCCGGATCACCTGGACCAACTCCGACTCCGAACAATCTTCCTTTCATGTTATATCTCCTCCAGAATAATCTTATCCTGCCTATTATATACCAGACAAATATAATTGAAAAGAAAAAAGATATGAAGCCGGCTCTTGCCATACTTCATATCTTTTGTTCTTTTTTATAGAATTCTATTCTTCATGAACAGATTCAGTTGCTGTTCCGACAGTTTTTTCTTCTGTCTTTTCTGATTTTTCCTGTACATCTGCGTTATGCGCATCATCTATATCATCTGCCGGCTTCATCACAAATCCTTCACCCTCTACCGGATTCATACCGATTCTTGCTTCTTCCTTCTTCGGTGCATCCGGATCAATTCCTTCTACTTCATGGAAAATCTCCATAAATTCTTTTCCGGTAATTGTCTCTTTTTCAATCAGGAATGCAGCAATTTTATCCAGCGCCTGTCTGTGCTTTCTCAGAAGCTGTTTTGCCTCTTCGTAAGCATCTTTCAACATCTTCATAACTTCTTCGTCAATCTCTGATGCTGTCTGCTGTCCACAGTTGCTGACCGGGCGTCCGTCCAGATAACGGTTCTGAATAGATTCCAGACCGATCAATCCGAATTTCTCGCTCATACCATACTGTGTGATCATCGCTCTTGCTACGCTTGTTGCTTTCTCAATATCATTAGAAGCTCCTGTTGTAACCGTATCAAACACTACTTCTTCTGCCGCACGTCCTGCAAGCAGTCCGACTAACATTGCCTGAAGTTCTTTTTTGGTATTCAGGAATTTTTCTTCTTCCGGAGTCTGCATTACATAACCAAGTGCTCCCATTGTACGTGGAACGATTGTAATCTTCTGTACCGGCTCCGCATCTTTCTGCAATGCACTTACAAGTGCGTGTCCGACTTCATGGTAAGAAACAATCCTTCGTTCTTCCTGACTCATGATACGGTCTTTCTTTTCCTTACCTACAAGTACCACTTCTACCGCTTCAAATAAATCAGACTGACATACTGCATTTCTTCCATGCTTTACAGCATTAATTGCCGCTTCATTGATCATATTTGCAAGATCAGAACCTACTGCTCCGGATGTCGCAAGTGCGATTTCCTCCAGATTGACTGTCTCATCCATCTTCACATCTTTAGAATGAACCTTCAGGACTTCTACACGTCCTTTCAGATCTGGTTTTTCAACAATGATACGTCTGTCAAAACGTCCCGGTCTTAATAATGCAGGATCCAAAATCTCCGGTCTGTTGGTTGCAGCCAGAAGTACCAGTCCTTTATTGCTTTCAAATCCATCCATCTCTGCAAGCAGCTGATTCAGTGTCTGCTCACGCTCATCATTGCCGCCCATCTGATTGTCTCGGCTTTTACCGATCGCATCAATCTCGTCGATGAAAATGATACATGGTGCCATCTGCTGTGCCTGCTTGAACAGATCTCGTACTCTGGATGCTCCGACACCGACATACATTTCCACAAATGCCGAACCACTCAATGAAAAGAACGGCACCTTTGCTTCTCCTGCTACTGCTTTCGCCAAAAGCGTCTTACCTGTTCCCGGAGGGCCGACCAACAGTGCTCCCTTCGGAAGCTTTGCACCGACACTCGTATATTTTTCCGGATTATGGAGAAAATCTACCACTTCCTGTAAAGATTCTTTCGCTTCATCCTGTCCGGCTACATCTTTAAATGTAACTCCGGTCTGCTTTTCCACATACATCTTGGCATTGCTCTTACCGATTCCCATCATGCCGCCGCCCTTTGACATACGCCTTGTCATCCAGATGATCATTCCGACAAAGAATGCAATTGGCAGGAATGTTAAGATCACGTTCATCGCTACTGCCGATGTAGTATCCGGAATCTCCTGCTTAAACTCCACGCCTGCCTTCTCCAGACGCTTTGTCAGGTCATCGTCATTCACCACTCCTGTGTAATATTCCTGTGCAACCCCGCTGTCCTTGTCCTTTTTTGTAACAATCATGATTTTGTCACTCTGGATCTGTACTTTTCTGACCTCTCCGTTATCTACCATTTTCAGAAATTTATTATAGGTAATCTCTTTTGCAGAGGTCATTCCCTGAAACTGGAACAGTGCAATCACCAGGATCGATGTAATAACTGTGACCAGTAAAATAAACGATATACCCTGTTTATTATTCTTGTTATTCTTATTATTCTGGTTATCCATTTTAATCCTCCTGTATACCTAATTATTATATAGAGCGTCATGTTAGAAATCAATAAAAACATTATGAAAAGATTGTAAACTTCCTATGTGTTGTAGTATACTTGGAATGAAAATGCTTATGCCGCTTCCGGCGCATTTTTCTTTTCATTTTTATACCAAAGTATGACGGCAGATCTGCATACAGCAGTTTTACCGCATCAAAAATCAAATAAATTTTAAACGAGGGCATATACTTATGAAAATTGGATTCGATAACGAAAAATATTTAAAAATGCAGTCCGAACACATCCGTGAACGCATCGGTCAATTTGACAACAAACTTTATCTGGAATTTGGTGGTAAACTTTTTGATGATTATCATGCTTCCAGAGTTCTTCCCGGATTCCAGCCAGACAGCAAGCTTTGCATGTTAAGAGAACTTTCTGATCAGGCCGAGATCGTCATCGTCATCAGTGCCGAAGACATTGAAAAGAACAAGATCCGCGGTGATCTTGGTATCACCTATGATTCCGATGTACTTCGCCTGATGCAGATTTATCAGGGACTGGGGCTCTATGTCGGAAGCGTTGTTATTACCAAATATAACGCTCAGGAAAGTGCTGAATTATTCAAAAACCGCCTGGAAAAACTGGGTATCAAAGTGTACCGCCACTACCTGATCCCTGGCTACCCTACAAATGTACCATTTATTGTAAGTGACGACGGATATGGAAAAAATGATTATATTAAGACAAGCCGTCCGCTGGTCGTTGTAACTGCACCAGGACCTGGAAGCGGTAAAATGGCAGTCTGCCTGTCCCAGTTATATCACGAACACAAACACGGAATCAAAGCCGGATACGCCAAATTCGAAACATTCCCAATCTGGAATATCCCGTTGAAGCATCCGGTTAACCTCGCTTACGAGGCAGCAACAGCTGATCTGAATGATATCAATATGATTGATCCGTTCCATCTCGAAGCATATGGTGAGACAACCATCAACTATAATCGTGATGTAGAGATTTTCCCTGTATTAAATGCAATGTTCCATCGCATCTACGGTGAAAGTCCTTATAAATCTCCAACCGACATGGGAGTGAATATGGCCGGAAACTGTATCTGCGACGACGATGCATGTCAGGAAGCTTCCCGTCAGGAGATTATCCGCAGATACTATGCATCCAGAAGAAGACTCTTGCTTGGTGCATGCTCTGAAGAAGAGACTTATAAATTAGAAATGTTAATGAATCAGGCAAATATTACGGTTCATGACAGACCGGTCGTCGATGCAGCATTGACAGAAGCCGAACGGACCAACGGACCTGCGGCAGCACTGGAACTCCCGGATGGATCAATCGTCACTGGAAAGACATCCGATCTTCTCGGTGCATGCTCTGCCCTGCTGTTAAATGCATTAAAAGAACTTGCAGGTATTGAACACGAGATTAAGATCATCTCACCACAGGCGATCGAACCAATCCAAAGTCTGAAGACCAAGTATCTGGGCAGCCGTAATCCACGTCTGCATACCGATGAAGTCCTCATTGCACTTTCCGTAAGTGCCGCAACCAGCAAAGACGCCAGACTTGCAATGGACCAGCTTCCAAAATTAAAAGGCTGTCAGGTTCATGTATCTGTCATGCCGGGGTCTGTAGACATCAAACAGTTCAAGCGTCTGTCTATTCAGGCAACTTTTGAAGCAAAATATGAAAAAAACTCTGTATTTTTTAATAACAAAGGTGTATAATCTTAAAGTATTTTTTTGAACACTTTATAACAGAGAAACTATTTTTGACTTAAGGAGGAAGTTATGGCAGTAAAATACGTATTCGTTACAGGCGGTGTAGTATCCGGATTAGGTAAAGGAATTACCGCTGCGTCCCTCGGACGTCTGTTGAAAGCCCGTGGTTACACAGTCACAATGCAGAAATTTGACCCGTATATCAACATTGACCCTGGTACTATGAACCCTGTACAGCATGGTGAAGTATTTGTAACTGATGATGGTGCTGAGACCGACCTTGACCTTGGACATTATGAAAGATTCATCGATGAAAGTCTGAGCAAGAATTCAAATGTAACAACCGGTAAAATCTACTGGTCTGTTCTTCAGAAAGAACGCCGCGGAGATTTCGGCGGAGGAACGGTTCAGGTTATCCCACATATTACAAACGAGATCAAATCCCGCTTCTACCGCAACCCTGCTGCTGAGAATACGGAAATTGCCATTATTGAAGTCGGTGGAACTGTTGGTGACATCGAAAGCCAGCCTTTCCTGGAAGCCATTCGTCAGTTCCAGCATGAAAAAGGACATGAAAATGTTATCCTGATCCATGTTACACTGATTCCATATCTGAAAGCTTCTCAGGAAATGAAGACCAAACCTACACAGGCAAGTGTAAAAGATCTTCAGGGAATGGGAATCCAGCCGGATATCCTGGTATGTCGTTCCGAATATCCGCTCGGTGTCGGAATCAAGGACAAGATTGCATTATTCTGTAATGTACCTGCTAACCATGTACTGCAGAACCTGGATGTAGAATATCTCTACGAAGCACCTCTTGCAATGGAAAAAGAGAACCTTGCAGGTGTCGTATGTGAATGTCTGCACCTTGATTGTCCGGAACCAGACTTAAAAGACTGGACAGAGATGGTTGACTACCTTAAGAATCCAAACACAGAAGTCACAGTTGCTCTGGTTGGTAAATATATCCAACTTCATGACGCTTACATCAGCGTGGTAGAAGCCTTAAAACATGGTGGAATCTTCAGCCGTGCAACCGTAAATATCAAATGGATCGATTCCGAAACTGTTACTGCCGATAATGTAGATGAATTACTCGGTGATGTAAGTGGTATTCTGGTTCCGGGAGGATTCGGTACACGTGGAATTGACGGAAAACTCGAAGCAATCAAATATGCCCGTACACACAATGTACCTTTCTTAGGTCTGTGTCTCGGAATGCAGCTTTCTATCGTAGAATTTGCAAGAGATGTTCTTGGATATAACGATGCACACAGTGCTGAGCTTGATCCGAACACTACACATCCGGTTATCCATATCATGCCGGAACAGATCGGTATCGAAGACATCGGTGGAACTTTAAGACTGGGAGCTTATCCTTGTGTTCTTGATAAGACATCAAAAGCTTACGAAATGTATGGAACAGAGCAGATCAGCGAACGTCACCGTCATCGTTATGAAGTAAATAACGATTATCGTGATGCACTGACTTCTCACGGCATGAAGCTTTCCGGACTTTCACCAGACGGAAGAATCGTGGAAATGATCGAGATTCCTGAGCATCCTTGGTTTGTTGCCACTCAGGCTCATCCGGAATTAAAATCAAGACCGAACAGACCGCATCCATTGTTCAGAGGATTTATTGAAGCCGCTTTGAAATATCAGAACGACCATAAATAAAATATGATATAAAAAGGAAATCTGTTGCATGTTTATATATTGCAACAGATTTCCTTTTTTATCTGCATATACTATAGAGAAAATGACAGCTTCTCTATATTTCTGATCTTATACCTTATATTTCTCTTATAAAGACCAGCTTACAGAACTTCCCTTTTCGTTCTTTTTCACCACAAGTTTATGATCTATCTGCTCCTTCAGTTCATTTACATGAGAAATAATTCCAATCAGTCTGTCCTTATCTGCAAGATCATTCAACACACGGATTGCCTGATCTCTCGATACATCATCCAAAGACCCGAATCCTTCATCAATAAACATTGTATCGAGATGGATTGCACCTGCTGTATTCTGGACAATATCTGAAAGTCCAAGTGCCATGGATAAAGCTGCCATGAAAGACTCTCCTCCCGATAATGTTTTTACATCTCTGACCGTATCTGTTGCCATATGATAAACATCCAGATCCAGTCCGGCCTGTCCCTGGCTACCCAGTTTTTCTACATCTCTGCATTGCAGAATAAACTCTCCTGACGTCATACGAACCAGTCTCTTATTTGCAGCACGTATGATCTGACGGAAATACTGCCTCTGAATATAGGTCTCAAAATCAAGCTTGGCACTTCCGCTCAGATTCCCATTTGCTGTCTTACTCAGATTTCCAACAATCTCATACTGCTTCTGAAGTCCACTGTTCTTTTCAAAATTACGTTTCAGATTGTCTCTTATCTCACGGTTTCTTTCATTGGTATTATGAAGTTTCATATATTCCTTACGGATTTCTTCCAGCTCTCCGGATGCCTCTTTTATCTCCCGCGCAATCTGTTCCGTATCTTTTCTTTCTTTTCCCTCTAACTGTTGCTCAAGCAATGTCCTGTTCGCTTCCAGTTCCTGCAATTCTTTCTGATATGCCTCTATCCATTGTTCTGCTTCTTCCAGTTCTCTCTCAGTCATACATTGACTATGATAGCTTTCTTCGTCCTCAAATCCCTGCTCTTTTATAATCTGTTTATAGGAACGTATCTTTTTCTGTACTTCTTCCTGTGATTGCACGACAGATGCTGATACGGTCTTCTGTTGTCCTTCCAGTTCCTTTTCTTTATTCTGCTTTTCCGTAAGACATCTTGTTACCGTCTCGTAATTATTTCTGACCAACTCAAGTTTCCCTGTTATCTCTCTCAGATGTTCTTCGGCTTCTTCCATCGTCTTGTATGGAAGCTTCTCCTCCATTGCCTGATACTCCGCCTCCAGCTTTGTATACATAAGTTTTGATTCCGTCAGACTCTGGCTGGTCTTTCGTTCTTTTTCTTTCAATTTTTCTATCTGGTCCGCAATCTGTTCCTGATTCTCTTTTAACGTTCTACATCTTTCAAAAATTTCTTCCAGCTGTTTCAATCTTTTTTCTGTTTCCATAAGCGTACGCTTCAGGCTTTGTATCTTCTCTTTCCAGCCAATTCCAGTTATATCTTCCGCCTCATCTTTTATATTCTTTCGAAGTGTCAGACAGATTTCCTGTGCTGCCTGATATCCCGCAAGACATTTCCTGAATGCTTCTGTTTTTATATCTCTTATTTTTTCTTTCTTATCCCTTTCAGCTTTTGCAAGTTCCACTTCCGCCTGCGTCGGCGCCTCATCACTCAAGGCTGCAATCTGTGGATGTTCTCTGGAACCACAGACCGGACAAGGCTGCCCATCTTCCAGATTCAAAGCAAGTATCCCCGCCTGTTCATTCAGGAACTTGTGATACTTCATTTCATATTCCTCCCAGGCATTTTCATAATTCTTCTGTTCCCTGTCTGCTTCCTTCTTTGCTCTTTCGCAGTCTTCTTTTAATTCTTCTTTTCTCTCTTCCTGATGGTCAAGCTCTTCGTAATGGCGTATCTGTTCTTCTATATGTTCTTTTTGATTCCTGCATTCATTTATGCATGTTTCTATCTTTTCATATTTCTTTAGAAATGTTAATATTTCTTTTCGATTGTTTTGCAGGATTTCTTTCTTCTGTAGTATGGTTTCCGATTGATTAAGATAGTTTTTTATTTCTTTTGTAATTTTATCTAATTCTTCTTTTTTTGCATTCATACCTTGATACTGTAAAATGGCATCCTGTATCCGCACCTTTTTTTCTGTAAGTACTGTCTCTTTTTCCGTCTTTTCCCGGCCAGCTTCTTTCTGTTTGTCTGTTAATTCCTGCAGCTGCTTCCGGCATTCCTGTAATTCCTTTTGAAGACTACGTTCCTGTACTTCCAGTTCTGTCAGGCGCTTTTCTTCCTCCAGATACCTTTTTTCTTCTTGCAGTACACGTCCCGCCTTTTTACCTGTTTGTATCCGTCCTGTTAAAAACTCATATTTCGCTTTTTCCGGCATTTTTTCTTCCAGTCGGCTCAATACCCGTTCATACGAATCAAAGAGCTGATTCAGCAGTTCTGCTTCCTTCAGCAGTCGGTTCTTATCTTCCAGTGCCGTCTGCGCCCGGGAAGATTCTTTTTTGCATACTTTTTCCCACCGGTTTCCCTGATCAATGATCTCTTTCAAAATCACGGATATACGTTCTCTGTCCGGAATATCCTGCCCGGCAATCACCTTCCACTGCTTTATAAGTTCATTTTCTTCTGTACATTTTTCCAGCTGAACTTCTTCCGGCCACACACCTCCATCCTTCTTATATGACGGATATTCCACTCTGGCCATCTCAAGTTTCATTTCCTGAAGATTTTGTTCCAGCTTCACATATAACTGTACAGCCTGTTTTTTCAGTTCTTCCTGTATCCTGTAGTAAAACCGCGTCTGAAATATTCTGGAAAATATCTTTTTCCGTTCCCTGGACTCAGCCAGCAAAAGCTTGAGAAATTCTCCCTGTGCAATCATGGAAATCTGCGTAAACTGGTCTGCATCCAATCCGATAATCTCGGAAATCTTCTGATCTGTCTCTCTTTTCTTTCCTTTGAATATGCTGCCGTCCGGCAATGTCAGTTCTACCTTCGGAGTTTCTTTCACATATCTCGGCGACCCGTCTGCATATCTTCTTTTTCCAAGTCGTAGATATTCCGGGTTTCTTCGTATCTTGTATTCTTTCTTTTGATACAAAAAAGTGTACTCTACATAAGTGCTCGTTTCTTCTCCAGCATACTGGCTTCGCATCATATTTCCATCTCTGGTTCCTCCGCTGGTCCTGTCATACAATGCATAAGTAATCGCATCAAAGACCGTCGTCTTACCCGCACCTGTATCTCCTGTAATCAGAAACAGACCATTCGGGATCTCCGTAAAATCAATCTCTGTTTTACCGGCATATGATCCGAATGCCGACATAATTAGCTTTACCGGTCTCATCTACTCAACTCCCTTCGCCTTATCGAAGATTTCTTTCATGATTGTCTCTTCTTCCCCATTCATCTCTCTTCCCTGCATCTCCTTATAGAATTCCGCAAAAGAAGTAAAAGGATCTTTCATGACCAGTTCTTCATCCATTTCTTTTAATTTTGTTCTTGTCCGCTGATTATCCACCCGGATCTCCAGTATATGGGAAAATATCCGTTCCAGCTGCTCTTTCGGCTTATACGGATCGATTTCATCTGTCAGTGTAATACTGATATAATCATCTTTTTCCGTCTCTCGGGATTCTTTTATAATCTCATCCAGTGTTCCTTTTTTCTTTCTGACATCTCTTAACGGATGCAGCGGGTAATTTTCAATTTCCGGCTTCTCGCCTTTTGTCTTTAATGTCACCACGGTAAGACTTTTATTCTGTGTACTCTCGCTGACCGAATACTTTAAAAGCGTTCCACAATAGCGGATCTCCGGTTTTCCAATACACTGTGCACCGTGAAGATGCCCCAGCGCTACATAATCAAATTCTTTCACCGATCCAATATCTACGTTATCAATCCCACCTACAGAAAACACTTCCGAATCACAGGTTTCCGGGCTTTCCGCTTTTTCGCCCACATAGAATTGATGTGAAACTAATACATTTCTTTTATCTTTATAATCTATCTTTTCCCGTTTAATAATTTCTTTTACAGCATCTGAATACGTTTCTGGTGTTCCGTCAACAAAAATATTTTTCACATATGCCGGCTTCATAAATGGAAGCAGATAAAAATCCACCTCTCCATATGCATCATGCAAAGTTACTTTTTCAATATGTTCTTCCGGTCTTTCAGGAACATTGCCGGCAAGGTAAATATGATGTCTCTTTAAAATCTCAGATGCATACTTCAGACGATCCGGCGAATCGTGGTTTCCACTGATAATCAGAATCGGAATCTCTGGTGTAATCTCTGAAAGATCCGTCAGGAACTCATCAAATACATTCACAGCTTCTGCCGATGGAACGGACTTATCATAAATATCTCCGGCGATTACAATTGCATCCGGCCGTAATTCTTTTGCATAAGTAATAACTTCTTTTAATATCACCTGCTGATCTTCTTTTAAATTATAACGATGAAGCTGCTTTCCAATATGCAGATCCGATAAATGAAAAAATTTCATACCTTTCCTCATCCCTTCTATTTTATTTGCATCTTTCTCTATTTTACACTATAATCAACTTATCTAACAAGTCTATACAAGAAAACGATAAACACAGATATGAGGTAATAAATATGTTAAGAGAAATTAATTTGGATGAAATATCCGATGGAAGATTATATAGCAGCAATGATATGGCCAAGACAGACTGTAAAGGATGTGATGGCTGCTCTGCCTGTTGTCATGGCATGGGAAATTCCATCGTCCTTGATCCACTGGATGTATACCGGCTTTCCATCAATCTTTCCAAATCTGTAAACGAACTGCTGACCGGCCCTCTGGAACTTAATGTTGTAGACGGTATCATTCTTCCGAATCTGAAAATGGACAGAGCCGAAGAAGCCTGTTCCTTTCTGGATACTAATGGACGCTGTACGGTCCATGCATTCCGTCCCGGAATCTGCCGTATGTTTCCTCTTGGACGCTTTTATGAAAATCGGTCTTTCCAGTATTTCTTACAGATACATGAATGTCCAAAAACAGACCGTTCCAAAGTAAAAATCAAGAAATGGCTGGATACACCGAATCTGAAAACTTATGAAAAATATATAGCCGACTGGCATTTCTTTCTGAAAGACCTTCAGGAATATGTTATGAATCTTGCTTTCGATTCTTCTGCGAATTCTGACGGAACCGCCAGGACGATCAGTATGCATGTGCTGACGCAGTTTTATCTTACGCCTTATCCGGAAGATGGGGATTTTTATTCTGAATTTTATAAACGATTAGAAAAGTCGCGGCTTTTCACTCAATCAATTGGTATTTAATTTATCATCGTGGCCTCTCAGTCCATGAGAAAGACTTGGTGTTATGATTAGCCAATGATACTAAATTCAACAGCGGAATTGTAACCTTTGTATGTGATCAGAAAGTTAATAACCGTAGATATAAACTTACCATAATTCAATGTAACCTCTCCCTGAAGATTTAATTTCAGCTGATCGAAGTTCATTCCTT
>ERZ780167.3514-NODE-3514-length-11144-cov-6.768870_pt1 | contig 11144 bp, 8 predicted proteins | sample MGYA00510982_ERZ780167 | MGnify/ENA primary metagenome ERZ780167 (study PRJEB29588, sample SAMEA2146107) | human gut metagenome | biome: human gut; feature: human-associated habitat; material: faeces | place: Denmark | collected 2008/2010 ... | reverse complement strand
CCGGCAGGTGCGACAGCTCGTGCAGCATCGGCACCGCGGCAAGATCGAGCGTGTTGCGCGTGTAGTCGTCAAACGTGCGGATGCCGCGCTCGCAGAGAATGACGTTGTCGTTGCCGCTGGCCATGATGTATTCCGCGCTCATCAGCAGCTCCTTGAGCGTGTTGGCAAGCCCGCGCTTGAGCAAAATCGGCTTTTTGACCGATCCCATCTCCTTGAGCAGGTCGTAGTTCTGCATGTTGCGCGCGCCGATCTGGATGACGTCGACGTTGTCAAACAGCGGCAGATGCTTGATATTCATGAGCTCCGTCACGATGGGCAGCCCCGTCTCCTGCTTGGCGATCTCCAGCAGGCGGATACCCTCGCCGTGCAGACCCTGGAAGTCATAGGGGGAGGTCCGCGGCTTGAATGCGCCGCCGCGCAGCAGCTGCGCGCCCGCGGCCTTGACGGCCTTGGCGACATAGACGATCTGCTCCTCGGATTCCACGGAGCACGGCCCCGCGATCATGGCGAAATGCCCGCCGCCGAACTTCGCGTCGCCCACGCTCACGACGGTGTCGTCGGGGTGGAACTTGCGGTTGCAGCACTTGAACGGGTCGGACACGCGCTTGACGGAATCGACGATATCCAGACTTTCCAGCAGCGACATATCGATCCGGCTCGTATCGCCGACCAGACCCAGCACGGTCTGATACTCGCCGAGCGAGGGATGCACGTCAATATTCTGGTTCCGCAGCCAGTTGATGAGCTGATTTCTCTTTTCCTCGGGGACGTTGTGCTTCAGTACGACAATCATGGTTTTGACCTCCAGTGCAATAAAAAATGCGGCACAGTCAATTCTGTGCCGCATGGAAACTACCGATTCTGCGCATCACAAATTGACCTTACTATCTGACGACAGTAAAGTAATAGTAGGATGCAAAAACAGAAGTGAACATCGTTTCGTTCTCCTTAAAAAGGTTGTACTCATGATAGCAGACGTTTTGGCAAATGTCAACCGGGGAAGCGGGAAAAACACGAGAAAAAGCCGCCGTACAGCTCTCTGTACGGCGGCTCCGGTGTTTAATGGTTTACGCGCATGGTCAGTTCGATCTCCTCGTCATCCGCATTGCCAGTCTCCGCAAAGCCGAATTTCCGATAGAGCGCGAGCGCCGCGCCGTTTTCCCGGTGGCAGGTCAGCACGACCCTGTCGGAATTCCCGAAGGGCTTCTTCGCGATGTATTCCAGACAGCGCTGCAGCGCGGCCGTCCCATATCCCAGCCCCTGCCGGTCCTTGTCGATCATCATGTGCCAGATGTCATACTCAGCCAGATCATAGTCGTAGATGACCATCACATAGCCGACCATCTGCTCGTCACAGAAGATCCCGAAGGGCGTGCACTGGTGATAATACACGTAGGCCTGCGCAAGGCTCCGGACCGGATGCGACACGAATCGCTCCTGTCCCTCCCGCAGCTTCAGCCCGAATGCGGAGAGAAAATTGGTTTCATCGATCTTTTTTAATGTGATTTTCTGCATTTGTTCCTCCTGTTGGCGCAGGGGGACTCAAAACATACGATCCCCCTGAAAATGTTTGGTTCCATACAGATTGCTGAACATCATGAACATCTCCTTTCGTAGGGAAGGTATCTATCTTCACGCAGCCGCAGCCGCGTTTTTGTAGTGTGCACGCATTGTATCACATCCAAGCAAAAAAAGCCAGAGGCCTTTGGCCTCTGGCAGAAATTATTTTGCCATTTCCAGCATATTCTCGATCAGTACGCCATACCCCATCGTCGGGTCGTTCACCAGCACGTGCGTCACCGCGCCCACCAGCTTCCCGTTCTGCAGGATCGGGCTGCCGCTCATGCCCTGTACGATGCCGCCGGTCTTCGCCAGCAGTGCCTCGTCCGTCACCGTGATGAGCAGATTCCGGCCGTTTTTTGCGTCCGGGTCGACGCGGTCGATGCGGATGGAAAAGCGCTGGACCTGTTCGCCGTCCACATTGGACAGGATTTCCGCCGCGCCGGTCGTGACCGCCGAAGCCGGCGCTGTCTGGACAGCCTCTCCGGGCTTCGGCTGTGAGAGTGTGCCGAAAATGCCGCAGGCTGTATTTTTTTCCACGGTCCCGACGGCGTCCGTCACGTCAAAGATCCCGTGCAGCTCGCCCGGCGTCCCGCGTGTCCCGGTCCGCACCTCCGCCACGCTCGCGCGGACAAGATAGCCCGACTGCAGCATCAGCAGCTGCGTCCCGTCGAGCCCGCTGACGCCGTGACCCAGCGCGCCGTACTGCAGGCTCACAGGATCGTAGTACGTGACCGTCCCGATCCCCGCGATATGGTCACGGACCAGGATCCCGAGCCGGTAGCCGCTGGCCGTTTTTTCCGGCGTGACCAGAAATTCCGCCTCATGCCCGCCGCGCTCCACGCGCACGACGATCGGCTCGGCCGACTGGATGCTGTCGAGCAGCGCCTGCGCGCTCGCGGTCTTCTTGCCGCCCGCCGTCAGGATCACGTCGCCGCGCCGCAGCCCCGCGCGCTGGGCCGGCGCGTCCGGCTCCACCTCGGTGACCATCAGACCCTCGGCATACAGCTTGATGCCGACCGTATATCCTCCCGGCACGAGCGTCCGCCCCGCGGCCAGCGTCTGGCAGCAGAGCGCCAGCAGCAGGCACAGGGCCATCAGCGCGGCCGGTATTTTTTTATGAAGAAACTGCTTCATGTTCTCATCCTCTCCCCAAAAGTCTCAGCGCCGTTATCTTGGCCGTTCCGGCGGGAAAGAAACCGCGTGTGAAGCATGTAAAAGAAAGCCTGTTTTCCTTGGTAAAAATCAGAAAATCACCGCTGCTGGCCGCAAACGTCGCCGTTTGCCTGCGAAAATTTCCTGCGTTTCATTCTTTCACCATCAAAGGCCCGTACCGCCCGGTTTTAATTTCTGCAAAAAAGAAAAAATTAGTCTTGACTTTTTGCGAGAAATCGTTATAATAATCATGCGCTTCGGCAAGAGGCCATTTAGGGGATTTGTGTAACGGTAGCACACCGGACTCTGACTCCGTTTGCGGGGGTTCGAATCCCTCATCCCCTGCCAGAGCAAGAAAACCAGCAATCGACTGTGATTGCTGGTTTTTCTTTGTATCAAGGCTTCCAGCCATTTTTGAAAGGAAAAACACACTTTCCTTAACGAGAAGAAGGCCGCTATTCTTGCAAATCTTATTGATTTGCTTTCCATTTTTTTCGATGCGGATTTGTGATAGCGGATGCGTACACGGGTAAAGCTTTCGTTCTGAGCGCTTCCACTCAGTCCTCCCATACGCCGTGGACGCCGAAGGTGACGCGCATGGATTCGCCGGTCGGCGCGGCAAAGCTTACGTCGTCGGCTTTCTCGATCAGCCTTGCAAGGCGGCTTCGCACGCTTTCATTGAAGATGCAGACCGGCAGTGGAAGGTCGATCATGACCATGGCGTTTCGCTTGGTGCTTTCAGGCGGTCTTACGGTGAGCGTGCCGCGCATGAGATGCGCGAGTTCATCGGATTCCTGGCGGATCTGCGTGAAGAGGTTCATTTTTGATTCATTGACGGACGTGCCGCGGAAGTTTTCATTGCGCTGAAGCATGGCTTCTACCATGGCAGCGGTTTTCGGATCGGTCATAATACGTTCTCCTTTTCAAGTTGAGTTTTGGGTACATGTTTGATTCTACTTGGAATTATCGGTCGTCCCGCTGGTTTCAAGATGATTTCTCATGAGATGCCTGTATTTTTCGGCACACTCTGCGCAAAACTTTCCGGCCTTTGTCCCGCCATGCTTGAAAAAAGTCTGCGGCATACGAAAACGAAAGCGCAAGGGGATATGCAACTGCGCCGGCAAATATTACGGGTTACAATTCTTGCATGGCTCGTAGCCCATTTTGATCACGCTGTCACGCGTTCCGGTGTAATTCCACTTGTTTTTTCGGATATCTTCTTCACGCTACTGCACCATGTGTAGTGGAACTTGCCGGTGTTGGTGTTGATGATGTAATTACAATTAGTCTGCAATGTAGCGCTATTTGCCGTTTGCTGTGTTGAATCTGGTTGTGTGTCTTCGAGGGAAGAAGTTGATTGGTATTTGCCCGGTTGTACAACAATAGAGAATGTCATTTGATCGCCGAGACAGTTTTTAGCTTGAATGATCGCAGTCCCAGGCGATACGCCGTGGATGACGGCCATCTTGAAGTTTGGAAGATCTCCGGGCGCAGGATCCGCTTCGACGGTTGCGATATCTGGGGTCAGCGACATCCAGGTAACGGCGCCATGCTGTGCGCTCTCCGATACACAAGCACATATTTCCGTGTCATAATCCATGCTCGCAACTGGGCGTCCTTCTTCATCACGGAATACTGCGAAAAGGTTGATGGTTGGTAAATCGAGAACGTCTTTTTGTCGAAACTCCGGTATAATGATTCTGGATAATATCGCGCTTACTTCCGCTCTTGAAATTGGCCTCTCGGGGAAGTAGACTCCATCATAACCTGAATCGTTGGTGCCAGTTAAGATTCCAGCGTTATATAAAGTGTAAATAGAACCCCAATGGTCAGAACATAGGTCAATGTCAGGAAGTATTCCGGGAGCAATATTGTTAATGTTTTTGTACGCTTCTTCTGGAAGAGCTTCATCCATGACAAAAGCAAAAATTTCCCGTGTTATTTCACTCGACCAAAAAGATGCATCTTTTCCTCTGAAATAATATGGGAACTCGGCAAATGCTAGCCAATAGTCAACGTAAGCTTTATACCACGGAGATGATGGCTCAAATTTACCAGACCCTCCGACATAAATATCATGAAGCCTGCAGCCAATCGCAACCGCCTCAGCAATAGTCATGTTTCCTGACGGGGAGAACTTCGCATCTGCTTTTCCATTCATCAACCCATATTCGCATACAGTCTTCACGCTGTCAGCGTACCACGCGGAGCCGGGAACATCTGAGAACCCGGTGTATTCCACTTGTTTTTTGAAGTTTGACAGACCTGCTTCTTTCGCAAGCGCAGGGATCCCGAGCGCGAACAGCAAGGCTATAACGAGGAGCAGACTCAGCACTCTTTTCATGTCGCATATTCTCCTTGTTTTGAAATATATGGGCCTTTTTTCAACAATAGCACATTCGCCGGACACTGTCAATCTTTGAATTCCCAGATTCAGACAGAGAATCGCGGCATTCAGCGCTGCAGCTTTGTCGGCAGAAGATCCTGTATGCAGGTTTTTCTTGATAATTCGTCCGAAAGCGTGTATCGTATAGGTATATCAAAGAATCAGGAGCAGAGATTCATGACTGATGGGTTTATCAAGACTGCGGCCGGGACGATCGATGTGCAGGTCGCGGATGTGCAGACCAATACCGATACGATCCTCGCGCGCGTACGGCAGGCGGACGCGGCCGGCGTCGACCTGCTGACGCTGCCGGAGCTGTGCCTGACCGGCTACACCTGCGGCGATCTGTTTTTCTCCGACTGCCTGCTCGGCGCGGTGGAGCCGGCGCTTGCCCGCATTCTTGAGCAGACGGCGGCGCTTTCCACGGTCTTCACCGTGGGCCTGCCGCTGCGCTTCGGCGGCAAGCTCTATAACTGCGCGGCGGTCATCCACGCGGGCAGGCTCCTCGGCGTGGTGCCGAAGACGTACCTGCCGAACTACGGCGAATTTTACGAGCAGCGGCAGTTTTCTTCCGCGTCGGTGCTCGGCGGAAACATCTACGACCTGACGCTCTGCGGCCAGAGCGTGCCGTTCGGCACGGATCTGCTTTTTGCCTGCGCGGAGCTGCCGGACTATACCTTCGGCGTCGAGCTGTGCGAGGACCTCTGGGTCCCGTGCCCGCCGTCGACCCGCCTCACGGCCGGCGGCGCGGCCATCATTGCCAACCTGTCCGCCTCGGACGAGGTGATCGGCAAGGCGGACTACCGCCGGATGCTGGTCAGCGCGACGTCCGCGCGGCTGGCCTGCGGCTATATCTACTGCAGCGCCTCCCCGACGGAGTCCACGCAGGACATGGTCTTCTCCCGCCATCATCTGATCGCGGAAAACGGCACCATCCTCGCGGAAAACGAGCCGTTTGCCGACGCTGAGCTGACGATCACCGAGATCGACGTGCAGCGGCTCATGCACGAGCGGCACCGCACCACGAGCTATGACGCCGTCCCCGGCCTGCGGCAGATCGTCTTCCACCAGCCCCTGCGCCGGACACAGCTGACGCGGCCCATCGCTCCAAATCCCTTCGTCCCGCCCTATGACGAGCAGCTTCGCGCCCGTGCGGAGGCGATCCTGCGCATCCAGTCGCAGGGCCTTAAAAAGCGGATCGAGCATACGCACGCGAAGACCGTCGTGCTCGGCATCTCCGGCGGGCTTGACAGCACACTCGCGCTTCTCGTGTGCGTGCGCGCGTTCGACCTCTGCGGGCGCAGCCGGAAGCAGATCCAGTGCGTCACGATGCCCTGCTTCGGCACCACGAAGCGCACGAAGTCCAACGCCGTGAAGCTCTGCGAGGAGCTGGGCGTCAGCGTGCAGGAGGTCAACATCACCGCCGCCGTCCGGCAGCACTTCGCCGACATCGGCCATGACGAATCGGTGCACGACGTGACCTATGAAAACTGCCAGGCGCGCGAGCGCACGCAGGTGCTGATGGACATCGCCAACCAGTCCGGCGGCCTCGTGATCGGCACCGGCGATCTGTCGGAGCTCGCGCTCGGCTGGGCGACCTACAACGGCGACCATATGTCCATGTACGCCGTCAACTGCTCGGTGCCGAAGACGCTCGTACGCTACATCGTGCAGTATGAGGCAGCGAGCAGCGCGCCCGCCCTGCAGGCGGTCCTGCTGGACATTCTCGACACGCCGGTCTCCCCGGAGCTTCTGCCCGCGGACGAGAACGGCCAGATCGCGCAGAAGACGGAGGACCTTGTCGGCCCCTACGAGCTGCATGATTTCTTCCTGTACCATACGCTCCGCTTCGGCACGCGCCCGCGCAAGCTCTTCCGGATGGCGAAATACGCCTATGCGGGGAAATACGACGACGAGACCATCCGCCACTGGCTCAAGACCTTCTGCCGCCGCTTCTTCCAGCAGCAGTTCAAGCGCTCGTGCATCCCGGACGGTCCGAAGGTCGGCTCCGTGACGCTCAGCCCGAGAGGGGACTGGCGCATGCCCTCCGACGCCTCCAGCCGCCTCTGGCTGAGCGAGGCGGAAGCCCTGTAAAAGATAAACGAACGGCCCCATCCATATCGGATGGGGCCGCATTTTGTTTGGGATACTCAGATGATGCGTCTGCCGCAGAGGAAGCGCGTCTTGTAATACGATTCGTCCAGCGAGTTGATACGCACGCCCGTAGACGGGGTAGAGGCGTGGACGAAGTTGCCGCCGCCGATGTACATGCCGACGTGGTTGGCGTAATTGCCGTAGCCGAAGAAGACAAGGTCGCCGACCTGCAGATCGCTGCGGGAAACGTAGGTGCCCTGGCTCATCTGGTCGTTGGCCACGCGGTTCATCTTGTAGCCGTAGTTCGTCAGCACATAATACATGAGGCCGGAGCAGTCAAAGCCGGTCGACGGGCTCTTGCCGCCCCAGACGTAGCTGTAGCCGATGAAGGACATCGCGAAGTTCGCGATCTCGCTCGCCGTGCCGGAGCCGGAGACGGTGCCGCCGCCATTTCCGGTGCTGCTGCCCGGGGTGACGGTGCTGTCCTTCTTGTCGGAGAGCAGGTCGGCGCGGACGTAGGCGGTGATGCCCTTATACTTGATGCGGTACCACTGGTGGCCGTCGGAGGTGGTGGTCGTGATGCCGGTGACGGTGACGGAGGCGTTGTAGCTCAGCTCGCCGACCTTCGTGCTGCCGGTGGTCCAGGAGTCGCGGACGTTGATGGAGCCGGACTGGCAGACATACATGGTCTTGCTGACGCTGGTGACCGTGACGTTCAGGTTGATCTGGTCAACGACGACCGTCGCGCTCTTGACGTTTTCATCGTAGAACCACTGGATGGTCTTGTAGCAGCGCAGGAACATCGTCATCGCTTCCTGCCGGCTGGTGTTGCCCTTGGGGTTCAGATAGGTGCCGTTGCCGAGCTTCGTGCCCTGCACATAGGAGTAGCTCACGCAGATCTGCGCGGATTCCTTCGCCCAGGAAGAGATCTTGTTCGCGTCGGCAAAGCCGTTCAGCGCGCCGTCCGCAGCCGTGGGGGAGAAGGCCGCCGCGGTGCAGAAGTTCTCGATCAGCTTGAAAAACTCCTGCCGTGTCAGCAGCTGGTTCGGGCGGAACGAGCCGTCTTCATAGCCGTTGACGATGCCGTAGAGATGGGCCTTGACGATGTTTTCGTCGTTCGTGTCGGTGAAGCCCGTGAAGTTCTCGTTCGACAGGTCGATGTCGTTGCCCGTCGCCTTTTCGAAGGCGTACACGGCCAGCTCGCACATCTCGCCGCGGGTGATGTCCTTGGTGAGGTCGAGGCCATTGAACGAGGCAGGCATCAGCCCGAGCTGGTTGATCTCGTCATAGTTTGTCTTGAACCAGCTGCTGTATTTGTTGTTCGCAGCGAAACAGACCGCGCTCATCGACATGAGCATCGCCGCGCACAGCAGCAGGCAGAGCAGTTTTCTTACCTTTTGCATCTTCTGTAGACTCCTTTTTCCGCTCCTCGGCCGGAACGGCGCATGTTTTGACGGATTTGGCTCGATTATATCAGATTATGACAACCAATACAAGTCCATTTTTGTAAATCTTTCGTAACCAAATGCTTTTTTTAGCCAATGGTTGCGTTTTGACCGAAAAAGTGGTATAAACGTAGCCATGAAATTACGAGTCATGATCGCAGTGCTTGCCTGCAAGCTCTGCCGGAGCCTGATCCGCCTGCTGGGCAGAGGCGGCACGGATTTCCCCGGGCGCGTAGCGCTCAAGCTCTGCCCGAACCTGCTGGGTGAACTTGCAAAGAACGTGACGACGGTGATCGTCACGGGCACCAACGGCAAGACCACGACGTCCCGTATGATCGAGCAGTCGTGGCAGGACGCTGGAATCTCTTACTTTGCCAACAAATCCGGCGCGAACCTCCTGTCCGGCGTCACGGCGGAATTTGCCGTCCATTCGACGCTGACCGGCCGCTGCAAATACCCCTACGCCCTCATCGAGGCGGACGAGGCGGCGCTGAAGTTCATCAGCAAATACGTCGACGCCAAAGTCATCGTCTTCACGAACGTCTTCCGCGACCAGCTCGACCGCTACGGCGAGGTCACGCATACGCTCGAAAAGCTCCGCATCGGCGCCAAGAACAGCCCCAACGCCGTCCTGTGCCTCAACGCGGACGATTCCCTTATCACGAGCCTGCATGACGACGTGCCGAACCCGGTCCTGTTCTACGGCGTCAGCACGCCGATCTATGCCGGGCATGTGACGGAGGTCTCTGACGCGCCGTACTGCATCAAGTGCAAGAGCGAGTACGAATACGACTTCGTGACCTACGGCCATCTGGGCGGCTACCGCTGCCCGCACTGCGGCTATGCGCGGCCGACACCCGATCTGTTCGTGAGCCGCATCGTCACGAGCGACGAGGAGCATTCCGAGGTCGTCTTCCGCGACGGCCAGACCGAGATCCCCGCGTTGATCAACCTGCCGGGCGGCTACAACATTTATAATGCCTGCGCCGCCATGACGGCCGCGAAGGCACTGGGCCTGGATCTGACGAAGGCCGCGCAGTCTCTGTCGCACTTCGCCTGCGGCTTCGGACGCATGGAGAAATTCGAAATAGGCGGCGCCGACGTGCGCATGATCCTCATCAAAAACCCTGCCGGCTGCAACCAGGTGCTGAGCTTCCTCACGCAGCGCACCGAGCCGTTCGTCTTCGCCGCCTGCCTCAACGACCGCACGCAGGACGGCCGCGACGTCAGCTGGATCTGGGATGTGGCCTTCGAACGCCTGACCGATATGGACGCGCTCCGCGAGGTCTATCTCTCCGGCACCCGCGCGGAGGACATGGCACTGCGCTTCCTCTACGCCGGCTTCCCGCAGGAGAAGCTGCATGTGCAGAAGGATTACGGCAAGCTGATGGAAGAGGCGACAGCGCATAAGCTGCCCGTCTTCGTCATGCCGACCTATACGGCCATGCTGGCCCTGCGCGGTACGATCAGCAAAACCTACGGCTATAAGCAATTCTGGGAGTAAGCTATGGAACTGAACATCTACCATTTATACCCCGACGTGCTGAACCTCTACGGCGACCGCGGCAACGTCCTTTGCTTGCAGCGGCGGCTGGAGTGGCGCGGCATGCAGGCGAATATCGTAAACGTCCCGATCGGTACAAAACTCGACGCGAAAAACTGCGACCTTATCTTCATCGGCGGCGGCCAGGACTTTGAGCAGGAGGTCCTTCTGGACGACCTGAAAGGGGAGAAGACCGCTGAGCTCAAGGCCGCCATCGAGGACGGCGTGCCCGTGCTCGCCATCTGCGGCGGCTATCAGATGCTGGGCCAGTACTACAAGACCTGGGACGGCCAGCAGTGCGACTTTACCGGCGCGCTCGACCTCTACACCGTCGGCTCCGAGCAGCGGATGATCGGCAACTATATGTTCTCCTGCGAAGAAGCAGGCTGCAACATCGTCGGCTTTGAAAATCACTCCGGCAAGACCTATCTCGGCTCCGGCGTCCGGCCCCTCGGCAGGGTGCTCGAGGGTTCCGGCAACAACGGCGAGGATGGCACGGAGGGCGCAAGATATAAAAACGTCTTCGCATCCTACTCCCACGGCTGTCTGCTGCCCAAAAACCCGAAGCTGGCGGACCTGATCCTGCAGACCGCCCTCGAACGCAAATACGGCGCGCTCACGCTCCCGCCCCTCCCCGATACCCTCGAGACCGCCGCCCACACCTACATGGAAAACCGCCTGACCCATAAATAAGCGCCCCTACCCGAGATTACCCCGGGTAGGAGTTTATTACGATATCCGCTGCCCCAAGGCTCCCTTGTGTAAAGGGAGCTGTCACCGAAGGTGACTGAGGGATTGATGCCCCGCCGCAGCGGAAAAGGCTCCCTTCCAGGGGAGCTGGCTCGGCGCAGCCGAGACTGAGAGGTTGCCACAAATTTGCACGAAAACCCAAACCGCGAGTTTCGCTTGCGGTTTGGAAAGGAAGAAACGAGCACAGAGGAAAAGAGACGTCGCTTGCGGC
>ERZ780167.3501-NODE-3501-length-11175-cov-3.691367_pt1 | contig 11175 bp, 12 predicted proteins | sample MGYA00510982_ERZ780167 | MGnify/ENA primary metagenome ERZ780167 (study PRJEB29588, sample SAMEA2146107) | human gut metagenome | biome: human gut; feature: human-associated habitat; material: faeces | place: Denmark | collected 2008/2010 ... | reverse complement strand
CCGGCTGCTGATGCTGGGCGACCTGCTTTACCACGGTCCCCGGAACGACCTGCCCCGGGACTACGCGCCGAAGCAGGTGATCCCCATGCTGAGCCAGTACCGGGAAAACATCATCGCGGTTCGGGGCAACTGTGAGGCGGAGGTTGACCAGATGGTTCTGCCTTTTCCCTGCATGGCGGAGTTTTCCCAGCTGCTTCTGGACGGGAAAACCTTCTATCTGACCCATGGACATCACCACAACCCGGATGATCTTCCGCCCCTGCCGGAGGGCAGCGTGTTCCTGTTTGGGCACACCCATGTGAAGATGGACGAAGTGCGCTCCGGCGTCCGCTGCCTGAACCCCGGCAGTGTCTCCATCCCCAAGGACGGGAGCCACAGCTGTCTGATTTATGAAAACGGAGAATTTTCTTTTCGGATTTTGGAGGAATGACCGTGGATTCGACAGAATGCGAGACCTGCTGGTATTATGATTATGATGAGGAGTACGACGAATACTACTGCATGATGGATTTGGACGAGGACGAGGTTTACCGCATCGCCAATTCCCCCTCCCGGCACTGCCCCTTTTACCGGCAGGGCGACGATTACACCCTTGCAAGGAGACAATAGATGAAACGATGGTATCCCGCGCTGATCCTGCTGTGCCTGCTGCTGGCGGGCTGCTCCGGGAAGGGGGAGGAAACGACGTTCCCCACCCAGACGGAGGCCGTTCCCGTGGAAGCAGCGCCGCCTGCCGGGCTGCATGACCCGGATGACCCGGTGGAAGTGCGTTACGGCGACGCACTGCGGGCGTATCCCCTGAGCGCCCCCAATGTGGCCGGAATGAAAGCCATGGGCAGTGACCTGCTGGTGTTCTCCGACACCGAGGTCAGCACCGTTATCACCCGGCTTTCCGGGGAGGAACTGTACATAGCGGCCACCGCCCGGCTGGATTTTGGCCTTACTCCGGATAACCCGTCCCTACAGGTCACGGAAAGCGGCCTGAGCTATTTTGACCCGGTGAACCGGCAGACGGTGGTGCTGGATGCTTCTCTGCGGGAGATCACCCACATTCCCGTGCCGGAGGACTTGGAGGGAACGCCCCTGCTGTCCCGCGACCGGGAGACCTTGTACTACTGCACCAAAGCGGGCGTCCGCGCATGGAATCTGGAAACGGGCATCCGCCGGGTCATCAAGGAAGCCGGGTTCGCCCAACAGAGCGTGACGGGGCTGCACCTGAACGACACCGTCCTGCAATGCCGCGTGGCGGACAACGAGGGCAATGCCAGCACGCTGCTGCTTTTCACGGAAAGCGGGCGGATATTATATGAAGGGGCGCAGGAGCTGACGATGCGCTCCCGGGGCGACAGCTATTTTATCTCCTTCCCCACAGGCTGCACCCGGGCGCTGCTGTTCGGGCAGGCGGGGGAGGAAGCCCCTCTGGCGCTGACCCCGGCGGAGCTGAGCGGGGAGGACTTTCTTCTGGAGACCTTCGCCGACGCGGTGACGGCCAGCGTTGCGTCGGATACGGAGATCAAGCTGGACTATTACGATCTGGAAACCGGACGCCGCCGCAGTTCCGTGACCCTTCCGTTCTTCGGCCTGCCCCTGACGGTGGAGGAGTCCGCCGACGGCTGGGTCTATTTCCTGCTTTACAACAACGACGGCCGGCCGGTCATTTACCGCTGGGACACAGCCGCGCTGGAATTCGCCGTTTCCGACACGGAGGTCTACACCGGCCCCTATTATTCCAACCAGGAGCCGGACTATCACGGGCTGGTGTGGTGCGAGTATTACGCGAGAACCATCGGCGATACCTACGGCGTTGAGGTGCTATTGTGGGAGGACGCCAATCTGGTGCAGCCATGGGACTACAATTTTGAAACGGAATATCTGGTGCCGGTTTTCAAACGGGAGCTGGACTGGCTGAACGAGCGCCTTGCCAATTTCCCGGAGGGGATGCTGGAAGCTGCAATTTCCCATTTTTCCTCTCTGAAGATCTGTCTGGTGCGGGAGATCATCGGCAGCGCCGAATCCGGCAGTGTGAGCAGGGCGAACGGCATCCAGTTTATGAACGGGACGGACGCCTACATCGTGCTGGCGGCGGGGGATACCTCGGAAAAAGCGCTGTACCACGAGCTTTACCATGTGATGGAGACCCACATCTTAGGCAACAGCATCGCCCTCGACCAGTGGGCAAAGCTGAATCCCGTGGGATTTGAGTACGACTACGATTACCTTGCCAACGCTCAGCGGGACGGCAGCGATTTTTTGCAGCCGGACACCCGCAGCTTTGTGGACACCTACTCCATGAGCTATCCCAAGGAAGACCGGGCGCGGATCTTTGAGTATGCCATGACGGCGGGAAACGCGTCGCTGTTTGCGGCCTCGCCCCTGCAATACAAGCTGAAAATGCTGTGTCAGGGGATACGGGAGGCCTTCGGCCTGAAAAAATCTACGGAAAACTTCCCGTGGGAGCAGTACCTGAATCAGCCTATGGCGTACACGGGAAAATAACAAAAGCGCTGTCATTCAGAACCATCGGTTCCAAGTGACAGCGCTTTTTCATTATGGATTTGCCGCTATGTAGTTGATTCTGACGGTAAACGATCAGTCCTCGGGGAACAGCTTTTCCCGGCAGTAGCGGATGATGGCCTTTCGGGTGATGAGGCCGATGAACGCGTCCTTGTCGTCTACTACAGGAACAAAGTTCTGATTGGACGCCCGCTCCACCAGCTCGTGCATGGAGGTGGTGACCCGGACGGGGACGTTATCCTTCCGGCGGGCGATCTCCATGACCCGGCGGGCTTCGGCCTGACGCATATCCATGTAGCACATGTTCTTCATGGCCCACAGTAGGTCGCCCTCTGTCAGGGTTCCACGGTATTCGCCCCGGTGGTTGAGAATGGGAATCGCGGCGTAGCCTGCGGATTCCATCTTTTCCAGTGCCTGCCGGATGGTATAATCATCGTACAAATATGCACACATCGCCTTTGGTGTCAGAAAAAACAGAATATTATTCATGGGGTTCTCCTTTTCGGCGCGGCTGATTGGGAGGATGCCTTACTGCCGCCTTATACATTATAGCATAAACGAAACGGAAAAGTATGAAATTTTCTTGTTAATTTGCAATCAGCCATCCAAAAAATCACGATTGTTTTTGTGCGGAATGACGGTTCTATTTTCCAAAGTGAAAATCAGAAAAATCGAAGGTCGCGAAATAGTCCTCCGGCGTCTCGGCGCGGCGGATGAGCTGGAAGCTGCCGTCCTCTTTCAGCAAAACCTCTGCGGAACGGAGCTTGCCATTATAATTGTAGCCCATGGAGAAGCCGTGAGCGCCGGTGTCGTGGATGGCTACAATGTCGCCGATCTGGATTTCCGGCAGACTCCGCTCGATGGCGAATTTGTCGTTGTTTTCGCACAGACCGCCGGTGACGTCATAGACGTGATCGAGAATGGCGTCCTCCTTGCCCAGCACGGTGATGTGGTGGTAAGCGCCGTACATGGCCGGGCGCATCAGGTTGGCGGCGCAGGCGTCCAGACCCACGTATTCCCGGTAGATGTGCTTTTCATGAATGACGGTGGAGATCAGGTGGCCGTAGGGCGCCAGCATGAACCGGCCAAGCTCGGTGAAAATGGCGACGTCACCCATGTCGTTGGGGGTCAGGATCTCCTCATATTTCACCCGCACGCCCTCACCGATGACGCCGATGTCGCATCTGGGCTGCTCGGGGCGGTAGTCCACGCCGATGCCGCCGGACAGGTCGATGAAGGAAATATGCGCGCCGGTGGCGTTGCGCAGCCGCACCGCCAGACGGAACAGCTGCCCGGCCAGAGCGGGGTAGTATTCATTGGTGGTTGTGTTGGAGGCAAGGAAGGCATGAACGCCGAAGTGCTTCGTGCCCAGCTTCATCAGCCGGGTGATCGCCCCCGCCATCTGGTCTTCGGTCATGCCGTATTTGGCGTCCCGGGGCATATCCATGATGGTGTTGCCAAGAGAGAAGGAGCCGCCCGGGTTATACCGCAGACACACCGTCTCGGGGACCGGCCCCATGGATGCCAGAAAATCCACATAGGTGGCATCGTCCAGATTGATGTACACGCCCATATCCCGCGCCTTGCGCATATCCAGCGCCGGCGTATCGTTGGAGGAAAAGATCACGTCATGTCCCGTGATGCCCACGGCCTCGGACAGCAGCAGCTCGGTATAGGTGGCGCAGTCGCAGCCGCAGCCCTCCTCATGGAGGATTTTCAGCAGGAAGGGGTTGGGGGTGGCCTTGACGGCAAAATACTCCCGGAATCCGGGATTCCAGGAAAACGCCGCCTTCAGTAACCGGGCGTTGGCGCGGATGCCGGCCTCGTCGTAAACGTAAAAGGGGGTGGGGATCTGCTCGCGGATTTCCTTTGCTTTTTCCAGAGTCAAAAACGGTATCTTTTTCATAGCTCGAACCCTCTCTATTCTATGCAAAAAACGGCGTACTTTACGCCGTGACTAGGAGAATTGTATTGTATGGAAGGACATTTGTCAACCCCGTATCCACTTCTCACCCCGGTAGAAACCGAATTTCTCCGCCGGGGAGAGAACTCGACAAAATGGCGGTTTCTTTTTTGTGAAAAATGTGCTATACTCCCTCCATCTTCACAAAGGAAGGAAACCAAAATGAAACGAACGAAATTGTCCGACCGCCAGCTCCCGGATTACAGCCGGGGCGAAGAGATCATGAACATGGTCACCCACATCGTCGGCGGCGCTGTAGGCGTCGTGGCGCTGACGCTGTGCGTCATTTTCGCCGCCCTCCACGGCAATCCCTGGGGCGTTGTCACCTCCGCCATTTACGGCAGCGCCATGGTCACCATGTTCACCATTTCCAGCGTCTACCACGGTCTGAAGCCAACGCTTGGCAAAAAGGTGATGCAGGTACTTGACCACTGCACCATTTATTTCCTCATCGCGGGAACCTACACCGTGATTCTGCTGTCCGCCATCCGTCCGGAGAATCCCGCCCTTGCGTGGGTGCTGTTCGGCTTTGAGTGGGGCATGGTAGCGCTGGCCACGACCCTGACGGCCATTGACCTGAAGAAATACCGGGTCTTTTCCATGATCTGCTATATCGGCATGGGCTGGGCGATCATTTTCTTTGCAAAGCAGGCAATGCAGGCGCTGACCTTCCCGGGCTTTCTGCTTCTGCTGCTGGGCGGCATTGCCTACACGGTCGGCTCCGTTCTGTATGGATTGGGCAAGCGCAGGAAGTGGATGCACTCCGTATTTCACATTTTCGTCGATTTGGGGGCACTGCTCCAGTTCTTCTGCGTGCTGTTTTATGCAATCTGACGAAAAAAATCAGGGTTACGCCACTCCCTGGAAGGAAAAAACCGCCATAAATTTGGTTAATGCTACGAAAATCTTTTTTCGCTATACTAAGGGTTGATTTGTTCACGGTTTAGACATATAATGATACTCGCCAGGCGGTGATACGCCACCGCAGGGTAACTTAACTAAGGAGGAAACCTATGCTTACTTTCATTCTCTGCATTGCAGCTCTGGTCGTCGGCTACATCTTCTACGGCAAGCGCGTAGACAAGATCTTTGGCTCTGACGACCGGGAGACGCCTGCCATCGCGCTCAACGACGGCGTTGACTTCGTCCCGATGAAGGGTTGGAAGATCTTCCTGGTTCAGCTGCTGAACATCGCTGGTCTCGGCCCCATCTTCGGCGCTCTGAACGGTGCTCTGTTTGGACCTGTCGTCTATCTGTGGATCGTCTTCGGTACCATCTTCGCCGGCGGCGTCCACGACTATATGTGCGGTATGCTGTCCATGCGGCACAAGGGCGCCAGCATTTCCGAGATTACCGGTACTTATCTGGGCAAGGTCATGCTGCAGGTCATGCGCGTGTTCTCCGTCATCCTGCTGGTCATGGTCGGCGTCGTGTTCTCCAAGGGTCCCGCCGGTCTGCTGGCTCTGCTGACCCCCGAGAAGCTGGACGCTACCTTCTGGCTGTGGGTCATCATCATCTACTACTTCATCGCCACCTTCGTTCCCATCGACAAGGTCATCGGCAAGATCTACCCCATCTTCGGTATCTGCCTGATCATCATGGCTGTCGGTGTTGCGGGTGTTCTGCTGTTCGCCCATGAGTATCAGATGCCCGAGCTGTGGAACAACTTCTATAACCAGCATCCTCAGAACATCCACATCTGGCCGTTCATGTTCGTCACCGTGGCCTGCGGCGCCATCTCCGGCTTCCACGCCACGCAGTCTCCCATGATGGCCCGTTGCTGCACCTCTGAGAAGCAGGGTCACAAGGTGTTCTACGGCGCAATGGTCGCCGAGGGCATCATCGCCATGGTCTGGGCGGCTGCCGGTGTTTCCTTCTACGAGAACACCCAGGCTCTGCTGGAAGCCGGTGCCGGTGTGAACGCTGTTGTTTACGAGATCTGCACCACCACCATGGGCAAGATCGGCGGCGTCCTGGCTATGCTGGGCGTTATCGCCTGTCCCATCACCTCCGGTGATACCGCTTACCGCAGCGCCCGTCTGACACTGGCCGACTGGTTCAAGATCGACCAGAAGGATTGGAAGAAGCGTCTGCTTCTGACCGTCCCCCTGCTGGGCGTCGGTGCCATCATCTGCCAGATCGACTACTCCGTGGTATGGCGTTACTTCTCCTGGTCCAACCAGACTCTGGCCATGATCGCTCTGTGGGCGGCTGCCATGTATCTGGCGCAGAACAAGCGCAACTACTGGATCTGCGCGGTTCCTGCCACCTTCATGACCGGCGTTTCCATCACCTACTTCTTCGCGGCCGGCGAGTGCCTCGGCCTGCTGTGGAAGCCTATGGGAATTGCCGAGAGCGTGTACTATCCCATCGCCGTTGTCGCCGGTGTTATCGCCGCGGTCGGCTTCCTGGCGCTGTTCCTGAAGAAGAGCGCAAAGTACAAGACCAGCACTCTGGCACAGTAATATATCCTCTTATGGCCTCCCGCTTTACGGCGGGAGGCCATTTTTGGATTGCCGTCTGCTGCCCGCACGCCTCTGCGGACGGCCTGCGAAGGATTCGCGGGATAAAATGGTGTTAACCATTCTATCGAGAAATAATGACAGACCCTGATAGGAACCCCGTATGACATGCAGAAACGGCGCCGGATGGCGCCGTTTCTGTTTGCAGCATTAGGTCAATATTTCCGGGACAGGAGAGCCTCGGCTTCCTCACGGGTGATCTCCCCGGCATTGCACCGCGCCATGATCTGCACGTCCTTGTCGTTGAGCTTGTAACCCAGATAGAAGAACGTGGAAATAATCATGCCGATGACAGGCACCAGAGCGTACACAATCCACAGTCCCTCCAGCGCTCCCGCGCTCTGCTGGATGTTCAGCGCCTTCAGCGTCTCGAAGCTCTCCGCCTCCACGGAAATCCAGTGGAAGCAGCCCAGCAGCGCCAAAGCCAGCGAGGACGAGACCGCAGCGGTGATCTTCACGGAGAAGGTCTGAATGGCGAAGGTGATGCCCTTGGCGCTGATGCCGGATTTGTATTGGCCGTACTCGGCGCAGTCCGGGGTGAACATGAAGGCGAGAATGCCCACGATGCTCATGGGAACGGTGCGGACGCAGGTCAGCGTCAGGAACAGCGCCCGGTTTTCGTAGCCAACGAAGAAAATCACCAGACCTAAGATGATGTTGACGATGTTGCACCAGAAAAGCGTCTTGAATTTATCCAGCTTTTTCAGGATGGTGGGCATGAGCATGGCGGCGAAAACACCCGGCACCATGTTCAGCAGGTTCAGCACGATGGAGTAAAGGGAGTTGCCGAAAAGATAGAAGGAGACGAACAGCGTCACGGCGGCGGAGGTTTTCAGCGCGTCGGTGGCGCAGTAGCCGCCATAGTAGGTCAGCAGGTATTTGTTCTTTCCCAGATAGGAGAACATCTGCCGGGGAGAGAAGTTTTCGTCTTCCTCTTCGGGCTTATAGTTGCGCTCCTTGCAGTTGAGGGACAACGGCACCATGGTCAGGGCGCTGAAAATGGACAGCGTCGCAATGGCCAGACTGGCGCTCATGCCCACATTTTCGCTGATGAGGATGGGCAGCACAACGCCGTAAATCAGCACGCCCGCCCCGGAGAACACCCGGTTGACGGAGAGCAGGGTGTTGCGCTCCGGCAGATTGTCGGTCATGGTGTTCAGCATGGCGTAGGCGGGAATGTCCGTCAGAGTGTACACAGTGTCCCACAACACGTAGGCCACGCCGAACCAGACAAGTTTCCCAGTCTCCCCCAGCGCCGAGGGAATGGAGAACAGGATGATGGTCACAATGGGGATCAGTGCGGTGGAAATGCGCAGCCAGGGCAGACTTTTCTGCCCGTTTTTGAATTTCACCTTGTCGAAGATGAAGCCGAAAATGGGGTCATTCACGGCGTCCCAGATCTTGACGATCAGCAGCACGATAGCGACCTTGGCAAGGTTCACGCCCTGCATGGCAAGGTAAGTGGAAATAAAAGCTGCCGTGATGTTGTAGTAAATGTTCTGCCCGATGAAGTATGTCCAGTAGCTCAAGCGCTCCTTGAAGGTGGTCATATACCCCGGATGTTTGTCTGCCATGGCGATCCGCCCCTCTCTTTACAATGAATGTATTCTACCATTGCGGAAAATGGAAGTCAATCGACGGAGAAATCTTTGACATTTTGAACGGAATTTGGTAGTATAGGAAGGAAAAAAGCGCCCCGTTTTTTGGCAGATTGTCATGGGGTGGAGGATAAGGAAAGGAACGCTATGGCCAACGTCATTGAAATAACGGATTTCTCCGCGCCGGAGCTGGACGTGTATGCCCGGCTGACGGAGGCGCAGCTGCTCAACCGGTTTGAACCGGCCAAGGGGATGTTCATTGCGGAAAGCCCCAAGGTCATCCACCGGGCTTTGGACGGCGGATATGAGCCGGTGTCGCTGCTCATGGAGCGCAAGGACATTACGGGCGCGGCGCGGGAGGTCATCGCCCGCTGTCCCGAGGTTCCCGTGTATACCGCGGACGAAGAATTGCTGTGCAATCTCACCGGCTACCACCTGACCCGGGGCGTGCTGTGCGCCATGCGCCGCCCGGGGCTTCCCAACCTGGAGGATATCTGCGCCGGGGCGGCACGGATTGTGGTTCTGGAAAACGTCCAGAATCCCACCAACGTGGGCGCGATCTTCCGTTCCGCCGCCGCGCTGGGCATGGACGCCGTGCTGCTGACTCCCGGATGCAGTGACCCGCTGTACCGCCGCAGCGCGCGGGTCAGCATGGGGACGGTGTTTCAGATTCCATGGACGTTCACGGGGGACTGGCCGGGGGAGGGAATGGCGCAGCTGAGCCGTCTGGGCTTCAGAACCGCAGCCATGGCGCTGAGCGACGATTCCGTCTCCATTGACGACCGCCGTCTCATGGCGGAGGAAAAGCTGGCGGTGATTCTGGGCAGCGAGGGCGACGGCCTGACGGAGACGACCATTGCCCGGTGCGACTACACCGTAAAGATCCCCATGTACCACGGCGTGGATTCTCTGAACGTAGCGGCTGCCAGCGCCGTGGCCTTCTGGCAGCTGAGAAAGGAAAAATGACTATGGAACTGGTAAACGGACGTCCCGCGGACTGCGCCGGACGTCTTGAGAAGGAAATCCGCTGCTACGATCTGCTGGACAGTCTGGGAATCGACTACCGGCGCATCGACCACGAGGCCGCCATGACTATGGAAGCCTGCGAGGAGATCGACCGGGTGCTGGATGCGGTGATCTGCAAGAATCTGCTGCTGTGCAACCGGCAGTGTACGGAGTTTTATCTGCTGATGCTGCCCGGGGACAAGCATTTCAAAACCAGCGTTCTCTCCAAGGAGATCGGTTCCTCCCGCCTGAGCTTTGCCGCGCCGGAGTATATGGGGAAGTTTCTGGACATCACCCCCGGCTCCGTCAGCGTTCTGGGGCTGATGAACGACCGGGAGAACCATGTGCAGCTTCTCATGGACGAGGACGTGCTGAAAGGGGAGTTCATTGGCTGCCATCCCTGCATCAACACCTCCAGTCTGCGCCTTCGGACGGCTGACCTGATGGAGAAAATTTTGCCCGCCGTCCATCATGAACCCCGAATTGTCACACTGCCGCAGGAATAAAACAGCCTAAAGCGCCCCGGCGGGGCGCTTTTTTCACCCCCAAAACCTGCCTATAAAAATAGTAGGAAAAAGACTTGACAAACGGAGCAACATCGTGTATGATATAGCTAGTTAGCAGAGGCTAACCAAAAAGCGAACAAAAAAGACAGTCTTATCATGATGAATAGGGGAGGTTCGAGCTATGGAAATTGCCACGATTTTGTCCGGCACCGGTGCCGTTGTGGCTGTCACTGTGACGTCTGTGGGCGTCATTTCCATCCGGAAAAGCCTGCGCCGAATCGCCCGGGGCAGGGAGGACGGCCATGTCTGAGGAACAGGTGGTTCGCAACTGCGCCCCCACCTTGGCGGGGCTGAAAACCGGAAACCTGTTTGCCTGCCCCTACGAAAGCCGGGAGGACCTGCTGGACTTTCTGCGGAGCCTGAACCGGCGGCTTGGGAAGAAAGGTGTCCGGGCAGTCCCCCTGCGTATCCGTCAGGACAGGGCGCTGATCTACCTCTACCGGCCAGCGCGGCTGGAAAAAGACCTCTCCTGCGCATCCTGCGAAGCGCTTCTCAGCGAGCTCGGCTACAACTGCCGGGGCGGCAGCCGATGCCTGACAAGGCTTGCCCGGAGATTAAAGCAGCAGGAGGATTTCCCCCATGAGATCGGCCTGTTTCTGAGCTATCCGCCGGAGGACGTGAAGGGCTTTTTAGAACACAGACCCTGCAAATGCGTGGGCTGCTGGAAGGTTTATGAAAACGAGGAAGCGGCCAAGAAGACCTTTGCCAAGTACAAAGCCTGCACGAGGGTTTACTGCCGCCAGCTTGCCAGCGGGATCGACATCGAACGGCTCACAGTAGCCGGATGAAATAGGATTTAAGAAAGGATTTTTGAAAATGAAAATTGCAGTTGTTTATTGGAGCAGCACCGGAAATACCGAAGCCATGGCGCAGGCCGTTCTGGAAGGCGCAAAGCATGGCGGCGCGGAAGCGGAGCTGTTCGCTGCCGCCGAGTTTGGCGGCGCAAAGATGGACGAATTTGACGCGGTTGCTTTCGGCTGCCCCGCCATGGGCGCGGAGGAACTGGA
>ERZ780167.3499-NODE-3499-length-11178-cov-6.258743_pt1 | contig 11178 bp, 9 predicted proteins | sample MGYA00510982_ERZ780167 | MGnify/ENA primary metagenome ERZ780167 (study PRJEB29588, sample SAMEA2146107) | human gut metagenome | biome: human gut; feature: human-associated habitat; material: faeces | place: Denmark | collected 2008/2010 ... | reverse complement strand
CTACGGCGGCTACGCGGCCCACGGCGGCGGCGCCTTCTCCGGCAAGGACCCGACGAAGGTCGACCGCAGCGGCGCGTACATGGCCCGCTACATTGCCAAGAACCTCGTTGCGGCCGGTCTGGCCGACGCCTGCCAGCTGCAGCTGGCCTACGCCATCGGCGTGGCCCATCCGGTCTCCGTCCTCGTCGAGACCTACGGCACCGGCAAGATGGCCGACGAGAAGCTCGCGCAGCTCGTGCGCGACTGCTTTGACCTGCGCCCGGCGGCCATCATCCGCCGGCTCGATCTGCGCCGCCCGATCTACCGCCAGACGGCCGCCTACGGCCATTTCGGCCGCGCAGATCTCGATCTGCCGTGGGAAAAGACCGATATGGTGCAGGACCTGCTTGCAAAAGCGTGATTTTTAGGATATAATTACCTTGTATGTTTCCATACAAAGGAGCGAAAAAGCATGAAAAAAATCGAGATCATGGGCTGCGGCTACATCGGCCTCCCCACCGCCATCACCTTTACGCTGGCGGGCTATGAGGTCTGCGGCTTCGACGTGAAGGACTCCGTCGTCGAGACGCTGAACGCGGGCCATATCCATATCGTAGAACCCGGTCTGCAGGATGCCATGACGAAGGCCATGAATACCGGCCGCCTGCACTTCACGACGAAGCCGGAGCCTGCCGACGTCTTCATCATCTGCGTCCAGACCCCCTACCGCGAGACCGAGGACCACAAGCGCGTGTCCGACATGCGCTTCGTCGAAGCCGCGGCAAAGGAGGTCGGCACGGTCCTGCAGGCAGGCAACCTCTGCGTGCTCGAGTCCACGTCGCCTCCCTACTCCACGCGCATGGTGGAGAGGATCGTCTCCGAGACCTCCGGCCTTGCGCCCGAGCAGTTCATGACGGCGCACTGCCCCGAGCGCATCATCCCCGGCCGCATGCTCATCGAGCTGCGCGAGAATGACCGCATCATCGGCTCGAACCGACCGGAGTCGGCCGCGTACGCGAAGCAGATCTATGAAAAGGTCGTCACCGGCGGCACCATCCGCCTGACCGATGATCTGACCGCCGAGATGTGCAAGCTGACGGAAAACACCTTCCGCGACATCAACATCGCCTACGCCAACGAGCTCAGCAAGGTCTGCGACCGGCTCGGCATCGACGTGTTCAAGCTCATCGAGCTGGCCAACTGCCATCCGCGCGTCAACGTGCATACCCCCGGCGTCGGCGTCGGCGGCCACTGCATCGCGGTCGACCCGTGGTTCATCCACGAGAAGTTTGAAGACATTACCCCGCTCATCTACGAGGCCCGCCTCGTCAACGACGGCAAGCCCGCCTGGACGGCCGACCGCATCGCGCGCGACGTGCAGCCCGGCGCGAAGATCGCCGTGCTCGGCATGAGCTTCAAGGCCAACATCGACGACACGCGCGAAAGCCCGTCCGTGCTCTTTGCGAACATCCTCAAAGAACGCGGCTATGAGGTCCTCGCCTGCGAGCCGTATATCCAGGGGGACGTCGCGGGATATCACAACTATTCCCTCGAAGAGGCCATGGCGCAGTGCGACTACGCCGTCATCACCCTTATGCACAACGTCTTCAAGGAGAACAAAGCCCTCATCGCCGCCAAGCCGTATTACGACTGCGTCGGTCTGATGGAGAAATAAAAAGCAGCGCTGCCGCCCGGCTTCTTCGCCGGGCGGCATTTACATGGACGAAGAAGCCGCCGGCGGCGGCTATCTGCACGTCCGGCGGGATAGTGCAGGCGCGATCTCCGGCGTGGACGTGCTGACGAAGGAACAGTTCCGGGAGCTGGCGGACCAGCGCATGAACGCGGCGAGCGATACGACCTATGAGGAAAGCACGCTCATGTCCTACGTCGACCCCGCCGACGGCAGGACCTATTACAGCTTCGACGGAGGAAAGACCTTCGAGCCGCTGACGGACGCGGAATTTGAGGCCCGCTTCCCCACGCCCGACGTCGTCTGGTGGACCTATGACGAGTATAAGGCGTGGCTGGACAACGAAAAGGTGGAGCTGCAGAGTCTGCTCGGCCAGACGGACGGCGACTATACCTGGACACAGCAGAAGATCGACGAGACCATCGCCCTGTACGAGAGCATTCTGAAGGACATTCAGAACGGCGTCCTGTATTCCAAGACCGTGGACGGCAGCGACGACGTCATGCTGAGCATGAACCCCGCCGATATCGCCCAGACAGCCGGCTGACCAAAAACCAGCGGCGGGACCATCCGGTCCCGCCGCTTTGCCATTCCGGGGATGTGCGGTATCATTTTTGCTGAAAGGTGAAACCGGGACCCGTGAGCTTGCAATATGAAGGGTGACGGCCGATCAAAACGGAAAGGTGGTGAAACGCGCTTGGAAGAACGAGAGGCTTTAAAACGGCTGAAGCACCGGGAGGAAGATGCGCTGGCGTGGTTTATCGGCCGCTATACGGCTTATGTCAGTACCATTGTTTCCAACATTCTCGGGCCCGCTGCGGCCAGCGCCGATCTGGAAGCGATCGCCTCCGACGTTTTCTTTGCCTTCTGGACCCACGCAAAAGAGATCCGGCCCGGAAAGGCAAAAGCATATCTCGGCAGCATCGCGCGGAACAAGGCGAAGGAATCCACACGCAAAACCGGCAGAGAGCTTCCGCTCGAAGACGACATGCTTGTCATTTCCTCTGGGACGCCGGAGCGCGAGCTGGAAAAGCGGGAGCAGGCGGCGTACATCCGGAAAGCCGTGCTCGCCCTGCGCGAGCCGGAGCGCGAGATCTTTCTGCGCTACTACTATTTTTATCAGCCGGTCTCCACGATTGCGGAGGAGATGGGGCTGGAGTCCGCAAATGTCAAGACGAAGCTCTTCCGGGGCCGGAAGAAGCTGAAGGAAGTGCTGGAAAAAGGGGGTTATTTCGTTGAAGCTTAAAATATCCGACATGATGGACGATCTGCCATGCATCCCGGTCGAGATCGGAGAAAAAGAGTTCGTTACTGCCAGCCGGATCCGCGCGCAGACCATGCAAAGACTCCATGCGGAAGCTGCGCAGGGGAAACCGGTCAGGCGGATCTCCGGGGCCGGTCTGGCCGCGGCGGTCATCGCGGCCGCCCTGTGCGTCTCTGCCACGGCAGCCGTTGTCGCGCACAAGTGGCCCGGCTTCGTCTTTACCGGGAGCATGAGCGAGGCGGAAAAGGACCGGATGCTCGAAGAAACGTCGGTCATCCATGCCATGGAGCAGATCGACGCGGATGGGACCGTCCATTATTTTGGCAAAGACGGCCGCGAGGAGCTGGTCCTGTCCGCCGAGGAAGCGGCCGCTTATCAGCAGCAGCAAATCGCGGCGCACGACCGCGCCGTCTGCCAAAGCACCACGTTGGTCGACGTGTCGACGATGCCGTTTATCCCGAATTCCGTTACGGAGCTTGCCGTGGACGCGGATGGCCATTTTGCGGAATTTGCATTTGGAAACGCGCATATGGTCTTGCTGTACCCGGAGAACTCGACCGGCTTTGACCTGCGGACGGGCGATACGGTGACGATCTCGCTGGACGCGGATGCACGCGGCAGCCTCGGCTTCGGGCTGTTTAAAGACGGAATTTACGTCAGCGAGGAAGTTGTCTCCGCGCAGGGGCATCTCTATACTTTCAAAATCGAAGAAGACGGGCGGTACTGCTTTTTCGTGGAGAACTGCAGCGCGGGCATGTATATCTGCACAGACGGCTCTCTGACGGTCAATTAACGGAGGACCATAAAAACCAGCGGCGGGACCATCCGGTCCCGCCGCTTTGGGTGGTTGGGTGTACTTACTGGACGATGAAGTTGACAGACTCGTCGCCCTGCTTGTCTTCGCCGTAGACGTAGTCCTTGCCGGGCATGACGGCGTTGAGGACGATGCCGACGATGGAGCCGACAGCCAGACCAGACAGGCCGATGGGCCCAAGCTGGAGAGTGCCAGCGCCGGAATACTTGATGCCGATGGACAGGACCAGGATCAGGGCCGCAACCAGAACGTTGCGGGACTTGGTGAAGTCGACCTTGTTCTCGACGACATTGCGCACGCCGACCGCGGAGATCATGCCGTAGAGCACGAGGCTGACGCCGCCGATGGTGCCCTTGGGCATGGAGGAGATGATGGCCGCGAACTTCGGGCTGACGGAGAAAATCATGGCGAGGACTGCCGCGATACGGATGACGCGCGGGTCATAGATGCGGCTGAGGGCCAGAACGCCGGTGTTTTCGCCGTAGGTCGTGTTGGCGGGCGCGCCGAAGAGGGCGGCGAGGGTCGTTGCCAGACCGTCGCCCATCAGCGTGCGGTGCAGGCCGGGATCTTCAATGTAGTTGCGGTCACAGGTGGAGGAGATGGCGGACACGTCGCCGATGTGCTCGACCATGGTAGCCAGGCTCAGAGGGACGATGGTGATGGCGGCAGTCAGCAGCTTGTGCGCGTCGACGTTGCCGGAGGCAAAGAGGCCGAAGACGGTCTGCTCCATCTTGATGGGCAGGGCGAACCACTCGGCTTCGGAGACGTTCTGAACAAGGTTGTCACGGACGGCCGGGTCAGCGATGACCGCGATGACGTAGGAACCGATAACGCCGAGGAGGATCGGGATGATCTTGATCATGCCCTTGCCCCAGATGTTGGCGGCGACGATGATAGCGATAGCAACAATGGCGATCCACCAGTTGCCGGTGCAGTTATCGATGGCGGAGGAGGACAGGGTCAGGCCGATGGCGATGATGATGGGGCCGGTGACGATGGGCGGGAAGAAGCGCATGACCTTCTTGGCGCCAAAAACCTTAAACAGATACGCAAGGATGACGTACACAAGACCTGCGCACGCGACGCCGAAACAGGCGTAGGGCAGCATTTCGAGGTTGGGGATGTCCTGATGCTCACCGAGCATCGGGGCGATGGTGGCGTAGCCGCCGAGGAAGGCGAAGGACGAGCCGAGGAAGGCCGGGACCTTGCCGCCGGTGATGAGGTGGAACAGCAGCGTGCCGAGGCCCGCGAACAGAAGCGTGTTCGAAACGTCGAGGCCCGTCAGGATGGGCACGAGGATCGTCGCGCCGAACATGGCGAACATGTGCTGGAAGCCGAGCAGCAGCATTCTGCCCGTGCCGAGCTGTCTGGCATCATAGATGCCGGTTTCCGGAATTTTGCTTTTTCCCATGGTGTTCTCCTTTCTCTTCTCGCTGTCTTTGCCGGAGCGGCTGCCCGAAACGCATAAAAAAAAGAATTGTGAAACCTGAAAAAAATGAGGTTCACAATTCTTCTTTCAAAAACGAATACGGCACCGGAGAAACGGGTTCCCCGGCAAAAACAAAACAGGAAATGCAGCGTCTGACGGGCGTTTTCCATGCAGGCATCGGTCGCACTTCCTTTCATAAACTCACTGCAGGACATTATACCGGCGGGCCGGAGAAAAAACAACTGTGAGTTCTGTGCGAATTTCGGCGCTTTTTCGCCCGGAATTTGACCGATCCGTCAAAACCTACTCCAGCTCGTCCAGCGTGAGCTGGAAGCTGTCGAGGAAGTGGGCCATGAAGTAGTCGAGGCACGGCAGCTGCATGTCGCACAGCGCCTGGCGCGTCTGACGGGCGGCTGCCTCGAATTCCGAGTTGCCGGCCTTCAGCTCCTCGACGCATTTGATGTAGGCCGAGAGCTTGTCGGCGGCCTTGACGATCTTCGCGGTCCCGGGGTCGGATTCGAGCAGCAGCGGGCGGTAGCCCACCTGCAGCTCCGGCGGCAGCAGCGCCAGCAGCTTTTCGCAGCTGACGGCCTCGATCTGCTTGTAGGCGGATTTGATCTCGGGGTTATAATACTTGATCGGCGTCGGCAGATCGCCGGTCAGGATCTCCGACGCGTCGTGGAACAGCGCGGCGGCCGCGCAGCGGTCAGGGTCGGCGGGCTCGCCGAGGATGTCCCGCTGGATCATGGCCAGCCCGTGCGCCAGCACGGCGACCATGTGGCTGTGCTCCTGGATGTTTTCTTCAAATGTGTTGCGCATGAGCCCCCAGCGGCCGATATAGCGCATACGGGAGATCAGCGCGAAAAAGCGGTGCTGCATAGCGGATCCTCCTTCAGGAAATCAGGGATTTGTCCTTCCACTTGCCGCGGAAGAAATGCACGTAGCAGACAACGAGCGTGATCGTCCACGACATGGCCTGGCTCCACCAGATCGCCGTATAGCCGAACAGGCTCGTTTTGTGCAGCGCGTATGCGAACACCACGCGCAGCCCCAGCGCCAGCAGCGCGTAGAACGTAGCGTGGAAGCCCTCGCCCACGCCCTGGCACATGCCGTTGGCGGGGAAATAGACCGCGAAAATGGGGATGGCGACGGCGGAGCTGAACAGGTGCAGGCGGCAGATGTCCGCCGCGCCCGCGTCAAGCTGGAAGGCCCGGATGATGAGCGGAATGCCCGCGATCTGCGCCAGACACAGGATCAGCGTCATGCCCAGCGAGACGAGCACGCCCTGCCCCAGGCCCTTCGACACGCGGTCGGGGCGCTGCGCGCCCATGTTCTGCCCGGCGAAGGTGGCCATGGTGTTCTGGATGCCGATGATGGGGATCATGAGGATGTTTTCCATCCGGCTGGCGACGGTGTAGGAGGCGATCATGCTCTCGCCGTAGTAGTTGACCAGCCGCTGCAGGAACAGGAAACCGCACGAGACGATCGACTGCTGGATCGCCATCGGCGCGCCGACCTGCAGGATGCGTCCCGCTGTTTTCAGGTCCATCCGCAGTTCCCGCAGTGAAAAGCGCAGAAGGGCGTATCTGCGGTGCATGTAGGCAAAGCCGATGACGCACGAGGCGATCTGAGAGAGGACCGTCGCTATGGCCGCGCCGGCCACGCCCATCCCGAGCCCTGCCACAAAGACCAGATCGAGCACGACGTTCAAAACCGAGGAGACGAGCAGGAAATAGAGTGTGGCCTTGCTGTCGCCCAGCGCGCGCAGCAGCGCGGCCGCGATATTATACCCGAACTGGAACACGAGGCCCGCGGCGTAGATGCGGAAATACAGCAGCGTCAGCGGCAGCAGCGCCTCCGGCGTGCCGAGCGCGCGCGCAAGCAGGAATCTCGCGCTGCAGACGCCGATGAGCGACATCAGAAGCCCCATCGCCAGCATCAGCACGATGGCCGTCGCGGCATACTGCCGCAGCTCCTGCTCGCGCGAAGCGCCGAAATACTGCGAGATCAGCACGCCCGCGCCGATGGAAAAGCCGATGGCAAGCGCGGTGAACAAAACCGTCAGCGACGCACAGGCGCCCACGGCGGACAGCGCCTGCTGGCCGTTGAAATTGCCGACAATGATGGTGTCGGCGGTGTTATACAGCTGCTGCAGCAGATTCCCCGCCATGATCGGCAGGGCAAACTGCACAATGAGCTTCCAGGGCGTTCCCCGGGTCAGGTCCTTGGTCATGATGCGTTCTTCTCCGGAATGATAAATGATACTTTTAATACTATAGCACAAAAAGAAATCCTTGTAAATTGCAGGTTTCGGCTTGATAAACCTCTAACCTTGTAGTATAGTAGGTTATCAGAAAAGGAGGGACCGCACGATGATGATTTCCAGCAAGGGCCGCTACGCCCTGCGCGTAATGATCGATCTGGCTGAGCATGCGGAGGAGGGCTATATCCCGCTGCAGACCATCGCGGCGCGGCAGGGGATCTCCGAAAAGTATCTGGAAAGCATTCTGGCCGTGCTGAGCAAGGCGAAGCTGCTCGACGCCGTGCGCGGCAAGGGCGGCGGCTACCGTCTGGCAAGGCCCGCGGCCGGTTATACGGCCTTCGAGATCCTGTCTCTGACCGAGGGCACGCTGGCCCCCGTCACCTGCCTCGAGACCGGGCAGCAGTGCGAAAACGCGAAAAACTGCCGGACGCTGCCCTTGTGGCAGGGGCTCGACCGGACGATCGCCGATTACCTCGGCCGCTACACGCTCGCCGACCTGGCGCGGATGGAAAAAGAACCGTAACATACAAAAAGGGTGCAGCCCATCGGGCTGCACCCTTTGCTGTTTTTTTGGGCAACACCGCGCAATTCGGCAAGCAGATTCGGCGAGAGATTTTTCGCCAAGTCAAGGTTTGAAACGTGAAGGAATACTTTGTGTATTTCGAACGTTTCAAACCGCAGAATTGGCGGAAAAGATCCGCCGAAGCGCGCAGACGCAATTGTGCGGTGTTGCCCAAAACAGCCCCGGCAGAGCATCCGTTTCCGGATGTCCTGCCGGGGCTGTTTTTCGACTGCCTTTCCGGGGTGCGGGTGGTATAATCCTGCATGAAAAAGAAAGTCTGGAAGAACTGAATCTTGTATCCATATCAACCAAAACCTGTGCCATACCGGAAAAGGCATGGGTGTCCGCAGGGCACAAACGCCGCAGAACAGACCTATTGAAAAAAACAGGAGGAACTGAACATGAAACGCAAAGTCCGTACACTCATCAGCTGTTTATTGATCGCCAGCCTGTGCATCGGGCTGCTCAGCGCCACCGCCCTCGCCGCCGACCCACCGGCAGGTACAGTGGAAGACCCAACCGTGGCCGAGAACGTCACCACCGATACCAAGCAAGATACCCCCGCCCCCGGCCAGACCACGACGACCACGACGACGGAGAAGACGTGGGAGGGGACGACCACGGAAGACGGAACAACAACGACGGTAGACGGCAAGGAAAAGACGACGGATACCACCGTCACCGGCCCGGACGGAGACCTGCTCGACCAGACCGGCACCGTCGCGGGCAGCGAGACCACGACCACCACACCGGGCGCGGGCGATCCACCCGAGGGGCCGGATACAACGGATGTTGTGGACAGCAAGCCGGATGGCAGCGTGGAAGTGACCGTGGAGCCGGGAGAGAATACAAGTGACGACCCGAAAAAAGGAACAACGGGCAACGTCTCCGCCTGGCTCAAGGATGCGGCCGTCCCGGATTGGGCCAATGACGAGAGCCTGACATCCGAACAGGCGGACGACGGCACGGTCACCAATATTGTAAAGAATGGCAATACATATACCAAAACCGTCACGAAGCCCGACGGCACTGTGACCGTCGAGACCGTCACGCTGGAAAAGGATGACGAAGGCCGTGTGACGGGCTATACCAAGACCACCGAGAGATCCGTCACCGACGAGACGGTAAAGCCTGAGGTCCCGGATCAGGCGACCGTCGGCAAGGACGGCGACACCACCTACAGCTTCGAGCTGCCCGAAAAGCCGGAGATCACGACGCCTGTGCAGAGAGGTGCGGACGGCAAGCCCGTCAGCGGCGAAGAGGTGCTGCCGCTGATCGACACCAGCGGTAACGTGATCGGCTATACCAAGGTCACTTATACCGAGGGCAAGCCCAGCTACAGCGACCCCGTCCTCGGCGCGTATTACGCCACCACGACGAAGATCGAGACGCTGGAAAACGGCCTGCAGAAGATCACCACCACCAAGACCCGCGTCACCGACACCAAAGTGCTGGAAGAAGCCCTGTCCGTCTCCGATGGGAAATGGTCCCTGAGCGGCTGGATGGGGGATGTGAAAGAAGGAGCGAACAACGGTGATTTGAGCTATAATACCCCGCAGCCGGGTGAAAAACAGTTTGAGAAAATGGAGAAGTGGCAGGATAATCTTGGCGTTCTGCTTGAACCGGCAAGCCCAGATAGCTCAAGGCCAAGCAGCGGTGAACTGAAATATGTGGGCTATGGGCTTTACAGCAATATCCTGCTGGGATATTACCCTGATGGCGGTGCAGTAGAGACATTAAAGCGTGCAAACTATGTACATCAGTTCAAGTTGGTAGATGCGGCCGGGAACACGTATTATGCCTACTGTGCCGACTGGAGCACAGGAGCAGTGATGAGCACCAAATATGAGCTGGTCAATGTGCTGGATGTAAGTTACATCAAGGATAAGACTGCACGGGAGCATCTGCAGGCGATCGCAGAAAACGGATACTGGGGGACAGAGAAAGGTGTTGGCAGTCTGGCCGAGGTAAAAAAACTGGTTGAAGAAAAGTACTGGAATGCGATTACTGATGGAATCGCATTGGCTGTGACACAGGCCGCACTCTGGAAGTATGGAAATCAGGACCCAAATTTGGAGTTCGGCGGCAATAATATAAATGGCGACGAAGGCGGCGGAAGATATAAAACAGATGAGTTGTTGGAGTTCTATTGCAGAAGCAAAAATCCGAACGATATTGGGAAGTTGACACCGGAGCAGCGTGAGGCTGCAGTTGCGCTCTACAACGCACTGATCGGAAAGATGCCGGACAGCACCGACCCTGTCACCGACATCATCACCAAAGAGGACATCAAAGACGCGACCATCCGGGTGAATGAAAAAACGGGGACCGGTTATAAGACTGATCTTTCCTTTAAATTGACCGTAGACCCGAGCCGGATCAACGGGAAGGAAGGCGAAGATGACGTTACGCTGCACATCTACAATGGCGACACGCTGCTCGCGTCGCATAAGCTGCGGGAAGCGACGGATGCGTCCGGTGGCAGCGGTACATTTACGGTCCGTTATGCTCCGGAGACCGGTGAAACGATCTATACGGTCAATGGACTGGAATTTACAGCGGACACATCGGTCACGCTGAACCTTTCCGGCAAGCAGAAGCTGAACAGCGGCGCGTATCTGTTCCGCTCGGATGTGAATGGTGAGCAGTCGCAGACGTTCATCGGTCTGGTCACCGGGGACAGTACCCGCGATCTGAACCTGAACGTGACGCTGGGCTTCCACGTGGTGGACCCGATCATTAAACCGGCCGCGAGCGCTTCCAGCCGGGATAAGCATACGGTCACGTGGACGGCAAGCTATCATACCGAATGGCCGCACACGCCCGACCAGCCGCCCAAGACGCCGGAAACTCCGGAAACGCCAGAGACTCCCGAAACCCCGGAAACCCCGGTCGTTCCCGGCTATGACGTGCCGAAGACCGGCGACGCGAGCGGGCTGTACTACGTCCTCGCCGTCTTCAGCGCCCTCGGTCTCGCCCTCGTGACCTGCGCGGGCAGAAAGCGCCGCACGGCGTGAGATCCAGGCGGCTCTGCCAACGGCAGAGCCGCTTTTGCGTGCGCCGTGGCCTTCCCCTCATAGGGGAAGCCTTGGGGTGCGCGCGTCCAAAGCCTCCCCTCCCAGGATGCGAATCAATAGTAGAAACCGAAAAAAGATGACAAAAGGCGCAAGAAGAGAG
>ERZ780167.3489-NODE-3489-length-11210-cov-4.574092_pt1 | contig 11210 bp, 10 predicted proteins | sample MGYA00510982_ERZ780167 | MGnify/ENA primary metagenome ERZ780167 (study PRJEB29588, sample SAMEA2146107) | human gut metagenome | biome: human gut; feature: human-associated habitat; material: faeces | place: Denmark | collected 2008/2010 ... | reverse complement strand
AGCTTTAGAGACACCTGCCGCGGTGTCGTGATCTGTGAGCGCAAAGGCGGACAGACCGGCAGCCTTTGCGGCAGATACGATCTCGGTGGGAGTAAGGGTGCCGTCCGACTCGGTGGAGTGGACATGAAGATCTATGATGCGGTGTTCCATGGTAAAATCCTCTCTTCAGATAATCTAATTCAGACTAATCATAGAGAAAAAAATCACATTTGTCAAAAAAATATGGAAACCAGTTGAACACGTAGTAAAATAGAACTATAATATAAAGGTACTAAAAAATATACACGGATGTAGAGAATACAGCACACAGGAGGAGCGAAATTGTTTGAAAATGTACGAATCAAAGAGAGACTGACAAAAGCATTTGTTATGGTGGCGGCAATCACTGCCATAGGAGCGGTAGTCGGGCTGGCAGCGATGCTTGTGATGTCGAACCGTTATTCCAGCGCACTTGTGAATTACGGTTTTTCACAGGGAGATATCGGCAAGGCGATGATCACATTTGCCAACACGAGATCAGCGACCAGAGGAATCATCGGATTTGATGAGCAGGGACTGTTGGATGATGCCATGACAGAACATGACGAACAGAAAGCAAAGTTCGAGAATTACTTCGCAACCGTTGGGGATGTAGTAACGACGAGCGAGGAAAAGGCACTCTACCAGCAGATTTCAGATAAACTGCAGCAATACTGGGCAGCGGAGGAACCGATCATCGAGCAGGGTGCAACCACCGATGCTACACAGTCCACAGCGGCACAGCAGCAGATGAAGGAAAGTCTGGATCCGATCTACGAAGATATCTATGCAGATATGATAGAACTGATGAATACGAAAGTGACGGAGGGAGAACGCTTGTCCTCCACTCTGACGGCAGTCAGCGTGATTCTTGCGATTGTGATTGTGGCAGTGTCAGCTCTGGCAATGGTTATGGCCAACAAGCTTGGCAATCAGGTGGCAAAGGGAATCTCCGAACCGCTTGAGGCACTTGGCGAGCGGTTTAAAATGTTTGCACAGGGAGATCTTTCTACTCCGTTCCCGGAGGTTTCCACGCAGGATGAGGTCGCAGACATGGCGCGTGAGGCGGCAGACATGGCAGATAAGCTGAATCTTATCATCAATGATGCGGGAAGAATTCTCGGATTGATGTCACAGGGCAATTACGCAGTGCAGTCGGAGCACAAGGACGGTTATACGCTTGATTTTGAAAAATTGATTGTGGCGATGCGCGTTCTGCGCGATCAGATGATAGAGACGCTGACATCAATCGAAGATGCGGCAAACCAGGTTTCTGCCGGTTCCGGCAACCTTGCAGAGGCATCTCAGAGTCTGGCGGAGGGCGCAACGGATCAGGCAGGAGCTGTGGAAGAACTGCAGGCGACCATCACAAGCATTACAGAGAATATCCAGAAGACCGCGGAGCAGGCAGAGGAATCTTACCAGCAGGCAAGGCAGTATGCAGGTGAAGCGGATCAGAGCAAGAATCAGATGCAGTCCATGATTGATACCATGAGCCGCATCAACGAATCTTCCAACAAGATTGGAAACATTATTACAGATATAGAGAATATTGCGTCACAGACGAACCTGCTGTCCTTAAACGCTTCCATTGAGGCGGCGCGTGCCGGCGAGGCAGGAAGAGGATTCGCTGTCGTTGCAGAGCAGATCCGGCAGCTAGCAGAGCAGAGTACACAGTCTGCGGTGGACACCAGAGAGTTGATTGAGGCTTCCCTCAAAGAAATTGAAGAGGGCAATCAGGCAGTAGAGCGTGTGTCCACGTCTCTTGAAGAGGTAATTGACGGAATCAAGCAGATTGCGGAGACTTCCAAGCGCTTGAGCGATAATTCCAAGGATCAGGCAGAAGCCATGAAACAGGCGGAGGAGGGAGTCAACCAGATTTCCGAGGTTGTACAGTCCAATTCTGCAACGGCGCAGGAGTCCTCTGCAACGAGTGAGGAGTTGTCTGCGCAGGCGATTGCACTGGATGAGCTGATTGGAAAGTTTGTATTAAAAAATTAAAAATTGACAGATTCTGCGGTTGCCGAACCGGAAGAAAAGGGATATAATAGCAAGAAGAAAAGTTTCAGAACAGGGGGGAAGTCACATGCAGCTGCTGACATTTACATTAACGGGAATGGATTATGGAATATCACTTGAGAACGTGGAATCCATTGAGAGTAAGATGAATGTCGTGGTTGTACCGACTTCTCCTGCCAATATCAGAGGCATCATCCGCCTTCACGGAGAGATCCTGCCGGTGTTTTCCCTTGCATCCAGATTTGGACTGGGGAACATTGCGGTGGACAACCTTGTGGTTGTCAATGTGGGCGGCATGAAGCTGGCACTTGAGGTGGAAAAGGTAAAGGAAATTGTGGACGTGGAAGATTCCAGAGTGCTTCCGATGCCGACACTGATGAGCGGACAGCAGTGCTGTTTTAATGATGTGGCTTCCTGCCAGAAGGAGTTGATTGTGATGCTTGATGTCAAGAGTCTGGTATCACAGGAGGAGCAGGCGGCGATCCGCAAGATGATCAGCGACAACACCAGTGAAAAATAATAAAAAACACTTGACACGGATACGTGTGTGTGATAAGTTTAAATAGTTGTTAGAAAACAAAGTAGAGTATCCACTCTCACCGGAGCACAAATACGTGACTCATGGTTCATATTTCAAAGTATTGCGAACATATCATGTTCCGGGTTTGAATGTTTAGTGGATAGTCTGCTTATCCACTTTTTTATTTGGAGGTACGATACCATTAGCGAGTTAATGATTAACGAACAGATCAGAGACAAGGAGATTCGTCTGATCGGAGAGAACGGAGAACAGCTTGGCATTATGTCAGCACGCGAAGCAATGAAGCTGGCGGAAGAGGCAGAGCTTGATCTGGTGAAGATCGCTCCAACCGCAAAGCCACCTGTATGCAAGATTATCGACTACGGAAAGTACAGATATGAACTGGCACGCAAGGAAAAGGAAGCCAGAAAGAAGCAGAAAGTGGTTGAGATCAAAGAGATTCGCTTGTCGCCAAATATCGATTCAAACGATTTGAACACCAAAATGAACGCTGCGAAAAAGTTCCTTAGCAAGGGAGACAAGGTGAAGATCACATTGCGCTTCCGCGGACGTGAAATGGCTCATATGAATGCGAGCAAGCACATTTTGGATGATTTTGCCGCAAGCCTCGGCGAAATAGCAGTAGTGGAAAAAGCACCAAAAGTTGAAGGTAGAAGCATCAGCATGGTGTTGGCAGAGAAAAAATCATAATTAAGGAGGAACATATCATGCCAAAAATGAAAACCAGCAGAGCAGCTGCAAAACGTTTCAAAGTAACAGGAACAGGAAAGTTAAAAAGAAATAAAGCTTATAAGAGACATATCTTAACCAAGAAGACAACCAAGAACAAGAGAAATCTTCGTAAGCCGGCAATGACCGATGCAACAAACGTTAAGAACATGAAGAAGATTTTACCATATTTATAGGAATAAGTTAAGGAGGAATGCAAAATGGCAAGAGTAAAAGGCGGATTAGGCGCTAAGAAAAAGCATAATAGAACATTAAAATTAGCAAAGGGTTACAGAGGCGCACGTTCCAAGCAGTATCGTGTAGCAAAGCAGTCTGTCATGAGAGCCTTAACAAGTTCTTATGCAGGCAGAAAAGAGAAGAAGAGACAGTTCCGTCAGTTATGGATCGCACGTATCAACGCAGCTGCAAGAATGAATGGTATTTCTTACAGCCAGATGATGCACGGATTAAAGGTAGCTGGTGTGGACATCAACCGCAAGATGTTAGCAGAGATGGCTGTAAACGACGCACAGGGATTTGCAGCACTGGCAGAGCTGGCTAAGAGCAAGGTAGCTTAAGGAACAGCAGACAGAACCTATCTCGTATGTGGGACAACCCATATGAGATAGGTTTTTTTATGTAACAGGAAAGCAGGATTTTTTGGTATCGGTATTATACAGCATCTGAATTTTGTATGTTCCAATTTACAGCAATATACGGTATAATATTAGCGATTTTTGAACGCAAAGGGAACTACGAAAGGGAAACGGGAATATTTATATGAAGAATATATGGCGTATTTTTGCAAAAGACATTAAGGGACTGGTGAAGAATCCATTCGCAATGATTATTGCGCTGGGACTCTGTGTCATTCCATCGCTGTATGCATGGTTTAACATCTATTCAAACTGGGATCCTTATGCGAATACTTCCAATATCAAGATTGCGGTCGTGTCGGAGGATAAAGGATACACCCTTTCGGATGGAACGACAGAGAACATGGGCAATGAAGTTGTGGAGGAACTGAAGGAGAATACCAAGATCGGATGGGTGTTCCTTGAGGATTCGGATGCCGCACTTGAAGGTGTCAGGAACGGAGATTACTACGCGGCTGTCATCATCAGCGATAGCTTTACATACAGTATGTATAATGTGTTCAAGGAGAACTTTAAGAATCCGACGATCACATATTATGAGAATGAAAAACGGAATGCGGTTGCAACCAAGATTACGGATACCGCTGTATCGACGGTAAAGCAGAGCATCAACGAGAAGTTTATCGAGGTGGTTGCAAGTACCATTTTTACACAGACGAACGAACTGTCCTCTGAGATGGAGAATCAGGATGTGTTCAGCGAATTTGAGGGCAAACTGACCAACCTGAACAACAATCTGATCGGTTACAGTGATATGATTGATGAGTTTATTTCGGCGAATGCAGTGCTGGAGGCAGAGATCAAAACCGCAGACGGAGAACTGCCGAAGCTCAGCAGCCAGATTCAGAATGGCGAGAAGAGTTTCCAGAATTCGCAGAGCAATCTGAATTCCACGAAAACTTCACTGGAGAATTTCAGCAGCAATGTGCAGACGACACTGGATGGCATCAATCATTCGATCAATTCCATCACAACGGATATCAACAACGCGAACCTGGCGCAGAATGCGCAGTCTACGGCAGACAATCTGAACAAGACGGCAACCGATACGGCGGAACTGATCCGACAGTTAAACCAGTTGAAGAAGAGTCTGGCAGATCAGGCGGCAAATTCATCGGGAACCACAGGCTCCACGGAGGGCACAGGCTCCACGGAAGGAACAGGCTCCACGGAGGGTACAGGTTCCACAGAAGGAACAGGCTCCACAGAAGGAACAGGCTCCACGGAGGGGAGCGGTTCCATAGATTCGATCGTGTCCGATGAGGTGAATCAGCAGATTCAGGAGATCTTAAATACCTTAAACAGCATGAACAATGGTGCTGAGGATATTCAGAATGCATTAAATGCTTTGCTCCAGCAGGGCGGTGGTACAGACGGCTCCGGTCAGATTGTTGCGGATATGGTGAACAGATCTGTGGCAAGCGTGACACAGGTGTTAAACAACTGCAGCGAGTCGATCACCAATCTGAAGAATATGTATACCAACAGTCTTGTTCCGCAGATGGACGGAGTGTTAAACAGTGTATCGCAGATGCTCGGCAATGTGACAAAGCTTCTGGATAACTTAAATACCGCAGTAAATGATATGGGCGTGGTGTTTGACGGAATTCAGACAACGGTCAGTGACACGACGGAGAGCCTTGAGCAGATCCAGACCGTGATTGACAATGTGAGCACAAAGCTGACGGAACTGATCAACCGGTTGGAGAGTGCGGAAGATGATGAAAAAGTAGATGCACTGCTGAAGTTTTTGCAGGGTGATCCGGAGGATTACGGCGCCTTCTTTGCAGAACCGGTACAGGTGACGACACAGGAGATCTACGCGATTGCAAATTACGGATCGGCGATGACGCCGTTCTATTCCGTGCTTGCCCTCTGGGTAGGAGGAACGATTCTGGTGGCACTGATCAAAGTGAAGCCGGATACCGCAGGGCTTTCCAACCCGAAGTCCTATCAGTTGTTCTTCGGAAGATATCTGCTGTTCTTTGTGTGTGGGCAGATCCAGGCGGCGATTATTGTTCTGGGAGATATTTATCTGCTCCACTGCCAGATCCTCTATCCGGGCTTATTCTGGCTGACGGCAGCACTGGCAAGCTTTACCTTTACGCTGTTTATCTATGCGATGGCGCTGGCTTTCGGCGACGTTGGCAAGGCGGCGGCGGTCGTAGTCATGGTTATCCAGATTGCAGGTTCCGGCGGAACGTACCCGATTGAGACGCTTCCGGAGATTTATCAGAAGATTTATATCTTCTTCCCGTTCCCGTATGCCATCAACGCAATGCGTGAGACGATTGGCGGTATGTACGGAAGCGATTATATGAAGTATCTGGGAGAACTGCTGCTTTTTGCGGTGGCGGCGCTTCTGATTGGTCTTGTGATCCGGCTTCCGTTTGTGAAGATCAATCATTTTGTAGAAAAGCGTATGGAAGATACGGAAATGATGTAGGAAATGGGAGATTTTATGGAAAAGAAAGAAAAATACGAACAGATGTATGAGATGCTCGTGACGTATGAGCGCAAGATTCACGAGAAGAATCAAAAGAGAATCAGTATCGGTTTAAAGTGTATTATTATTATTCCGTTGATCTTCCTGTTCCTTCTGTTCTGGACAGAGAGCAATAAGGTTGTGTTTCTGATTCTGTGGATTGTATCGCTGTTTTTGCTGGCAGCCTATCTGATTCTGGTGGAGTATATGGACTATAACCTTCAGGAAAAGTTAAGCGAGATCAACGACGAGGGGAGACGCGTGGATTCCCTCATCGGACTGGAGATTGATAATGTTCCGGGAAATCTCAGAAATGTGATTCAGAGGATTGACGACGGATTAAACTCAGAGGCGGAGACCCGGCTGATTGAGACAAAAGCATCTGGAGAAGAGATGCAGACTGCGGAAAAGGCACAGACTGTGGAAGAGACAGAGAAACAAAAGGATGCGGATGCACAGGCTGTAGAAGATGCAGATGCACAGAAGGATGCGGATGCACAGGCTGTAGAAGATGCAGATGCACAGAAAGATGCGGACACGGGGGTGAAGGAGAATGCGTAATATATTTAAGATTTTTTTCGCCGATGTCAAGCGCATCAGCACCAACGTGGTGGCTGTCGTTGTGATCCTGGGACTCTGTATTCTGCCGTCTTTGTATGCATGGTTTAATATTTTGTCAAACTGGGATCCGTACGGACCGTCCGCAACCAGAAATCTTAAGATCGCGGTGGCGTCGGACGACGAGGGAGTCACAATTTTAGGGAACAGTGTAAATGTTGGAAGCAGTGTCATCTCTGCGCTTGAGTCGAACACGACGATGGGCTGGGTGTTTACGGATACGACCGATGAGGCGATCGACGGCGTCTATGATGGAAGTTATTATGCGGCGCTCATCATCCCGGAGAATTTTACGGAAGATATGATCAGTTTCCTCGGCGGAGAGGTGGATCATCCGGATATTATCTATTATGAGAATGCCAAGAAAAACGCCATTGCCTCCAAGATCACACAGAAGGCCAAGACGGCTGTGCAGGAGCAGGTAAACAGCACGGTGGTGAGTACCCTTGCAGAGACCACGATGAAGGTGACGAACGCCCTCTCAGATGTGGATGCGGAAGATTCCGATCCGGCGGAGAGTGTTCTGGTAAGACTCAATAATTTAAGCAGCGACCTACAGAGTTACATCAATATATTGAACTCGTTTGTCAGCATTATGAATTCCGCCCAGAGTATTGTGGAGGCGAGTCAGACCATGCTTCCGAATGTGAACAACATGGTTTCCAACGGTCAGGCATCCATCAACAGCATGGAGAGTCTGCTGGTTGCGGGCAACAGCACGGTGAGTTCGACGGCGGATATGGTGTCGTACAGCTTTGACATGATGAACGATTCGTTAAATAATGTGTCGTCCGTCATCATCAATGCGTTAAACCGTCTCTCGGAGTATTCCCAGGGCACTTCTGTCACGGTACAGGGCTTATCGGCGATGATGCCATACGTGAGGCAGCTGTTTGATACTTCGGTATCCGGGTGGGAGGATACGGCGCCGGAGGATATGCAGGCGCAGATTAATGCAATCCGCACGCAGTTGGATACCATCACTGCGGACCTGACAGCGCTGGAGAACAATGCCGATACATCGATGGAGACGGTAAGGAATCTCAGTAATAAAATTGTGACGGAGATTGCAAACTGCCAGAAAGCGGTCGATGGACTGCGCAATGATTTTGCTTACAATGTCAAGCCGAAGTTAGAGAACACAATGAGCTCCATGCAGCAATCCATGATTGCCGCAGCGGGTATTTTAGACGGCGTAGATGCCGATTTTAACGGTGTGGAGAATGCACTTTCCGATTATCAAAGCACGCTTGAGCGTGGAAGCAACAGCCTTGGCGGATCACTGTCCATGGCGCAGGAGCTTCTCGCCAAGCTAAACAGCGTCACGGCGGATCTAGTAAGCTTACAGCAGAATGACCAGTATCAGGAGCTGCTTGAAATCGTAAAGAGTAATCCGGAGGAGCTGGGAGCCTTTATTTCTTCCCCGGTAAATCTGGAGACGGTCGGTATCTATGAGATTGAAAACTACGGCTCGGCGATGTCTCCGTTCTACACGATCCTCGCTCTCTGGGTAGGAGCGCTGATTCTGGTTGCGATCATTCACGTGAAGGTGCATCCGGTTGAGGGCGTCGAAAATGTGAAGCCGTACCAGGAGTATTTCGGAAGATACATGATCTTTTTCCTGGTGGGGCAGACACAGACGCTTTTAACGGTTCTGGGCAACCTGTTTTATATTAAAATCCAGTGCCATCACCCGGTATTATTCTGGCTGGCAGGCGCTGTGGCGAGCCTGGTATTTACCCTGTTTATTTACTCACTGACCGTGGCATTCGGCAATGTCGGTGAGGCGCTAGCGATTGTGGTCATGGTAATCCAGGTAGCCGGTGCCGGGGGGAAATTCCCGATTGAGACGCTGCCGAAGGTATACCAGATGCTCTATAAGTATCTGCCGTTCCCGTACGGCATGAATGCCATGAGGGAGACGATCGGCGGACTTTATAAGATGGATTACTGGAAGGATCTCGGAGCGCTCGGTATCTATGTATTGATTTCACTGTTTATCGGACTTGTAGTGGCAATTCCGTTCCGCAAGCTCAATCATATTATCGAGAAGAACAAAGAGGGATCCGGAGTTATGATATAGCAACAGGGAGCAGATTATGATGCGTTTGATACAAATGGTTCTTTTACTCACGGGGCTGCTCATGGTGGCAGCTCCCGGGGCATGTACAAGAAAAGATGACCGGGGTAAGCCGGAGACCGAGAAGCGCACCCGCACGATTGGGGGATGGCTGACTGCGGCAGCGGTTATCTGGATGATTACGGAAGTATTGAGAAGTTTTTAAGTTATTTTGGGTATTCCTAATAGGTATACCCATTTTTTGTTCGGATATTGACAAAAAAAATGTACATTGTTATTATCAATGGTAAGTGTGATGTGTAATTTCAGATAGTAAGGAAGGTTTTCTTAAATGAGAAGACAGGTATTATCGCTTCTGGTCGAGAATAATCCGGGTGTGACGAGTCATATTTCGGGGCTGTTCAGCCGCAGAGGCTACAACATTGACAGTTTTTCCTCGGGAGTGACAGCGGATCCGCGCTATACGCGGATTACGATTGTGGCGAGCGGGGATGAACAGATTTTAGAGCAGATTGAAAAGCAGCTTGCCAAGCTTGAGGATGTGGTCGACATTAAGAAGCTGGAGCCGGGCTCGTCTGTGACGCGCGAGCTGATTATGGTCAAGATACGCGCCAGAGATACGGAACGCCAGCCGATTTTAAATGTGACGGAGATTTTCCACGGCAAGATTGTCGATGTGACACACGATTCCATGGTGATTGAGCTTACCGGGCATCAGGATAAGCTGGATGCATTTCTGGATCTGCTGCAGGGGTATGAGATCCTGGAGCTGGCAAGAACGGGAATTACCGGTCTGTCCAGAGGAACTGCCGATGTGAAGATGATCGACGAAAACGGACATCTGCAGAGTTTGTAATACATACTAATTGTGAACGAGCGGCAGACATCACAGATGCTGTTGCTATGTATAAAAAATGGAGGAAAAAGATATGTCAGCAAAAATATTTTATCAGGAAGACTGTAACCTTTCACTGTTGGATGGTAAGACCATTGCCATCATTGGATACGGAAGCCAGGGACATGCACACGCATTGAACTTAAGAGATTCCGGATGCAAGGTCATTATCGGTCTCTACAAGGGCAGCAAGTCCTGGAAGAAGGCAGAGGAGCAGGGATTTGAAGTATATACAGCTGCAGAGGCAGCAAAGAAAGCCGATATCATCATGATCCTGATCAATGATGAGAAGCAGGCGGATCTTTACAAAAACGACATCGAGCCGAACCTTGAGGAAGGCAATATGTTAATGTTCGCACATGGATTCAACATTCATTTCGGATGTATCATACCGCCGAAGAATGTCGATGTTACCATGATCGCTCCGAAGGCTCCGGGACATACCGTTCGTTCCGAGTACCAGGCAGGAAAGGGTACTCCGTGTCTGATCGCTGTAGAGCAGGATGCGACCGGCAAGGCACAGGATCTGGCGCTTGCCTATGCACTTGGCATCGGTGGAGCAAGAGCTGGTGTGCTTGAGACAACCTTCCGCACCGAGACCGAGACCGATCTTTTCGGTGAGCAGGCAGTTCTCTGTGGCGGTGTGTGCGCACTCATGCAGGCAGGCTTTGAGACACTCTGCGAGGCAGGATATGATCCGAGAAATGCATACTTCGAGTGTATCCATGAGATGAAGCTGATCGTAGATCTGATCTACCAGTCAGGTTTCGAGGGAATGAGATATTCTATCTCCAACACCGCTGAGTACGGCGATTACATCACCGGACCGAAGATCATCACAGAGGACACCAAGAAGGCAATGAAGAAGATCCTCTCCGACATTCAGGACGGAACCTTTGCAAAAGAGTTCTTACTGGATATGTCTCCGGCAGGAAGACAGGTTCACTTTAAGGCGATGAGAAAGCTTGCTTCCGAGCATCCGTCAGAGCAGGTCGGCAAGGAGATCCGTAAGCTTTACAGCTGGAACAACGAGGCTGACAAGCTGATCAACAACTAAGAGCTAAGAGCGGAGAATGAATCCGCAAAAAGAATAGAGAATCTGCCGCAAGGAGTGCGAAGTGCTTCCGGCGGCAGATTTTTTATTTCATAGGAAATACCGTGATACATTCATGTGTGAAAGTGGAACTTTC
>ERZ780167.3484-NODE-3484-length-11233-cov-2.672124_pt1 | contig 11233 bp, 13 predicted proteins | sample MGYA00510982_ERZ780167 | MGnify/ENA primary metagenome ERZ780167 (study PRJEB29588, sample SAMEA2146107) | human gut metagenome | biome: human gut; feature: human-associated habitat; material: faeces | place: Denmark | collected 2008/2010 ... | reverse complement strand
CATATTCGCGCCCGGGGTTTCCAAGACCTACTATTATATACATAAAAACCTCCGTAAAAAGTTTATTGCACGCAATCACGCCCTCATGCAGGCTCGCATGGGGGTGCCAACGCATATTATACCCCAAAAACCGCCGCCGCACAAGGCAATGCGCGAATAGAGCGCGGGCAGGGGCAAGAAAAAAAGAGCCGTGCAAGGCGGCTCTTTTGATATGCTCTGTTATGATTCCTTCTTTTCGCGGTTGAATACCTGCACCTTTGCATAGTGACAAAGGGCTATCACCGCAAGCACTATCGCAATGCAGAACACTATTATGTTCAGCATGCCTATCCATGGCCAGAAGTTTTTCAAAAGCGTAAGCGCAACGCCTGCATTGAAGAAGCCCGCGGCAAACTTGCCGTACCAATCGGCGTACACAACCACCTCCTTGCGGAAAAGCAGCAGGCCGCCTATTATCATTATGCCTTCTTTTATAAGCACCGCAAGCAGTATCCAAAGCGGCAGCCAGCCAGCGGAATAGAAGCACGAAAGCGCCGCTATTACCATAAGCTTGTCCGCAAGGGGATCGAGAACCTTGCCAAGGTCGCTTATCCAGTTGTTCCTGCGGGCAAGGTAGCCATCGAGCAGATCCGTGAAAAACGCCGTGAGGAACACAATAAGGCAGGCAAGATATTTTGCCCGCGCGAAAAGAAATATGAACACGCCGACCAATATAAGGCGTATGGCCGAAAGCACGTTTGGTATATGCCGCATAAATTACACTCTCCTATGCAGACCATTATAACCGATGGATAAAATATTTTCCATATTTTATTGTGAAAAGTAAGCTAAATGTAAGATGAAAATAGGATAAGATAGTGTTAATTCTGTGTACAATCGCCTTTTTCGTTGACATGCAGCCCCTTGGGCGATAAAATAGTAGGGCAGTTTATCCGCGCGCGGGGGTATCCTCGCGCTTATTACAAAGGAGATTTTTGAAAAATGCGCACAACAAAGACCATTGCCCTTGTACTGGCCGCTATAATGCTCGCGGCGGCGCTGAGCGCCTGTTCGGTAAACAACCCGAATTACACCGTGCTTAAAGTAGGCGACATGAACATAGGCGTAAACGCCTACTATAATAATTACAACTACCTTGCACAGGTCTATTCCATGTATGGCCTTTACAATGTTTCAACGCCCGAAGCCTTCAAGCGTATGCAGGACCAGGTGTTCGATAACCTTATCAACAATGCCCTGCCGGTGGTAGTGGCCAAGCAGAACGGCGTTACCTTGACCGAGGAGGAAGAGGCTCAGGTTCAGGCGGACTTCAAAGAGCAGATAGACCAGATGATAGCCCAGTATGCCTCCCAGGTGGACGAATCCATAACCGATGAGGACGCCAAGTATGCCGAAGAGGAAAAGCTGTTCAAGGCGGCGCTTAAGAGCAGCGGCTGGAACTACAACACCTATTTGAAGATGATAGAGGACGACGTCCGCGGCGCAGCCATAGGCAACAAGTATATGGAATCGCTCTATTCCGGCGTGAACGTGACCGAGGAGGACGCCAAGGCTTACTATGACGAGCAGCTTGCCGCCAAGAAGGCCGAATATGCCGAAACCCCCGCCCAGTTCTATACCGATTATTCCAACGCCATCAGCGGCAGCGACACCGTAGGCGTGCTTACCGTGCCCGAGGGATACCGCTTCTGCAAGCATATACTTATAAAGAAGGCCGAAGAGGGCGACACCACCAAGAACGTCAACCAGATAGTTGAAGAGGTGAAGGCCAAGCTGGCGGACGGCGTGGATTTTGATAAGCTCGTTGAAGAATACGGCGAGGATCCCGGCATGAAGGAGGAGCCTTACAAGACCGAGGGCTATCTTATAAGCGAAAACACCCTTGATAAGTATTACGACGGCTTCGGCATAGCCGCCATATCGCTCAAGAACATAGGCGACGTGAGCAACCCCGTTGAGACCGAGGCAGGCTACCACTTCATACAGTACACATCCGATGCGGAAGTTAAGGACACCCCGTTTGAGGACGTTAAGCAGGCCATAATAGACAAGCTGACCGAGGATGAAAAGGTTGCCATATACAACGACTGCCTTGCCAAGTGGAAGGAAGAAATAAAGATAGAGAAGTACTATGACCGCGTGAGCGGCATCAAATAAGGCCAAGCAAACAAGGCGACATCAAAGCGGGCGAAAGCTCGCTTTTTTGTATTGGCTGAGGCGTTTGTGATATGCTATAATCAAATAAAGCAAAAGGAAAGGGGAGCGGACGCATGTGCAACAAAGTATATACGCTCGATGAAATACGCTCCATCGCCGCGCCCATCGCCAAGGATTACGGAGTGGATGCGCTGTATCTGTTCGGCTCATACGCGTGCGGGGACGCAACGCCGGAAAGTGACATGGACTTCCGCATAGACAAGGGCAGCGTATGCTCCGTATTCAAGCTGGGCGGGCTATATAATGAGATGGAGCACAGCTTCGATAAAAAGATGGACATTATGACCACGCAGATGCTTTCGGATGATTTTCTGCGTTCCATACGCGGAGAGGAGGTGCTGATATATGAGCGCGGTTGAGGTTCTTTCATATATTCCGTATCTTGCAGACTTCTGCCAAAAGCTTATATCAAAAGAGATTTGAACGGGTGAGCCGTCCTGAGCGGATGGCTTTTTTATTAGCGCACCGGAGGAAAAGCGATGTTTCAGATAATGGTGGTAGAGGACGACATAAACGCGCGGCGGCTTATGCAGGCCGTGATTGAGCAGAACGGCTACGCGGCGATTCCCGCGTCCGATGGGGCGGAGGCGCTTGCGCTGATGGACAAAAAGCACGTTGATCTTATTGTGCTGGACGTGATGATGCCCCATATGGACGGCTATACGCTCGCGCGGGAGCTTAGGAGCGCGGGCAATAACGTGCCCATATTGATGGTCACGGCGCGGCAGAGCGCCAAGGATAAGAAGGAAGGCTTCCTTGCGGGGACTGACGATTACATGGTAAAGCCCGTGGACGAGGAGGAGATGATGCTGCGCATTGCGGCGCTGTTAAGGCGCAGCCGAATAGTGAGCGAACGGCGGCTGACGATTGGCAGCACCACGCTTGATTACGACGCGCATACGCTTATAGACGCGGCGGGGGAGCATGAGCTGCCGAACAAGGAATTTATGCTGCTGTATAAGCTTTTATCCTACCCAAACCATATATTTACCCGCAGACAGCTTATGGACGAAATATGGGACATGGAGAGCGACACGGACGAGCGCACGGTTGACGTGCACATAAACCGGCTGCGCGAAAGGCTGAAGGGCAACGCGGACATAGAACTGGCAACCGTACGCGGACTTGGCTACAAGGCGGTGAAGAAGCAATGAAAAAGCTCGGCGCGCAGATGGTTTTTGCAACGTTTCTTGTGATGCTTTCAACCGCGGCGCTTACGGTTACGGTCATGCTGCTGCTGGAGTTCCTTGGCGCGCTGCCGGAGGTGAAATATCCTGCGGTGGTGTGGCCCGTAATTGCACTTGGCATATGCGTTGCGGTGGGCACGGGCATAAACGCGCTGCTCACGCGGTGGTACTTCAGGCCCATGAAGCAGATCATAGGGGCCGTGCGCCGCGTTGCAAAGGGGGATTTCTCCGTTCGCGTGGAGGAGATAAAGGGCGTAAGGAACGAGCTTGAGGAGCTTACGAAAAGCTTTAACATGATGGCGGAGGAGCTGGGCAGCACGGAGCTTTTCCGGCGGGACTTCATAAATTCATTTTCGCATGAGTTCAGAACGCCCATGGTATCCATACGCGGCTTTGCGCGGCAGCTTAAAAAGAGCGACATTACAGAAGCCCAGCGGCAGGAATATGCGGACATAATAATAAGCGAGGCCGACAGGCTGACCAACATGGCCTCCAACATACTTACGCTGACGCGGGTTGAAAACCAGCAGATAGTTACGGACAAAACCACGTTCCGCCTGGATGAGCAGCTGCGCACATGCATACTGCTGCTTGAAAAGGAATGGGAAGCCAGGAACATAAGCCTTGATATAGATTTGGACGAGGTTGAGTATACCTCCAACGAGGAGATGCTTTCGCAGGTTTGGCTGAACATACTGGGCAATGCAATAAAGTTCAGCAAGGATGGCGGAGAGGTGCGCATATACTGCGCCAAGCACGGCAGCAGCGCGCGCGTGGAGATAGAGGACTACGGCGTGGGCATGAGCGAAGAAACGCGGCAGCATGCCTTTGAGCGGTTCTATCAGGGCGCAGGCAGCCGCGCCACCGCCGGAAACGGGCTGGGGCTGAGCATTGCAAAGCGCATAGTTGAACTGTGCGGCGGGGAGATAAACATAACGAGCGAGCTTAACCACGGCACGCTGTTCATAATAACATTGCCTACGGAGTGAGTTGGAGCATTGTGGGCAGGGCTTCTTCCTCCTCAACCTGTGCGGATGCGGGAGCCGAGGCGGCGTTGGCTATTGCCTCGGCCAGGAATTCAACGGAGTTCATGGCCTGCTCAAACGTGTTTGCATTGTGCCCAATCTCCGCCAGCAGGCAATGGGAGGACACATGCTGATTATATCGCCCCACCTTAACGCGGATATTGCGGGCAAGGCTATGGTGTATCGTGCCAAGGTATTCGCTTATGCCCTTGGCAAGGGCGTAGTTGGATTGAAAGTCCGGCATTTCATCGAATCCGGCCCCGGTTGCGCCTTCGCCCGTACCTACGACGAACATTATGCGGGCGCACTCCTTGCCGTCTATCACTAAATAATCCGCGGGAGCCTTTGGGTCGTTTCCGTATGCATCGCGGTGCAGATCTATAAACAATTCTATCGTGGGGTATTTCCTTTTGTATTCAAGCATTGTCTCAAGCGAGCGTGAATAGGCGCTGGAAAGCTTGGGCGGTTCATGGTCTGTAATATCATGTATCGCATAAATGCCGTAGCGTTCGTTGAGCAAAGTGCATAGCTTTTCGCCCACGGCTACAACGTTCATGCCGTTGTCCTTCGTGCGCCATGGGGAGGATACGGCGTAGGTATAGCGCTTTGTTGGGAAGTATGCTTCTGTAGTATGCGTATGGTAAATAAGCACGGTAGGCCCTTCGGTTGATAGACCTATACCCGTGCTTTTATCTGTGTCCGCCTTCATAAGCTCCAGCAGCACCCTGCGGCTTACGCCTTCATCTGCATCAACATGGTCAAGCACTATCTCTATGTTCGTAAGCTCGTCCCCGTCCGGCTTATCCGTGCGCATGGCAGGGCGTATGAGCGCGGCGGCTATGAGCGCGGCAAGCGTAAACATAAAAAGAAGCATTGCGCCTCAGGGCGTTTTGCGATGGTCAGCGGCGCGTGTGCGGCCGCGCATTCGTTTGTTCATGGCTTATCCTCCTTCCATATTGGTATGAAGGGAGGACGCGGCTTATGCTATAAGGCTTTTAAGCTCGGCATGATCCGTGCCGAACAGCGCCATGTTGATTGCATTTGACAGTATTGCGCTCATGCTGCCTATAAGCGCGTCTATTTCCTTGGGCGTGACTATCAGCTCGCCCGTTTTTTCGCTTATGGCCTTGGCGGCAAGCTCCTTAACGCTTTCTTCGTTATTCATAAGGCCAAGCTCGCCCGCGATAAGCCCAACCGTGTCGCGGGAGATGGTGCTGGCGTATACCACGAGCGGCACGCCTATTGCTATCACCGGCACGCCCATGCTTTGCCTGTCAAGTCCGCTCCTTGCGTTGCCCACGCCCGCGCCGGGCTGAAGCCCCGCATCGCAAAGCTGAATGGTGCAGCCTATGCGCTCCGTCCTGCGGGAGGCAAGGGAGTCTATTGCTATTATTACGGCGGGTTTGCTGCTTGACGCCGCGCCCTTTATCATCTCCATTGTTTCTATTCCCGTAACGCCCAATACCCCGGGGGATACGGCGCAGACGCTCCGCACATGGTGCGGTATGGCGTCCGCCATGTATTGCTTTATGTGCCGCGTGACAAGTATCTTTTCCGCTGTGCGCGGGCCTAATGCATCGGGTGTAACGGCCCGGTTGCCAAGCCCTGCAACGAGCGCCGTGCCGTCAAGCCCTGCTATCATTGCGCTGAGCTCATTGGCTGCGGCCTCTGTAACGGCGGCTGTCCGCCGTAGGTAAGCTCAGGCGCGTCTATCGTAACGTATAGCCCTTTCGCCTTGCCGAGCGCTTTTGCCGCTTCGTCCGTTTCTATGCGTATGCGGGATATGGCGTAGCCCTCGCGCTGCTCGTTCTGCTCGCTTACGCCGGTGCCTGCGGCGTGCAGCTCCCGCGCCTCCATGGCAAGGTCTGTGCGAATATCGGCCTTCATAATTGTCCTCCTTGAATAAAAATGGTGCACAGGGCTATTATGCGCCGCTTTACGAATAAAAAAACCGATTTTACGCACGAATTATGCTTGCTTTATGCAAAGAGCCGTGCTATAATACACGATGTTCGAGTAAAAATAACAAGGGGGAAACCGTTTTGGCAAACCATAAGTCCGCTTTGAAGCGTGTAGCAGTCACCGCTAAGAAAAACCTTAACAACCGTGTAATTACCTCCAGGGTCAAGACCGCTATCAAGAGCTTTGACAAGTCCCTTGAGGCTGGCGACCAGGCCGCTATCACCGCCGCCTATGTCAACGCCGTAAGCACCGTTGATAAGGCTGCCGCAAAGGGCGTGCTGCATAAGAATAATGCCAACCGCAAGAAGGCTCAGCTTGCCCTCAAGCTGGCTGCGAAGGCTAACTAATTAACTAAGTAATTACCCCTTATTAGGGTTATGCAAAAGCCAATCGAAAGGTTGGCTTATTTGCGTTAGCTGAAGATTTTAAATTTATATTGCCTGCTTTCGGGGCAGGCTTAATATGTAAGCTTATAAAGCGCACCAAAAGGCTCCCTGTCGAGGGAGCTGGCAATACGCCGTAAGGCGGATTGTCTGAGGGGGAATAGTAAAACAGCTTGGCAGCTTTAACCGTTCCCCTTTCGTCACGGCTTACGCCGCGACACTTTCCCCGTAAACGGGGACAGCTTTTAGTTGGCAGTAGGCATGCGTAAGCCCCTCCGCTCAGGGACGCAAGATTTCATCGTCCCTGAAAAAACCTAGGCAAATAGCGGCTTAGGGATGATAGGGACGCAAGGGACGATAGTGTGCAGGGGGTCCCATATAAGTTCGGTCTCGTCCCCGTTTTCATGTATAAAGCTTACAAGCACGTCGCTTTCCCCGTCGTGGGTTATTGTGCCGCTGCCTGCAACGTCCCCGCTTGCGCGCCAGTCATCGCCAGTTACATCATCCGTATTGCCGCAGGCGGAAAGGCTGATGCACAGCGCAATAGCCATTGCCATGCACAAAAGGTTTCTCCATAGTTTCATGCTTTTTCCTCCTCTTTCCGCCGGACGCGCAATGGCTCCGGCTGTCCGTTTCTCATCCCTTATTGCATTACACCATGCATACGCGGCAGGGGAAAGTGCGGCTTGGCAATGACAGTGGGGCAAAACTGTGGTATTATAAAAATAACTCCTTCCGTCAATTCGCTGACGCTCATTGCCACCTCCCTCAAGGAGGGAGGCTTAATGTAAGAGTTTATAAAGCGCGCCAAAAGGCTCCCTCTTAGAGGGAGCTGGCAAACCGAAGGTTTGACTGAGGGAGTCCGCTTAGCTGAGGGGTTGACGGAAAATAGAGAAGCCACGATACAACCCCTCCTAATTCCTAATTCCGCACTCCGCATTCCTAAAAAAACTCGCTCCCCTACTTTTGCAGGGGAGCGAATATTTTTTGAATTTTAGTTTTTTATCACGCGGCGGGGGTCACGCTGGTGATGTGGGGGTTGGCGCCTTCGTACCAGTAGAGGAAGCCTTCCATGTCGATCTTGTCGCCGATGGAGAGGTTCTTCACGGCGTTGTAAACGTCGGTGGTGTTGTCGCACAGGTAGGATTCAACGGTGAAGGTGTAGGTGTTTTCGCCCAGGGTCACGTTGAAGTACAGGTCGTCGCCGTCCTGACCGGAGCCGTCATACTTGTAAAGGTAAGCCACGTCGTTGCCGTTTTCATCCTGACCGGCGGCGGCAACGGTCATGCCCTTGAAGGACACGAACTCGTTCTGATGCTTGATAAGTTCATCGGTGCCGAGCATGGAGGTAACGTCCAGCGCCTCGGCCACGAAGCTGCCTTCTTCAATTTCAAAGGTGGCGTCGATTATTTCAACTTCGCCGCTCCACTCGGCCTTGTAGCCGGTCACCTTTATCTTGGTGCCCTTTTCCAGCTTGGCATAGTCCTCTTCGGAGCAAGCCATGTTGTAAAGGAAGTATGCGCCGTCCTTGTCCTGGGTATAAACGGTAGCCTTGTCTTCCCACCAGGACTGCTTGGCCTGCACATAGGTTTCTATAACGACCTGGGAATCAAGCTCCGCCGCAACATACTCGGCATGGGTCATTACGCCTTCGCCCTTCACATCTGCATCGGGCTTATCGGCGGCATTGTTTGCGCAGGCGGCGAAGCCGGCCGCGAAGGCAACAACCAACAGGATAGCTAAGAACTTTTTCATTTTTGTTCTCCTTTTTATTTTATGACGCCCGTTTTCCGTTACCGGTAACGGGGGCCAATAAGATTATAAAACAAAACAACAATAAATCAATACAAAAACGCTAAATATAAACTTATCAATCCCTTTCGCGGCGTTTTTGCTTCGCCTTGCCGTATGCGGCGTATGCAATAATAAGCGCCCACACCGCGCAGAGCCCCCAAATCAGCGCGCGGGAGGATGCGGGCAGCGGCCCAAGCTCCTCCTTGCCGCCCGCGGAGGCGGCGTTCGCATTGTCAAGGCGATAGAGCGATATAACGTCGCTGAACAGCTTTTGCATATATGCATCGTCTATCGTTTCCCTGCGGCGCACGGACTTCGCCGTGTTTTCAATAAGCTGACCCGCCGCATCGCGCAGGGATGCGGAGCCGTTGTAAACGGGCGTTGTGAACGTGTTATCCACGTTTTCAAGCAGCATATTGACCGCCTTCAGCTTAACCTCATAATGCTCGGCGTCGTTGGCGGTGCTTGAAAGATAGGCCAAATAGTCCGCATTGCTCCTTGCCGTATCGGTAACGGGAACGTAGCCTTCGGTTTCGGAATAGGCTATCTGCACGCCGTCCGTTAAAAGATATTGGCAGAACAGCCACGATGCAAGCACCTCGCTGCTGTCCGCCTTGTTGAATACGCATACGCTCGGCCCCTGGGACATCATCAGCGAAGCATCGGGGTCAAGCTGGGGAACGGTGCGCACGGCGGTTTCAAAGCGCACCAGCTTATCCGCGCTTATGTCCGAAAGCGGGGCGTCAGTGCCCATCCATGTTGAGCCGGCGGTGGAGTCTATTGCGAATATGCATTGCCCCGCGTTTAGGAAGTTCGCCGGATAGCCCGATATTTTGAACGTTGAAAACGCGCCGCTCTTAGTGTGTTCAGCAACGATGTATAAAAGCTCCTTTGTTTGGTCGTTGAACATAAGGGCGTTGCCTTCGCCATCGGAATACTCCGCGCCGCTTTGCCTGAGCAGGGTTATCATCATGTTATCTGTCGATTTATATATGAACGGTATCATAACCTTCTGACCGTTCACTTTATATGTGCCGTCCGCGTTTTTCTCGGTCGCAGCCTCCGCCACCTGCCAAATAAAGTCCCAGGTAAGCGTATCGGGCAGGGTGAAGCCAAGCTTTTCAACATAATCCCTGTTTATATAGCATGCCTCGGTAGAGCGCATGAAGGGCAGCGCATAATAATGCTCCCCTATGCGGCACTCCTCAAGGTATTTTGAAACGAGCTGCTCCGTTTTCGGCGTTGTGAACCTCAGCTCGCTTCCGCCAAGGCCGTAGCGGCTGTCCGCCATAAGCTCATCCAGCGGGGCTACCACGTTCGTGCCGGTAAGGTAGGTTGCAATATGGTCGGGATAGGTTATGCATATATTCGGCGTTGTGTTGGTTGCAATGTTTGTTATAACGTCGTTATATATTTTGCCGTAGTCCGTATACAGCCTAAGGTTTATTTTTATGTTTGGGTAAAGCGATTCAAAGTCGCGTATGGCCTGCTCGTATATCCTTGTTTGGTTCTTATTGGTGTCGTTCTTGGCCCAGAAGGTAAGCTCATATTGCCGCGAAGCATCGAACGCCTCCGGCATTACGAACGCATCCATGCCGCGGGAGCCGTGGCACGCCGTTAGCGCGCCGCAGAGCGTAATGAGCGTTAATATAAGGCTTATGGGTTTTATTGCGCGGCTCATCCCTTTAATCCTCCCCTTGACACGCCTTCCATTATCTTTTTCCTGAAAATCAGGAACAGCGCTATGAGCGGCACGGATATCGCCACAACCGCCGCCATCATTGCGGGTATGTTATCCCGCCCGAAGCCGCCTTCGCGTATGGCCTGTATGCCGCCGGAAACGAGGAAATAGCTGCTGTCGTCCGTTATAAGGCGCGGCCAAACGTAGCTGTTCCAGCATTCTATTACTTTAAGTATTATCACCGTAACAAGCGTTGGGCTGCATATGGGTATAAGCACGCGGGTAAGGTATGCCATGTCAGATGCGCCGTCCACCTTGGATGCATAATAAAGCTCGTCCGGCACCTGTGCAAAGTTTTCTTTAAGAAGATATATATAGAATACGCTCGTTACGGAGGGCAGAATAAGCCCCGTGAACGTGTTCCTCAGCCCCCAGTCGGTTATGGTCACAAAATTGGTTATTATAACAAGCTCGTTGGGTATCATCATAAGCGAAAGCAGCAGCGTGAACGCAATGCGCTTGCCGCGGAACTCAAGCCGCGCAAACGCGAACGCCGCAAGCGTTATAACAATAAGCATCAGCGCCGTTGTTACAACGGTGAAAAGCAGCGTGTTCATGAAATACCGCGCCAGCGGCACGGCCGTGAAAGCCTCCGCATAGTTTGCAAGCGTTGGGTAAAGGGTGAAGAACTTGGGTATATATTCGGAATTATACGCGCCGTAATCCTTCAGGGACGTAAGCACCATCCAGTAAAACGGGAACAGCACTATTATTGCCCACAGCGCCAGGAAAAAGTATTTTACGCCCGTCCATATGCCATGCTTTATTTTCATCTTGCGGGTTATTTCGCCGTAATTGTCGGAGTTGCGCACGCTTCAGCCCTCCTTAATAATGCACATGCTTTTTGCTTATCATAAGGTTTATGCACGTTATGGTAAGCACAATGGCAAAAAGCAGTATTGCCGCGGCGGAAGCAAAGGAAGG
>ERZ780167.3483-NODE-3483-length-11234-cov-13.102693_pt1 | contig 11234 bp, 9 predicted proteins | sample MGYA00510982_ERZ780167 | MGnify/ENA primary metagenome ERZ780167 (study PRJEB29588, sample SAMEA2146107) | human gut metagenome | biome: human gut; feature: human-associated habitat; material: faeces | place: Denmark | collected 2008/2010 ... | reverse complement strand
TAATCTGAAAAAGGAAACGCTGGTAGAAAGAATAAGGTATCAGGGATAGCAAGTAATATGTAATGAACTAGGTCTTAACGAAGAGGAGAAATAGATAACTTCCATTTTGTATGTATGATAAATCTAAACAGTATTTTAGCAACATTTCCTGAGTGGGGGCAGAAAGTGCCCCCACTTTCACGATTTGGGGGCGAAAAGCGCCACCATATATCATAAATGATGGGTTCAATGGAAAAATCAAAGAAGCATATGAAGTTCAGAGATATTGATGAAGCTATATTAGATGGTGTAAAAGAAAAACTTCTTGAAGGATTCAGAAATGAGGAAGAATTCGGCTACATGGCAGGATATGAACCGTGGGAGAAATTAATTTTTGACAGATAAGTTTTTTGAAAACTGTCGTTTGGTAAAATCTATTCCATTTTTAAAAGCCTTGCGATAAAATATGTTCTGTGAGACGGTAGTTCTTTTGTCCCAACAAAAGCCAGATGACACGATAGAGATCGACTTAGATTTAGAAGTTGGATGCAACCAGTGCTGAGTTGAAAGCTCGTGATCAGATGGAATGGGTCAGATTGGTAAATGGTATTCGTAATATGGCAGAAGAACTTGTGCTAAAAGAATTGGTGTAGATCTAAAGCGTGGAAAACTCCTTCGGGAGCTTTTGGCTGTTTATAAGGTAAATTCTGTCGGAGATTTATTATAAAACATTACTTTACAAGAAGAATAAAAAAGCATATAATTCTTTTATAACATATTTAATAAAAGAGGGTAAGAAAACGGAAAATAAAGATAAAAAAAATATAACAAGAAAAAGAATAATTAATTATGTGCTGAACAATCATGTTACATCCAAGGCGGGAATCGCAAAAGATTTAAATTTGAGTATGCCGACTGTGTTAGCAAATGTGAATGACTTGTTAGAAAAAATGGTGTTGGAAGAAACTGGGGAATATGCTTCGACCGGTGGACGAAAGGCAAAAAGTATAGGGATTAATAAGTCATACTGTCATGCAATGGGAATTTTGATTACAGCGAATCATATAGAAATGGTATTAGTAAATCTTGGAGATGAGATTATAAAAAAAGATCGCATCCGTTTAAAATTTACGGCAGAATTATCCTATTGTACAGAGGTGGCACAAAAGGTCAAAACTTTTCTTGAAGGCGAATTAGCGAAGGATACGCTGCTTGGGATTGGAGTGGCGATTCCGGGAATTATTGATCAGAAAGAACGGATCGTTTTAAAATCCCATGCTTTAGGTATAGAGAATTATAGTCTGCGCTTTTTAGAACAGGCTCTGGAAATTCCGGTATATTTTGAAAACGATGCTAATGCTGCAATGCTTGCAGAAAAAAAACAAAAGTATCCAAATGCGATATATCTGTCTTTGAACCACACCTTAGGAGGTGCATTCTGCATAGATGGAAAGCTGTTTCGAGGGCAGAACCAGAAAGCAGGGGAGTTTGGTCACATGATACTCGTTCCCGGTGGAAGAAAGTGTTATTGTGGTAAATCAGGATGTGCAGATGCATATTGTGCTGCAAGTGTACTGACACAAGATAACAGGCAGTCACTGGATGCATTTATGGAAAAAATTGAAAGTGGTGATGAAAAAATTTTGCAGACATGGAATGAGTATCTGGATCATCTTGCTGTTTTGATATCAAATCTGCGGATGGCATATGATATGGATATCATACTAGGAGGTGATGTGGGAGGTGTATTGTCAGATTATATGATACCACTGGGAGAAAAAGTGATGGCATATAATGGCTTTGAGCATGATGTTTCATACTTGAAAAATTGTTCGTATAAGAAAGAAGCGTCAGCTGTTGGAGCTGCGAAATACTTTTTTACAAAACATATGGGTGAATTGTAAATTTTTTGATCCTCATATCATATTATAGTAAAAAACGGAAAGAAAACAGTAACTACGGTTTTCTTTCCGTTTTTTTTGCATGTTAATTGTGAAAAATACACAAAAAATAGATTTTGAAATTATGAAATATATAGAAATATGAAAAAACATATTGACAAATTGTGTTTACAAGGTAATAATGTAATTACTTTAATAAAACAATTTATAAAACATAAAATAAAACAGCATAAAAAAGGAGGAAACAATTATGTTACAGCAGGTAATGACAAATCCGGGAGAAATTATTTTCAGAGAGGTTCCGGTTCCGGAGGTAAAGGAAAATCAGGTTTTGGTAAAGATTATGAATATTGGTGTTTGTGGATCAGATATTCATGTTTATCATGGAAAACATCCGTTTACAAAATATCCGGTAACACAGGGACATGAGGTTTCTGGTGAGATTACAGAACTTGGAAAAAATGTCACAGAGTTTCATGTGGGACAGAAGGTGACGATAGAGCCTCAGGTATATTGTGGACATTGCTATCCATGTCGTCATGGAAAGTATAATCTCTGTGAGGAATTAAAAGTAATGGGATTTCAGACGACAGGAACAGCATCTGAGTATTTTGCAGTGGATGCATCTAAAGTAACACCTATTCCAGAAGATATGTCCTATGAAGAAGGAGCTATGATCGAACCTCTTGCTGTGGCAGTTCATGGTGTAAAACAGATGGGCGATGTGGCTGGCATGAATATTGCAGTCCTTGGAGCAGGACCGATTGGAAATCTCGTGGCACAGGCAGCAAAAGGAATGGGGGCAGCGAAAGTGATGATCACAGATATCAGTGATCTTAGACTGGCAAAGGCAAAAGAATGTGGAATTGATGTGTGTGTGAATACCCTAAATAAAGACTTCGGTGAGGCAATGATCGAAGCATTTGGACCGGATAAGGCGGATGTGATCTACGACTGTGCCGGAAACAATATCACAATGGGACAGGCAATTAAATATGCAAGAAAAGGAAGCACGATCGTACTGGTGGCTGTTTTTGCAGGAATGGCAGAAGTAGATCTTGCAGTGGCAAATGACCACGAACTTGACATTAAGAGCACGATGATGTACCGCCATGATGATTACATAGATGGAATCAGACTGGTAAATGAGGGCAAAGTTCATTTGAAACCGCTCATCTCAAAGACATTTGCTTTTAAAGATTATCTGAAGGCATACCAGTATATTGATGATAACCGCGAGACAACGATGAAAGTAATTATCAACGTCAGTGAAAAGTAAGGAGTTCGTATGGAAAATAAATATGGAATTGTCGGAGTAGCCCATGTCGGGCTCCCGACAAACGATTTACAGAAAACAGTTGAGTTTTATAAGAGTCTTGGATTTGAAGTAATTATGCAGACATATAATGAAAAAGCAGGGGAAAAAGTGGCATTTTTACAGATAAAAAATTACTGTATAGAGACTTTTGAAAATGGGCAGGCGGCAATGTCAGACGGTGCATACCAACATGTTGCACTTGATGTGGAAGACATTGAAAGTATGTATCAGAAAATCTGCAATGAAAAATACACAGTTATTACAGACGGAATCGAAGAACTGCCATTTTGGGAAAAGGGTGTGAAGTTTTTTATGATTAAGGGACCAAATGAGGAAAGAATAGAGTTTTGTCAGAAACTCTGATAAAAATAGGAGGGACATATGAGTAGCGAAAACAAAAATGGAAAAGTACCGCTGATCAGTAAGATTGCATATGGGTTTGGTGATGTTGGATGTAATTTCAGCTGGATGTTTGTCAGTAATTTTCTGATGATATTTTATACAGACGTGTTCGGAATCAGTATGGCGGCTGTGTCAGCACTTATGCTTTTTTCAAGATTCTGGGATGCAATCAATGATCCAATCGTCGGGGGACTTACGGATAAAACAAAATCGAGATGGGGACGGTACCGTCCATGGCTGTTAGTAGCGGCACCAATTACAGCGATTCTTCTTGTTATGACATTCTGGGCAAGACCTGACTGGCCGCAGAATGGAAAGATCATTTATATGGTAATTACATATTGTCTGCTGGTTTTGGGGTATACCTGTGTGAATATTCCATATGGAACCTTGTGTGGTGCTATGACACAGGATATTGATGAACGTGCAAAAATAAATACATCCCGTTCGGTTGCAGCGATGATTGCAATTGGTGTGTTAAATATTATCACAGTTCCACTGCTCAGCAAATTCGGCAGTCACAGTGCAAAGACAGGATATCTGACGGTTGCGGTCATATATGGATGTATTTTTACAGCCTGTCATTTCTTCTGCTTTGCGAAGACGAAAGAGGCAGTGATTACTCCGGAAAAAGAAAAAATTTCTGTAAAGATACAGTTGAAAGCAGTCATGCAGAACAGACCATATCTTCTTGCATTGGCAGGACAGATATTATTTGGATTTACATTATATGGTAGAAACGCAGATATTCTGTATTATTTTACATATGTGGAAGGAAATGCCTCCTACTACACAACTTATTCGATGTGCATCATTATTCCTTCTATCATCGGGGCAGCCTGTTTTCAACCATTATTCCGCAAGTTGAATAACAAAGGAAGAACAGCATCTCTCTTTGCTTTATTTACAGGAATTTCCATGTTGTCTATGTTTTTCTTCAATGCCAAAGAATCACCAGCTATTTTTTATGCATTATCTGGTCTCACACAGTTTTTTTTCTCTGGATTTAATACCGCAATCTATGCAATTATTCCAGACTGTGTGGAATATGGGGAGTGGAAAACCGGACTTAGAAATGACGGTTTTCAGTATGCATTTATTTCACTTGGAAATAAAATCGGAATGGCAGTTGGAACAGCACTTTTAGCAGGATTACTTGGAAAATGTGGTTATATTGCAAATCAGACACAAAATGCAACTGTACTTTCAATTATGAAACATGCATTTACGACGATTCCGGGTGCACTCTGGATTGTGACTGCGGTTGTATTATTTTTCTACCGGTTAAATAAAAAACGTTATAACGAGATTGTGGAGGAACTGAAAAATGGAAGAAAAAGTTGATATTGTGGCATTGGGGGAATTACTGATTGATTTTACGGAAGCAGGGCACAGTCAGGGTGGGAGAAAACTGTTTGAACAGAATCCCGGCGGTGCTCCGGCAAATCTTCTGACAGTTGCAAGTCATTTTGGGTATCGCACCTCTTTTATTGGAAAAGTTGGAAACGATATGCATGGTAAATTTTTAAAGAGGACACTTCAAACGGAAGGAATCAATACAGATGCTATCGTCGAAGATCCGGATTATTTTACAACACTGGCATTTGTGGAAATCGGTGAAAATGGAGAAAGAAATTTTTCTTTTGCAAGAAAACCGGGTGCAGATACACAGTTAAAAAAAGAAGAACTGGATCAGACATTAATTTCAGGTTGTAGAGTTTTTCATTTTGGATCATTATCACTGACAGATGAACCGGCAGAAAGTACAACGATCGAAGCGGTAAAAATGGCAAAAGCAGCGGGTGTACTTATTTCATATGATCCAAATTACCGCCCGTCTCTTTGGAAGAGCAAAGAGTATGCAGTGAAAAAAATGAAGTCTGTTGTAGAACTGGTAGATGTCATGAAAGTATCGGATGAAGAGAGTATTCTCCTGACAGGGGCTAAAAGTTATGAGCAGGCTGCAGAAGAAATTCTTGCTATGGGACCAAAGCTGGTTGCCATTACATTGGGAGAACATGGCGTTCTTATGGCAACAAAAAGCAGAAAAGAAATCATCAAAGCATTTCAGACACATGCAGTAGATACGACCGGAGCGGGGGATTCTTTCTGGGGAGGCGTATTATGCAGTATTCTTTCTATAAATAAGCCCGTAGAAAAGATGGAATGGGAAGAAATCAGAAAGTGTGCTGTTTTGGGAAATGCAGTTGCAGGATTGTGTGTGCAAAAGCGAGGTGGAATACCTGCGATTCCGACGAAAGAGGCAGTGTTTGAATTTATGCAAAGAGCTTACAAATCAAAATAGAAAATTGTTGATGTAAGGATCGTGTAGAGATACATGATCCTTTTGTTGTGCAAATATAACAAAAAACAAACACAGATTTCAATGACTTGACTTTGACTCATTTATGAAATTGGCAGTGTAGTTTTGTGCAATTTTCCGAATTTGCTCATTTATAGTTATAATTTTATCGGAGTATATTAGATGAGTTGCCTAAATTGTGATGATTGGGAATTATGTATAATAAACAGTTGCAATATATTGGTACCTTTGTACATATTGACATTGAAAATGATAAATGTTATTTTTGAAAATGTAAATATGCATTAAAAAAGGAGAAGAAAGAATGAAAAATGCAAAAAAAATTGTAAAAGAATGTTTTAGCATTATGCTTGTTGCAGCAATGATGATATTGTTGCTGCCCATTCAGGCGCATGCAGCGCAGACAACACAGACTCTGATGTCAACTTATGGTAGTACATATGGTCATGTAGGAACCTGTATTAATTATAGCCAGTTGACAAACCAATCTGTATTAAATCATGTGAAATCACAGTATAATAGCATAACTTTGGAAAATGAGATGAAGCCTGACAGCTTACTTGGGGGATATGCAAATAAAATATCTGTTTCACAGGCAAAAAGTATGGGATATTATATTCCGGATAATTACAAAGAATCTACTGTCCCGAAGATTAATTTTGATACAGTAGATAAGGTAATGAAAATTTGTTATGAAAACGGCATTGGAATGAGGGCACACACGCTTGTATGGCATAGCCAGACACCGCAATGGTTTTTCAAAAACGATTACTCAGCATCGAATGGATATGTTTCACAATCTGTTATGGATGCCAGAATGGAATTTTATATAAAGACAGTTATGAATCATGTTTATAGTAGTAGTTATGGAAGTTGTGTTTATGCATGGGATGTTGTAAATGAGTATTTTCATGCTACAAATTCAGGCTGGGAAGCTGTTTATGGAAAATGTGGAAATAGGCCGGCTTTTGTAAAACGTGCTTACCAGTACGCATATGATTGTCTTGATTATTATGGACTTTCTGGTAAGGTATCACTTTTTTATAATGATTTTAATACATATATGGAAGTAAATGATGTAATTACGATGATTAATTACATTAACTCTGACAAAAAATTATGTAATGGTGTTGGAATGCAGTCTCATGTAGGAACAACTTTTCCAAGTGTAGATTATTATACGCAGGCACTAAAGTCATTCGTGAATGCAGGATTTGAGGTACAGATAACGGAGCTGGATACTTCAAGTAAATCAAGCTCAGATCAGGCGAATTATGTATATCAACTTATGAAAAATGTAAATTCTGTTAAAAAATCAGGGGGAAATATTTCGGGAATAACACTTTGGGGAATATCCGATGATGTTTCATGGATTTCAGCAAGCGAATATCCATTATTATTCTCATCGTTAAATGTGCCGAAGGAGTCTTATTACAAATTTATCCAGGCATATAATGAATCAGGATTTGTTAATAGTTCAGGAAATAATAATCAAGGAAGTACTGGTACAGGAAGCCAGAATTATTCTACATTATCAGATGGGTGGTATTGTATAAAGAATGTAAATGCCCAGAAATATCTTCAGGTTCAAGGAAACAAAGCCCAAAGTGGACAAAATGTTGAATTGGGAAGTGGAAATGGATCTTCAGGTCAGCGCTGGTATCTTTCAAATAAGGGAAGTGGACAGATAACACTAAAAAGTGAACTTGGATATATGCTTGACGTTACAGGTGGAAAGAATGCAGATGGTACAAATATACAAATCTGCTCAGAGAATGGTGCAACAGCTCAGACGTTTATGTTAAAGTCAAATGGAAATAATCAATATGGCATTGTAACTAAAAACAGTGAGGGCGCTAAAGGTCTTGATGCATCAAATAAAGGAACGTATGAAGGTACGAATGTACAACAGTATAGTTATTATGGAGGAATTAATCAGCTCTGGGTATTTGAGCCAATAAGATCTGATAATAACGTAGATCAGAATAATGGTACAATTGCTAATGGATGGTATTATATAAAGAATGTAAATGCCCAGAAATATCTTCAGGTAAAAGACAATAAAGGAGCCAATGGGCAGAATGTTGAGATAGGAACTGGAACAGGCGTAAAAGGACAGAAATGGTATGTTACAAATACAAATGATGGCTATGTGACACTTAAGAACGGACAAGGCTATATGCTTGATGTACAGAATGGAGCCAATAATGATGGAACCAATATCCAGACCTATCAAAACAATGGTGCAGATGCACAGAAATTTAAAATCACCAATCTTGGAAATTCACAGTATGGTATAGTTACAAAGGTATCATCTGATAATAAAGGGATTGATGTATATAATTATGGGATAACTGATGGAACAAATGTTTGCCAATGGTCATATACAAAGGGAACAAATCAAAGATGGATATTTGAACCTTGCAATTAAGATAAAACACAAATAGTTACATAAAATGATGGCTTTAAGTAAAAAATGTCAGAGTCACATTTTTGATTTCAGAATAATTAATTGATGATTCCGGCTTGACTTAATTTAACATCTCAAATATAATAATTGCATACATCAGAAAACGTTCACTCTTCACCGGATGAGTGGTTAAAGCGTCTGGGAGCAAATCGTAGGTGCAGTAATTTACACTGTAAGATTTGTTTCCGGGCGCTTATTTATTTTGGAGGATAGATGCAATATGAATAAGAAAAAAGAATTATTGGTACAGATTATGTGGGAGCTTGCGGGAAGCATCTTTTATGCAATAGGTATATATAACTTCGCCCTGCAGGCAGAGTTTCCTATGACAGGGTTTTCGGGTATTTCGATTATTTTATACCGGCTGTTTAATATTTCCATTGGTTTATCAACGGTCCTGCTTAATATTCCGGTTGCGATACTATGCTGCAAATTATTGGGCAGGAAATTTTTTGTCAGTTCAATACGATGCATGCTTTTGTCTTCTTTTATTGTTGACTTTGTTGCGCCGTTATTTCCGGTGTATCAGGGCGACAGACTGCTTGCGGCATTGTGCACAGGTGTATTTTGCGGAATAGGCTATGCCATGATTTATACAAGAAATTCTTCAACAGGAGGAGCTGATTTTATCATCATGGCTGTAAAAGCATTGCGGCCTTATTTATCGATGGGCAACATCTCTTTTCTTACTGATGTCGGAATTATTCTGGTTGGAGGACTTTTGTTTCGGGATATTGACGGAATGATTTACGGCATGATAGTGAATATACTGTCTGCGGTTGTTATTGATAAAATGATATATGGCATGAATTCAGGCAAAGTAGCCTTTATCGTTACAAAAAATGGAAAGAGAATATGCGATGTAATTGATGAATGCAGTCAGCGCGGAAGCACTATTCTTAAGGCGCAGGGAGGATATAAGCAGGACGATATTCAGGTGGTAATGTGTGCATGCAACAGTAAGGAAATGTACCAGGTGCGTAAATCCGTAAAAGATGCAGACCCGGACTCTTTTATTGTGGTTGTTGAGTCTCATGAGGTGCACGGAGAGGGCTTTAAAATGACAAATATTGGAGAAGCAGAGAACTGAAACATACCTGAAACAAATATAGTGTGAAGATTGTATTTTAGCCTGAAAAAAGCTATACTAATATAGTGATGTAGCGGTTTTATGGCTGAAATTATATATTTGGGAGGTAATTACATGTTAGAAAACTGGATTAAACCACAAATTCCGGAGGAGGAAGAGCTGGATGAGCGCCTGCATGCAGCACGCTCTAAGCTGTCTGTGCTTCAGATGCAGATTAAGGAGCATGGACTGCCTGTACTTGTGCTGTTTGAGGGCTGGGGTACTGCAGGAAAGGGCAGTGTGCTCGGTAAGGTAATCAAGAATATTGATCCGCGATTTTTCAAGGTCGCAACCATGGACGAGCCGACAGAGGAGGAAAGACGCAAGCCTTTTTTATATCGGTATTTTGTAAAGATTCCGGCAAAGGGGAAGCTTGAGTTTCTTGATTCGGGCTGGATGGATGAGGTAGTAAAGGATGTACTGCACGACAAGATAGGAGAGAAGGAGTACAAGAAGAAAATTGAAAGCGTGAAGCGCTTCGAGCGACAGCTGACTGACAATGGTTATCTTGTTATGAAATTTTTCTTCCAAATCAGCCGGAAGGAACAAAAAAAGCGTATTGAGGTATTAAAGGAGAATAAGGATACCAGATGGCGTGTCAGTGGAGATGAAGACTGGCAGAATAAGCATTATGACAAGTGTATGCATGTGTTTGACAGATATCTGAATGATACAAATTCGCCTGCAGATCCTTGGTATATAGTTGATGCAAAGAATAGAAAATGGGCTGAGCTTCAGGTGCTGGAGACGCTGGTTAGTGGAATAGAGACAGCACTTAAAAACAGTAATCTTGCTGTGCCGCTGTTACAGAATGTGTTCCCGCTTGAGAAGATTCAAAAGCTTTCTGAGATATCACTTGATAAGGAACTATCTGAGGAAGAATACAAAAAGGAGCTCAAAAATCTGCAGTCTAAGCTTAGCGAGCTGCATAACAAGCTATACAGGCGAAAGATTCCTGTTGTCATAGCATATGAGGGCTGGGATGCAGCAGGAAAGGGTGGAAATATAAAGAGAATCACAGGGGCGCTGGATCCGAGAGGCTTTGAGGTGCATCCGATTGCAAGTCCGCTGCCAAACGAGAAAGCCAGACACTATCTGTGGAGATTTTGGAATCGTCTTCCTAAGACCGGGCATATAGCTATTTTTGACAGGACATGGTATGGCAGGGTTATGGTAGAAAGACTAGAGGGCTTTTGCAGCGAGAATGAATGGCAGCGTGCCTACAATGAGATTAATGAATTTGAAAAGGAGCTGTCAGACTGGGGAGCTGTCATCATAAAGTTCTGGGTGCAGATTGATAAGGATACACAGCTGGCTCGATTTGAGGAACGCCAGAATACTCCGGAAAAGCAATGGAAGATTACCGATGAGGACTGGAGAAACAGAGAAAAATGGGATCTGTATGAGACTGCTGTAAATGAGATGCTAAAGAAAACCAATACCACTTACGCACCATGGCATGTGCTTGAGTCAAACGACAAGAAATATGCGAGAATCAAGGCTCTTAAGATTGTGATTGATGCGATTGAAGCTGCTTTGGATAATAAAACAAATAAAAAGTAAAAACAGATGTATATAAACAGAGATATGTAAAAAAGAAGCCGGAATAAATCCGGCTTCTTTTAAAGTGTTGGTAAATTAATTTGGGTACAAAAAATGCGCCTCCAGGGGCTCGAACCCTGCACACCCTGATTAAGAGTCAGGTGCTCTAC
>ERZ780167.3472-NODE-3472-length-11263-cov-3.536135_pt1 | contig 11263 bp, 8 predicted proteins | sample MGYA00510982_ERZ780167 | MGnify/ENA primary metagenome ERZ780167 (study PRJEB29588, sample SAMEA2146107) | human gut metagenome | biome: human gut; feature: human-associated habitat; material: faeces | place: Denmark | collected 2008/2010 ... | reverse complement strand
TGAAAAAGCAGGCTGTAGTAAACCCTAATATCACATTTATCCTGCGTATACAGCGTGAGAACAATTCTTTTGAAGAAAAGACGTTCTATTATGAGAATGGTATCGCCGATTATGTTGCAGAGATAGCAGGTGAAAAGCCTCTGACCTCAGTGCAGTTTTTCACAGGCGACCGTAAGGGTCGTGACCGTGAGGACAAGGACGATTACAAGGTAAAGCTTTCTGTGGCATTCACTTTCTCTAATCAGGTAAAATGTCTTGAATATTATCACAATTCAAGCTTTCTGGAACATGGTGGCTCACCGGAGGACGCTGTAAAGAGTGCTTTCACATCTCAGATAAATGCTTATCTCAAAAGCAACAATAAGTATCTGAAAAACGAAAAGCCTATTACTTTTCAGGATATCGAGGATTGCCTTGTGCTTGTTTCAAGTTCGTTTTCTACACAGACTTCATATGCCAATCAGACAAAGAAAGCTATTACAAACAAGTTTATCAAGGAGTGCATGACAGAGTTCTTGAAGCACAATCTCGAGATATACTTTATTGAAAATCCTGACGAAGCGGTGAAGATAGCAGAGCAGGTTCTTGTAAACAAGAGAAGCCGTGAAAAGGCTGAGAAGTCAAGAATAGACCTGAAGAAAAAGCTTGCAGGCTCTATCGACCTTTCAAATCAGGTGCAGAAATTCGTTGACTGCCGTTCAAAAGACCTTTCTCAGCGTGAGCTTTATATCGTGGAGGGCGACTCGGCGCTCGGTTCTGTAAAAATGGCAAGAAATGCAGAGTTTCAGGCTGTTATCCCTGTTAGAGGAAAGATACTCAACTGTTTGAAAGCTGACTATGATAAGATTTTCAAGAACGAGATAATCACAGATCTTATAAAAGTCATAGGCTGCGGAGTTGAGGTCAAGACGGGCAAGAACAAGGAGATATCTATGTTCAATCTTGACAATCTACGCTGGAACAAGATAGTTATCTGTACTGATGCCGATGTTGACGGCTTCCATATCAGAACGCTTATACTCACAATGCTTTACAGGCTCGTGCCGACCCTTATTGAAAAAGGATATGTTTATATTGCGGAATCACCGCTCTTTGAGATAACAACTTCTGACAAGACTTATTTTGCATATGACGAAAACGAAAAGACAAAGATACTCAAAATGATAGGCAACAAAAAGTTTGATATCCAGCGTTCAAAAGGTCTTGGCGAGAACGAAGCTGAGATGATGAGCCTTACAACAATGGACCCTGCCACAAGACGTCTTATAAAGATAGAGCCTGACGATATCGAGCAGACACAATGGATGTTCGATATGCTCTTGGGTGACGATTTGCAGGGAAGAAAAGATTTCATCACCAATAATGGTGTTGATTATCTTGATATGGCGGATATTTCATAAGCTGTTTGAGGGGAGAGCATTATGGACGCAATTTTTATATGGTCGTCTGCGCTTGTGATATGTGTTGGACTTCCATTGTTTTTCACAGTAATAAATGTTATAAGGCTTTTTGAGAATGCACCTAAAGAATTGGACAGACCGCTGTTTGATGTGCTGACGGTGGTAATCGGTTTGCTGCTGTCTTTTTTTGACCTTGGCTGGTTAGGTCTTGGTGTTGAATATGATGTTCCTCTAACTGTTCATGGGGAATTTCATACACCCATAGCAGGGGAGTATAGGTTTAGTTTTTTCTTCCTTTTTTTTATAGCTATGGTGTGCATTGTACTGTTGAGTGTTATAACAAAGAGAAAACCGCCGTTGTTTGCGGCTATGCTCATTGCAGGGGTGTATATGGGCAATGTGCTTGATATACTGCTGGTGATACAGCTTTTGAAGAATATGGATAACTTTTTCACGGTGATGATGTTGGTTTTTCCAATGAATTATATGCTTATGTCCATAAGGCTCATTCGCCGTGAAATAAAGGCGCAGACGGGATATCTCAGCAATTCGGCGGAGAAAAGCGGCTTTATGGGCTGGCTTAATAAGCTTCTCACAAAAAGCCTTGGTTGGTATCTTATCAGCTTTGTGGCAATGATACCGCTCCTTGCGGTGATGCTTTTGATACTTGTTTTATTTGGACAGCGCCCTGACAGCATAGTAAAGGCTTTCACGGAAACAGCCGATTGGACGTTTTCTCAGCAGATACCTCCGCCGCCTGATTACTCACAAGGGCATTATCTTTGCACAGTTGCGGCAGGGGGACACGCTAAGCTCGTCAAACCTCAGCGAATGGGTCTGCGGCGTGGGGATAAGATAGTTGTGAACAGACAGCTTTGTGTTGCAAACGCATTTGAAGAGCTTATACAGGATAAGCTTCCACGTTTTCACAAATGTGTGAGAAGCTTTTACGATAAACACGGATATCCCATTTCACAGCATATATTGACGAAATTGCGTGCTGATGTGGTCTATATCCTTATGAAACCACTTGAATTTATTTTTATTGCGGTGCTGTATATGTTTGACGCCGATCCCGAAAGCAGGATCGCTATGCAGTATACAGGCAAAAAGTGCACCGACCTTACGAACTTTATGAAAGGATAGATTTTATGGCAAGAAAAAAGGCAGAGCCTAAAAAGACTGCTAAACCAAATAACAACGCATATATCGAGGGTGCAGGACTTGTTGCAGACGAAAAGATAACAATGTCCCTTGAAAAGAACTATATGCCATATGCCATGAGCGTTTTGGTATCAAGAGCGTTCCCTGAGATAGACGGCTTTAAGCCCTCACACAGAAAACTGCTTTATACAATGTATAAAATGGGACTTTTAAACGGCAAGCTCACAAAGTCTGCCAATATCGTTGGTGCGACCATGAGGCTCAATCCTCACGGCGACGATGCTATATATGAAACCATGGTAAGACTTTCACAGGGCAATGAAGCGCTTTTGCACCCATATGTAATGAGTAAGGGTAACTTCGGTAAGGCATATTCAAGAGATATGGCGTATGCTGCCTCTCGATACACTGAGGCAAAGCTCATGCCTATCTGTCAGGAGCTTTTCGGAGATATAGACAAGGACACTGTGGATTTTGTTCCTAACTATGATAACACCACCACAGAGCCGACCTTGCTTCCTGCTACTTACCCGTCAATACTTGTTAATGCAAACGTTGGTATCGGTGTTTCTATGGCTTCATCAGTTTGTCCGTTCAATCTCAGCGAGGTTTGCGAGACAACTATCGGACTTATGAAAAATCCTGATTTCAACGCTCTTGAAACGCTGAAAGGACCTGACTTTCCGGGCGGTGCTTCACTTCTCTATGATGAGGAGGAGCTTGATAAGATATACCGCACAGGAAAAGGCTCTGTTAAGCTGAGAGCAAAATATCAGTATGACAAGGAGTCAAGGTGTCTTGAGATCGTTGAGATACCTGCCACTACCACAGTTGAAGCAATAATCGAGAAGATAATTGCTCTCGTTAAGGCAGGCAAGATAAGAGAGGTATCATATATCCGTGATGAAACGGACATTAACGGTCTGAAAATAGGTATAGATATCAAAAAGGGCGTAGACCCTGACAAGCTTATGCAAAAGCTTTATAAGCTGACGCCGCTTCAGGACTCGTATTCATGCAATTTCTATATACTTGTTCACGGCTATCCAAGAATAATGGGCGTTTATGATATAATTAAAGAATGGGTAGCGTTCAGAATGGATTGCGTTCGACGCAGAACAAGCTTTGACCTTGCAAAGAAGAAAGACAAGCTCCACCTTCTGAAAGGTCTTGGAAAGATACTCCTTGATATAGACAAGGCTATAAAAATAATCAGGGAGACAGAGGAAGAAACAGAGGTCGTTCCAAACCTGATGATAGGCTTCGGTATCGATGAGATACAGGCTGATTATGTGGCTGAAATAAAGCTCAGACACCTTAACCGTGAGTATATCCTCAAAAGAACTGCCGAAACTGAGGATCTTGAAAAAGCTATTGCAGAGCTTGAAGATATTCTTGAAAGCGACAGAAAAATAAAGAATATCATCATTTCCGAATTAAAGGAAGTTTCAAAGAAGTATGGTCAGCCAAGAAAAACTCAGTTCTATTATAAGACTGATATCGAGGAGATAGACATAGAGGACGATATCCCTGACTACGCCTGCAAGCTTTTCCTATCTCAAAGCGGTTATTTCAAGAAGTGTACTCCGCAATCACTGAGAATGGCAAGCGAGCAGAAGTATAAAGAGGGCGACGGTCCGCTTCAGGAAATGGAAAGCACCAACAAAACGGAGCTTCTGTTCTTCTCTGACAAGGCGGCTGTGTATAAGACCAAGGTATCGCAGTTTGCCGACACAAAGGCAAGCTCTCTTGGCGACTATATTCCTGCAAAGCTTGGTTTTGATGACGGTGAGGGCGTTGTGTCCATGGTGAATACTGTAGATTATTCGGGCTATATGATATTCTGTTTTGAAAACGGAAAGGTGGCAAAAGTGCCGCTCAATGCCTATGAAACAAAGACCAACAGAAAGAAGCTTGCCAACGCTTATTCTGCAAAGGCTAAGCTTGTGGGAATGTTCTTTGTGCAGGATAACGCTGAGATAATGCTTCGCACAACTAACGGCAGAGCAATGATATTTGATACTGCACTTCTTATGCCTAAGTCCACGAGAGATACTATAGGCGTTCAGGTCATGACACTTAAAGCGAAGAATGCAGTTGTTGATAAGGCGTTTATCGTTGACGATGAGACAGCAGCAGGCCTTTCAAAATATCGCAGCAAAACGATACCTGTTGCAGGCTGTTTTGCAAAGGATATTGAAGACCCTGACCAGATGCACTTCTGATATATGTTTTTTACAGCGGATAGACTTCTGTCCGCTGTTTTTCGTTTGTTGACTTTTTACAGAGATTATGGTATACTTGTTTTGAAAAAGTGTGCAAATGCACGGATGTTGCAAAGGGAGTTGTTTTTATGGAGTGTCCTAAATGTCACAAGTCAGTTGACGATGATGACATTTTCTGTCCTAACTGTGACACAAGATTAAGACCAGACAAAAATACATCTATCATGAAGCGTTTCAAAAAGCAGAATAAACCGCTAAATGTGGAAATAGTGGGCGAGAAAAAACATAAATTGTCTGAAGGCAAGCTCAAGCTTATTCTTATAACAGTGGCGGTAGTGCTCCTTGTGGTGCTTGTCGTCCTTATCGTTGTGAATATTATAAGCGGAAAGGGTGAAAACACCGCTGAGAGCATTTCTGAATATATCGGCGTAGATGTTGCAAAGGCTCAGAAAAAGCTTGATATGCACTTTAAGGACGAATCGGCTTTTCAGGGAGTGAACAATGCACTGAATTTTGATTATATCATTGAGTCTGATGACAGTGTTAATGTTGATGGCATAAATTATCCTGAATGGGCGGCGTTTGTTACTGTTGATGATGAAGAACGTATACAAACCGTAAAATATTCAAATTTCAAGGTGCTTAAAAACAATGCAAATGGTGAAAAAAAGAGTAAAGCTATCAACCTTGATAAGTTTGAACAAGGTGCAAAGTGGAGTGGCTTGTCAGATGCCATAGACCTTGAATATTACGGCATCGTATGGTCAAAAGACACTAAAAATTATATATACCGTTATTGGTATGAAAACGACGCAGGTGATGATCAGCCAGTGGTGCTTAATGTAACGTTCGATACGGATAATAAGTATCTGTATTATTCTTCTACGCTTATTTATCCTGAGTATCTGTAAAAGGGTCATAATGTTACAAAAGAAATACAAATTGTTGCGTAAATTCTACAATTGCACAAAAAAACTTGACTTATGCTCGGTTTGTTGCTAATATAAATTGATGAATAACGTAAAAAGGAGGTTCGGTATGGATCCTAGTACTAAATTATGTATGGGCTGTATGAACGAACTTGGTTCTGACGGTCGCTGTCATTATTGTAGCTATACCGACGATATCCCACATTTACAGGCTTATCTTGCACCGAGAACAGTGCTTGACAACAGATATATAGTCGGAAAAATGCTTTCATATAATGGTGAGGGTGCGTCTTACATTTGCTACGATATGGTTGGCAAATGCAAGTGTGTGGCAAGAGAGTATATGCCTGACACTCTTTGCGAAAGAGATAGCGAAAGTCAGCGACTTGTGGTGAATCCAGATTGTCTGGCTAAGTATAAGACATTTATGTCTGAGTTTGCAGACGTGAACAAAGTTCTTTCACGCATGAGAAATCTTCAGCATATCGCCACGGCAAAGGATATGTTTTGCGAGAATAATACGACCTATGTCATACTCGAATATGTGGAGGGCGTGACGCTAAAGAAATTTTTACAGTCGAATACAGGCTTTCTCACATGGGAACAAGTCAAAAAGCTTTTTGTGCCATTGTTTACAACATTGAGCATTATACATAATGCAGGTATCATACACAGGGGAATATCTCCTGAAAATATTATTGTTACAACTGATTGTGAGCTTAAACTTACAGGCTTTTGCATAAGTTCTATAAGAACATCTAATACAGGGCTTTCTCCTGAGTTCTATTCAGGATATACCGCCCCTGAGCAATATTCTTCGTTAGAATGGCAGGGCACATGGACTGACGTTTATGCACTTGCTGCAGTTCTTTATAGAATACTAACAGGCTGTATGCCCCTTGACGCTTATACCCGTACAAAGAATGATACTATGGTCGAAGCTTGCAGAGTCAATCCGAGAATACCACAGCATATCTCACGAGTTCTTTCAAGAGCTATGAGAGTTCGTGGCGAAGAAAGAATACAGACAGTTTCTGAGCTTGTTACTGCACTTTTTGAGCAGCATACAACGCATATGGAACACCCTAAGGGTTCAACTCAGACTATTCCTATACAGCATGTTCCAAGACAAAGAACGCAGTCAAGGCAAATGTCACAGCAGACTCGTGAGGAAGAAAAGCCTAAGAATAAAACGGCTACGATAATAGGCTGGACTGTGCTTGTGATAGTGCTTTTGCTTTCAGTTTTTCTGCTATATGAGTTGTTTTCAGGTCCGTCGGACAGCAATAATGATTCGTCTGAGGATAAGGTCATTTCTTCTGATGATGCAGATGGAGTTGACAGCGAGGTATTCGTTTACAGCACCACAGTTGCTACGCCTAAGGTGACTGATGCTGAAAGTCAGTCAGAATATGGCTATGGCGCTATAATGCCTAACGTTGTGGGTCTGGAATACAATACTGTTGTAAAACAGCTTGGTGAGGATTTTACTATCAAGGCTGAATATTATTATTCTGATGTTGACGATAAGGACGTTGTTAAAGAGCAGAGCATACCAGAGGGTACTGATTTTGATCCGTCTTTGAAAAATGAGCTTGTTCTTAAAGTATGTGCAGGTCCTGAAAATGTTTCTGTTCCTGATTTCTCTGGTCTGTCAAAGAAGGCTTACCTTGAGCTACTTGATTCTTATAATATCAAGTATAAGGTCGTTACCGATTTCTCAAGCTCTGTTTCTGCAGGATATGTTATGGCGACGAGCGTTAATGTTGGAAACACTGTGAATGTTAAAAATGGTGATGTGCTTACAGTTACAGTTTCCGCAGGTCTTGTGACTACTACGACCACTACAACAAAGGCAACAGAGCCTAAGCCTGATACGAACACAGGCAGCTCTTCTGAAACAACACCAGCTCCGGCTGTTGTGCCTGCTGAATAACGAAAACGTTTAATAAAATGTTAAAAAATAAACAAAGCCCTTGACAATTCAGGGGCTTTGTGCTATGCTCATTATAGATTATTAGGAAAGTAACAGGATAAATTGTTTCCTGGTTTGGAGGTATTTTACATGGCTAAGAAAATTGGTGTACTTACCAGCGGAGGAGATGCTCCGGGAATGAACGCTGCTGTCAGAGCAGTATGCAGAGCTGGTCTTGCAAAGGGTATGGAAGTCGTAGGTATCCTCAGAGGATATAACGGTCTTCTTAATGGTGAAGTTATTGAGATGAATGCAAGAACTGTTTCTGGCATAATCCAGAGAGGCGGTACTTGTCTTTATACTGCAAGATGTCCTGAATTCAGAGATATCGAGGGCGTAAAGAAGGGCAGAGATAAGTGTCTTGAAATGGGCCTTGACGGTATCGTAGTTATCGGTGGTGACGGCTCATTCAGAGGTGCGGCTGATCTTTCAGCACAGGGTATCCCATGTATCGGTCTGCCTGGTACTATAGACAACGATATTTCATGCACAGAATATACTATCGGTTATGACACAGCTATGAACACGGCTATGGAAATGATCGATAAGATCAGAGATACAGCACAGTCACATGACAGATGTTCAGTAGTTGAGGTAATGGGCAGAAACGCTGGTCACATTGCTATCAACGTTGCTGCTGCTGTAGGCGCTGAGGCTGTTATCACACCTGAGAAGCCTTATGACCTCAATGCTATTGCTCAGAAGATGGAGCAGACAAAGAAGTCAGGCAAGACACATTTTATCATTGTAGTTGCTGAGGGTGTTGGCAAGACAGAGTATATCACAAGAACTCTTCAGGATATTACTGGTGTCGAGTCAAGAGCTACTATTCTCGGTCATGTTCAGAGAGGCGGCTCTCCTACAGTAAGAGATAGAGTTGTCGCAACTGAAATGGGCTATCACGCTGTTGAACTGCTCGAGCAGGGCATTGGCAACAGAGTTGTTGGTATGAAGGACAACAAGATATATGATGTAGATATTCAGGAGGCTCTTTCAATGAAGAAGCCTTTCGAGGAAGAGCTTTACAAGATCCTCAATGAAACTGCATTCTAATTTTTCATGAGGTCTGAGTCTTTAAGACTTTGACATATTACAGAGTAGAAAACTGAGCGTTAAGTGTCCGTCGGACGGGGAGTTGCCGTCGGAACGAAAAAGGTAGAACCTTTGCGGTTCGGTTTTCGCATCCCGCTGAATGTGTAATTGAAGCTTTTTATAGCGGCTCTGCACATCCCGCATGGGTAGTGTGCAGAGCTGTTTTTATGCTCCGTTATGCACAAAGCGACAAGCTCGCAGAATAAGGAGGTAAATTTATGAAGAGCTTCGGAAGAATGTTCTATGACTCTTTCAAGTCACTGAAAGATCTTAGAACATTGACAACTGCAGGAATACTGATAGCGTTGGCGTTTGCTATCAGATCATTTTCCATTGAGGTAACGCCTGACTTGAGGATCGGTTTCACTTTTCTTGCAACCTGTACTATAGGTATGCTTTACGGACCTGTGGTATGCGGAATGTCTACATTTGTGCTTGACTTTCTAGGATATATAGTGCAGAACAAATCTCCGAGAGCCTACAGCCCACAGCTTGCAATGGTAGTTATTATTTCAGGTATCATCTACGGCTGTCTGTTGTATAAGTGCGATTTTAACAACAAAAAGCTTCAAAGCTACATAAGGATCGCAATTGCAAGAGGAAGTGTTATACTTTTCTGTAATATAGGACTTAATTCTTATTTCCTGTATACACTTTATGTAAACAAGACTTTTGGCATCACAAACCTCACCAAAGAAGGAATGAGCGGTTTTCTTACATACTGCACACCGAGAATAGCGAAAAATCTTATCCAGCTCCCTGTGGATCTGATCTTGCTCATGATATTCCTGCCTGCTGTGAAGTTTGCTTATGAAAAAGTAAGATCACAGTTTGGACATAAAGCGACAAATATATGATTTAAAGCAGCGGCAGAAATGTCGCTGCTTTTTTGCGTGAAAATATACAAGAAAAATGGGGTACTAATGTGAAATTTAGGTGAAACACTTGAAATCCGTTGAGATTTAGTGTATAATTAAAATTAAGTTATTTTTAAGGCAGGCTTCTGCCTTTTATTCAGAAAGGTCTTGAGTGTATGATAAATGTTGGTTTTATCGGTGCAGGAAATATGGGCTATGCTATCATGAAAGGCATTGCAGGCAGTAAAATGGGTAAGAATATTCAGCTTTACGCTTTTGATAAATATGCTCCGATACTTGATAGACTTGACGAGCTTGGAACAGTAAAATGTTCAGGCTGTGCAGAGGTAGTTGAAAAGTCAGAATATGTTTTTCTTGCAATTAAGCCTCAGCAGCTTGACGAGGTGCTTGATGAGATAGCTCCTGCGGTAACGAAAGATACTGTCATAGTTTCTATATGCGCAGGCATTACAGATGATTATATCGCTTCAAAAACTGTGGCTGGCGTAAAGGTAGTGCTTGTTATGCCAAACACTCCTCTTCTTCTTGGGGAGGGCGCAACTGCTCTTTCACGTTCTGACAGCGTAACAGATGAGGAGTTTGAGCTTGTTTGCAATATCTTTGGCTCATGCGGCATGTATGCCGTCATATCAAAGGATAAAATGAAAGAGATAATAGCAATAAACGGCTCATCTCCTGCTTTTATCTATCTGTATGCTCAGGCATTCGTAGAGTATGCGAAGAGCGTTGATATTGATGAAACAGTTGCAAGAGATCTTTTTGCAAAGTCGCTTATCGGCTCTGCCAAAATGATAACTGACAGTGGCAAGTCACTTGACGAGCTTATTGAAATGGTATCATCAAAGGGTGGCACAACTATCGCTGGTCTTGAAAAGCTCCGTGAGGGCGGTCTGCCAAAGGCTGTTGAGGACTGCTGCAAGGCTTGCACTAAGAGAGCTTACGAGCTTTCAAAATAGTTATTTTTTCTGCACCGTGGCATATACATTACTCAAAGGAGTGATGTATAATGAACAGCGGGACAGGCATATACAAAAGCGGAGTTCTTGCATTTTTTGCAGGAGCTATCCTGATTGGTGCGCTTTTGGGTGCTGTTACTTTTTGCTTTATGGGCAGCGACGAGCTTTCAATGCTGTCGGTGTTTTCAAACAGCTTTGTTGACGTGAGGTCGTCAGGTGATCTTGAAGAAATACTTGTGAGGTCTTTTTTCAGTTCGACTGTTTTTTTAGCGGTTGTGTTTTTGTCAGGTTTTTCTTCACTGGGACAGCCTTTAGCTGTTGCAGTATTGCTGTTGCGTGGCATGGGCTGGGGTGTTGCAATGTCTCAGCTTTACAGCATTTACGGCGGACATGGTGCATTACTTTCAGCCATGTTTGTACTTCTTCCTGCAGTCATAACAGCGGCGGCACTTATGATAGCCGCAAGGGAAGCTGTCGCTATGTCAAATATCCTGCTGTGCATTGTTTTTTCTGAAGGACAGCATGGCGGTCTGCGACAGACGGTGCGGCTTTATGCTGTTAAGTTTCTTGTGCTTGAAGCAGCGGCGGCTGTTGCGGCTGCGCTTGAATGTCTGCTGACGATTATTTTTGCAGGACGAATTTAG
>ERZ780167.3467-NODE-3467-length-11274-cov-5.232908_pt1 | contig 11274 bp, 8 predicted proteins | sample MGYA00510982_ERZ780167 | MGnify/ENA primary metagenome ERZ780167 (study PRJEB29588, sample SAMEA2146107) | human gut metagenome | biome: human gut; feature: human-associated habitat; material: faeces | place: Denmark | collected 2008/2010 ... | reverse complement strand
TTCCACAACCTGTCTGCAGGAGATGCTAATATATAAGCTCAAAAAAAGGGGATGTGAAAAAACTCGATTGAGTTTTTTCACATCCTCTTCCATTTTCTGTGTTTCATGTGCATAAATCTACAGTATCTAAACAGCTTCGCTATACATCAGGCAATTTCTTCGGAGTTACGCTTTATCTGATTCACTATCTCCATTATCTGTTTTGCGGTACTCATATCATCTTTGAAAAGAGTTGTGATACTTCCAACTGATTTAAATGGTTCACCCATCAATACTTTATTATCTTCGATATTTCCATTTGCTACTATATAGTCCACTATCAGATTTACGAATCTCATCTGATTTATGTTCAAGCGCTCTTCTGACATAAAACAACTGAAGGCTTCGTTTACTGCCGCTCTATCTACACCGACTATTTTTCGTACTAATCTGCCTATCGGTGTCTCTCCGTATTCCTTTATATAATCTTCCTTTGAACCAAGCTCAGTCCACAGAATTCGTTCCAATTCCCTTAGATCCGTTTCTGTCAGCTTTTTGTTGTTTTTCAGCTTATACACTGACAATTTGTCACTATGCTCTTTCAGGTAAAATTCGACTTTTTTACGATAATTTTTCAAGTCATTTCCGCCATATAAAGGTTCACCCGGTGTACCATCTGTTATAGAGTCCGTGAAATTTGTATAGTATATTGGCCGTACCTGTCTGTCAAGGTACTGCAACAGACCTCTTAAAGCTTCTCTTACTGTATCAAGCTCTATTATAGTGACTTTATCCCAAAATTCATTTGTCTGGACCTTTTCGATAATCTCCTTTTTCTTTTCCACCTGTGGGATTGAGTATTTGGCAGACAGCTTTTCTGCGGTCTGAACCACTATATTCACCGGACTTTGTATGCTTTTGCTTTGCAACAGTCCAAGATCTATACTGTATACCAGATAGTCAAATCTTCGCGCCAGCTCATCTTCCTTTTTAGGCCTGATAAGAGGTGCAATATGCTCCCTGATATCCGAAATCTCTATTGTCTCCAGATTATCCCACGATGATGAAGCCCTGAAAAACTCTACATAACGCAGATGTCTTTTCACCATAAAGCTATCGTCATTTAAGCTAATTACATCTTCCTTTAAATCATCCACAAGACTTTTTCTGTAATCTGCGTATACCTCATCACTACTGTATACCGGTGCCTGAAGCTCTCTGACAATCTGGGCTTTTGTGTTATATATTTTCTCATTTAGTGATTCTGTTATGCCATTCTCCGCTCCATTTTTGTTCACGCGGAAATATTCAAAATTGTTACAGAAATCAAATATAAGAAATCTTTCTTTGTCCATACCCTCTCCAAGCAGATTAGGGCAAAGCCTGGTTCCCCTTCCAATCATCTGCCAGAACTTGGCATAGCTTTTTACCTTCTTAAAAAATACAAGATTCAAAATCTCCGGAATATCTATTCCTGTGTCGAGCATATCAACAGATACTGCTATCTGTGGCATTTTATCACTTGTGCTAAACTCATCTATCAATGAATCACTGTACTTTATACTATAATCTATCCGCTTTATGAAGTCTCCTCCATATTCCGGAAAAAGCTTATTGAAACGCTCGACTATTGCCTGCGCATGCAAAGAGTTTTTGGCAAAAATTATTGTCTTGCCAAGCTTGTCTCCACCCTCAATTTTTAAGCCCTTTTCCATAAGCTCTCTTAAAACCTTATCAATTGTATCCGCGTTAAAAAGCCATGTATTTACGGCCTCTCCTGATATATCATCACCTACAGTGTCATCATCAGAAAATGTATCCTCATACTCCTCTTTTTCCTCATCTGACAGCTCATCATAGTGAATACCGCTTTCCATTATTTTTGACTTATATTCCAGTGTAGAATAATTGACCAGATAGCCCTCTTCCACCGCTTTTTCAAGCTCATACGCAAATGTCGGAACTCCTCTTTCAAGGTCAAAGACTCCATATGTGTTTTTGTCGATTTCATTCTTTGGAGTGGCAGTCATACCAAGTAACATCGCATCAAAATACTCAAATATTTCCTGATATTTTTTGTAAATGCTGCGGTGTACTTCATCGCAGATTATGAGCTGAAAATGCCCCGGACTAAAGAGCTTCTCACCATATTTGTTTTTCCTCTCATCTATGGCATTCATCATCGTCGGATATGTAGAAAAAATCATCCTGCACGACTCAGGGTCATCTTTATTGTCAAGCAGATTACAGCATGATAAATCAGGAAGTAGATTCGTATAATTGTTTTTGGCCTGCTTCACAAGAGCTTTTCTGTCTGCGAGGAACAGAATATTTTTCACGTAATTGTGGCGCCTTAATACATCAACAATACTAATGCTCACTCTTGTCTTTCCTGAACCTGTGGCCTGCACTATAAGCATCTTACGGTGCTTATTTGTGATAGCATCACAGACTGCGGTTACAGCCTCTTTCTGATACGGTCTGTTGGTAATATCATCGCTTATCCGTATATTTTCAAGCGGAATCCTTGAAGTGCGTCCATCCATCTCAAGCTGCAGCTCTTCCTGTGTGAAAAAGCCTGAAACCTCACGCCTTGGATATCCCATATAATCATTCGTATAGAAAAATTCAAATCCATTTGTTATGAAAATAAGAGGGCGTCTATTGTATTTATTCTGCAAACAGTCAGCATACAGCTTCGCCTGCTGGCTTCCTACCATAGCATCCACAGAAGCCTTTTTAGCCTCCACTACAGCAAGTGGCAGATTATCCTTTCCCCAAAGAACATAATCCACATACCCTGTTCCTGTGCTGTTTGGCATTCCTGTAACCGGCTCCTCCTCCGTGACATTTCTGCCAATAACCCATCCTGCCTCCTTTAAGGCAACATCTATATATCTCTTGCGGGTTTCTGCCTCACTTATCGTATCTACATGGAACTCCCTTGTCTTTACATTCTGACTACGCTTCTTTGTCATCTGCTCGCGGAGCTCTTCATTCTCCTTCAATACGCTCTCGAGCTTTTTATCCTTACTGCTTAAGCCCTCATACAGCTTCATGAGCTCATCAGCCTTTATACGCTTTTCATTACCGCTTGCAAGAATCGACTCATCATATGTCTTCTCATCGTATTCCCTCGAATATGAATAATCAATCCAATCGCAAAACTCAAACAAATCACGAAGCGCTATTATTGCTTCATCCCTGCCTATATTGTTGTTGGTATGAACTGCAACATTTCCCAGATGAATGGTATATTTGAGCATTGGAAACAGCCTTGGCTCAATTATCCTTCTAAACGTTGGCTCATGAATAAGACTCGATACATTATCTCTGTACGGAAGCGAAAGCTCCGCGTCATATGAGAAAACAAACCTCACTGCAAGCTCAAGTGCACGCCTCGACAAAATGGCACAAGTGGCCGGTGAAATGGATAAACTTTTTTCTGCTTCAACTGCCTGCTTTGCAAAATCTGCGTATTCTTCTTTCTTTAAAAGGTAATCAAAATTAGTTTCCATGTAATCACCCCTTTTATCTTTCTACAAGCACTTTGCATCTCTTCCTGCAAAATGCAATTCCATAATACATGATATTCTGTCTGTCATTATTTAACAGATATTCCTGATATCTTCTATCCTTTATCTGTTTCAGAGCTTTTTCACAGGATTTTTCCATAGCTTTAAAATCTTTTGTGTATTTAAGCTCTGCAATAATTCCTTCATCCGGATCATCTGTCTCCACAATAATATCTGCAAAGCCCTCTCCTGCCTCAACATTTGACTTTACCAGCCAGTCCTCATTGCCACTCAAAATGCCAATAAGCAGATTATGATAGGAGCTTTCCTTTTCCTCATTTCTCGCTTTTGTGTCAAAAACGCTCACCGAATTGCTCAGCACCTTGTTTAAATACATTTCCATTATCTGTGTATTTCCATCTTTGAAAGCCTTCCAAAAGTCCTGCAACTGCTCGGTATTGGAAAATATTTTATTCCTGAACCACTCCTGTATCTGCAGCTTAAATACTTCTTTAATCTCCTTGTTCGGAATTACAAGGCTATATTTTTTGTCCTCACTGATCTTTGTATATGTCAGATAACCTGTTGTAAACAGAACACTCCATAGATTATCAATATTATTGTCTATTTCGTCATAGGTCATATCCAGACGGATTTGCTTGTCTATAGCTTCTCCCGCGATTAAACGCTCAATTTCATCTCTGGTTGTCTTACCAGCCTTATCTATAAACCTCTTAACAAGCTCATTTCCGCTTGTATTAATCCAATACGCTTCCGGTCCTGCCATTGGATCATCTTTTATTCGGTCAACATGATTGATTACATCCCACGGACAGTATACATCGACATTTCCGAAATGATAACCATCATACCATTCCTTTGTCTCCGCAAACCTGTTTTCCACATGATAAAATGCCAGCAAACGCTCTACTTCCTCATCCGTAAAGCCAAAGTGTTCATCAAATCTTGTATCCGTAATAGATAAAATCTTGAAATTATTTAATCCTGTAAAAATACTTTCTTTTGAAACACGAAGACAACCTGTTAAGACAGCAAAATCCAATGCCTCATTTGTCTTTAATGCTTTTCCGAATATGGCACGTATCAAAGAAACCATCTCTTTATAATAGCCATTCTGAAATGCCTTATCCAGTGGAACATCATATTCATCTATTAAAATAACCGTTTTTCTGCAATGGTGCTTATATAACAGCTCAGATAAAGTTTGAAGCGAAGCATACAATGCCTCATCTCTCATTTCATATCTGCCATCCTCTAATCGGATTAAAGAAGCATACGCCGACTTATCGTCAATGTCCAGCCTGTCACTCTGCTTCAAATATGCAAATCTCTTAGCTTCCTTTGCAATTATCTCTATCATCTGATACTTTGCTGCTTGAAAATCGAGTCCTTCCACATTCTTTAAAGATAGAAATATCACAGGATACTTGCCCATATTATCATCACACAGTTTTTTGTTGTGCGATATATAAAGACCATCAAATAATTCAGAAGCTGCTCCAATTTCAAAGAAAGATTTGAGCATACTCATGTTGAGAGTCTTGCCAAAACGACGCGGTCTGGTAAAAAGGTTGACTTTTCCCCGGCTGTCAACTAACTGTTCAATCAGCTTTGTCTTATCGACATAGTAATATCCGTCTGAACGGATTTCCTCAAAGTTCTCTATTCCCACCGGTAGTTTAAGTGATTCAGTCATGCATGCTCATCTCCTTCCCTGATAAAAATAAGTGTGTAAATATAGGTTTATTATAGCATATATTGGGGCGAAGGTCATAGTATCAAATTTTGATTTGTTGACTTGGTGGACAAATCTAATAAATTCTTTTTGTAATTCAATCGGCGGAATGACCTGCTTGTACGCTTTCATAATTGCAGTGTTTAAATTTGGTTGTGTTCCAGCCGGAGCAATTGCCCTGAAATGTTCTGTCATCTGATTTAATGCTTGTAACAAAAATACTTTATCAAGTCTTTTGTCTATATCTTCCATTGCAAGCCATCCATCGTGAATGCATCCATCAAAAGTGATAATTCTCGCAAAACCTAATGAAACTCCACAGTTTGCAAATATTAAACTACCTTCTTTTACAAGTCTACTATTCTTTACCCCTTCTTTAATGATGTGTTCCTTTGTCGAACTCAAATATATATTGTCAGCTTCCGTAGCATCTCCGATTTTTATCCACGGAACATCACCACCTAAGAATTTTTCTATAGGTCTTGGTGATCCTCCTCTAACAATAGTGCAAAGATTTCCTAAAAATTCACACTCCCAATTTTTATCATTAATATTAATATCACCAAAGACCTCGACAAATCGGGCTTTGATGAGGTCATCTAAATTAGAAAGTTCTATTTTCCTTTTTTCTATAATACACTCAAGTTTCTCTAAGACAGCTATAATTTTATCTTGCTTTATTAGCTCTGGACATTCAATGTCTAATTTTGATAAATCCTCTTTATTAAATCCAGCCTGTGCCGCTCTTGAACCAACATTCAATATTGCATTCTGAAAATATGGTGACTTCAAATAATAATACAAATATAGCTTTTTTATTCTACTCGTATCCGGAATCGTTCGCATTATTGCCACATTATATGCTCCGGCAAGTCCTGTAAGGATCTTTCCAATAGACGCTCCATATCTGGCAATTAAAATATCATTTGCCTCACACATTTTTGTAGTATTACTTATTTTTATATATTCTGGTGTCACTCTTTCACCTTGAGTAAAATCTCGTATTTGGAGCATACGAATATATCCCTCCTGCTCATCAAATGACCACTCTTCTTTTGGCGGTTGTGAACCACCTTGAAAATCACATATATCCGTTAATTTCACTTTTTCCATCTACATTTCCCTACAAACACGAATTGACCTTTTCTCATTTTTACTAAGCAAGATACTTCTGATGAGCAGTTTTGACATTATTCTGATTAACCATAGCATACTGCATAGTGGTATCAATCTGGGAATGTCCAAGTATCTTTTGAACCTGTTCAATCGGCATTCCCTTATCAATAGCTCTCGTAGCCATTGAACGCCTGAATTTATGCGGATGTACTCTCTCTAAGGACAGTTTTCTCCCGAGTTTTCGCAATCGAATCTCAACACCACTTATCTTAAGTCTGTCATGTGGTGCATCCAACGTAACAAACAAGGCTTTATTTTTATCAGTTCTGGTATTAATATAATCCTTTAGATGTACTTTTGCCTTTGCATCAAAATATACTCTGCGCTCTTTATCACCTTTTCCATAAACGATACACTCACGTCCTTCAAGATCAATATCATCTATATTCAGGTTTACCAGTTCACCAACTCTTATTCCGGTAGAATACAAAAGATCTATAATTGCCAAATCTCGCTTTTCATTACAATTATCTCTAAGCTTCTCTATTCCCTCATCAGAAATCACGCTTTTTACAACTGTTTTGGTCTTTATCTTATGAATCCTGCGCATAGGACTTTTAAGAATATAATCCTCTTCCTCGAGCCAAGAAAAGAAGCTTGAGATATTTCTTCTAACATTATCAATTGTTACATTGGAGCAATTATTGAGCTTTTGATAATCTGACAAATATTCACGTATTTCTTCCGTTGTTATTTTACGGACAGATGTTTCGGTTTGTGACAACAGATGCTGCACTGTTTCCCTATAATACTTTATTGTTCGTTCTGAACACCCCTCTATAGTTTTTGCATCAAGAAACATTTCCAAAAATTTATCATTTGCAATCTCTGCTTTCTCTGCTTCATTTTCTGCAAACGTTTGTAAAATGACTTCCTGTAATTTTTTCATCTGAGCTATTGATAAATACTCCGACATTACATTTAAAACTTTAACTATTTTTTCTTCCATGTTGATATCTCCTTTCAAAATACCAACATCCTTCTCCTGCATAAATGCAATTTATTCCGGCAATTGTATTTATGCAGCCTGTGAATAATCCATAATAAAAATTTTACTTGCGATATGCTCTACTATAGCCAATCCTGTTCTATTTTCTTCTCTAATTGTATAAACATATCATAATACTTTTCTTTGGTTTGACGTATAATATCCATTGCAATTGCCTGATTATATGCGTGTGCAACATTATTTCTCGAAACCAATGCATCTCTTCATCACTAATCATTCCTGCCTTGTAAGCTGTTTTTAAAATTGTTCTTGGCGATCCTGTTGCACCCTCCGCATAACCAAAATTCTCTAATAGTTCTTTCATCGCCTTCCATGATTGTTCAAAACAGATTTCATATAATCCAACCATGCCAGCAATTTCCACATTTCCATATGGTTCTTTATAAGAAAAAATATCGTTTAAATTGACTAATGCTGCCTTAAAATTCTCAAATTTTTTCATATAGCACTACCCCCTCTCTTTTTATTGATTCCAACAATTCTTTTCTTACAGGCTTATCCAAGTCCACTATATCAAATTCCAACAACGTTGAAGTTGTTTCATCTACATCCAAAATAAAATGACTACTGCTACCACCGCAAAATGCCAAATCTATATCACTTCGCTCTTTAAAATCTCCTCGCGCTCTTGAACCAAAAAGAATTACTTTTTCAACACAATTCTTCTTCGCTAGCTGGATAATTTCCTGTAATACTTTACATTTTATTCCTGTTTTTTCAAAGGTACTATTTACATCCATAAAGGCTCCTATATTACTTCGTTTCTTATCCAAAATATTTCTGCATTAAACTATCAAACAATATTTGTGTTTCATCCAATGCTTTCTGAACTGCAACTTTTGATTTGTTGACTTGTTCTGCAAACGCATAATATCTATCTTGTACTTCCATCGGTGGCTTAATTATTTGAAAACCAGATACTATTGGAACATTAAGATTGGGCATTGTTTGTCCTACAGCCATATCTTCTATAGTTTTCTTAAATGATGGAAACGATATTATTTTTTGAATATAATCAGCAGTAACTTCCCCTTTAGTTCTGATAAGCATGCTTCCTGTTCCACACAAGAATCCATCTTCAGGAACAACTGCGCATCTACCCATTTCACCTCTTCTACCCATTACAACATCCCCAGTTTTTAACTGATATGCTGATAATTCTTCATATTTTTCATCAGAAATTGTAAGTTTATCATCTGGAGAAACCTTACCGTCAACAATATGCGAAGGATTTAGTAACGGATGTCCACCATCAATATAATCTTCCTTATGTAGTAGCGAACCAAAAGGTCCAATCTTAATATCTGCCAAATCAGAAAGTGCAACCTTATCATATCCATAAGGATTAGAAACTGGATCACCAAACATCTCGACAAATCGGGCTTTCGTTAAGCTGTCTAATTCAACTAACTCTTGTTTTCTGGCTTCTATAACCTTTTTACACCTACCCAAAACATCTATGATTTCCAATTGTTTCTCTATATTATCAAGGTTAAATTCTTCATTTTTATAATCTTTAAAATAAATATGTGGAATGGTTGCTCCAGTATAGTATTTTTCTAAATGCATATAACTCACAGCATAAAACAAATATTCTGGTAATACATTTTTCTTTGGTATTAGATACTGCATAGTTCCTATCACTGAAGATTTTGCTGGATTCAATGTTGTTCTGCCTATTCCTGCTCCATCCTTGACAACAGCTACATATGGTTGCTCCTGATGATAAAAATTTACTTTTCCAGCCAATCCTGACGCACCATAAATTGGATAATTACCACTCATTTTAATTATATCAGACTGTTTTATGTTCGATGAGCCACGCTCACAAACATCCTCAAGTTTTACTCTCATATACGTCACTCCTGCTATAAACACCATTAATCTTTCCAAGACACAAAAATAACCGCCCTGGTCTGGTAAACTGTGGCGGTTATCTTTAATCAATACATATATCAGGCTGACCGTCTATCGGTAGCACTTCTTTTATACTATATTAACATCTAATCGCCTTTGTGTCGAACATATATTCTATTTGTCCAAGATTCCGTCAAACACGAATTTGCTTTTACACATCCAACAGTTTCTTAAGCTCTGCCAGTTCACCCTGTATCTCACTTTCCAGAGCGTCAATCTTTCCTATTATCACATCGGTTGGCTCATATTGCACAGCCTCATAGACTATTTCCTTGTACTTATTGATTGAAAGGTCATAGTCATTAGACACAATCTCATCAACCGGAACAAAGAAGCTCTGATCAGTTCTTTTTCTGTCAATCTCAGCCTCAAGATGATTGAATCTCTCAATAATATCCGGGATATCATTGTCTGCGATTTCCTGACGTTTGTCATCAAGGCTTAATCCATCAGCCTTCATATCATAAAACCATACTTTGTCGGTATCACTTGAGCCTGTTTTTGTAAAAATAAGGATTGCTGTTGACACTCCTGCGTATGGCTTAAACACTCCACTTGGCATTGATATGACTGCGTCAAGCTTATTGTTTTCTATGATTTCTTTTCTGATTTGTTTATGTGCTTTACTGCTGCCAAACAATACTCCATCAGGAACAATCACTGCCGCTCTGCCACCTTTTTTGAGTATACGCAAAAATAGTGCTAAGAAAAGCAGCTCTGTTTTCTTCGTCTTTGTCACTTTAAGCAAATCTGCTGAAACCGCCTCATAGTCCAGACTTCCCTTAAACGGCGGATTTGCCAGAACTAAGCTGTATTTTTCATCATCCGTATTCTGCTCTGAAAGACTGTCTCTGTACGAAATATTAGGATTTTCCACACCATGAAGCAGCATATTCATAGCTCCGATTCGAAGCATGGTTCTGTCCATATCGTTACCATAAAACATAGTGTTATTGAAATGCTCAAGGCTCTCCTGATGAAGGAAAAGCTCCGGATGGTTTTCTCTTAGATAACTCTGTGCTTCTATCAGAAAGCCTGCACTTCCCATTGCCGGATCAATTATTGTATCATCCGGTGCCGGTTTTACAAGCTCGACCATCATTTTTATAATGTGTCGCGGTGTTCTGAACTGTCCATTAGTTCCGGCTGTTGCAACCTTTGAGAGAAGATACTCGTATAAATCTCCCTTAGAATCTTCATCTCCCAGCTCAAGCTTATCTATTCCATCGACTATTTTTGACAGCATTGCCGCGGTAGGAATCTTGAATATGGCATCTCCCATATATCTGGCATAGGCCGAATCCCCGTCCTGATGCAGATTCTTTATAAACGGAAATACACCATTTAAGACAAGCTCATACATTTCCTCTGCTGAACCGAGATTTTTGAATTTGCTCCAGCGGTATTTCTGACATTCACCCGGAAACATAGACTCATAGTCTACACCGAGAAAATTTGCCTCGTTTTCTTTTGTTGTCTCAACTTCGTCAAGCTGCTTTATAAAGAGTAAATATGTAAACTGTTCTATAACATCTAATGGATTTGTGATGCCACCTGTCCAGAATGTTTCCCATATTTTATCTATTTTATTTCTTAATTCTCCGGTAATCATTATCTGCTTCTCCTCTATTCTTCATCTTTAATCACCTTTAGGAAACGCTTGACCTCCGCCCATGCACGCTTGGACTCCGGAAAATTGAGATATCCCATCTGGAACACATGAAACATCCCCTCATACACTGACAGTCGCACCTTAACGCCCTGGATTCTTGCCTTTGCAGCGGCCTCTACCGAGTCAGATAAGAGCATCTCTATCGAGCCTACCTGTATGAGCATTGGTGGAAAGCCTCTGAAATTACCAAATAGTGGCGATATGTATGGATCCATTTTATCGTGGTCACCGGGATAGTCATTCACGTAGA
>ERZ780167.3458-NODE-3458-length-11293-cov-2.944919_pt1 | contig 11293 bp, 9 predicted proteins | sample MGYA00510982_ERZ780167 | MGnify/ENA primary metagenome ERZ780167 (study PRJEB29588, sample SAMEA2146107) | human gut metagenome | biome: human gut; feature: human-associated habitat; material: faeces | place: Denmark | collected 2008/2010 ... | reverse complement strand
CGCGCAGAAGCCGTCAGTAGCCCCACTTGCGCAGAATGGCATCCATCAGCGCTTCGTTCTCTGCGGAACGCTGTAAGACGCCGGCAAGCTGCTCGTCACTCTGCTGGTTCGCGCGATCCACAAATTCCTGTGTAAACTGCAAGCTGGATAAACACATAGCCAGCGATTTTGCCACGTCCTCCGGGCAGTTCTGCGGCATCACGATACCATTGACCTCATAGGCTATCATGTAATATGTATCGATTCCCTCTTCAAAAATATCAAGATAACCGGGGTCAAATATTGCAGCGGATAAGGTCAGGTATGCATTCCGGCCGGAAGCCGTCGTGCCGCTGGCCACAGCGACGGTCTGATCCTGTCCGGCCGCCGCAAGCGAACCCGCATAGCTGTCGCAGCTCAGAACCGTGCGATTGTTAAACTGCGGAAAGAGCACGGCGCCAAGATAATCCTGAAAGGAAATACACTCGTCCCAGCAATCAATCAGTCCCTTCGCCGTCTTTTCCATACACACGGGTGCCTTACTGAAATAGAGTGTGCCGTCGCCCGTACGGGGATCCCAGTACTGCCATGACTGGCGCGCCTCCTCGGACTTCAAAAACGGTTCCTGCCTTCCAAAATGAAAAACCATCCGGTCATCATTCTGCGGGTCGGCCATTATGAAGTAGAAATTCACGCCGTCTCCCCCCGTTGCAACCCGCCACCCCTGCGGCACGAGCATGGAAAAACCGTCGCCGGTGTAGGCTTCCAGCGCCAGCCCGACGCTCTGCGAGCCGGACTCGGAGGACGGCTCCGTCGGCGCGCTCTCCGAGGGTGTGCTGCCCGACGGCTGGCCGTCGCCGCCGGACGGACTCTGCGCGTCCGATGCGCTCAGGCGATCATCAGTTCCGAGGCCGCCGACGTCCGTCTTTCCGCAGGCGGACAGGCACCCGGCAAACAGCAGCACCGCAAGCGCCGCCGCGATCCATTTTTTCATATACATTCTCCTTTCAGTTTACGCGGAAGGACCAGAGAATATCCCCGTGCAGCGTTTCCAATGCAGAAGCGCTGGCCTCTGCTCCGGTGCTGAGCACCGTCCAAATCGTCCCGTTCGCGCCGTCGCAGGCGCTCAGGGTCAGGACACGCGGTGTTTCCTCATAGGTATAGGTGATTTTTACCGTTTCAAAGGCATAGCGGCCGCCCGGCTCCGCCGCCGGACCGGACACCGTGTAGGCAATCTCCGGATGGTTGGTCTGAAGCTCCTGCGCATATTTGGTCAGGTATTCCGATGCGGAGCTGACACCCTCGGTGCTCTGCGACAGCGGCGTAACCAGTACAAAATCACTGTCCGACAGCTCGATGGCCGCTATGCCGCCCATATCCTGCGCAGTTTTGTCCGTCACACCGGCACGGTAGAGGAAGGAGAAGCTGTGCTGGCTGTCGGTAAACATCTGGTACTGCGGCGTATTCTGCGGGGCACTGTCGGTCGAAAAGCTGCTGATACACTGCTCGGCAAGCGACTCCAGTCCGCTTCCCTCCGCAACGGCATAGTAGAGAATATAGCAGCCGGCGTTCGCGGCGTTCGTCAGATAGAGCTTTCCGCTTCCCGTGAAGCTGCCTACGGCAACTTGAAGCGGGAACACGTAGGCCTGGAAATTTCCTACCTGCTCCGCGGCGCCATTCTGGATGGAGACGCTGTCTACACCAAGCTGTGCCTGCAACAGTCCCTCCACAGAGCCGATCCGCGCGAGAAAATCATCTGCATCATAGATTGCAGCGCCCGCTGCGTCGCTGTTCTGATAGGACGCAAAGAGCAGCATATGCTCATCCTGCGCGAACAGGCCGATGGGGATCTGCTGCATCTCCAGCCCGCCGGGGGCCGACATGGAGATGCCGACCTCGGCGTTCGCCACGGAGCGAAGGTCGCCGTAAAGCGCAGGCTGCTCCGGTTCGCCATAGATGTCCGTGCCGAAACAGAGGCTTTCCACCAGCGCGGCAAAGACAGGATCCTCACTGCCGGCATGGTTTGTCTTGATGGTGTACTGCACGCTGCAATCGGGATAAATTTCCAGATAGCGGTCAATGACGTAGGTCGTGCCGTCGCCCTTCACCTCGCTGCGCAGCATGTAGAGCGTTTTCTCGCCAATGGTCGTCTGGGAGATCTTGCCGAACTTTGCCTCTTTGTACTCCTTTTTGACCATCCGCGCATAGTTTGCAAAATAGGAATCGGGCTGGAAGCTCGTTCCTTTGGCGTAATAAACGAGAATGTACGGCGTTTCGCCCGGAGAGACCGTGTAGACGTAAGCGCCGTCCTCATCCCACTGCACCGTGGCAGACGAGGGGCACAGGAAGGAGAAGGTCCCGTCCGGGCTGGCAGATGCCTGCTGTCCCTCCGGGATCGGCAGCAGCTCGCCGGACTTCTGCGCGGCGTTGGTTTTGAATTCCCGGCCGCAGCCGCTCAGAAATGCGGCCAGCACCAGCGCCGCAAGCAGCAGACAGATTCTTTTCTGTTTCATTTCAGCCGCCTCCTTAACGGATGTCGTTCAGCCGGGTCGTCTGCCCCGCCGTGACCTCCACATAGGCAAGGCCGTCCGTCCCGGCCGCCCAGCCTGTGGAGTGATAGCCATAATAGGCAACGCCTTCCTGCGTCGGATGTCCGTAGACAAGCATATACTGTCCCGCCGGGAGGAGGAAGGACACTCTCGCGTTCACATCCGGGCAGACGGAGAATTGATACACCCCGGATCCGTCCTGCCCTGTTGTGTAGACCGCCACAAAATCATACCCTTGCGCAAGCGCATCGGAAACGCTGAATTCCACACGGCCGCAGTCGGCACGCACCGCGGCGTAGGCAGTCTGCTCGCGGTCTCCCAGCAGTCCCGCTTCGGTAAACAGGCGCGTAATCGTGTCGGCATACTGCTCCAGACCGTTGATACGTGCGCTGAAAAGCAGACAGACATAAACATCGTCGTAATCCGACAGCGGCGTGATCAGCTCAATGGAGGTGAACCAGAGCTTGCTCTCCTCCGCCAACGTCATGCCGCTCTTGTACAGTCCGTAAGCAATATGTGACAGAAGAGAGTTATTTGTATGGACGCTGCCGTTGTCATTGTACCGCCCCGGATTCAGCACGTTGGCGCCGTAGAACACGTCGCCGACAAAGGCAGGCTGCGCATAGGCGTTCGGGTTGCTCATGGAGCGCATCGTCTCTCCGCACATTTCGCCGAGCAGCCACGCGCCGTCGTTGGTCGCGCCCGCGCGCATCTCGATGATATTGCCCATGATGTCGCTGTAGGCCTCGTTGATCGCGCCCGTTTCGTTGGCATATTTTGTGTCCTGCATGGCGCTGCGCGTCACGCCGTGGGTAAATTCGTGCGCAACGACATCCAGCGCCTCGCCATAGCGGTTGACCTGGCTGCTGCCGAAGCAGACCCAGCCATTGTTGATGCCGTAGAAGCAGGCGTTGTTTTCTGGGTTTCCCTCGGCATCGCACATATTGACGGTAATCAAAATAGGCGTTTCAAAGCCGTCGATGGAGCGGATGTTCATATCCGCATAATAATCGTAGGCCAGCAGATAATTATAATAGGTAATCAGATAATTGCCGTCCCAGCCCTGATTGTCCGGCGATGTCACAAAGTCCAGGCGGCCGTTCTGATAGTTGAAGGCGGCGTAGTCCGCGACCATAATCTTCCGCTCCAGATCGGCCAAATAATACTGCCCGTCCTGCGCATTGTAGGCCGTCGGCACGGTGATCTGCCGGGCGCTGCCGTCAAAGAGCGTGACTGTGCCGGTGTAGGTTGCGGGTGTAAGACCCTTGAAATAATCGTCCGTCTTGTAGGCATCCGAAAGCTCCGATCCGATGGAAGAGGTCGGCACGGAGGTGAGATATTCGCCCGCGTAGGTCACAAAATGCTCAATAAATGGCATATCGAAGGACATGGACTGCTCCGGATTGGAGGTGTAGACGACCATGCACTCCACCGTGCGGTTGTTATAGGTCACGGCGGATTTCTGCGTGAAGTCCGTATAGTAGCGGTATTCCGGCTCCGGGAAGCTCTGACGGACAATGCGCTCGGCCTCCGCCGCGCTGATGAAGGTCTTCTCCTCCGCGATGCCCACATTGGGCGTGAAAGAGCAGGACAACCCCGCAGCGTAGCTCTCTGGATCAACGATGACCTTCAAGGTCGCATATTGGAGCGTCAGACCGCCGTATTTCTGCTGAAAGGTATAATAGGTGTAGCCCATCGGATCCGTTTCCCCGTAAACGCAGAAGAATTCCGAACCGGCGGACAGGCCGATCAGCGATGCAATGCCGTTGAGGGAAGAAATGGCATCCTCATAGGTTTTGATCTTGCCCTCATAGTATTTTCCGACCAGCGTCGTGACAAAGCCCTGATCACTGTAGGTAAACAGCGCCTTGCCGCCATTCATCTGCTGAATGTCGTTCTCTGTGAGCTGTACGGTGTCGTTGTACTGCTTCTCTGTCGGCTGCACTGCGCCCTCGGTTTCCAGATGATGCTCCGGAAATGCCCGGCTGCATCCGCTCAGCATCAGAAGGACGCACAGCAGAAGTGCCAACGCTGCGGTGCTCTTTTTATGTATGTTTCTCATCGGCTTCACCTCATCAGCCGTCCTTGCAGGCCGGCGTAATCTCAGTCAAAATTATTATACTATAGTTTTCCTGCGCGCCGGGAGAGATTTCTATTTTGTCACTATCCAAAATTGAAATTGAATAATGGAATTTCCCGGCTCGCATAAGGCCGCCTCCGCACAGCGGCCGGACATCGTTTGACCATTTTCTGTAAAAAGTCGTATTTTTCTTGAAAAACGGATTGACATTGGGGGACGATACCTATATTATTGTACAATAGTGTGTTGTGTCATAACAGCCACAAAAATATGATGAAATGGGGGAGGATAAATGTCCCAAGAGCTGATCCGTTTGACCAATCTCGTGATGGAGTTTGACGGCGAGCGAATCCTCGATTCGATCAATCTTTACATCAATGACCGGGAGTTTCTCACCTTGCTGGGCCCCAGCGGCTGCGGCAAGACCACCACGCTTCGTGTCATCGGAGGCTTTCTGACGCCGACATCCGGCGATGTTCTGTTCGACGGCAAACGCATCAATGAGGTGCCTGCCTACCAACGTAAGATCAACACGGTTTTCCAGCGCTACGCCCTGTTCCCGCATCTCGACGTCTATGACAACATCGCCTTCGGCCTGCGCATTGCAAAGCTGCCGGAGGAGGAGATCGACGAGCGCGTGACGGAAATGCTGGAGATCGTTTCGCTGAAGGGATTCGAGAACCGCAAGGTCACATCCCTTTCCGGCGGCCAGCAGCAGCGCGTGGCCATCGCCCGCGCACTGGTCAACCGTCCGAAGGTGCTGCTTCTGGACGAACCGCTGGGTGCGCTCGATCTGCGTCTGCGGAAGGATATGCAGAACGAGCTCAAACGCATCCAGCAGGCCATGGGCATCACGTTTATCTACGTGACGCATGATCAGGAGGAGGCCCTGACCATGTCCGACACCATCGTCGTCATGGACAAGGGCAAGATCCAGCAGATCGGCCGGCCGGAGGATATATACAATGAACCGAAAAACGCCTTCGTCGCGGATTTCATCGGAGAATCCAACATCCTCGACGGCGTTATGGTCGAAGACTATCTTGTCAAGTTCTTTGGCCGCAACTTCAAATGTGTGGACAAGGGCTTTGAGAAAAACGAGCCCGTGGACGTGGTCATCCGTCCGGAGGACATCGACATTGTCCCGGCGGACGTGGGCGACCTCTGCGGCACCGTGACCTCCGTCACCTTCAAGGGCGTCCACTACGACACCATTGTCGATTTCAAGGGCTTCAAGTGGCTCATCCAGACGACGGATTTCTGCCCAGAGGGCTCCTATATCGGCATCCGCCTGAACCCCGAAGACATTCACATCATGCACAAGAGCGAGTATTCCGGTATGTTCGGTGACTACAGCTCCTATTCCGCGGAATATGACGAAATCGCGGACGCGGAGGGCTCGGAAGATGAAGAGTAGATTTCTGTCCGGTCCCTATATTCTGTGGATGATCCTGTTCACTCTGATCCCGCTGGGCGTTGTGGTCTACTACGCCTTCACGGATTCCATCACGGGGCAGTTCACACTCTCCAATCTCTCCGGGATGCTGGATTATCTTCCGATCTTCCTGCGCTCGATCTGGCTGAGCGTCTTTGCCACGCTGATCTGCCTGCTGCTGGGCTACCCGGTGGCCTACTTTATCGCTGGCTGCAAGCCCTCCACGCAGCGCTTTCTGCAAATGCTCATCATGCTGCCGATGTGCATGAGCTTCCTGCTGCGCACCCTCGCATGGGTCGCGCTGCTGGAGGACACCGGCATCATCAATAATTTCATCACCTCTCTGGGGCTTTCTCCCCTGCCGCTCATCCGCAACAACGGCGCGGTCATCCTTGGCATGGTCTACAACTACCTGCCCTACATGATTCTGCCACTGTACACCGTCATCATGAAGATCGACCATCGACTGATTGAGGCAGCGCAGGATCTGGGCTGCAACAGCCGCCAGGTGTTTTGCCGCGTGATTCTGCCGCTGTCCCTGCCCGGCATCGTGTCCGGCATCACCATGGTGTTCGTCCCGGCGGTTTCGACCTTCTATATTTCCCAGAAGCTCGGCTCCCCCGGCACCATTCTCATAGGCGACGTCATCGAGTCGCAGTTCAAGGCCGCCTATAACCCGAACCTCGGCGCGGCCATGTCGCTCGTTCTGATGATCCTGATCTTCGTCTGTGTGGGCATCATGAACCGCTTCACCAGCGAGGACGACGAAGAAAGCATGGTGACGCTATGAAACGATTCAACCGTATTTTTACCGTCATCATCTTCATTTTCCTGTATATCCCCATGATCGTGCTGGCCGTTGCCTCCTTCAACAAGGGCACGGACGTGGCGGTATTCAAGGGCTTCACTTTCCATCAATACGCAGAGCTGTTCCGCGACGGGACACTATTGACGCTGCTGCGCAATTCTCTGTTTATCGCGGTGCTGTCCAGTCTGGTCGCGACGGTTCTGGGTACGGTCGCCGCACTCGGCATCCACAAAATGCGCGGCAAGATGCGCTCGGCCGTCATGACGCTGACGAACATCCCCATGACCAACCCGGAGATCGTCACGGGCGTTTCTCTGGCGCTGCTGTTCGCCTTTGCGGGCAGCCTGCTGCGCATCAAGTCCATCCTCGGCTTCTGGACGCTTCTGATCGCCCACATCACCTTCAACCTTCCCTATATCATCCTGAACGTGATGCCCAAGCTCTCGCAGATGGATCCCGACCTGACGGAAGCTGCCCTCGACCTCGGCTGCACGCCCGTGCAGGCCTTCTTCAAGGTCGTGCTGCATGAGATCATGCCCGGCATCGTGTCCGGCGCACTGATGGCCTTCACAATGTCGCTGGATGATTTTGTGATCTCCTATTTTGTCACCGGCTCGAGCTTCGTCCCCCTGCCGGTCGAGATCTACAACTACACCAAAAAGCCCATTCAGCCGAAGATCTATGCGCTCTTTACGCTGATGTTCGTCGTGATCCTCATCATGATGTCCGTGATGAATCTTCTGCAGGCGCGCGACAAGAGCAAGCGCCAGCACTCCCATCTGAACAGGAGGCGTGCAGGATGAAAAAGTTGCTTTCTCTTCTGCTCACCGTCTGCCTGCTTGCAGGAGCACTGAGCCTGACCGTCTCTGCTGCGGAAAAGCAGGTCACGATCAATGTCTACAACTGGGGGCAGTATATTGCCGACGGCACCGACGGCAGCATTGACGTCATTGCGGAGTTTGAAAAGGTCTATCCCAACATCAAGGTCAACTACATGACCTTCGACAGCAACGAGAGCATGTACACCAAGCTCAAAACCGGCGGCTCGTCCTATGACGTTATCATTCCCTCGGACTATATGATCGAAAAGCTCATCGCCGAGGATATGCTGGAACCGCTGGATTTTGAGAACATCCCGAACTTTCAGTATGTGGACGAAGCCTTCCGCAATCTCTCCTATGATCCGGAAAACCTCTACTCCGTTCCCTATACCTGGGGCTGCGTCGGTATCATCTATAATTCTCGCTACGTCAACGCAGAGGACGTCACCGGCTGGGAAATCTTCTGGAACAGTACCTACGCGGGTAAAATTCTGATGTTCGACAATCCGCGCGATGCCTTTGCGATTTCGGAGCTGGAGCTCGGCGACGACGTCAACACAGAGGATCATGAAACGCTTGCCGCCGCCGCTCAAAAGCTCAAGGAAGCAAAAAACCTCTTTCAGGGCTATGTCATGGACCAGATCTTCAGCAAGATGGAACGCGCCGAGGCGTGGATCGCGCCCTACTATGCGGGCGACTATCTCACCATGGCAGACGAAAACCCGGATCTGGAATTTGTCTTTCCGGAAGAGGGCTTCAACTTCTTCGTCGATGCGATCTGCATTCCCAAGGGCGCAGAACACAAAAAAGAGGCGGAGACCTTCATCAATTTCCTGCTGGAGCCGGAGATCTGCGGGCAGAACCTAGACTATCTGGGCTACTCCGCTCCGCTGACCGCCGCGAAGGAGTATATGGATCCGGAGATGGCAGACAATCCCATCGCCTACCCGAATGCGGAAACCCTCGCACGCGGCAAGGTGTTCAGCGCGCTCTCTCTGGAGGGCACGCAGGACATGAACAACCTCTGGCTGACCGTCAAAACCGAGGACAACTCCACGCTGCGCTATCTGATCCTCACCGGCGCGGCCATCGTGGTCGTCATCCTGCTGTGGCTGTTCTTCAAGGTACGCAAGCGCCGCGAGAAATCCCGTCGCTGCCGGAAATGGAAGCAAAGCTAAAAAATGTGGGTCAAGGGTTTCCCCCTTGGCCCACATTTTTAATCCCCTGCAATTTCGCAGCCCACCGTGACGCGCTCTGCACCGCCGTAGGTACAGGTGAAAAGCGTCAGCTCATAGCCGCTTTGCAGCATTTCTTCGATCGCCGTTGCCCCCAGGATCTCCACGCCGCTGACACGGTAACTATGGCGATGGCCGGAAACATCCGTCAGATAAACCACATCTCCGGTATGCAGCTCGCTCAGGCGGCCAAAATACCGGGCGTAATTATGCGCTGCAATCACCAGATCGCGGTCGATCGCGCCATAATAACGGCAGGGGCCCAGCTGCAATTTCGCACTGCTCAGGTCCGAGAGAACGGGCAGCTCCAGCTCCAGCGCCGGAATGGTCAGGATGCCGAGATACTGCTCGCCATCAATTTCCAGCGGCTCCGTCGCTTCCATGCTGCCGGGAACGGGTCTGCTCTCCTGCGCACGCTCTGCGATCGCCGTCTGAAGCACGGGCAGCGTTCTGTCCGAAGCATCCGCCGCCTGCTCCGCCTGTTCGTGGTTGAAAATCACCAGTCCCAGCGCAGCCAGCAGGAAGATCGCGCCCAGCGCCATGCAGATCATGCCGGTGACTTTACGCATTCTTCTCCTTTTTCCGGCGGAAGAACAGCACCCAGCCCACCACAAACAGGGCAAGTCCGGCGCAGATCAGCACGGGAACCGGCCAATTGAGCTGTCCGGTCTGCGGCAGCTTGGAGGTGTTGGTGATCGTCACGACCGTGTCCTTGGTTTCATAGGTCGCCTTGTAACCGTCCGGGACAGCCACCTCTTCCACGCTCCAGCTCTCTCTCGCTTCAAGGTCTTTCCATGTATAGGTCCAGTTGTTCTCCGCATTCAGCGTAACGGCATCGCCGAAGGCCTCGCCGTTCCGCTTGAGCTGAACGGTCACACTCTCCGGGTGCTTTTCGCTGCCTGCCCAGGCCTTCCGGGCCGTCAGCTCCGTCAGCTTGACGATGCCAGTCTTGGGGCTGGCCACGATGTCATAGATCCACTGCGTGGAATCGCTGGTCGGAACCGCCACGGTGAAGGGCATACAAACCGAGTAGCCCTCTGCGCCGCCGGTCTGAACCAGCAGATAGAAGCCCAGCGGCACTTCCTTGAAGGTCAGCTTGCCGTCCTTGTCAGTCGTTTCCGTCACACCGGTGAGCTTTTTCTCCGCAGCAAACGCCGCCAGCTTTTCCGGCAGGGCTTCGTCGTTCAGATCTTCCAGAGAAAGGCCGCAATCGGCGAAATCCTTGGTATATGTATAGGTCAAAAGCGAATTTTCGCTCCCCGCCTCTGCGACCTGATAAAGCGTGATCTTCGCGCCCGAAACCGGCGTCTGATCGTAGCTGTCAGCCAGCTTCAGCGTAATCGAACCGGTCGCCTCCCAGTCGATCACCGTATCGTCTGCGGCAAAGGCAGTCAGGCAGAGCGCCAGCGCCAGCAGCAGCACCACGGCAAACACCGAGAGAAGATGTCGTTTTTTCATTGTAACCCCTTCTGTAAACTCACTGTGCACCTATCTTCTGACAGGTGCGTTGTGTCAGATATAGTTCAAGATAAGTATACACACCTTTCCGGTCAATTGCAAGGCTTTTCCCAGAAGTTTTCATCGTCACGGAACCTTCCTGTCTCTTTTTTCGTCCAAATGGCAGAAGCCAATATAAGAGGGAGGAATTATAATGAAACGCGCGCTCATCAGTCTGCTGCTGGCTGCAGCACTTCTCCTCGGCGGCTGCGGTGCCATGGCGCCGAGCGATTATGCCAAAAGTGCCGATCTTGCAGTGGATGAAGCCAACGAGGTTGGGGACACCAGCCTGAGCTTTTCCGACGGCAGCGGCACCGTTTCCGACGGCCGGAAGCTCATCAAAACCCTGACACTCCGTATGGAAACAGAGAATTTCGACGCACTTGCAGCCGAGGTCAGCCGCTGCGTGGCCGAATACGGCGGCTATGTGGAGCAGTCGGAGATCTCCGGCGCATCCCGCCGCTCCGCCAGCTATACGCTCCGCATCCCCGTGGCGCGTCTGGAGGAATTCACCTCGGATGTCACCGCCGCGGGTGTCGTGACCCGGCGAAGCAGCACGCAGGAAGACGTCACGCTGGACTATGTGGATATGGAAGCCCACATCACCGCGCTGAACACCGAGCGCGACACTCTGCTGCGTCTGCTGGAGCAGGCCGAGAGCATGGAGGATGTCATCACCATTCAGGATCGCATCACACAGGTGCAGTACGAGCTGGAAAGCTACCCCTCCCGCCTGCGCACCTATGACAACCAGATCATCTATCTGCCCAACAGCCAGATCACGACGGGCAGCATCGTCAACATGACGAGCGAGGACGTGCGCCGGATCGACGTGAACGTCTCGGCGTCCTATGACGACGCGGCGGACAAGGTTCGCGCTGCCCTCTGC
>ERZ780167.3456-NODE-3456-length-11299-cov-3.246887_pt1 | contig 11299 bp, 10 predicted proteins | sample MGYA00510982_ERZ780167 | MGnify/ENA primary metagenome ERZ780167 (study PRJEB29588, sample SAMEA2146107) | human gut metagenome | biome: human gut; feature: human-associated habitat; material: faeces | place: Denmark | collected 2008/2010 ... | reverse complement strand
GCACAAGTAGCGGCCGCCGAGAAGCCATACGGACGACGGACGTCGCGCCCGGTGCTGATGAGATCAGAACCGGGTGTGGCGTCCGTCGTATGTGTAGTTGAGGCTACGGAGCCTGTCGTGCTCCGTGCTACAGAATCTCGGCTATCTGGACCGCATTGAGGGCAGCCCCCTTGCGGATCTGGTCGCCCGTGAGCCAGAGCGTGCAACTATGGTCGTCGGCCAGGTCCTTGCGGATGCGCCCCACGAAGACGTCATCCTTGCCCGCCGACTCCAGGGGCATGGGATAGACATAGTGCTGGGGATCATCGACGAGGGTCACGCCAGGAGCCTCCTGGAGGGCGTGGCGGATTTCCTCTACCGAGAGCGGGCGCTCGGTCTCGAACCAGACACTCTCGGAATGGCTGCGGAGTGAGCTCACGCGGACGCAGGTGGCACTCGTGCGAACATCGGAGTGCATGATCTTGCGCGTCTCGTGATACATCTTCATCTCCTCCTTCGTATAGTCGTTGTCCGTCATCTTGTCGATCTGTGGTATGACGTTGTAAGCCAACTGGTGGGGGAAGTGGCTGATGCTATGGGCGCTGCCCGTCTCGAGGATCTCCTTGTACTGCTGCTGCAGTTCGCGCATGGCCTCGGCGCCAGCCCCCGAGGCGCTCTGGTAGCTGGCGATGTGGATCTTGCGGATGTGGGACAGGCGCTCGATGGGGTAGAGGGCCACGACCATCATGATCGTCGTGCAGTTGGGGTTGGCAATGATGTTGCGCGGACGGCGCTTGGCATCCTCCGGATTGATCTCCGGGACGACGAGAGGCACGTCCTCGTCCATGCGAAACTGGCTGCTGTTGTCGATCATCACGGCCCCGTGGCGCGTGATGGTGTCGGCGAAGCGAGCCGACGTGCTGCCTCCGGCACTGGTGAAGGCGATATCGACCCCACGGAAATCGTCGTTGTCCTGGAGCAGGCGGACGGTATGGGGCTTGCCCCTGAAGAGGTACTCGCGGCCCGCGCTACGTTCGGAACCAAACAAAAGAAGGTCATCGACCGGGAATTGGCGCTCTTCGAGAATGCGAAGAAGCTCTTGTCCTACGGCGCCGCTTGCGCCAACGATAGCTATTTTCATTTTTCTGTTCCTTTCTCTACAAGTAATATATGGCGCAAAATTACGAAAAAGCGAGGACACAGTGGTGCGTAATTGCGTGTTTTTTGTTACCTTTGCAAAAAATTAAGGAATCGATATGCTGCTCACGACCCAGTATCTCCCCATATCACAGCCGCCGCTGATCTTTCTGACGGTGCTCCTGATCATCCTCTTTGCGCCGATTATCATGGGCCGGCTGCGCATTCCCCACATCATCGGACTGGTGCTGGCAGGCGTCCTCATCGGCCCCTACGGCCTCCATGTGCTGGAGCGCGACGCGTCGTTCAGCCTCTTCGGTTTCGTGGGTCTCTTCTACATCATGTTCCTCGCCGGTCTGGAGATGGACATGGAGGGCCTTCGGCGCAGCCGAGGGCGGGTGCTGCTCTTTGGCGTGCTGACGTTTCTGCTGCCCTTTGTGCTGACCTACTTCATGGCCGTGGAGCTGCTGGGCTACACGCAGATGGCCTCGCTGCTGCTGGGCTGTCTCATGGCCTCCAACACCCTCGTGGCCTATCCCATCGTGGGTCGCTACGGACTGGGGCGCCATGCGGCCACCACGCTCAGTGTGGGCGCCACGATGACCTCGCTCTTCTTCGCCCTGGTCTCGCTGGCGACGATCGTCAACCAGTTTGAGGGCGCCTCGGGCCCAGGCTTTTGGCTATGGTTTGCCGTGAAGTTTGCGGCCTACTGTGCGGGCACGATCTTCCTCATCCCCCGATTGACACGCTGGTTTCTGCGCCGCTATAGCGATGCGGTCATGCAGTTTGTTTTTGTCCTGAGCGTCCTCTTTCTCTGTGGCGCGCTCTCCCAGATGATTGGCCTGGAGGGCATCTTCGGTGCCTTTGTGGCTGGACTGATCCTCAACCGCTTCATCCCGAAGGTCTCGCCGCTGATGAACCGTCTGGAGTTTACGGGCAACGCCCTCTTCATCCCCTATTTCCTCATCGGCGTGGGTATGCTCATCGACCTCCACCTGCTCTTCGAGGGTGGACGCATCCTCCTGGTCGTGGCCTGCATCACCTTCTTCGGCACGGCCGGCAAGGCCCTGGCAGCCTATCTCGCGGGGTGGCTCCTGCGCTTCGACCGCCAGGCTCGCCACCTGATGTTTGGCCTCACCTCCGCCCATGCTGCCGGATCCATCGCCATGGTGATGGTGGGACTGCGCATCCAGGTCGCCCCGGGCGAGTATCTCTTCGGTGACGAGGTGCTCAACGGCATTGTCATCATGATCCTCTTCACCTGCGTCATCTCCAGCCTCGTGACGGAATATGCCGCCAAGCATATCGTCCTGGCCGAGAAGGAGCAGCCACAGGAGGACGCCGGGGTGCAGGATGAGACGGTGCTCATCCCTGTGAAATATCCCGAGTATGCCAACCGCCTCACCAACCTCGCCCTGCTCATGCGCAATCCGAAGCGCGACCACGACCTCGTGGCCTTGAGCGTGGTCTATGACGATGCCAATATCGATCGCCAGCGGGCCGAGGGCTGCAAACTGCTGGAGCAGGTGACGAGCTACGCCGCCTCGGCCGACGTGAAGATGCAGAGTCAGCTCCGCGTGGCGACCAATATTGCCAATGGCATCATGCACGCCTTCAAGGAGTTTAGGGCCACGGAGGTCGTCATCGGCATGCACATGCACTTCTCCGATTCCACCACCTTCTGGGGGAAGTTTCACCAAAGCCTCTTCAACGGCCTGTCGCGACAGATCATCATGGCGCGCCTGATGCAGCCCCTCTCGACGCTGCGTCGCATCGTGGTCTGTGTGCCCTCGCGCGCACAGTTTGAGCCAGGCTTCTATCGCTGGCTCGAGCGCCTCTCGCGACTGGCCGAGAATCTCGACTGCCGCATCGCCTACCATGGGCGCCAGGACACGCTGACCCGCATCCGACAGTATGAGCTCAACCACCATGAGAGCGTGCGCGCCGAATATGTGGAGATGGAGCACTGGAACGAGCTGCCGACGCTGGCCGCCCAGATCAAGGAAGACCACATCTTCGTGGTCGTCACCGCGCGCAAAGGCACGGTGTCGTTCAAGAACGCCATGGAGCGCCTGCCAGAGGAACTGACCAAGTACTTCTCAGGCAAGAACCTCATGATCATATTCCCCGACCAGTTTGGCGAGGACAAGACCGACGTGATGACCTTTGCCGAGCCCCAGCATGTCGAGGACCGTTCGGCCTATGAGGCGGTGCTCGGATGGCTCTATCACAACCTCTACCACCGGCTGGCCGTGGCAGCGGAGAAAATAATCAGAAAAACGAAGAAGAAATGATAGACATCAAAGGTATAACGAAGAGCTTCGGCTCGCTACAGGTGCTCAAAGGCATCGACCTCCACATCAACAAAGGGGAGGTGGTGAGCATCGTGGGTCCCTCGGGGGCGGGCAAGACCACGCTCCTCCAGATCATCGGCACGCTGGACAAGCCCGATAGTGGGTCGGTGGTGGTCGATGGGGTAGAGACACAGCAGTTGTCGGGGCATAAGCTCAGCGAATTTCGCAACCGCCATGTGGGCTTCGTCTTCCAGTTTCATCAGCTCCTGCCGGAGTTTACGGCCATCGAGAACGTGATGATTCCCGCGTTTATCGCAGGAAAATCGACCTCTGAGGCGCGGAAGCGGGCCGAGGAACTGCTGGACTTCATGGGTCTGGCCGACCGGGCGCGCCATAAGCCCAGCGAACTCTCAGGTGGCGAGAAGCAGCGGGTGGCCGTGGCACGCGCCTTGGTCAACCGGCCGGCCGTGATCCTCGCCGACGAACCCTCGGGAAGTCTGGACAGCAAGAACAAGGCGGAGCTCCACCAGCTCTTCTTCGACCTGCGCGACAAACTGGGGCAGACGTTCGTCATCGTCACCCACGACGAGACGCTGGCCCAAATCACCGACCGCACTATCCATCTGCGCGACGGCATGATCGTCGGTGGCGATGAGGCTTCGCAGGGCAACGAGGCTTTGCTGGGCGAGGTGTAGGCGGGCGTGACACGGCTCGGCGGGCTGTCTGTCCATCCATGCCCTGTTTTGTGGACCGCCCTCCCGTCATTCATAGAAAAAAGTAGTAGGACCATTTAGACTATCAACACAGATGATCAAAATAAAACTCGGCGATTACAATGACCTGACTGTTCAGGAAGTGGCTTATCGTGAGGGCAAAGGCGAGCGCTTTGGCCTTTACCTCGATGGCGGACGCGACGGAGAAATCCTCATGCCCGACAAGTATGTGCCCGAGGGCACGCAGGTGGGCGACACGCTGCGCGTCTTCGTCTATCTCGACCAGGAGGAGCGACCCATCGCCACGACCGAGAAGCCACTCGCCCGGGTGGATGAGTTTGCGTATCTGCAATGTGCGTGGGTCAACCAGTATGGTGCGTTCCTCCATTGGGGCGTGATGAAAGACCTGTTCTGCCCGTTTCGCGAGCAGAAGAAGCGCATGGAGGTGGGACTGAAGTATATCGTCCATATCCATGCCGACGAAGAGAGCTACCGTCTGGTGGCCTCGGCCAAGGTGGAGCACTATCTCCACGACTATGCGGAGGACTACGACGCTGCCGCCCGTAGGGGAGAGATCGAGACCGCGGAGGAAGAGACGGACGCTGTGGGCTTCCGTCCCTACCATGTGGGCGACGAGGTGGAACTGCTCGTATGGCAGAAGACGGACCTCGGATTCAAGATCATCGTTGACAATCGCTATCCCGCATTGATCTACGAAGATCAGATCTTCCAGTATGTCCACACGGGCGACCGTCTGCGGGGATTCATCAGCCGCATACGTGAGGACGGCAAACTCGACTGTTCGCTCCAGCCTACGGGAAAGCGGCAGACGCAGGACTTCGCCGACACGCTCCTGGCCTATCTGCAGGCGCACGACGGACGCTGCCCCTTGGGCGACAAGAGCGACAGCGAGGACATCAAGCGCGTGTTTCATGTGAGCAAGAAGGTCTTCAAGCGGGCTGTCGGCGACCTCTACAAGCGTCGCCTCGTCATTCCCGGTCCCACGTCGGTGGTGCTTACGAAGTAGGGGGTGCACGCTTTTACGTGTAGGAATAATTGCCGTGCAGAGAACAGACTTGTGCACGAAAGGCTATACACTAAGACCTTCTTAGTAGAACAAAAGAACAATAAAAAATTGGCCTGACACCCTGGTTGGCAGTGTGTCAGGCCATCTAACCTGTCTGCGGCTATCGAGGGCCGCATGGGAAACACCAAAAGATTCTATTTACACTTTCCTGGCAAAGCGCTGAGGCCTATGCGGCGATCATCGAGAGGAAGTATTTGTGTATGTGCAAATCGCTGTCCAGTTCGGGATGGAAAGCCGTGACGAGCTGGTTGCCCTGTCTTGCCGCCACGATATGGCCATCGACGGAGGCCAGGACGCGCACGTCGTCCTCCACGCTTTCTATATAGGGCGCACGGATGAACGTGGCAGGGAGACCGGTGCCCACCTCCGCCATGTCGAGGGAGGTGTGGAAGCTACCCAACTGTCGTCCATAGGCGTTGCGGCGCGCGCGGATATCCATCGTGGAGAGGCGCGGGAACTCCTCGCCCTCCACCTCTTTGGCCAGCAGGATCAGTCCGGCACAGGTGCCGAAGACGGGCAGTCCGCCGGCAATGGCCTCGCGGATGGGCTGGAGCAGCTCCAGGTCGTGGAGCAACTTCAGCATCGTCGTCGATTCGCCACCCGGGATGACCAGACCGTCCTTGGGCTGGTTCCAGTCGGAGAGCTGGCGCACCTCAAAACATTCAGCGCCCAGCTGCTGGAGCATTCGCTCGTGCTCGATGAATGCTCCCTGCAAGGCTAATACCGCTATCCTCATTATTGTCCGCGCTCGGCCATGAGGATCTTGATCTCCTGCTCGTTGATGCCAACCATCGCCTCGCCCAGGTCCTCGCTCAGCTCGGCAATCTTCTTGGCATCCTTGTAGTTGGTCACGGCCTGGACAATGGCAGCGGCACGCTTCACGGGGTCTCCGCTCTTGAAGATACCCGATCCGACGAAGACACCCTCTGCGCCCAGCTGCATCATCAGCGCCGCGTCAGCAGGGGTAGCCACACCACCAGCGGCGAAGTTCACCACAGGCAGTTTGCCATGGTCGTGTAAGTATTTCACGAGGTCGTAGGGAGCCTGGAGCTGCTTGGCAGCCTCGAAGAGCTCGTCCTCGCTCATGCCGACGAGGCGACGGATCTCAGCCTGCATCAGGCGCATGTGGCTCACGGCCTGGACGACGTCGCCCGTGCCCGGCTCACCCTTGGTGCGAATCATCGTGGCACCCTCGGCAATGCGGCGGAGCGCCTCGCTGAGATTGCGTGCGCCACAGACGAACGGCACCTCAAACTGCGTCTTGTCGATATGGTAGATGTTGTCCGCAGGGCTCAGCACCTCGCTCTCGTCGATGTAGTCGATCTCGATGGCCTGGAGAATCTGTGCCTCGACGAAGTGGCCGATGCGGCACTTGGCCATCACGGGGATGGAGACGGCGGCCTGGATGCCCTTGATCATCTTAGGGTCGCTCATGCGGCTCACGCCACCAGCGGCGCGGATGTCGGCGGGGATGCGCTCCAGGGCCATGACGGCGCAGGCGCCAGCCTCCTCGGCGATGCGTGCCTGCTCGGGGGTCGTTACGTCCATGATCACACCGCCCTTCAGCATCTGGGCGAGGTTGCGGTTCAACTCTTGTCTGTTCTGTTCCATGATTTTATTTTCTTTTTATGTTTAATATTCTGTTTGGGTTGGCAGCGAGACTGCTTCGGCGAGGGCATAGGAAAGGTAGGCCAGAGGTGGAAACCCCTGACGCAGCTTGTGGGAAGCAAGGGCGCTACAGGCGCGCCTACTCCTTGTTCTGCCGTCGAAAGTCGCTGGGTGTCATTCCCGTCAGTTTCTTGAAAAACTTCGAGAAATGGGCTTGTGAAGAGAATCCGCAGCCGTAGGCTATCTCCTGGAAGGTGTGGGTCGTCAGCATCAGTTCTTGATGGATGCAGGCCAGCAGGGTGGTGTCGATGATCTGCTTCGGGGTCTTCTCCCCCAGTTTACGGCACACCTGCGAGAGGTAGCGGGGCGAAACGTTAAGGCAGTCGGCATAGAACGCCACGTCGCTATTGGTCTTCGCATGCTGCTCCACCGCCGAGACAAACGCCTGGTAGAGTTCCATGCTTCGTCCCTGTGGCTCCGCCGTGCGTGCCATCATTCCCTTGGCAAACCGTGCGGCCCGCTCCTGTGCCTCCTCGATGGAGAAGTTTTGGCTCAGATAGACCGCCACCGCACTGCAATAGGCGTTTTGTGCGCCGTGGAGCGTGTGCTGTTGTGGGGCGACGAGCGTACAGAGCGGGATGAGGCGACGCTGGATCTGTTTCAGCACGTCCTCGCCCATCAGTCGGTCGCCTTTGGCAGAGACCGAAGCAGGGGCATAGACCACGAAGCGCGGACGGTAGCGCAGGATTGCGTCGATGATGACGTCGAGCGTTTCTACCGAACGAATCAAGCCCACCTTGATCACTTGCGGCTCGATATCGTTGACCACAGCCTCGATCTGGCTGCGGACCACGGCAGCGGGGAGATCGTAGAACTCCTGGATGCCGAGGGTGTTCTGCACCGTGATGCACGTGATAGCCGACATGGCGTAGCCGCCCAAGGCCGATATGGTCTTCATGTCGGCTTGCACGCCAGAGAGGCCCGTGCCATCGGAACCCGTTATCGTCAGTATCGTGCTGCTCTCTTTCACGCATGCAAAGGAACGCATTTTACTTGAAACGACCTAAAAAAGTTCCCTATTTGACAACGGAAAAGCACGTTTGGCAAAACTTTCCCCTGCTTTCAGCTCCCTGCTTGTGGCTTTTCTCGCCTTTTCGTAGTAACTTTGCAGCGAGAAAGTGATAAGCCAACGATGCAGAAACAATTTTCAAGAACCCAGTTGCTCTTGGGGCGTCCTGCGCTCGAGACGCTCGCTGCCAGTAGAGTAGCAGTCTTTGGCGTGGGCGGCGTGGGCGGTTATGTCGTCGAGGTACTGGCCAGGAGCGGTGTGGGTGCCATTGACGTGATCGACAACGACCGTGTCTGTGTGACCAATGTCAACCGCCAGTTGCTCGCCACCCTGCCTACGGTGGGTCGTGCCAAGGTCGATGTGGCTGAGGAGCGTATCCATGCCATCAATCCCGACTGTGTGGTGCGCAAACTGCCGATGTTCTACCTCCCGACGCGGGCGGACGAGATAGACCTTGTCCAATACAACTATGTCGTGGATTGCATCGACACGGTGACGGCGAAGCTCGACCTGATCCGTCGCTGCCATGCTCTCGGCGTGCCCCATCTGTGCTGTCTGGGAGCAGCCTTCAAGCTCGATGCTACGCAGTTTGAGGTGACCGACCTCTTCAAGACTATCAACGATCCGCTCGCCAAGGTGCTGCGCAAGAAGCTCCGCAAGGAGAATATCCGCCATGTGAAGGTGGTCTATAGTCCGGAACTTCCCTTGGAGGGCTTTCCGCAGGAGGAGACAGACTGTGCGTTTCGGGCGCGCTGCCCAGAGGCCGACCAGCAGCGTTGTGGGTCGGAGCAGGGAGTCCCGGCCTCCAACGCATGGGTGCCTGCCGTGGAGGGACTCATCGCAGGGGGCGAGGTGGTGAAAGATCTCATCGCACGGGCAGGAACCCTGCGTGTTGCCCCCACAGAAGGGACGGAGGCATAGCGACGGGTGGCCACGGTCCTCAAAGACTGCCAGGAGGGCAATCAGTAGTAATGACCATAGAGATAATCCATCAAGATGAAAGCATATACTTATATAGAAAAAGGAAAGTTTGCCCTGACGGACAAACCGAGACCGACGATACAGGAGCCCACCGACGCCATTGTGCGCGTGACCTTGGGAAGCATCTGCTCCAGTGACCTTCATATCAAGCACGGAAGTGTGCCAAGGGCGGTGCCGGGCATCACCGTGGGCCACGAGATGGTCGGCGTGGTGGAAGAGACGGGTGCTGACGTCAGGGGCGTGAAGGTCGGCGACCGCGTGACGGTCAATGTGGAGACCTTCTGTGGCGAATGCTACTTCTGCCGACACGGCTATGTCAACAACTGCACCTCGCCCCATGGCGGCTGGGCTTTGGGATGCCGTATCGACGGTGGACAGACGGAGTATGTGCGTGTGCCGCTGGCCTCGCAGGGATTGAACCGCATTCCCGATGGTGTGACCGACGAACAGGCGTTGTTGGTCGGCGACGTGCTGGCTACAGGCTTCTGGGCGGCACGCATCAGCGAGATCACGGAGGAGGACACCGTCCTCATCATCGGGGCTGGCCCTACGGGCCTCTGCGCCCTGCTCTGCGTGATGCTGCATCGGCCACGGCGCATCATCGTCTGTGAAGCGTCGGCAGCGCGCCGCGACTTTGTGCGATCCCACTATCCCGACGTCTTGCTCACCACGCCCGAGGAGTGTGAGGCAATGGTCAAGGTCCATAGCGACCATGGTGGAGCTGACCGTGTGCTGGAAGTGGCGGGCGCCAAGGACTCCTTCCGTCTGGCTTGGCGGTGTGCGCGTCCCAATGCCATCGTCACGATCGTAGCCCTCTATGACGAGCCACAGGTGCTCCCCCTGCCCGATATGTATGGCAAGAACTTGACCTTTAAGACAGGAGGTGTGGATGGGTGCGACTGCGAGGAGACGCTCCGGCTGATAGCGCAGGGAAAGATCGACACCACGCCGCTCATCACCCATCGCTTCCCGCTCGCCGAGATAGAAAAGGCCTACCGCCTCTTTGAGAACAGGGAGGACGGAGTGATCAAGGTGGCTATCTATAATGAATAGGCAGGCTGATATTTTTTCCTCATTTTTCTTTGCGTGTTTGTTGAAAAACTCGTACCTTTGCAACCGTTTTCAAGCAAGTAAAGCCTCTTGTAACTTATCAGTTTTACGTTTGGAGTGAAATTAGGCGGACAATGGAGTCCTCGCTGCTTTAGGAAACGTCCTTTATGATTCAGGGCAAGTTACAGACATCGCAAAGTTATTCTTTTCGGGTAAACAACAAGGTACACAGATTTCACAGTTGGGGAGTTTGTGTACAGATATAGTGTGTGCTTGTGTGTAGGAGTGTCCGTCGTTGTTAGGCGGACGCTAACTTGTGCATAAGCACTCCATGTTTTGGCCATCCATGTGATGGCAGTTGATAATCAAACCTTTTTATGAAGCAGACAATGAAAATTTGGGCTGTGACCCTTGTGGGCATGGCCTCGGTCTTTGTGCCCTCTGCGCTATGGGGACAAAACCAAAGATTGACAGGACAGCTCCAGCAACTCTTTGATTGTGCGGAGCAAAACAACGCCTCGCTGATAAGGATGCGTGCCGCTATAGCGACGGCAGAGGCAGGGGAGGAGACTGCACGTCTAGCCCAGCTCCCCGACGTAGAGGCGCAACTCTCCATCTCCTATCTGGGTGATGCTCGCTTGTGGAATCGCACGTTTGGCGAGTCCATGGCCGCGCCGATGCCACATTTTGGTAACAACTTCCTGCTGCGTGCCGAGCAGGTGGTATATTCGGGCGGAGCCATCACTTGTGGCATACGACTGGCTGAGCAACAAACCAAGATGCTCCGTCTCTCTGCCGACGAGCAGCGCCAGCGGGTACGTTTTCTCTTGGTCGGCCTCTACCTCCAGCTTCATAGCCTCCGCCATCAGGAGACGGTCTATGCCACCAACCGCGAACTGGCTCTTCGGTAGATCGAACTCATGAACCATCGTCGCGAGCAGGGGGTCTCCCTGCGCAACGACATCACCCGCTACGAGCTGCAACTGCAGCAGATAGCCCTGGGACAGACCACGGTCAGCGACCGACAGAGTGTCTTGACGAAGCGGTTGCGAACGGCCTTGGGCACGGATAGCGTGCCGCTGTCGATGCTCTCCGATGATGCTTTCGAGGGTGTGGGAATGGCTGTCGGCAGCGAGGAGGACTGGTTGCGGTTGGCCTGGGAGCAACACAAGACGTTGCAGCGGTCGGCCTTGGCGGTGGACATCAGCCTCACGCAAGAGCGCCTTGTGGAGGCGGAGCGTTACCCACAGGTGGCGCTGGTGGCGGAAGACCATCTCGACGGCCCGATCACCATCGAGGTGCCACCCATCAACAAGAACTTGAACTATTGGTTTGTTGGCATCGGCGTGCGCTACAACCTGGCGTCGCTCTACAAGACGAA
>ERZ780167.3445-NODE-3445-length-11330-cov-2.542084_pt1 | contig 11330 bp, 6 predicted proteins | sample MGYA00510982_ERZ780167 | MGnify/ENA primary metagenome ERZ780167 (study PRJEB29588, sample SAMEA2146107) | human gut metagenome | biome: human gut; feature: human-associated habitat; material: faeces | place: Denmark | collected 2008/2010 ... | reverse complement strand
ACCTGCGGATAGCGTGCTACCGCCTTGGCCGCCACCGGTTTCCACCACCCCCACGGACGTACCCGGATATAGAAGTTCACCAGCGTCTCCTCGTCAGTAGGAGGTGCCGAATACGTACCCACGATACAACCCACCAGCGAAATGCCGAACAACACGGGGAAAAAATAAAGTACCAGCGAATCGGGCACCGTGAACTTCATCACAATGGCAGCCACCACACCCGAGGTCATTCCCCAGAAATACCCTTCACCATTAAACCGCCACCAGTGCCACTTCAACACATTGGCGGCAATATATCCGCCGAACAACGCGCCCACAATCCACTGGAAAATCTCGTTGATATCCTTCAGAAAAAAGCCCATCACCGTACTGATAACCACCACCAGTACCGAAACGAGGTAACTCGCCCGTATCTGTGTTCTGACGGAAGCCCCTGGGGTGATATACTTCAGATAAATATCATTCACCACATAGGCCGGTGCCGCATTCACCGTAGAAGCGAATGTAGACATGAATGCCGACAGCAATCCTGCCAGTAACAAACCCGCCAGCCCCACCGGCACATACTTCGTAATCAGGTGAGGAAGAATTGTTTCGAAATCCGTGTGGACAGCCGTCATCTGTTCCAGTCCTCCATCCACTTTAAAGAAATAGATAGCCAGCAACGCAAACCCCATAATCATCAGATAACGCGGAATCAGCAGAATGACCGATACCGAACCGCTCATCAGCGCCGCCTCCTTGGGTGACTTGCACGACAGGATCTTCTGCATGTCATAGTTCGGAGCAGGTCCCGCCATGCTCATAAAAATCCCTTTCAGCAACGCCATCATCACAAAGACACCCATCAGGCTGTAAGGTTCGTCCGCCATGCGTTCCGTCAGCAAACTCATCCGTTCACTCCAGTCAATGTCCAGCGTCCAGCCGAAGAAAGGCGACTCCCACCCTGCAGGCACAAATTCCCGGATCATTTCAGGAGCCACCATGTTCATCCCGATAATGGCAATGACCACACCCGCCACCGTCATGATGAGGAACTGCACCACATCCGTCCACACAATGCTGAGCATACCGCCCAGCATCACATAGAAGGTAGCAATGGCCGTAAAGAAAATGCCGTAAAAATGAGGCACATATTGTACCGGAATATCCCAGGGCACATACTGCAACACTACCTCCCACGGAAAAAAGATCTCCATGAACTTGCCGATTCCGATAAACCCGTAGCTCAAGAAGCCCAGCACGCTGAGCAGAGCAAAGACAATGACAATAGTATGCGAGAGCGTAGCCCCCCGCCCCTGCCCGAAACGGGTCTTTATCCATTCGGCGCCCGTCAGCACATTGCTCCGGCGGAGCCACACCGACAGATAGACCATCAGGAAAATTTGATTGAACACGGGCCACAACCATGGAATCCACAGACTTTTGAACCCATAAGCAAAAGCCCAATACACCATCAGCATGGTGCCGGTAATATCAAACATGCCCGATGCATTCGACAGCCCCAACATATAAAACGGCAACGACTTTCCGCCCAAAAAATAAGAATCCATATTCTTTGCCGCCTTCTTTTTCAAAAACAACCCGATGGCGACAATAACCATCAGATAAGCACAAATAATCAGAATATCAACGATATGCAATTTCATAGTATCCGCTTCATCTTTTATTCAAACACCTGTGTCATGGGGCGTCCTATCCACACCTGCGGTTGCTCCAGATTGAAAACAGATGCTATAGTAGACGCACAGTCAAACTGCATCATGCTCTCTTCGAAAGCTCCCCCCTTCTTGATGTTCTTTCCGGCGATAATGAACGGCGTTTCCATCTCCTCCATGGTCTTTCCGCCATGTCCCTTATTGATTCCCCCATGATCAGCGGTGACAATAATGATGCTGTTTTCATAAATACCCGCTTCCTTGATGGCATCCACAATACGGCCCACATAGCCGTCCAGTTCTTTCAGTTTGGCATAATAAGCCGGAGTATCGTGTCCGTCACCGTGCCCTACGTGGTCAGGGTTGTCGAAACAGAAAGCACTCAACACCGGTTTCTTCTGCATAATATACTCACAGGCCATGTCACACAAAGCCGTAGGATGCGTGTTATAGTCGGGTGCCTGCGCATGATGGTTCAAAGCCAGCGTATCTACCAGATACTTGATACCATCCCATTCATACAGTACGCCCATCTCGGCATCGGGAGCCGCCTTGCGCAACTCGCTGAACACGGTGGGGAAAATGCCATGCTCGTTCAGCACACGCGAAGGTAGTTCGGGCGTTCTTGATCCCCACTCCGTGTACCCGTGCAGTTCAGGACCTGCCCCCATAAACATGGAAGCCCAATTTACAGCACTGGATGAAGGAAGTACACTGCGTTTTTTCAACGTGTAGCATCCGGCATCCATCAACGCCTTCACGTTCGGCATATCCGCCTTTGCCACACTGTAGGCGCCCCATCCGTCCAAACCGATGACAAACACATGTTCCGCTTTCCATTCCGGAGCCTTCCGGCAACCCGACAACACCATTACGGCTATGCACATAGCCCATAAAGCAATCTTTTTCATACAATATCTATTTTGGGTTTATAATTACAAAATTAGCCATTTATTCCCTTTCGACAAGAAAATAAATGGCATTATCCACTTCTCTTTCCACCTAAAAAACAGCCATTCCGCATTAAAAACGACTTTATCTTATCAATGCCTTTATATTCCTTCTATTTTACCCGTTCAGAAATGCCTCGTTGCGATCTATCAGCGCGTTCACCGCTGCCACTGAAGCTGCGGAACGCAATCCGTCGGCAGGCGTGTGCAGACAGTAGTCCACCAAGCGATCCACCGTAGAAACCGCCACGTGCATCCGCGTGTCGCTGGAGGCATAATAGATGTATACCGTACCGTCGTCATCGGCTATCCATCCGTTCGAGAAAAGCACATTGGACACATCGCCCACCCTTTCCCCCGCCAGCGGAGCCAGCAGATAGCCGGCTGGTTCAGCTATGACGCGCCACGGTTCATCGGCTGCGGTCATATACAGATAGAGCACATAGCGCAGTCCGGCGGCACATCCGCGTACTCCGTGCGCCAGGTGCAGCCACCCTTGGGAGGTGCGGATGGGGTGCGGTCCCTCTCCGTTCTTCACCTCTTTGATCGTGTGATAATAACGGTGGTTTATTATCATTTCGTCCTTCACCTCCGCCCGGGTGATGTCGTCTATCAACGCCCATCCTATTCCTCCCCCATTTCCGGCATTAATAAAATCATCCTGCGGACGGGTGTAGAGGGCATATTTCCCATTCACAAATTCGGGATGCAACACCACATTGCGCTGTTGGCTCGCCGCTTTCAAGTCGGGCAACCGTTCCCAGTCCACCAGATTGCGCGTGCGTACGATTCCCGCCTTTGCCACCGCCGCCGACAGATCTCCCGCCGGTGCCTTGTCATCATGGCGTTCGCTGCAAAAGATACCATAAATCCATCCATCCTGGTGAGCGGTAAGACGCATATCGTACACATTGGTTTCCGCCGGATCCACATCGGGCAATACCAGCGGACGTTTCCAAAAGTGGAAATTGTCCACCCCGTTAGGGCTTTCGGCTATGGCAAAGAACGACTTCCGGTCTGCTCCCTCCACACGCACCACCATCAGATACTTTCCGTTCCATTTCAGGGCACCACTGTTCATGGTAGCATTAAAGCCGATACGCTCCATACAACAAGGGTTGGTGGCAGGGTTGAAGTCATAACGCCATTCCAGGGGAATATGCTGGCGTGTCAGTACCGGATAAACATAACGGTGGATGACACCGTTCGTTTCTTCCTGCATTTCATTAGGACGTTGCAACAACGCTTCATGGCGTTGGCGCAATGCTTCTATTTGTTTTTTGAAATATCCGTTCATATCTTATTTTCTTTTCATTGTTATCAATCCATCTTTTACAGTAAAAGAATGCTATCCAAGCATCTAGAATTATACTATTTTATCAAAAATCAATCATATTCTATACAGTGTTGTTATTGGTTCTCAGGATAAAGAGACATACGGTAAACCCGCTGGTAAATCGCATCTTCCAATTCCAACTCAAACACAACATCCTGTGTTTCAGGATCTACTTCTGTCACGCGTGCACCACGATTGCCATTGCTAAGCACATTGCTCATTCCCGGACAAATTAATCTGTTACCCGTTTGTTCCAAATATTGCACCCCGGAACGGGCCGGAGTAAAATACGCGGCACCACGCTCTTTTCCATACTGCCAAACTTGGCGAACCGTACGGTTCACTTCATCCACTTCATATTCTATGCCGCAAGTATAAATATTTTTCCTGTCTGTAAAATCCAGTTTGAAGTTACGCCCATAACCATTATTGAAATAAAGAATGTGTCCATTAGGTAATGGGACAGCTGTATGACATCCCCAAGGCCATTCAAAATCATCACAAGTCTTCGTTCCGGCTATCACCTCAGGATCAGTAATAGGAGTTCCGTCGGCATGAAGAGGATTCAATAATAATTTCAAGTATTTATCTCTCCAATACCCATGAGGCGATATAATCCACTCAATACCTCCAGCTTTATTAAACTTAAAGATTCCTTGATAACGGGCTGTAGCCAGATAATCATCTCCCCACTCTACTATACCATTATTATGCGCCCAATTACTGGCACTTTGTGCAAAAGGGTCTGAGGTTAGATCATAATCGGTCATTCCATAGCGAGCCGAATCCAACATGTGCACCAAATCCCATTCTTGCAATATCTCCCCTTTTTCGGGATCCATCATAATAATAAAATCATTTATCCGTACATCTTTCCCATTGGCGATTTTAGCGGAAGTCTTGCTCACAGTCGCTAATATATTGCCTTGCTTATCTTGAGATATGGCATGATGCATAGTGTATCCCCTTTCCAGCATATCCCAATTATGAATTGTATTTCCCATCATATCCACCTCCACCATCCGATGATGGTTTCCGTCACCGGTCATATAATGTCCGTTCTGCATCCGGATCAATCCGCACCCGATTCCGATATATCGATGTTCATCCGACTTCTCCCAATCAAGAATCCAACGGATTTCTCCGTCAGCATCTATCATATAAGGAATAGATGTGTCTGTTTCATCCTGTCCGGGGGAGTTTACCAAATTCATGCCTGGCTCCATTCGGTCATATTGAGCCTTTACCACTCTGATTTCCTTAGGCAGCCTTCTGCTTTCCAATGTTTTCGTCTGAAGCTTTAGATTGGACCGAGCACGTTCATTTCCTTGCAAATCCGTATAAATTAAAGTGATCTGGTTATTATAATTGGGATAAAGTCCCAATACCGGAATATTCTGTTTTAATCCCACATCTTTAAATGTATATTCCACGTCAGGCGTATGCTTTCCCGGTTTGCTGTGCACAATCAGTTTAATGCGTCCCAATACAGGTAATTTTACAACTACACTGGCCGATAATGGATTGCAACCGGAAGGATTGACTGTAGAACTCAATATCAAGTTGTCAATCGAAGTACCTAAGGTAGGTATAACATAAGTGCTTCCATTGGCAAATGTCAAAGTCGTTTTCCAGTTTTCCGCATCCACATCTACACTTTGGATTAACTCTTGCGGAAAAATTATCTTATTGGACTCAAATAACAAAACACATTGTTCACGTTCTTGAGAAACAGATTTCAATAAATCATTTTCCTTCAACTGGTTTTGTATATCCTGCATAGCTTGGGTACAATCCTGTTCTTCATCACGACATGACAAAAATACAAATATCATAACCAACAAAGAGCATAAATAATATCCTTTCCTTTTCATTTGGCTTCATTGTTTTTATAGAGGGAGAGATCCCCCTCCCTCTCATACTTTTTAATTATCAGTTCAATGCAATCATCTCCATTCCGGCTTTTGCTCCAAATTCAAATTAGCGTCCACCTCTGCCTGAGGTATCGGGAAGTACAAGAATTTAGCTTCAAAATGGTCAAATCCTTGTGTATCCGAAATGCGGTCTGTCGGTTTATATCCTACCAATTCCTTTTCACCACTTTCATTTTCTTCGTAAAGCAATTCATAATGTTGAGAATCGGTCTTGCGTTCGTGCATGATAGCTTTCAACTTAGCAGGATCATTTCCGTACCAACGAACCATATCATCCCAACGTATATTCTCTCCGGCAAATTCCAGCAATTTCTGTTTCTGGAGTTCTGTCATTATAGCATCTTTTCCACTCAAGTTTTTCTCCGGCAGCCCGGCACGTACACGAATCCGGTTAATATCTTTCATTGCTCCGCTTTCATCATTGGTTTCCAGACAAGCCTCAGCGTGGAGCAACAAAACTTCTGCAAAGCGCATAATACGTAAATTGTTGATACGTCCGGCATCGTTAGAATACATCGTACATCCTGTGGGAACCCACCAAGCTGCAAACTTCTTCATCATGAAACGCCCTTGAACACCCTCGATAACCGGATAAGCAGGAGCATATCCTTGCTTGGCAATACCATATTTGCCATCGCCTTCGGGCAGTACCGTCCATTTAAACATATCATCAAATTCCACTTTACCACCATAGAATTTTTCATCCGGCTTCACATCACCGAAATCAGAATATTTAAAGAAGCACGTAGTGTACAAACGCTTATCCCATTTGGAATCAGATCCTTCCGGACGCTGTTCGGAAATGAATTCTTTTATCAAATAGGGAGAAGGCTGCATCTTATACCAACCACCGCCAATATTCTCACCTTTCAGTGTCGGGCCAAAATAATGAGCAAGGTTGTTTCCCATAAACGAGTCGTCACTAGTGCCATTGCCCCAAGCGTCACCCGAATTACCTTTGGCATCATAATTGATTTCCCAAATAGATTCAGCATTAAATTCCGTATCGTCACGGAAGTTGTCCTCATACTTTTGAGTCAAATCGTAACCATAACCATTCATTATAATTTCAAACTCATCCTTAGCGGCCTGATAATCCCCTTTCCAGATATAAGCTTTACCCAACATAGCAATAGCCGCACCTTGAGTTACACGACCGTTCTCATCGCTTGAACGAAGCTTAGGCAAACGAGACTTGGCTTCCTTAAAGTCTGAAATAGCCTGTTCCAGCACTTCATCACCGCTAGACAGTCCATGAGTTTCCGGATCTGCATCCTGCGGGAGAGTACGGATAACCGCATCACGATAATCAGTACGCAAACGGAAGTACCAGAATCCACGTAAGAAATAAGCCTCACCTATCATTTGCTCACGTTTGGTTTCGTCCATATCAACCGTAGCCGCACGATATATGAATTCGTTTGCCATCTGAATGCCTTCATAGATGTTTCCCCAGCTCAAATCCTTTGTATTCGTTGTGTTGACAAACGACAAATATTCCCAAATATAAGGTTCTTCTCCACGAGTGGGGTAAAGGTCGTCACCGCGCATCTGAAGATGCATGATGCCTTCCAACCCACCATAATATCCACTGGTCATACGGCGGAAAGGATTATAAACTGCGGACAAGCCTTTCATCACATTATCCTCGGATGTCCAAAAAGTGGTCGGAGTCTGACGGTTAGGATCAATCTCATTCAGAAAGTCATCACTACAAGAAGACAACAACATTGGAGCTACAGCCAATGCAGCTATGTATTTTATAAAATTCTTTTTCATATTCTGCAAATATTACTTATTCCTAATTAGAAATTTACTTGTAAACCAAAGGTGATAGTACGTGCCATCGGATAACGACCGTCATCACAACCACGGGTCATTACACCCGAACCACCTGATGTACCGGCACCATCGGCATCTACCATACCCAAGTCAGGAGTATATCCTTTATAATCGGTTATAGTGAAAATGTTTTCCATAGCCGTATAAACACGCACATTCTGCAAACCGGCTTTAGATACCCATACTTTGGGCAACGTATAACCTAATTCCAAAGTCTTCAAGCGCAAGAATGAACCATTTTCCAACCAACGGTCCGTATAGCCCCAGTTTGTACCATTAGGATCGCTAGTACCAAACAAACAGCGAGGAATGTCAGAATGATTGTTTTCAGTCCAGCTGTTCATGCGTTCTGCATATTGGTTTCCTGTTGATTCATTATAAACCGTAGTATAATACTGGGCATTGTAAATCTTGTTGCCAAAGTTTCCGTCAAAGAACATATTCAAATCCAAACCTTTCCATTCAGCACCCAGACTTACACCCAAGTTAACTTTCGGGAAAGCAGAGCCTACATCCTGACGGTCATTATTGTCAATCTTACCATCTCCGTTATAATCCACGAAACGCAAGTCACCCGGTTGTGCATTAGGCTGGATCTTATTACCGTTCTTATCCACATACGCATCAATTTCTTGTTGGCTTTGGAATACACCATCCGTCTTTATCAAATTGAAATAACCTATGGAATGACCGGTCTTGGCATAAGTGATCGTTCCTTTGGCATGAGGATTGAATCCCTGCCATTCATCACGACTTCCGTTTACTTCCGTCAGTTCATTCTTGATAAAGGTGGCATTGACACCTACATGATAATACAAATCGCCTACATTATTACGGTGATTCAATGAAATTTCAAATCCTTTGTTTTCTACTGTACCTGCATTTACTGTAGGATTCCCACTCAAGCCAAAACTCAAAGACTGCGGCATAGACAACAACATATCTTCTGTTTTCTGAATAAAATAATCAGCACTGACACTGAACTTATTGTTCAAGAAAGCAAAATCCAAACCCAAGTTCAAAGTCTTCGTCTTTTCCCAAGTCACATTCATGGGTGAAGTCCATTCCTTACCGGTAATGGCACCTTCCCAAAGTTCTGTGCCCATCATGTTATTCATACCTTTATAAACAACAGACTGGGTAGCATAATTGCCAATGCCGCTCAAATTACCCAGTACACCATAACTGGCACGAATTTTCAATTCATTCATGGTTTCCTTGATATTTTCAAAGAAATCTTCATTCATCACATTCCAACCCAAAGATACAGACGGGAATGTGCCCCAGCGGTTTCCATCTGCAAATTTGGAAGAACCGTCCCGACGAACAGAAGCAGACAGCATATAACGATCGGCATACGAATACATCACACGCCCAAACATAGAAATCATTGTATTGGCCCATGCGCTACCCGATGTATTTTGTGAAGAAACCGAACCGGCGTCAATCACAGAGAAACCTTCCGGGAAACCCTTACGTCCTGCACCAAAACCACGCGCATTGTTACGCTGGGCAGAATAACCCACCAAAGCAGAAACCGTATGATTGCCAAACGTATTATCATAATTGATTGTATTTTCAATCAACCAATCATTCTCCCAGTCTGTACTTTCCGACAATTCCGCTTCATTCTTTTGTGAAGTAGAACTGAAATAATAAGGAGAACTATAGGCATAATTACGTCTTGTATATTTGTTTATACCTACATTGAATTTATATTTCAATCCTTTCAAGAACAAATCCACTTCGGCATAGCCATTCAATAAAATGTCTATCCCATGTCTTTGGTAATCATAGGCTTCTGTCCAACCCACAGGATTATCTCCTCTGGTCCATTCCGGAGCGACACCCCAAGTGCCATCTTCACCATATACATTCCACATAGGCACAGCTGTCAGAGCGGAGGTATATGAAACATCTTCGTACTTCTTTTTATAGAATTTCATCATCAACGTAGTCCCCATACGCAAATGATTATTGAAAAAAGAAAAAGTATTCTTAGCACGAATGTTCCATGCCTCATAACCGGTAGTATTCACAATACCATCCTGGTTAAGATAGCTTCCCGACAGATTATAGGTCGAAGTCTTGTTTCCTCCAGATACATTCAAGCTAACCTTGCTCACCATAGCCGAGTTATAAAGTTCTTTCTGCCAGTCTGTTCCAGCACCTCCATTCCAATTCAGCAACCCTTCTGCCGAACTATAACCGGTAGCCTTTGCCAAATCGCGAAGCTGATTACCATCCATTACATCAATGTATTTGGCAACCATCTGAACGCCTGTATAGGCATCCACTGTTACACGGGCAGAAGTTTCCAAACGACCGCCTTTAGTAGTGACCAATACAACACCATTAGCAGCACGAGAACCATAAATAGCAGCAGCCGAAGCATCTTTCAACACTTCAATAGACTGAATGTCAGCGGGATCAACCATATTGATATCACCATACACACCATCAATCACATAAAGCGGACTGGTGGCACTCAATGAACTGATACCACGGACATTAATATTCAAGCCTTCCCCCGGCTGACCGTTGGCAGCCGACACAGTAACACCGGCAACTCTTCCTTGCAAAGCAGCTGAAGCACTACGTGCAACATTTGCCTGTAACTCTTTACCGGAAACAGAAGCGACCGCACCTGTCAAATGGCTTTTCTTCACTGTACCGTAACCGATAACCACCACCTCGTCCAACAATTCACCTTCCGACAATTTCACATTAATCACACTGCGGCCATCAACCTTAACAGTTTGCTCCCGATAACCTACATAAGAGAAATTCAAAGACTGACCGAAAGCGGCCTTAATGGTATATTTGCCATCAAAATCGGTAATCACGCCATCCGTAGTTCCTACTACAACAACAGCCGCACCAATCAACGGATTATTCTCCGCATCCGTCACTGTTCCGGTAACAGTAATTTGCTGAGCATAGGCACATATACTAAGTATGCACAGCAACCATGTAAATGCAATTTGTTTCATAAATAATGTATTAGAGTTTAATTAAAAAATATTGCTGTAAAATTAGCTAAAAATAGATTTCCAACACGTTATTGCTTTCGCAAACAACGGTAATGCCCCATGGATGGAAGAATAGCAGCTGAAATTAAGAATGTCTTTGTTTTCATAGTTATTTGAATTAAAAATTAACATTGCAAAGATGGCAATTCAAGCAAGCAGGAACAAATACAATTCAAGCATTAAACAATGAAATCTTATCAATATCAAAAAAAAATTCTTCAAGACAATGGAAAACGCATCTGAATTGAACGTGAAATATAAAATTTTTCCTACACAGTATTCTTCTAATTATCAACCAATTACTGTAAAAAAACATCCATAAAGGCTCTCAACCGGTAGGTAAGCGGTGGTATCGTTCATCAATGTACAACACAACAACCGCCACACACAAAATGACAAAACTTCAATAGATGTATTTTATCAACAGGATGCAACCGTGAAAACAGTCTTATGACTTTATTGCTTCACCTTGGTGAAGCAACCGTTTCACACAGGTGGCAACGGCACTTCACTTGAGTGAAAAGTAAGCATTCGGCCTCGTGCGTGTTTTTTTCCCCTCTTTTCCTTCCTACCTTTGT
>ERZ780167.3441-NODE-3441-length-11339-cov-6.003633_pt1 | contig 11339 bp, 7 predicted proteins | sample MGYA00510982_ERZ780167 | MGnify/ENA primary metagenome ERZ780167 (study PRJEB29588, sample SAMEA2146107) | human gut metagenome | biome: human gut; feature: human-associated habitat; material: faeces | place: Denmark | collected 2008/2010 ... | reverse complement strand
CCTGCCGCCGCTTTGGGAAACTTATATTCTCTTTACTCCTTGCAGGGGACATGCCAAATATCCCGGGCGTAGTCCCGGATGGCGCGGTCGGCGGCAAAGCCGCCGCTGCGGGCGATATTGTGCAGGCTGATCTGGTTCCAGCGCTCCCGATGGCCATAGGTGTCGATCATGCGGCGGCCTGCGTCGCAGTAGGAGACGAAGTCCGCCAGGAGCAGGTACTGGTCCGCCGGGCAGTTATCGCCGAAGAGCAGGCGGCGGTAGATGTCCTCATAGCTGACGCCGTCCCGGAAGCCGTCGCGAATGCCGTCCAGCACCCGCCGCAGCACAGGGTCCCGGTCGTACAGCAGCTTGGGGTCATAGTGCCGGGAGAGGGCCGCAGCCTCCTCCGCCTTCAGGCCGAAGAGGAAGATATTCTCATCCCCCAGCACCTGATGCATCTCCACATTGGCCCCGTCCAGAGTGCCCACGGTGACGGCGCCGTTCATCATAAACTTCATATTGCCCGTTCCGCTGGCCTCCTTGCCGGCGGTGGAGATCTGCTGAGACACCTCGCTGGCGGGCATCAGAGCCTCGGCCATGGACACCCGGTAATTCTCCAAAAACGCCACCTGAAGCCTGTCCTTGCAGAGAGGATCGTGATTGATCTGATCGGCCAGGGAGCCGATGAGCCGGATGATCCGCTTAGCCACGGCGTAGCCCGGGGCGGCCTTGGCCCCGAAGAGGAAGGTCTGGGGGCGGAGGTCCATGTTGGGGCTATCCTGCAGGCGCTGGTAGAGGTAGAGGATGTGCATGACATTCAGCAGCTGCCGCTTATACTCGTGCAGGCGCTTGACCTGGACATTGAACACGGCATCGGTGTTTAGTATCACTCCCTGCTGGCGCTTGGCCCAATGGGCGAAGCGGGCCTTATTCTCCCCCTTGATTTCCTCCAGGCGATGCAGCACGGAGGTATCGCTCTCATAGGCGTCCAGCCCTTGCAGCTGCTCCGGGTGCAGGAGATAGCCGTCTCCGGTAAGGTCGCAGATGAGGCTGTGCAGGCCGGGGTTTATCTGGCTGAGCCAGCGGCGGTGGTCCACGCCGTTGGTGACATTGTGGAACTGCCCGGGGCACATCTCATAAGCGTCCCGGAACACATCCCTGCGCAAGATCTCCGAGTGCAGGGCGGACACCCCGTTGACGCTCATGCCCCCGGCGATGCAGAGGTTGGCCATGCGGACGCCGCCGTCCCAGACGATGGCCAGCTTTTCGGTTTTGGCGGGGTCGTGGAAGTGCTCCTCCACTTGGCGCTGCCAGCGGTGGGCAATCTCCACGATCACCTGCCAAATACGGGGCAGGAGGGTCTCAAACAGGGTCTGGGGCCAGCACTCCAGGGCCTCGGCCAGGACGGTGTGGTTGGTATAGGCCACGCTGTTTTTGGTGATGTTCCACGCCTCATCCCAGCCCATGCCCGCATCGTCCATGAAAATACGCATCAGCTCCGGAATGACCAGGGCCGGGTGGGTATCGTTGATCTGAATGACATTTTTTTCGTGGAAATTGCGCAGGGTGCCGTACACCTCCAGGTGCTTGCGGGTGATGGACTGGACGGTGGCGGAGACGAAGAAATACTGCTGCTTCAGGCGCAGGGACTTGCCCTCATAGTGGTTATCCTCGGGGTAGAGGATCTTGCTGATGGCATCGGCCATGGTGCGCTCCTCGCTGGCCTGGAGGTACTGACCCCGGCTGAAAAGCTGCATATCCACACTCTTGGGGCTGCGGGCCTGCCAAAGGCGGAGGGTATTGACATGGTCGGTGTCATAGCCGGCGATCTCCATGTCGCAGGGCACGGCCAGGACCCGGGTATAGTCCTCATGCACGACCATGAGCTGGCCGCCGTCCCACTTGGTGCGGACGGTGCCGCCGAAGTGGACCTCCTCCGCGTCCTGGGGCCGGGGCAGCAGCCATGCGCCGCCTATATCCAGCCAGTCGTCGGGCAGCTCCACCTGCTGGCCCTCCACGATCTTCTGCTTAAAAATACCCAGCTCATAGCAGATGGAGTAGCCGGTGGCGGGGATGTTCAGGGTGGTCATGCTGTCTAAATAGCAGGCGGCCAGGCGGCCCAGGCCGCCGTTGCCCAGCCCTGCATCGGGCTCCTGCTCGAAAAGGTCGGCGGCCTTGAAGCCCAGCTCCTCCACCGCCTGGGTCAGACTCTCCAAAAGGCCCAGGTTATAGGCGTTTTTCAAAAGGCTGCGGCCCATGAGAAACTCCAGGGACAGATAGTGGACCTGGCGCTCCTGGCACCTGTCCCGCTCCTCCCGGGTGGTAGCGCCCCGCTCGGCCATACTGTCCCGCAGGACCATGGCGCAGGCCCGGAGCATATCTCCGTCTCCCGCCTGCCGGGGCGAGCAGCCGCAGTTGATGCGCAGTCTTTGGATAATGGCTTCCTTCAGTGCTTCCTTGGTCATTTGGTACTCCTTGTTTGTCCGGTAATATGCTGATAGAGGGATTCGTAAGCGCCGGCGCTGGCGTCCCAGCTGAAATCATCGGTCATGCCGCGCTTTTGCACCTGGCGGAAGCGGTGGATGTCCGTGCGGTACAGGTTCACCGCCTGGGAGATGACATACTGCATATCGAAGGCGCTGTAATCGGCGAAAACGAAGCCGTTGCCGTCCTCCTGGCCCAGCTGGCAGGAGCGGACGGTGTCGGCCAGGCCGCCGGTCTGACGCACGATGGGCACCGCACCGTAGCGCATGGCGATCATCTGAGAAAGTCCGCAGGGCTCGGAGCGGGAGGGCATCAGAAAGAGGTCGCTGCCGGCATAGATGCGGTGGGCCAGGGCCTCATTGTAGCCGATATAGGCGCACAGACGGCCCTTATAGCGGTTTTCCGCATAGCGGAAGAAATCCTCATATTGCCCGTCGCCGCTGCCCAGGAGCACCAGCTGGCAGCCCGTCTGCATCACAACATCCAGGCTCTCGCAGATGAGGTCGATTCCCTTATGCCCCACCAGGCGGCTGACCACGGAGAGCAGGGGAACATCGCTCTGGACCTGGAGGCCCAGCTCCTTTTGCAAGGCTTTTTTGCAGTCGGCCTTGCCACGCAGGCGCTGGGCCGAGAAATGGGCCGTCAGCTCCGGGTCGGTGGCGGGGTCGAAAACGGCGGTGTCGATGCCGTTGACAATGCCGGTGAACTTCTCGCCGCAGCGCTGGACCACGGACTCCATGCCCTCGGCGTAGGCGCTCTGGCGGAGCTGCCGGGCATAGGTGGGGCTGACGGTGGTGACGGCATCGGCGCAGAGCATGGCCCCCTTCATCAGATTCACGCAGCCGTCCATCTGGAGGGTGCCGTCCTCGTACCAGCCCCGGTCCAGGCCGAAGAGATCCTCCACCGTCTCCGGGCCGAACTTACCCTGGTACTCCACATTATGAATGGTAAACACCGTGCGGATGCTGCGCAGGGCGTCCCAGCGCCCCGCCAGATCCTGCCGGTAGATGGGGACCAGGGCGGTCTGCCAGTCGTTGCAGTGGATGACATCCGGCACCCGGTCCAGCAGAGGGAGAAGGTCCATCACCGCCCGGGAGAAAAAGCCGAAGCGCTCGCCGTCGTCCCCCTCCCCGTAGAGGCGTCCCCGGGCAAAATAATGCTCGTTATCCACAAAATACCAGGTGACGCCCTGATAGTCCAGAGAAAACAGCCCGCAGTATTCATGCCGCCAGGAAAGGTCTACATAGATGTGCTTGCGGAAGGTCATTTGCTGCCGCCACCGGGCCGCAATGGTATTATACAGCGGCAGGATCACCGCTACCCGGTGGCCGCGCTTTGCCAGGGCCACCGGAAGGCTTCCGGATACATCCGCCAGACCGCCGGTTTTGCAGAAGGGGGCGGCCTCCCCTGTTACATAGAGAATATTCACCTTATACCTCCGCGCCCTTGCCCAGCACCAGGGGGTATTTTTCCGTACCCTCCAGGTGTACGCCGGGGCCGACCTTCACATCTTTATCGGCAATGACATGACGCAGCTGCGCGCCACGACCCACCACCGTGTCCTTAAAGAGAATGCAGCCGTCTACCACGGCGCCCTTTTCCACCCGGACGCCACGGCTGAGAATGGAGCTATGCACGCTGCCCTGGATGTCGCACCCGTCGTCCACCAGAGAATTTACGCAGCCCCCCTGGGGGTCCATATAGGTGGAGGCGGCATCGTTTTCCTTGGCATAAATAGGGCGCTGAGGGCAGAACAGGTCCTGCCGCACCGCCGGGTCCAAAAGCCGCATACTGCTCTCATAGTATCCGGCCACATCGGTGATGTGGGCGGCAAAGCCGTGAAAAACATACCCATGGATGTGCATTTCCTTTGTAAGCCCCTGTAGCACACACTCCTGAAAGCTGTACTCGTGGCGGCTGACGAACCGCTCCACCAGACTGAGAAGCAGCTCCGTCCGCAGCAGGAAGATCTGCAGGCAGCGGTTGCCCCGGCGGAGGTTTTCCACCACCTCCCGGACCCGGCCGGTCTCATCGGCCACCAGGTACATACCGTCGCCGGTGGAGGGGGCGCACACCGCCGTCACATCCGCGCCGGTGTCTATGTGGGCCCGGAGCACAGCCTGAAGGTCGATATTCAGAGCCACATCGCTGTCGGCCAGGAGGACATAGTCCTGGTCGATGTGCCGCAGGTAATCCCTGACCAAATCAAGAGCCTCCAACTTGCCCCGGAATCGCCCGTTGCCCCGGGCGCTGTTATAGGCGAATACCGGCAGCAGCGTAAGCCCTCCGAAGCTCCGGGAGAGGTCCCAGCTCTTGCCGCTGCGCAGGTGGTCCATCATGCTCTGGCACTTGCCGTGCATCAGAACGCCTACATCCCGGATACCGGCATTGACCATGTCCGAGAGGATGAAGTCCACCATGCGGTAGGACCCGCCAAAGGGCACGGAGCCGTGGATGCGGGGCTCTGTCAGCTCCCGCAGGCCGTTGGATTTTTCATAGGAAAAGATGATGCCGTGCATTCCGTTCATACCTTTTTCGCCTCCTGTCCGTGGGTTTTATCCAGCATGGCTCCGGCGGGGACGGTCTCCCCGGGGGCCGCGTGAGCCTGAGGCCCCAGCACCGCCACGCCCCATTTGTCGGGGTCCTTGGCAGTCTCCGGGCCGGCCCCCACATGGGCGCCCTCCCCTACCACACTGTTCTCGCCCAGGATGGCGTATTCCACCCGGGCGCCCTTTTTCACCACCGCCCCGGGCATAACCACGGAGTAGGTGACCTGAGCCCCCTCCTCCACCACGGCGTTGTAGCTGAGGACCGTATTTTTTACCTCGCCGCGAATGTCGCAGCCCTTGGCCACGGCACTGTTGCCCACATCCGCCGTGGCCGCAAAGAAGGCGGGCGGACAGGAGGGGGTGCGGCTGTAAATGGGCCAGCGCTTATCCAGCAGGTTCAGGCCCGAGCCGGGAGCGAGCATATCCATATTGGCGTCCCACAGGGAGTCCAGGGTGCCCACATCCTTCCAATAGCCCTCGAAACGATAGGCCACCATTTTCTCCCCGGCACGGAGCATGGCGGGGATGACATTTTTGCCGAAGTCGTTGGAGGAGGTGGGGTCCGCGTCGTCCTGCAGCAGGTACGCCCGGAGCTTTTTCCAGGTGAAGATGTAAATGCCCATGGAGGCCAGGTTGCTCTTGGGGTGGGCGGGCTTTTCCTCGAACTCCGTAATGGTATCCCGGTCATCTACATTCATAATGCCGAAGCGGCTTGCCTCCTGCCAGGGGACCTCCATAACGGAGATGGTGCAGTCGGCCCCGGCCTCCTTATGGCGGCGGAGCATCCGGGAGTAGTCCATTTTATAGATATGGTCGCCGGAGAGGACGGCCACATAGTCCGGGTCATACAGGTCTACGAAGCCGATATTTTGATAGATGGCATTGGCGGTGCCCTTGTACCACCCGGCCCCAGAATTGCTCTGATAGGGGGGCAGGATATGTACGCCGCCGTTCATGCGGTCCAGCTCCCAGGGCTGGCCGCTGCCGATGTAGCTGTTCAGCTCCAGGGGGCGGTACTGGGTCAGCACACCCACGGTGTCGATGCCGGAGTTGGTACAGTTGGACAGGGGAAAGTCGATGATGCGGAACTTCCCTCCAAAGGGGACGGCAGGCTTGGCCATATCCCCGGTGAGGACATAGAGCCGGCTGCCCTGGCCCCCGGCCAGCAGCATGGCGATACATTCTTTTTTCACGGATGATCCGCTCCTTTCTTCTGCTTAAAGACTCCCCGGCCTTGGAGATACACCGCGCCCAAGGGCGGTATGCGCACACGGATGGAGGTTTCGCGGCCATGGGACGGAGCCGCCTCCACCGGAATGGGTTTTTCATTGACGATGCCGCTGCCGCCCCACCGGACATCGTCGGTGTTAAACACCTCTCTGTACTCCGCCCTTTTCGGCACGCCGAAGCGGTACTCCTCCCGGGCCACGGGAGAAAAATTCACCGCGCATATAAGCTCCCGGCCCTTGCGGTCCCGGCGGAGAAAGACCAGGATATTATTGGAGCTGTCGTCCGGCACCAGCCAGGAAAAGCCGTCCCAGTCCGTATCGTTTTCCCACAGGGGCGGATTGTTCTTATAAAACCGGTTCAGCGCCCGGATGCAGCCGTGGGCAGCGGACACCGCCGCATCCTGCAAAACGGACCAGTCAAGCTCTCCTGCAAAGTCCCACTCCTTCCACTGGGGCAGCTCCCCACCCATGAACAGCAGCTTGCACCCCGGGTGGGCCAGCATATAGGCGAGAAAGCTCTTGACTCCTGCCAGCTGCATAGCTTCATCCCCGGGCATTTTGCCCCGGAGAGAGCCCTTCATGTGGACCACCTCGTCATGGGAGATGGGCAGCACAAACCGCTCGGAGAAGGCGTAGACCAGGGAAAAGGTCACATCCTTGTGGTGGTACTGGCGGAAATAGGGGTCCATTTTCAGGTAGTGGCAGAGGTCGTTCATCCAGCCCATGTTCCACTTCAGGTCAAAGCCTAGGCCCTCGGGCCCCGTTACATGGGGCCAGGCGGTGGACTCCTCGGCAATCATCAGCGCCCCGGGCTTTTCCCGGTGGACGGCGGCATTGAGGAGCTGCAAAAACGCCACCGCCTCCAGGTTTTCCCGGCCGCCGTTTTTATTCCTGCGCCAGTGGGTGCGGCCATAGTCTAGATACAGCATGGAGGCCACGGCATCCACCCGCAGACCGTCCATATGGTACTCCCGAAGCCACCACAGGGCAGACGAGAGCAGGAAGCTGCGCACCTCTCCCCTGCCGTAGTCAAAGACCCGGGTGCCCCAGCCGTCGTGCTCCCACTTCAGGGGGTCATCGTATTCATAGAGGCAGGTGCCGTCGAACCTATACAGGCCCTGCTCGTCCTTGCAGAAATGGGCCGGGACCCAGTCTAAAAACACCGCCAGACCCGCCCGGTGGAGCCTGTCTACCAGGTACTTGAAGTCCCGGGGGGTGCCGTAGCGGGAGGTGGGGGCGAAGTAGCCCGTACACTGGTAGCCCCAGGAGGCATCCAGAGGGTACTCCGTCACCGGCATCAGCTCCACCGCCGTGTAGCCCATGTCCGACACATATTCCGCCAGCTCGTCGGCCAGCTTGCGGTAGTCAAAGGGGCTGCCGTCGGCGTAGCGGCGCCAGGAGCCCAGGTGGACCTCGTAGATATTCAGAGGCCGCTCCAGCAGGGGCTTTTCGGCCAGGCTCCGCTGCCAGGCTTCGTCCTGCCAGGCATAGTCCAGGGGAGCTAATTTGCTGTCTGTCTGGGGGCGGGTGGCTGTATGGAAGGCGTAGGGGTCGGCCTTCCACACGGTTTTCCCGTCCGCCTGGGTCACACAGAATTTATAGCTGTCGTAGGCCCTTGCCTCCTCCGCCACGCACTCCCACACACCGTCTCGGCAGGTCATTTCCATAGGCTCCCAGCCGGAAAAATCCCCCGCCAGGCTCACCGCCCGGGCGTGGGGCGCCCACAGGCGGAAGCGGTAGCCCTTCTCCACGGGGTGCGCCCCGAACCAATCCGCCGCCGCGCACCAGGTACCGCCGAAAAACGCCGCTCTATCCACCGCTCTCGCCTCCTCTATTTTTCAAAATTTTATCACGGTCCCCGGCATTTTTCTGCTGAAAACCGTCTCCGTTTTTGTACGGCAAGGCTTTACCGCACCTGCGCCCGCGCCTCAAGAAATGCACGGAAGCGACGACCGCCCTGAAAACAGGCAGTCGCCGCTGCATATTTTATTCTTCCTCCTGCTGCACCGCCGCACCCAGGCCGAAATCCTCGGCCACGCTGCCGCTGTCCCGCCGGAGCATCTGCTCCATGACGCGGATGTCGCTGTCCACATCCATGGCATCGGACTGATAGAGCTGGTCAAGCTGCCGCTCGAAGCCCGCCACGATATTGTCCATGGTGCTGGCAATGCGCTGCTTGGCCTGGGACACATTCTCACCGCTGACGCCGGACTCCTCGAAGTCGGCATAGCTATCCAGGAGCTTTTGGGTGGTGGGCAGGTAATAATTCAGGAAGGTAGAGGCCTTGGCTTTCTTGGCCGGCTCCTCCTCCACAATGCGGAATATCTTGCCGGCCAGGTCCTCCAGCCGGTCAATTTTGGCGCTGATAACGGGGTCTGCAATGCGGTCGTTGGCATAGCGGATATCCCGGAGCTGGCCGCTGTAGCCCTCCCGGGTCTCCTCCGGGATGGGCTGTGCCTTCTTTTGGGCCTGCTCCAGGTCCTCGGCTGCCTCAAAGGTGCGCACCAAAACGCCCTGGCCCAGGTCCAGATAGGCCTCCTTGCCCCAAAAGCCCTTCTGCACCATCTGCTCCAGGTCGTTTTCCACCCGGCGGGGGGACACATCTGCGGCGGTGGCCAGCTGGGAAATGGTCACTGTGGGCTTCTTCCCGGCGATGGCCTGATACTTGGCATAGCGGCGCAGACGGCGGCGCATCCAGTGGCTGCCCAGCAGCAGCCCCAGGCCCCCGGCGGTGATGCCCATGGGAAAGAACACTTCCTCCAAAAACCAGGCCCAATGGCCGTCCTGCAGGAAAAACAGGTAGTCACTGACCTTGCCAAACAGGACAATACTTCCTAAAATCGTCACAAAAATTCCGATGTTCCGCAGTACATTGGCATTGCCATCGGAAACCTTGGGCGTGCGGCGGAGGATACTGCTCCCCTTCTTTTTTGTCTGTCCGGCGGAGCTGCTCTTTTTCTCCGCACTTCCGGCGGCGGTTTCTGCGGTGTCCCCCGTCTCGGCTGTGATGATCGTGGACTGCGCGCCCCGTCCCGACTTACGCTTGCGGTCCGAAAGCTTGGCAAAAAGCACAATGAGCCCCACAGGCCAGGCAAAGGTAAACAGGATGGCAATGACCACCCACGACCACACCTCGTTTTTATCCGGCTTATTCGGTTGTCTGGGGCTTCTGCTCTCGGCCATGGTCTATTCCCTCCTGCGTAGTGCATTAGACATATTGATACGCTATATTTTACTCTTTTTCCGGCCCTGCGTCAAGGAAAGCCGCCCATTCTTTGCAAAAAAACAGGCGACCCCAAAAGGCCGCCTGTCCTATCCATTTTTTACTTACCTCTGCGTGTGTAGATCCTCGCCAGGCCGCCCTCGGCGGTCTCCCGGTAGCGCTGGTTCATGTCCAGGCCCGTGTAATACATACTTTTTAGCACCATGTCATAGCTGATATTCCGGGTGCCGGTGAGGAAGTAGGCGATGTTGGCGGAGTTGATGGCGCGCATGGCGGCCACGGCATTGCGCTCGATACAGGGCACCTGCACCAGGCCGCAGATGGGGTCGCAGGTGAGACCCAGATGGTGCTCCAGGGACACCTCGGCGGCGTACTCGATCTGATGGATGTTATAGCCGAAGGCCTGGCAGGCAGCGGCGGCGGCCATGGAGCAGGCTACGCCCACCTCCGCCTGACAGCCGCACTCAGCCCCGGAGACGGAAGCATTGCGCTTGGCCAGCTCACCGAACAGGCCCGCCACGCCCAAGGCATGGGCAATGTCCAGGTCGGACAGGTTCCGCTTATCCTTGAAATAGTACAGCACCGCCGGCAGCACGCCGCAGGCGCCGCAGGTGGGGGCCGTGACGATGGTGCCGTTGTCGGCGTTCTGCTCGCTGACAGCGTAGGCATAGGAGCAGACCTTCTGGCACTCCACCAGCTCCGGGTGCTTGGTCTCCACGATATGCTCGAACATATACTTGGCCTTGCGCTGGATGTGCAGGCCTCCGGGCAGCTCGCCGGTGCGGGAGAGGCCCTCCTCCACGGAACGCATCATCACATGCCACACGCCGATGAGATAGTCCCAAATGTCAGGGCCCTCATTCATCTCTATGTACTCCACCAGATCCACATAGCGGTACTGGCAGAACTGCAGTATCTCGGCAAAGGAGTTTTCCATGTAAGTCTCCTCGCCCTGACTATCTTCCTCCCGGCCCTCGATGACGATGTCGCCGCCGCCGATGCTCTCTATGCGGATGCGGCCCAGCTCCTTGCCCTCCCGCCAGGCGATGAGGTCCAGGGTGTTGGGATGCTTCAGGTTCTGGGGGTCCTCCTCTGAGAAAATCACCTCCGCCTCAATGGGTGCAAAGGCGTCCCGCAAAGCTCGGTCGGTGCCGTGGCCCCGCCCCGTTTTGGAGAGGGAGCCGTAGAGAATGGCCTGAAATTTATCCGCCTCCGGATGCTCGTCCCGAAACAGCACCGCCGCCCGGGCGGGGCCCATGGTGTGAGAGCTGGAGGGGCCGGTACCTATTTTATAAATATCTCGAATGGATCGCATGTCCTTCCTCTCCTTGTATAACTTATAATTTAATATTGTATCCCGCAGCGGGAGGCCGGGCTACATTTCCCCTGCCGCCGCGCTCGGCTTCTTCCTTATTATAAATTATAACATCCGCGCCTGGCAATGACAAGAGGCCGAATAGCCAAAAAGTCCGGGTGTAAAAATTACGCGTGCGGCAAACCGAAGCCTTTTCGCCTGTCTCCGGTCACACCGGCTCCAGGCCCACAATATAGATCTCATACTCCCGCCCGCCGGGAACGCAGGTACACAGGTACAGGGCCGCGGCAGGCAGAGGCCCGGACTTGGGACGGATGCCGCAGTCGCTCCAGCCGGTGATCACAAACCGGCAGCGGTAGGGCCGATCGGCCACGGTGACGGTGTCCCCGGGGGCAATATTCCACAGACCCCGAAAGCCCTGTCCCGCATGGTCCAGAATATAGGGCCCGTACCAGGCGGCCAGGTCCGGCCGGTCCACGATGCTCTGAAGCCGCTCCGAGGTGGCCAGCAGCACCCGGCGGCAGTTCTGACGCCGGAGCTGCTCCAGCACCTCCTCCGTC